>JAEEGL013344762.1_pt1 | contig 64039 bp, 51 predicted proteins | sample 9134231 | NCBI WGS metagenome assembly JAEEGL01 (sample SAMN16246548, study PRJNA631951) | gut metagenome | biome: gut microbiome; feature: rumen; material: fiber-attached | host: Bos | place: Iran: Karaj | collected 2018-10
GTGGCTCTCGCTTTGGTCAATGTCGACAGCATCCTCGATGCCTGGTGGAAATTGTCCTCCATCTTCTCGGGTGGCATGCTTGGTCTCTTCCTGCTCGGTTATATGTCGCGCAATGTCCGCAATATTGATGCGGCCATTGGTGTCATTTGCGGTGTCATCATCATCGGCTGGATTTCCGCTGCTGCATGGCTCGGTCTGCCAGAGTCGGGACTGCACGAGTACCTCGCCATCGTGCTCGGCACAATAGTCATCTTCCTTGTCGGCTTCCTCTCCGCAAAGTTGTTCTGCTCAAAGAAGAAAGAATGATAACGCTATCTTTCTCGCCCGCAGGGTGGCACCCTCTCTTAAATAAACTCTATGTCTCCAATCATCACCTTTGGCGGTACAATCCTTTGAGTCCAATCTAAAAAGAAAATCTCTGTGTCTCTGCGCCTCTGTGTTCTATCAACATCAGGAGGAGCACGCTGTGCGTGGAAATTAATAAAAAATTCAAATCCAAAATTAATAAAAATTATTCTCTCATTCTTACAAACAAATTTTTGAATATTTTTTTAAATAAATTTTTGAATAATTTCTCGCCGATAGGCGACTCCCACACTCAAAAAAACTCTGTGTTCCCCAACATCGCTTTAGCGATGCAAACCACTGTGTCTCTGCGCCTCTGTGTTCGATTTTTTTTCCTAATAGGGATTATTATGTGGTTAATTATGGTTATTACGATAATTTCTTTCAGTGAGATGATGAGAATTTCTTTCCCTACAATTCCCGTTCAATGCATTCCCATATTCTGCGGATCCTTCCTTTGCCATCAATTTCTTAACCAATGTTAATTTATTGAAAAACGATAAATTTTTATTGAGAAAGTTTGGAGGCAATAGTAAAACGATATATCTTTGCATATCGAAAAACGATAAATATTAAAAAATATTCGATATGAAGACAAAGTTGAATCTAATCTGTCTCTTGGTTTTCGCTGTGATGATTGCCGACATGTGGGGTGGATGGTTTGAGTGGAACATCGGCAAGAATGCCGCCAACTACGAGTCGGATATAAGAAAGAATGGAAAAAGCGACCTCAACCAACGGGAGGTGGTGGATGCACGCATGATCCAGCTCCTGCCTGTCAGCGAGAAACAGACCGCTATCACTGTTAAGAATGCTGTATCAGGCAAAGATGTCAATGTGTGGCCTATGACCCTCTACGTTGAGTCCGATCTGTATGACAGTCCCGGAGAATGGGTCAACGTACTGTTGTTGCTCGTCGCTACTATTGCCATTCTTTGGGCATTGGGTGCTTTTATAAGGTTCATCTTAAGGGTGAACAAAAACCATTTCTTCGACACCACTAATGTACGGTTGTTGCGTATCACTGGTACGGCGTTGGTCCTCTATGCCAGCTTGGCCTCATTCTGGTCAATTTATGATATGGTGCAAGATACCCGTTTCTTCCGCTTGGAGGGATATTCGGTCGACTGGCTTGCCAACATCGAGTATACGCCTTTCATCCTGGGACTGATAGCTTTCGTTGTGGCTCAAGTGTTTGCCATGGCAGCGAAGATGCAGGAGGAGCAGGAACTCACTATATAGTATTTGGACAGGATATGGGAAAGATAATAGTGAATCTCGACGTTGAGATGGCCAAGAAGAAAATATCTCTGGGAGAGCTTGCCGAAAGGGTGGGGCTCACGCAGGCCAACCTATCCATATTGAAGACGGGAAAGGCGAAGGCTGTGCGCTTCACCACGCTCGAGGCGATATGTCGTGAGTTGGGTTGTCAGCCAGGCGACTTGCTCGAATACCGCGAGGATGGCTGATTTTTAGCCATATTATGTAGTTTTTCGTGCCATTTTGCGTCTAATAGTAAGAAAATGTATCATTCTTATTTGAAAATATAGTATTTAACATTATAATATTAACATTGATGTGGGTCAAAACAAGAAATTGTTTAAATTTGCATCAGCTATTCAAATTTCTAAATTTATGAGAATAAAAAGGTTTTTTGTCGCCGCAGCGCTTTTGATTACCAGTGCCGTGGCTGTGATGGCGCAGGAAATGCCGCCCATCCCCATTGACGACCAGGTCCGTATCGGAAAACTGGACAATGGACTCACTTACTACATCCGCCACAATGAGTATCCTGAGCATGTGGCCAACTTCTACATCGCACAGCGCGTGGGCTCTATCCAGGAGGAAGAGTCACAGCGCGGTCTCGCACACTTCCTGGAGCACATGGCTTTCAATGGCTCCGAGAATTTCCCCGGAAACGGCATCATCGACTTTACTCGTGGTCTTGGCGTGGAATTCGGAAGCGACCTCAATGCCTACACTTCCATCGACCAGACGGTATACCGTGTCTGCAACGTGCCTACAAAGCGCATCACCGCCGTCGACTCCTGCCTGCTCATCCTGAAAGATTGGAGCAACGGCCTCCTTCTCCAAGAAGAGGAAATCGTGAAGGAACGTGACGTCGTGCACAACGAGTGGCGTATGGGCGAGAGTGCCAGCCAACGCATCATCACACGCGCCCTGCCCAAGCTCTATCCGGGTTCCAAATACGGCGAGCGCATGCCTATCGGTCTCATGAGCGTCATCGACAGCTTCAAGCCAAAGACCCTCATGGACTACTACCACAAGTGGTACCGTCCCGACAACCAGGCTCTCATCATCGTAGGTGATGTGGATGTTGACCATATCGAGGCCGAGATAAAGCGCCTCTTCTCTGGCATCAAGGTGGCTCCCGATGCTGCCAAGGTGGTGGCAGAGGAAGTGCCCGACAATGCCGAGCCCATCTTCGTGTTCGAGAAAGACAAGGAGATGCCCATGAACCAGCTCATGGTCATGATGAAGACCGATGCCACTCCCGAAGAGGAGAAATCATCGATGGCTTACCTTATCCAGGACTATCTCATCAACGTCATCAGCTCGATGTTCAACAGCCGTTTCTCTGAAATGACCGAAGACCCCGAATGCCCCTTCGTGCAGGCTTTTGGTGACTACGGACAGTATCTCCTCTCCAAGACAAAGGACAATATGGAGTTCATCGCCGTGCCCAAGGAGGGCAAGGACCTTGAGGCGCTGAAAGCCATCATCCGCGAGACGCGCCGCGTGAGCCAGTTCGGCTTCACCGCCACTGAGTATGAGCGTGCCAAGTCTGACTACCTCGCCTCTCTCGAGAAGAGCTACACCAACCGCGACAAGCGCAAGAACGATGAGTTCGGCAATGCCTACCGCGACCACTTCCTCTCCAATGAGCCTATCCCCTCGCTCGACTACCTCTATCAGACCATGAACTCTATCGTGCCCATGCTGCCTATTGAGATTGTCAATCAGGTGTTGCCCGAGCTCATCGCCGACAACGACTCCAACCTGGTGGTGATGGATTGGGCACGCGAGGCCGAAGGCCTGGTGTATCCTACTGAGGCCGACATGCAGAAAGCTGTGGCAGAGGCCCGTGCCGAGCAGCTGCAGGCCTATGTGGACAATGTGAAGGATGAGCCGCTCATCCTGCCGGAGAAGATGCCGAAGATGGGCAAGATTAAGAAGGAGACTTCCAACGCCACTCTCGGATACAAGGAGCTGACGCTCAGCAACGGTGCCACCGTGCTGCTCAAGAAGACCGACTTCAAGGACGACGAGGTACGCCTGCAGGCCTTCGCCAAGGGTGGAAAGAGTCTCTATGGCCCCGCCGACTACAACAACCTGAAAGTCTTCGACGAGATTATCGGCTTCAGCGGTATCGGCAATTTCTCCAGCAACGAGCTGCAGAAAGCATTGGCCGGCAAGAACTGCAACGCCGATGCAACGCTCGGCCTGACCCGCCAGTACATCACCGCAAACTCCACGCCGAAAGACCTGGAGACCATGTTCCAGATGATGTATCTCTACTTCACCAATATCAATAAGGACGAAAAAATGGTGTCGAACTTGATGACACAGCTCGAGCTGGCGCTCAAGAACAAGAACCTGCAGCCGCAGGCCGTCTTCTCCGACTCTATCACCAATACCATTTACTGCCACAACCCGCGCTTTGCCAACATCCAGGCCGAGGACCTCAAGGACATCAGCTACGACCGTATCCTCGAGATTGCCAAGGACCGCTTCAAGAACGCCGGACAGTTCACCTTCGTCATCACCGGTAACTTCGACGAGGCTGCCATCCGTCCGCTCATCGAGCAGTATGTGGCCTCTCTGCCCGGCAAGAAGGGCAAGGGCGACAACTTCAAGGATGTACGCACCTTCGCTACCGGCAAGGTGGTGAACAACTTCACCATAAAGACCGACTCTCCCAACGCCATGTCCTATCTCATCTGGTCGGCTCCCATGGAGTACAACCTCGAGAATGATGTCAAGCTCGACGCCGTCGGACAGATTCTCTCACAGATTTATCTCGCCACCATCCGCGAGGAGGAGAGTGCTGCCTATACCTGCGGTGCACAGGGTAGCTTCGACCTGAGTGCTTCCCAGCCTCTGGCTCGCCTGTTCTGCATCACCCAGGGCAATCCTGAGAAGAACGCCCGTGCCGTGGAACTGCTCTACAAGGGTATCAAGGACAACTCCGTGAAGATTGACACCGATGCCTTGAACAAAGTGAAGGAGTATATGCTCAAGCAGATTGATGTGGATGCCAAGACCAATGGCTACTGGATCAACACGCTCACCAAGTGGAAGGACTATGGACTCGACTTCTACACCGACTACAAGAAGGTGGTGTCCGGACTTACCGCACAGAGCTTGCAGGAGTTCCTGCAGAAACTCATGGCTGCCGGCAACCAGATTGAGTGCATCATGATGCCTGAGCCCAAAGAGGCCGACAAGTAATCGTATCCTGCCAATAAAATGACATGAATGGCCCCGAAGGATTTTTTTCTCCGTCGGGGCTTTTTTCATCTCTTTTTTTGCTATATTTGTGGCATTATGAGAAAATGTGTCTTTTTATCCTTTTTCCTGGCTTTCTTCACATTGACGGCAGGTGCACAAAGTCTGTTGCCAATCCCTGAGAAGGTCGTTGTCGACAATAGCCATAAAATATCGGTCAACTTCCAGAAACCGATTTTCAAGCGTGTGGGAAAAGAGGCGAGGACGGGGCTGCTGAATAGCCTTGCTTCAACCCCTTCGTCCAAGTCTGGTAAAAAATTGCTGCTTCAGTTGGTCCCGGCAAGGCAACAGCAGGGGGAACTTTCCTCGCAGGCTTACTCTTTGCAGGCCGATGAGAATGGTGTACGTATAGTGGCGTCTTCAGAACAGGGATTGTTCTATGGCATTCAGACGCTTGTCCAACTTGTGGATAATCATGGGGCTGTGCCCTATGCCGATATCCATGACCAGCCGCGTTTCGCCTATCGTGGACTGATGCTCGACTGCTCCCGCCACTTCTGGACCAAAGAGTTTATCCTTAAGCAGATTGATGCTATGGCAAGTGTGAAGCTCAACCGCCTGCACCTGCACCTGACCGATGCCGCGGGATGGCGCATTGAGATAAAGCGCTATCCGCAGCTCACCCAGAAGGGGGCATGGCGCACAGAGAGCGACTGGGACAAATGGTGGGTGTTCGGGCAGCGGCAGTATACAGAGCCAGGACAAGGCTATGGTGGCTTCTATACCCAGCAGGATTTGCGCGATATCGTGGCTTATGCGGCTGAGCGGCACATCATCGTCATACCAGAGGTGGAAATGCCAGGACATTCAGAGGAGGTGTGCTACGCTATGCCTGAGATTTCATGCTCCGGCCAACCTTATGGCAGTGGCGACCTCTGCGTGGGAAAGGAACGCACTTTTCAGGTGCTGCAGGATATCCTCGACGAGGTGATGGACATCTTCCCTTCGGAGTATATTCATATTGGCGGCGACGAGGCTTCGCGAAAGGCATGGGAGACTTGCCCCGACTGTAAGCGGCGAATGAGCGGGGAAGGACTCTCCACCACAGCGGAACTTCAGAGTTATCTTACCACACGCATAGAACGTTACTTGAATGCACATGGACGGAAGTTGCTGGGATGGGATGAAATCTTGGAGGGGAAATTGGCACCCAATGCCACCGTCATGTCGTGGAGGGGAACGGAAGGCGGAATCCGTGCGGCGAAGATGGGGCATCATGTCGTGATGACTCCGGGGGCATATTGCTATCTGGATTCTTATCAGGATGCGCCCATGACCCAGCCAAAGGCTTTCGGCGGTTACAATCCCTTGGAGCATGTGTATGAATACGACCCAGTGCCCGATTCACTTAAAGGTAGACCGGAGGAATGCCTCTTCTTGGGTGTGCAGGGCAATGTATGGACGGAGATGATTCCTACACCTGAGCAATATGAGTATATGATTTATCCGCGTATCCTGGCATTGGCCGAGATTGGATGGAGCAGAGAGAAAACGTCGTTTGATAATTTCCGGCAGAGGGCAGTGAAAGTGAACGACGGACTGATTGCCCGGGGCTATCACGCCTTTGACTTGCATAAGGAAGTGGGTCGGCGACAGGAATCACTGCAGCATTTAAGCCATCTCGCCTGCGGTGCTGAAGTGCGTTATGTTGGCCCTTATCATGAGGCTTACAAGGCACAGGGCGATGCTTCGCTGGTAGACGGACTTAGGGGAAATTGGCATTACTCCGACGGAAGATGGCAGGGATTCATCAGCCGTAACCGCTTCGATGTCGTGATCGATCTGGGAGGGGTGAAGGATATAGCTGAGGTGTCGGCTGATTTCATGCAATTTGCCGGACCGGAAATTTTCGCACCTTCTTCAGTCACTATCTCGGCTTCAATCGACGATGCCGATTATCAGGTGCTCACCGAGCAGACTTTTGAGGTTGACCCGTCAAAGCCGTATTTCATATACAATTATGGTTGGAAAGGCTCGGCAAAGGCCCGTTTTATCCGCTATAAGGCAACTTCGGGTAAGTATGGAGGATGGCTCTTTACCGATGAAGTGGTGGTGAGATAGAATGCTTCTTTTCAATATTCAACGTCTTTTTAATGTTCTTGATGAATAACCAAACTTATAATAATATGAAAAAACAACTGCTTTTCTTCTTTGCTTTGGCTTTCGCATTCTGCACGGTGTCTGCGCAGAATGTCTTCACAGTGGTATTTGACACATCCGATGATGGTTTCCTCAATGTGAGGGAGATTCCTTCAATGAAGGGAAAGGTCCTCACTAAGCTGTGGATGCTTTCACATGGACTGGGCAATGGCGTCTATCTTGGCGAGAATCAACGTTGGACAAAAGTTGAGGTCAATGGTGTCATAGGATGGGTTTATAGCAAGTATGTGGGTAAACAGACTTGGTATGAGGGAAAAGGCAAACCAAAGTTGGTGGCCAAGTCAAGGATTACTCCCATCTACAGAGAATCCATGGCGGATGATGAAGACAATCCTCTCTTTTGTACAGTTAAGAAGGGTACCATCATTGCCGACCAGTTCGACCAGGATGATGTATATTATATTCTTAAAACTGTTCACGATTTCCTCTTCATAAAAAAAGAAGATGCTGAGATTGTGAAGTAATTCGGTGACAGTCTGAAAGAAATGGTGTCAATGCTTTTGGTAGTTTCTTCGGATTTGTTTAAATTTGTGGCGGAAGTTTTTTTACTATTTGAACCTTCCTAAACACATCGATATGGAAGAAAAGAAAAACAATAATTTGGGACGTAGGGAGTTCCTGCGACGTTTGGGTATCGGAGCGGGTTCGGCTGTGGCTCTGATGGCGCTGGAACCATTTGGCGCAATCGCACGCCCTATAAGAAATCCTCTTTACGTGTCTGGCACGAACGATGAGCCAGTACGTATGACCTACCGTGTGCAGCGGGGCTCAAACAAACAGGTGTCGTTACTTGGGTTCGGAATGATGCGCCTGCCCAACGATCAGGAGCAGGTGAATGCAATGGTCGATTATGCCATCGCCCATGGTGTTAATTATTTTGATACAGCTCCGATGTATATGAGGGGACAATCGGAAGTGCTTACTGGTAATGCGCTCTCGCGGCATCCAAGAGAAAAATACTTCATTGCAACTAAGATGTCCAATCAGAATCCTGCCACTTGGGACTTTGACAAGGCTAAGGAGATGTATCTGCAATCATTCACAAGGCTTAAGGTCGACTATATCGATTATTATCTCCTTCACAGTATCGGTGGGGGTGGGGTGGACAACCTTCACGACCGATTCATCAACAATAAGTTGCTAGATTTCCTGCTTGCTGAGCGTAAAGCGGGTCGAATCCGTCATCTCGGATTCTCTTATCATGGTGATGTGAGTGCTTTCGATTGGCTGCTCGACCATCAGGATGATTACCATTGGGATTTCGTGCAGATACAGATGAACTACCTTGACTGGAGGCATGCTTCCCTGCGTGGTGGCCGACGCCATGATGCCGATGCGGAATATCTTTATAACAAGTGCGAGAAAACCGGAGTGCAGTGTGTCATCATGGAGCCGCTGAGGGGTGGAGCATTGTCAAAGGTCGACGCCGAGGTGGAGAAGGAACTGAAGGCAGTAAGGCCTGATGACAGTCCCGCGCGTTGGGCTTTCCGATGGGTGGGCTCCCATCCCAACATCCTCACCACACTGAGTGGTATGAACAGAATGGAGCATGTGGTGGAGAATGTGGAAACGTTCTCACCTCTCGACCCTTGTACAGAGGCGGAGTATGCGCTTTTGGAAAAGATGGCCGACAAGATTTCGGGTGTGCCCACTATTCCCTGCACAACCTGTGAGTATTGCATGCCTTGTCCTTACGGTGTCAATATCCCGGGCAATTTCGCCTATTACAATGAGGCGGTGAATAAGAAAATCATTCCTTTGCCTGATAAGGGAGCTGCCGATTTCGCTCAGCGAAAGCAACAGTTCTACGACGGATACACCAAGGCTCTTGCCGATCCCAAGACATGGGCGCACAGTTGTCAGGATTGCGAGGAATGTCTTTCCAAGTGTCCCCAGCAGATACGCATCCCCAACCAGTTGGCCCGCATCGTGGAGACCCTCCGCAAGCGGTAATGTATTGATAATAAAATTTGAAGGGGCAGTGTTAAAATGAAAATTTGCACTACCGAGATTTACTACTTTCTGTCTTTATGACGGCCAGAAAGGCCAATAAGCATATAGCCCAGGGCAACACCCTGGGTTGTCTGTTTGCTAACAACTTTCGCCCAGAATGGGCAAGAGAGTTGATAATCTATGCATTAACCCTTTCGCATTCTGTCTGCTAAGTAGTGAATTCTTTTTTCTTTATCTTTCCTCTTTAGAATAGTAATTTTTTTTATCGGACTGGCTTGAAATTCCCGATTTTTCTCTAAATTTGTAACTGAATTAATAATGCCTAATTAATATAGATTTATATGCCTAAAAATCAATCGGACCTTTCAATCATGCTGCGGTTCCATACAGCAGTCTTCCCCTATATTGAAGAAAAACTCTTTCTAAAACTTTTTTAATATAAAATTGCAGAAGATTGTTGTTTTCTTCAAAAAAGAAGTTGGCTGTATCACGATATGGGACACCATGCTTTTATTTTTGCAATCAGTTTTAAAAATCGTAATATGGAAAACAAACAAGACACAAGATATATAATATCGCATGTCAGAAAAACAGACATGGCTGTCCAATTGAATGATGAGCATCAATTGGGCGTGGCTGCTTTGTCTGAAAAATTCGCTTCGGGGTTTGGCATGAGCAGCTGTTCTCGTATTATGGCCTTGTTGCATGATAAAGGCAAGGAACAGTCCGCTTGGCAGAAATATATTCAAGGTGTGACTGGGTATAATCAAAAGTTCGTTAACGTAAAAAGCGGTCCTCACCACGCCTATGTTGGGGCTTGTATTGCGCGAATGCAGTATCCTCAGATTGCTCCGTTGATAGCCCAACCGATTGTTGGTCATCACCGTGGACTTTATGATTATTGCGATTACTTGGAAGAAATCAAAAAAGAAATACCAGGAGATGTAAGCATAGATGAAAAGATATCTTTTCAAATGCCAACTTTTCCAAAATTGAAAAAGTATGACTATCATCACCTTGTGCGTATGATGTTCTCATGTCTTGTTGATGCGGACAGCCTTGACACAGAGAAGTTCATGAATCCAGAGCAAGCCAAACTTCGTGGTAGTCAAGCCACTATGGAAGAATTGTTGCAAAAGTTGGAAAAACATTTGCAAAGGTTGAAAGAGCATTCGGCGGATTCAGCTGTCAACCGTATCCGTAATTATGTGCAAGAGCAATGTATCACGGAGAGCCAAGGAGAGACTGGTTTCTATAGCCTTACAGTACCAACAGGAGGAGGAAAGACCCTTGCCTCAGTCCTTTGGGCACTACACCACGCTGTGAAAAACCACTTGCAGCGTATCATCATCGCTATTCCTTATACGAGTATCATTGTCCAAACGGCTGCAACATTAAAAGATATCTTTGGTTTGGAAAACGTATTGGAACACCATTCTAACGTAAATCCTGAGGATATTAATGATAAAGAACTTTGTGAACGCTTGGAGTTGGCAACGGAAAATTGGGATTATCCTATCATCGTTACGACCAATGTGCAATTTTTTGAATCTTTGTTTAGCAATAAACGTTCCGAATGCCGAAAATTGCACAATATCGTGAAGAGTACAATTATTTTTGACGAAGTACAGACACTTCCATTAGGGTTTTACAAACCAATCGTGCATACGCTCGACACGCTTCATCGCCTCTTTGGTGTTTCTATACTTTTTACAACAGCCAGCCAACCTGTTCTTACAGGACATATTGAGGGGACCAATCCTCAGGTAGGTTTTGATGCTTTGCAGTGTGTCAAAGAAATAATCTCTGACGAAATTAAATTGTATGATAAATTACGTCGTGTTGAATTGAAATTTATTGATGGATCAAAAACTTATGAAGAAATTGCTACAGAACTGGCAAAACACTATCGGGTGCTTTGTATAGTGAATACCCGCAGGGATGCCAGAGAAATTTATGAACGTTTACCCCAAGAAGGCATTTGTATTCACCTGTCTCGTATGATGTGTCCTGCTCACATAGCTGCTTCAATCAGACGTATAAAAGAAGTCTTGAGAGACGATGAAAAAAGTCCAATCCGTGTTGTCGCGACACAACTTATTGAAGCTGGTGTCGATATTGACTTTCCCGTGGTTTATCGCCAAGAGGCAGGATTAGACTCTATCCTTCAGGCTGCAGGCCGATGTAACCGTGAGGGAAGGCAAGAAAAATGCTCAACTTATGTATTTGGTATAGGGAAGGAACATGCTTTACCACCAGGCTTGATAACGCAGATGAACAATGCTCGTTTGGCAATGGGTCAGCAGCATGATTGGTTCTCTCCAGAGGCAATGACCGATTATTTCCTTCAACTTCATGCACGTATTGACAATTTTGACAATAAGCAGATGCAAGATCTGCTCTATAAGAGCGAATGTGAATTTGAGGAAGCGGCTCATCGGTTTCATTTGATAGATGATCAAACAACTGCTGTCTTTGTCAACTGGAATGGAAGTATCGTACTTTTTCAGCAACTTATAACACAAGGTCCATCTTATTCCTTGATGAAAAGAATGGCACAATATAGTGTCAACATCCGTAAACAAGATTTTTCTAAATTACAAAACATGGGGGCTATAGAGGAACCTTTTGAGAATATTTATGCTATCACCAACCCCTCTTTCTATAGAGATGATACGGGTTTGGTGATTGAAAATCAATGGTTAGAAGAAACATACATAATTTGAATAATATGGAATACTACGACAAAGAATTCTGCTTAGAGGTGTGGGGACCAATGGCTTGCTTTACTCGGCCGGAACTGAAGGTGGAGCGTGTTAGTTATGATGTGATTACTCCTTCTGCAGCAAGGGCCATTTTTGAGGCTATCTTTTGGAAACCAGCTATACATTGGCAGGTGACGAAGATAGAAGTTCTTAACCCTGTCAAATGGACCTCAGTGAGAAGAAATGAAGTTGGGACTGTAGCCTCAAAGAATCCTATTTTCATTGAGGAAAAACGGCAGCAGAAGAATAGTCTTCTTCTTAAAGATGTTCGCTACCGCATATGGGCAAAATTGGAGTTTATCCCACAGAGGAAGCGTAAAGAGACCAAGAATCTTCTTGTTGATTCAGAGGAGGAAGATACGCTTCGTAGAGACGAGAATCCAGGTAAGTATAATGCCATGTTTGAACGTCGTGCAGGCAAAGGGCAATGCTTCAATCAACCCTATTTAGGCACTCGTGAGTTTTCTGCATCATTCAGGTTAGTGAATCCGGAAACAGAAGAACTTGCCGTTCCTATCGCTGACAGCCGTGACCTTGGCATTATGCTTTACGATATGGATTTTGAGAAAGATATTAAAAATCCACCCGCCATGTTCTACCGTGCGAAGATGGAGAATGGTGTCATTATTGTTCCACCGAAAAACAGTGAGGAGATTTTAAGATGATACTGAAAGCATTATATGACTATTACCATCGTTGTAATGATTTGCCACAAAAAGGTACTGAACTTAAAGAAATTGGATACTTGTTAGTTATTAGCCATGATGGTACGTTTATTCGTCTTGAGAGCAGAATGATTGACAAGAAGCGAGCATCACAGTTTCTTGTCGCCCAAACCGTACAACGTTCAGGACGCAAGTTTGTTGGTAATTATTTATGGGACAATTGCAACTATGTAATGGGATATTCAGAGAAAAATCCTGACAAAGCTATTCTATGCAAAAAAGCATTTGTTGATCGTGTAAATGAGCTTAGGGAAAAATTACCTTATAATGAAACTGTCAATGCAATTTATTGCTTCTATAAAAAGTATCCGTGTGTCTATGATATCATAAAAAAAGATATTTTGTGGAAAGAGGTATCCTCAACTATAAAGAATATTTCATTTCTTATTCAAGGATGTACCTCTATCGCTGCAGAAGACAATGATGTCATTAGTTTTTCTAACAGTAAAAGTGGTGAGAAATATCAGCAAATATGCCTTGTTACGGGTATTAGAGACAAAACAGCTAGAATACATGCTAAAGTTCCATTGTCTGGTAATGCCTTTACTTCTCTTGTATCATTCAAGGATGGAAAAGGCTATGATTCATACGGAAAAAGTCAAGGTGCTAACGCGCCTGTTAGTGAAGACGCAGTATTTTGCTATACTACAGCACTCAATCACTTGTTGGACCTTAACTCTCGTAATAAATTTATGATAGGTTCTAGAACTTTTCTGTTTTGGGCTTCCAAAAGTGATGAAGTTGGACTAAAGGCAGAAGATAGTTTCTTCAGTTTGTTTGGATTTGATGAGCAAAGGGATGACCCCAACAAGAACATAGAACAAGTTCGAAAGGTATTCGAAGCAATTTATAAAGGAATTCTTAAAACTACCTCAGAAGATATTTTCTATATTTTAGGGATTGCTCCAAATTCTGCACGTATCGCTGTTACTTATTGGGCTGAGATTCCTATACGTAAATTTGCTGAAACTATTTGCAGACATTTTGATGATATGGAGGTGGTGGATACACGTATAGAGAAGAAACTTTACACAAGTTTACGGAGTATGATTAGTTCAGTGACACTTGGGGGCAAAGTCTCTGATGCAACGCCAAATTTACCAGATGCATTAGTTAAAAGTATTTTCGAAGGATTACCTTATCCACAGACACTCTTTTCATCATGCATAAGACGAATACGTGCTGAATCTGGAGATAAAGATAAGAATCCAGTGCATATTACTCGAGCCGCTATTATCAAAGCATATCTTAACAGAATAAACAAAAATCAAGAAATAAAGATTATGTTAGACAAAGAAAACACCAACCAAGGCTACCTTTGTGGCCGCCTGTTTGCAGTCCTTGACAAAATACAGGAAGAAGCAAACAATCAGCATTCAATTCGTGAACGTTATATGAACTCAGCAAGCTCTACGCCTGCTGCAGTCTTCTCAACAATTCTTAATCTATCAAATCATCACGTGGAGAACTTGAAGAATGAAGGTAGGAAAATTTATTTTGAGAAACTAAAGCAAGAGATTTTCACTAAAATCGAAGCAGATGGTTTCAAGGCACAACTTGATTTACAGGATCAAGGTCGTTTCTTTATAGGTTACTATCATCAACGTCAAGATTTCTTTACGAAAAACGAAGATAACAATAATGAAGAATAACATTAAATAATCAAAATTATGACAGAAATTAAAAACAGAATCGATTTCGTCTACATCTTTGATGTACAGGACGGAAACCCCAATGGTGACCCTGATGCAGGAAACCTTCCCCGTGTAGATGCCGAAACAGGTATGGGACTCGTTACAGACGTTTGCCTGAAGAGAAAAGTGCGTAATTATGTGCAAGTGGCCAAGTCGGGAATACAAGGAGATGACATTTTGGTTAAATCAAAAGAAATCTCGGGAGAAGGTACCTTTATCAATAGAGAAATCCGTTATGCCTATAAGGATATTGGAATTGAATTGAAAGTTAATGAAAAAGCCAAGCCAGAACAAGTTGAATCGGGACGAAAGAGAATGTGCGAAAAGTTCTATGATGTACGTACTTTTGGAGCAGTCTTATCGACTGGTGCAAATGCGGGACAGGTTCGGGGAGCAATTCAGATGACTTTTGCCAGAAGTGTTGATCCGGTAGTTTCTATGGAGCATGCATTGACGGTATGTGCTGCAAGGGATGAAGAAAAGAGTTATGAATCCCAAGTGGGTATTCAAGGCCGTAAAGCAACGGTTCCTTATGGACTATACGTCTGTCATGGTTTCATCTCTGCCAATCTAGCACAGCAGACGGGCTTCTCTGAGGATGATCTCACATTGTTCTGGGATGCCTTGAAGAACATGTTCGACGTTGACCGCTCGGCTGCGCGAGGTCTAATGAGTGCACAGAAGCTGATAGTTTTCAAACATGATTCTGTTTTGGGCAATGCTCCAGCGAACAAACTATTTGATCTTGTAAAGATTGAGAAAAAGTGTGATGGCGCACCTCGTTCTTTCTCAGATTACGAGGTGTCAATTGACAAAGATGCTCTACCTAACAGTGTGACTATCGAAGAAATGATTTAGCATTTTGCCCATGTATAGCGACGACGAAATGCTCATGTTGTCGGGGATACAGCACTTCCGCTTCTGTCCCCGACAATGGGCGTTAATACATATTGAGCAACAATGGGATGAAAACCGCTTGACAATGGAGGGGAGTTTGCTGCATCAACATGCAGACGACCCATTTTATCGCCAGAAGTGCGGTGACTATGTCTCTCTGCGCTCAGTCAGCGTCGCTTCTCACCAGTTAGGATTGTATGGAGTCACTGATGTCGTAGAATTGCATCCTGCTGAGGATGATGCGAATGCCATCACCCATCCCAAATACCCAGGGCGTTGGCAACCTTATCCAGTAGAGTATAAACACGGAAAGCCCAAAAGGCATGAAGAGGATGAAGTGCAGTTGGCTGCACAGGCAATTTGCCTTGAAGAGCAATATGGTATCCGAATTGATTTTGGGGCTATTTTTTATGCGGAGATACGCCATCGCGTAGAGGTGGCGATTTCTGACTATCTGCGCGATATTGTTTTTGATTGTGCAAACCAGATGCATGTGATATTTTCAGTTGGTCGTTTACCTGCCATCCATCAAGGCATGCATTGCGAGAGGTGTTCTCTGAATAATATCTGTATGCCAAACTCTGCAGATTGTACTAAAGTGTCGCACTACTTAAAAAAGTTTCTGTATGAGGAAGCTACTTAATACACTTTATATTACCACTCCTGAAGCCTACTTGAGCAAGGATGGGCTGAATGTGGTCGTATCTGTCAAGCAGGAAGAGTTGTTTCGCATACCTGTAATTAATATAGAGGGCATTGTGACGTTTGGCTATATGGGAGCAAGTCCAGGATTAATGAAGTTGTGTGTAGATAACGGAGTGTCTTTAACGTTCTTGTCTCCTAATGGCAGGTTCGTAAGTCGTGTTCAGGGGCAAACTAAAGGAAATGTTTTGCTAAGAAGAGGCCAATATCGTATGGCCGATAACGAACAAAGCTCTTTGCATGTTTCAAAATTGTTTGTGGCAGGTAAAATACAAAACTACCGTAACGTGCTGAGGAGATATATTCGCGACTATGGGGTAAATGATGAAGTGGAGATGACTGCTAAAGCTTTGGACATGGAGAAGCGTGATGCTCTGAAAGCGCAAGACAAGAATGTGTTGATGGGCATTGAGGGCAGGGCTGCAAATAGGTACTTTTCAGTCTTCCCTCATCTTATATTGCAGCAAAAAGCAGATTTCCCTTTTGACGGCAGAAATCGCCGTCCGCCTAAAGATGCCGTCAATGCTATGTTGTCACTGGCCTATACATTATTAGCTAATGATTCTGCTGCAGCATTGGAAACTGTTGGATTGGACCCGTATGTTGGTTTTTTTCACGCCCTTCGGCCTGGCAGGACTTCGTTGGCCCTTGATATCATGGAGGAATTGAGGGCGTATCTGGGAGATCGTTTTGTTCTATCGCTCATAAATAAGAGACAGATAACGGCTAACGATTTCTTGTATCAAGGCGAAAAAGGTGTGGTGCTTACTGACAAAGGTCGGAAAGTTTTCTTGACGAGCTGGCAAAATAGAAAGAGGGAAACCATCATTCATCCCTACTTGAATGAAAAAATCCCTATTGGATTACTGCCACATGTGCAGGCTATGCTTTTGGCACGTTACGTGAGAAATGATATTGATGACTATCCTGTATTCCTATTCAAATAACAGAAAAGAATGTATATACTTGTAGCATACGATGTTGATACCGTGAGTGAGAAGGGTCAAAAGAGGTTGAGGCAAGTTGCAAAGGCCTGTAAGGATTATGGGCAGCGTGTACAGAATTCTGTGTTTGAATGTGAAGTTTCCGAAGCACAGTTTGTGACGCTTAAAAGCAGATTGTCTTCAATCATGGACATGGAGTTAGATAGCATTCGCATCTATTTTCTTAGTTCCAAGAGTCATGGGCGAGTAATATCTTTAGGTAAGGTTACATCATATGATGTGAACGATGCTATTATCATTTAGTGCGAACTGGAAGACTTGCAGATTTTTCCATTTATCCGCACCGCTTGATTATTAAGCAATTAAATGTATGTCACTCCAAATATTGGATTTTCTACTATACAAAACTATTAGATTCGCAAAAATATGAGTGTAATAACTTGATTATATTCATATTATTTGCGAAGAGTCACCCCCTACACGGGGGTGTGGATTGAAACGTATTTCTACAGAGATGTTTACAAGGTTTCAGGCGTCACCCCCTACACGGGGGTGTGGATTGAAACTTTGACATATTGGAACAAATTTGTCAGGCTACTAGTCACCCCCTACACGGGGGTGTGGATTGAAACAAAACCAAGACGATTAATCCACTCACCACATTTAGTCACCCCCTACACGGGGGTGTGGATTGAAACAGCCAGCCCGACATCACATTGCGGCAGGTGGACGTCACCCCCTACACGGGGGGGTGGATTGAAACGGTGATGACGGCATGGACAATGTCCGCGTGCGCAGTCCCCCCCTCCACGGGGGTGTGGATTGAAACTATAAGAAACGTTGTAAAACGAAAAGTGGGGTGAGTCACCCCCTACACGGGGGTGTGGATTGAAACTCCTCAGGCTTTTCCTCAGGCTTAGGCGCATGGTCGTCACCCCCTACACGGGGGTGTGGATTGAAACTTCCGGCTCCTTGTCCGGCTCCTTGTCCGGCTCCGTCACCCCCTACACGGGGGTGTGGATTGAAACAACGGTGATTTTATAGACAGTTTGGCACATTGGCGTCACCCCCTACACGGGGGTGTGGATTGAAACTCATCTTCTGTGAGCGCAAGGCTCTCATGGCCGGTCACCCCCTACACGGGGGTGTGGATTGAAACTTTCTGCAGTGCCGACCATCCGCAGAACCTTATGTCACCCCCTACACGGGGGTGTGGATTGAAACAACTTTAGCACGAACCAAAAATCTAATTGAAATGGTCACCCCCTACACGGGGGTGTGGATTGAAACTTATGGGTGCAAAGATTGGTAGTCTTGAATCGTGTCACCCCCTACACGGGGGTGTGGATTGAAACATCACAACGGTATTTTCGCATTGATGCAACACCACGTCACCCCCTACACGGGGGTGTGGATTGAAACCAAGACAGCCTTGCACATTGGCATCTTGGTAGGGTCACCCCCTACACGGGGGTGTGGATTGAAACTCCCAAATGGGAGATATACGGGTTACCACACCTTGGTCACCCCCTACACGGGGGTGTGGATTGAAACACTCAACTTGTCAAGTGTGCTCGGCATCACAGACGTCACCCCCTACACGGGGGTGTGGATTGAAACAGCGGAAAAGTTTTGACAAAAGATTGGAAATCTGTCACCCCCTACACGGGGGTGTGGATTGAAACAGCAGGAAATATGCGAAGAAAGCGGATGACTATGAGTCACCCCCTACACGGGGGTGTGGATTGAAACGTCTGTGCAAAATGGTGACGTAACTGTTAGTGGGTCACCCCCTACACGGGGGTGTGGATTGAAACTCATAGCACTCTTTAATAAGAGCTTTTCTGGACAGTCACCCCCTACACGGGGGTGTGGATTGAAACTCGGCCGCTTGCTGGAAGCTGCGCTGGCTCTGGGTCACCCCCTACACGGGGGTGTGGATTGAAACGTGAAAAGTGGGATTTGCCGAAAATTAAGGATGGTCACCCCCTACACGGGGGTGTGGATTGAAACGGCAGGAAGTTCTTGCCGTGGTGGCGGATGAAGGTCACCCCCTACACGGGGGTGTGGATTGAAACCCGATCACGATGCGGTTGGGGCCGTAAAGGTCTTGTCACCCCCTACACGGGGGTGTGGATTGAAACCGCCCGCTTATCTCCCAACAGTTGAGCCTTCGCCGTCACCCCCTACCCGGGGGTGTGGATTGAAACTCGATGCCTACGACAGGGTGATTAAGATTGCTGATGTCACCCCCTACACGGGGGTGTGGATTGAAACCCTGCCTCAAGGGAGAATCGGTCAACATAATCGGTCACCCCCTACACGGGGGTGTGGATTGAAACATCACCCCCTTTGCCACCCCCCAAAAACCGCCTCCGTCACCCCCTACACGGGGGTGTGGATTGAAACGACCAGCTCATCTGGGAGTTCGGCTCTGATGCTGGTCACCCCCTACACGGGGGTGTGGATTGAAACTCGATGCCTACGACAGGGTGATTCAGATTGCTGATGTCACCCCCTACACGGGGGTGTGGATTGAAACACGATTGAAGTACAAGACCATGGGAGGTGTGACTGGTCACCCCCTACACGGGGGTGTGGATTGAAACCGTTGCTTTTATTAATGTGTGTGCAACTCAAAGGTCACCCCTACACATGGGGCATTGGTAATACTCAACTGAACAAAGAAACACCCTATGGCGCTCAAGTACTCCATAGGGTGTTTCTTTGTGATCGTCATTTAGATAAGAAGTAAATAAAGTTGGGTATGCTCCGTTCGCCGTGATGGTCGAACTGTTGATTGTCGCACGGATGATTGAGTATTTCTCCGTCCAGATAGAGCATGGTTGAACCGCCGCCGTCAAGATTAAGCGCATCCTTGCCGCCAAGCACTTTTACAAGGTGGGCCAGTTCGGGAATGCTTACACCCACGGCATTGCCTTGGGAACGGCCGTCTACAGTGATGAGGAGCACGCGTCTGTCAGAAGTGATAGCGATGGCACTACGAGGATGCTTGGTCTTTATAAAGTCTTCATCACAATTCGACCAGTCGGAATAGTGGCCTTTGTGCAGCATTAGCGGGCCTGAAGCCATAATGCTGCCCCGTTTTTTCTTATAGTGTTTTTCTGTTTCTTCCGACCACGGCAGAAGTTTGACTTTGCCTTTCCGGGTGGTGCGTATGGCTCCGGTGACACGAATCGAAAATTCTTGCTCTGTCGTGCTACCCACTACGGAGTCACCTTCTTTTAAATAACAGACAGGAGTGCCTTTGCTCATGTTGTAGTATGAGCCATTGATGGCGGCAACGGCATGTTTTTCTCGAGCAAGTTCGCTAAGACGCATCATCTTGGTGGATGTGCCTATGTGTGCAGGATGTTTTCTGTTTCCTCTTACCTCAACGATACTCACATATTGGGCTCCTTGATAAAGGTGCTCAAACGAGCAACATTTGCTGGTCAGTCCTGCAGATATTTCCTTCGTTTCCCAGTGAGCTGATACAATGGCTATGGAGTCGGTTGCTGTTTGAGCAAGACAGGGCGAAATCCCTACGACAGAACAAAATAGTATAATTTGCTTCAGTTTTTTCATCCTGTCAAAAAACTTGTTTGTTTCAGTTTGGCAATTAATGGCTGGCCTTGATCCTGTTGTCCACTAATTTGTAATCGGAATATTTGCGCTTGTCGAAAACAAAGATGTTGTCAGGTATTCCACCTGTCTTGAAATTGGAAATCTTGACAGTGGTGTGGAAAATACCAAGTTTAAGACGTATCGATTGGGGATACCTCTTCTTAAGGTCAAGCTGCACAGTGGCTTCCTTGATGCCTTTTACCCCTTTCTTAGCCTCAAGAGTTATCCAGTAGGCCTTTTCGTCACGCCTTATGCTGTACTTGTAGTTGTTGGGCTCAAATTTGAATTTTGTGCTGTACTTGTCGCGCGAATCGTCGTCCATGTTATAAACCTGAACCTCTTTCTTCTTGCGCTCGGCACGCCAGTAGTATATGCCGTCGCTGTAGGCATCATACTTCTCGTCGATAAACTTGCTCTTTTTACCTTTGTACCAGATTGTGCCTTCTGTCTTGTAGATTCCGATGATGTTCACGGCATAATGAAGGGTGGCACCCTGTGCACCATATACCATATTGTAAACTTGGTCGAATATTTGTCTCGCCTGACGCTCATTGGGGGTCTGGGCAAAACTGCACGACGAAACAAAAAGCAAAGCGATAATAATCTTTAATTTCATTTTAAGCCGATTTTTAATACTCAATCTGTTCCTGTTGATGATAAATCCCAACATTCGTCTTCGTGTACAAAGATTGCTGACAGTTGTAATATATCCAAATAATAGCAGAATTTGTAATAATTATTTGCCGGTAATGTACATCGTGTTGACCCACTGTTCCTCTCCATCAATGTTAAACTGGATTGTGGCACCGTCATTACGCACATCAATAGTGACGGGAGCTCCCATGATAAGAGGCAGATTCACTGTGCCGTGACCGGCAGGAAAACCGCATACAACAGGAATGTTGTACTTTACAAGGTAGGTGTGAAGCATTGACTCCACACTGTCGTAGGTGAACTCATGGCCGCAATCGGTAAACTCTCCGAGGATGATTCCACGACAGCGGGATAGAACACCATTCATGGCCAATATATTGAACTGACGGTCGATGTTGTGCATCGATTCCTCTACTTCCTCAATAAAGAGGATAAGGTCGCGACCCATTGTGGCGTCGGCCTGGGTTCCTAAATTGGGGACAAAAGTGCAGAGGTTGCCGCCAACAAGTACACCGCTTGCTTGCCCCTCAATATTAGCAGGGTGGGCAGGCAGGTCGTAGCGGGGCACACGGCTCATCAGCAGGTCGCGCAAAAGGGTGCTGTTGGCATCGGTGCCTCCTCCTGCAAGAAATGAACTCATGGTGCCGTGGATGCTCATCACTCCGGCACGGGTGAGCAGGCCGTGAAGGGTTGAGATGTCGCTGAAACCGACAAACCATTTCGGAGCTGAGGCCAGCTCTTCAAGTGTCAGCTCGTTGATAAGATGGATGCTGCCATAACCTCCACGGTTACAGATGATGGCTTTCACGTCGGGCTGGTCGAGAGCCCATCGGATATCGCTGATGCGTTCTTCTGTGGTGCCGGCATAACGGCCAACTTCCACTTTGCCAACATTGGGACCAATGACGGGTTCGAGCCCCCATGAGCGGAGCACATCTGCGGTCTTCTCTACGTTCTCCATAGGGGTGAAGTAAGATGGAGAGATGAGCGCTACTTTGTCGCCTGCCTTCAGATAATCAGGTTGCTTGCAGTTCAGTATCATAGCCTTGTCGTTTTCAGTTGGGGTTGAGGTGTCGTCGTCGTCATCAGAGCAGGACAACAGTAGATTTGCACTTAACACAAATATAATGCTTTGTGCCAAAAGTCTCATTTTGTTCATGATGATGTCTTGTTCTCTTTCTTAAAATATTTGCTCTTATCTATTGAAGAAATAATTCACGGATGCCGTTTTCAGTCGGCCAATTTGGCAATATTTTCCAATACGCCATATTTTTGGCAAAGTTACGAAAAGTCGAGAGCAGAACAAAAGAACTTGTTCTTTTTTTTGCCGAGACGGAGTAACTTCGTCATGAAATGTCAAAGTTACGAAAAATCGAGTGCAGAAAGAAGAAAAATAAATTTTTTTCTTCTTTTTGCCGAGACGGAGTAACTTCGGCGCAGCCAAAGTGCTAAAAAAGTCGAGAGCAGAACAAAAGTCACAAACATAAAAAGAGAGGATGCGACTATGTATAATAGCCACATCCTCTTGATTATGAAAAAGAAAGATTTGATTTTTTACGATACGGTGGGATGACCTTCCTTGTCGAACATCATGACGTTATGGAAAGGAAACAAGGTCTTGTAATTGTCGAATGTCCTTTCTATCTCAACAATTGAATTGCCGGGGAATTTGGAGTTCATATATGCCGTCATGTTTTGGGGCAAGAGTGAGATGGGCGCGCTGTTCAGCATGAAGGCAACTTTGCTCCAACTGCCACTTTGGTCTATGCTTATCTCGCTGCCGTTGTTGAAGGTCAAAATGTATCCAGTGGCATTGGCATTTCTTGAAACGAAGGAAATGCTCTGGTCTATAAAATGGTTGTGGACGAATGCCTTGACTGCTATGGGCAACTGGTTTGCGAAAACCATCTGGTCGTATGCCTTGCCGACAAACAGATATTTGATGTTGTTTGCTATTGTGGCTGAAATGTTCTGAAACTTTTTCATATTGCGATGTTTTGATGGGGTTGTTATTATTTCTATTGCAAAGATAGACCTCTTAACATCGCATTCCAAGTGTTTTATGTAATAATGGTCCAAAGTGTTGCGACACGACCTCTTTATTGCGTCAAATTGGCCGATGTGCCCCAATTGTGTCGCATTAGGGCTGATTATCCCGCAAATTGTCGTTTCTCAATATTTGTTTTGAACACTTTCACGTATTTCCCGCTGCGGCTGTTGAAATAAATGGCATCGCCTCCATGATTGTATATGGGATGTGGGTGGGCATCCTGTCCCAGCCAGTCGCTGCAGTGCTTACATAGGGGAATCCACTCCAACAGTCCCTCATCCCAGTGAGGAATCACACGTGAGATGTATTCTCCGTCTTTCTTGTGGGGGTCGGGACCATTGTCGGTGCTGTTTTCCCTCACCGTCTTGATGTCCTCGGGATATTTGAAATAACCGTCACAACACAGGTTTTGCTGATGGTCTGCAGTGAAATGGCCGTAGGCATTGTACTCATCGGGCAAAGCAATCTCCCAGTAACGGCCGCTTTTCAGGTCATACTTGCCCACCAGTGCAGGGCCGTCAGCATAACCGCCATGGTATATGATTGTGTTTCCGTCGTCACTCCACATCTCATGGCATATCCAGTCTGAGGCTCTGCGTGCATGCCCTCTTGTGTTGCCATAAGTGTCGGAGCCTTCGTTGCGCACTCGCATAACGGAATCTTGCTTATGGTCGTACAACCAAATTCGACGGATGCCGCAGTCGCGACACGGCCATTCGTGATTGAACATGATGATATCCGGATTGACAGGGTTGAATTGAACATGTGTAATCCAGCACATCGCAATAGTCTTCTCGTAAATTAAACTGCCTGTTTCTGTGTCATATACACAGAGGTAACTGTTCAGCTTCTCATCTTGAACACGGCCGTCGATATCGTAAATAGGCCGTTTGTCCAGTCCGTAGCCTTCTTTTTCCGGGTCATATTCCAAGGCCCTGCCGTCTGTCATGGGTACACAGAGCAACTTGCCGTCACTGCTCACATGTGTGAAGGCGGTTGTCCTTCCGTCGGGTACATGGTTCAAGACATGGCTCCTTCCATCTGGTCCTACTTTACAGATGTCGTTGTCTTGTATATAGTAGATTGTGTCGTGGTCGCTGTCCAGGCAAACACTTGCCTTGCCAAGGCCTTTGGTCGGATGTCCGTCAAAGTAGACATAACTCTTCAGTGTGCCATGATTGTTTTCTGTCAGTCGTCTCTCCTTCCCATTGGTCAGTTCTCTCATATATACGTTTGGATGACCGTCACGATTGCTTATCAGGTACAAACGATTGTCGTCACGGCTGAGGGATGAGCAGGTGAAATACAACAGTTGGGTGTCGAAACCGTCTTCCTCACCATCGCATCCGCTGACTAATATTCTGTCTTCAAGCATGTCTCTTGGTTTCAAATATGTTTGAGATTTTCGGTTGTATATTATAAAAAAGGAAAGTGTGAACGTACATCAAATGAAATAGTTTGCATGAAGGCATCGCTATGATAATAATGAAGGACAAAGAAATAAATCCTCTGTCCTTCCCAGATATCTGATCACTCGTTGGTCAATGCTCTTTTACTCTCCAAAGTAATCAATGAGTTCCTGCTCGGCGGCATGGTTCTCGTTGTCCATGTCCTTCACAATCACACCATGCTCCAGAAGAGTGATGCGGCGGCTGATATCGATGGTATGCGCCAGATTGTGGCTGCTGATGATAATGGTGGCGCCTGTCTCGGCATTGTAGTCGGTGAGTAGACGCTTCAGCACATGCTGACTGCTCGGATCCAGAAAGTTGAACGGCTCATCGAGAATCAGCAGGTCGGGCTTGTTGAAAAGAGCCGCGATAATACCGATTTTCTGCTTGTTGCCGGCAGAAAAGTCGCGTATCAGTTTCTTCTGGTCCAGTATCTCACCCGCCATCAAATCGGTGAATTCATGGGTGCGGGCCTCGATGGCTTCCTTGTCCATGCCATTCAACTTGCCGATGAAAGCAAAGTATTCCTCTGGGGTCAGAAAGTCGATGAGGAAACCTTCGTCGATATATGAACCGGTATGCAACTTCCAGTCTTCCGACTGGGCTGGCAGTATCCGTAGCTCCTCGGCACTCTCGCCGTCACGTTTGGTGTAGGTGAGGGCAACTTCGCCGTCGTCGGCTTTCAGCAGGTCGAGCATCAGGCGGAAGAAGGTGGTCTTGCCGGCTCCGTTGTTGCCTACAAGACCTACCAGCTCGCCGTCGCCCACATGATAGGTTTCGATGTCTACAGCGGTCTTCTCGCCGAAGTTCTTTTTCAGGGTGCTGACGTCTATCTTCATGGGGTACTTCTTGTTTTGATTATACTAAACCACGTCCGTGGCAGTTCTTGAATTTCTTTCCGCTGCCGCAGGGACAAGGATCATTGCGGCCGGGCAACTTGTCGCGGGTGATGGGCTGACGACGCTGTGGCTGGGCGGTCTCACGGGTGTCTTGCTGGGCGGCGGCACGCTGGTTCTGGTCCACTAACTCGTCGCCCTTGCTCTCTTGATAGCGCTTGCTGTGGGCCTCTGGGGCTGCTTCCTGAACGCCTTGCTCTGGGGCCAGCTCAGGTATCTGACCACGGCTCAGAGTGCCGGCAATACTGTCGTTCATGTCGTCCACCATGTTGTCGAACAACTTCACGCTCTCCAACTTGAAGATGAGCAGCGGGTCTTTCTGCTCGTAGGAGGCGTTTTGCACGCTGTGCTTCAATTCATCGAGAAGTCGGAGGTTCTCTTTCCAGCCTTCGTCGATGTTGTGAAGGGAAATCACTTTCTCAAATTGCTTCACTATCGACTTGGCTTCGCTTTCATATGCTTCACGCAGGTTGCAGGGGATGTTCAGTATGCGCTTGCCATCGGTGATGGGCACCATGATGCGCTCATATATCTGGCCCTGCTCCTCAAACACACGCTTGATAATCGGCCATGCGGTGGTCTGTATACGTTCGGTGCGACGCCGGAAGGCTTCCATCACTTTCTGGTAGCTCATGTCTTCCAGTTTCTCACGGCTGGTCTCCATAAACTCCTGCTCGCTGAACGGGCATTCCATGGCCAGCACCTTGAGGAACATTTCCTTGCAACCGGTGTAGTCGTTGTTCTCAATGATGCTCACCACTCTGTCCCAGAACACATTGGCCACGTCCATGCCGATGCGCTCGCCCATGAGGGCATGACGGCGCTTCTCGTAAATCACGGTGCGCTGCTTGTTCATCACATCGTCGTATTCAAGTAGGCGCTTACGCACACCAAAGTGGTTCTCCTCCACTTTCTTCTGGGCGTTCTCTATACTGCGGTTCACCATCTTGGCCTCTATAACCTCGCCTTCCTGCAGACCGAAACGGTCCATCACTTTGGCGATGCGCTCTGAACCGAACAGACGCATCAGCTTGTCTTCAAGCGAGACAAAGAATACCGACGAGCCGGGGTCGCCTTGACGTCCGGCACGACCGCGCAACTGACGGTCCACACGGCGGCTCTCATGGCGCTCGGTGCCGATAATGGCAAGACCGCCGGCTTCTTTCACTTCTGGGGTGAGCTTGATATCAGTACCACGGCCTGCCATGTTGGTGGCTATGGTCACGGCGCCAAGCATGCGCTGTTCTTCCTTTATATCGTTGATGGTGGCGGAGGAATAACGCTTGTCTTTGTCTATCAGATTCTCTGTGTAACGGCTGGCGGAAAGCTTGTCGCAGAAGGCGCGGCCATCGGGGGCTATCCATGATGTGCCCATGGCACTGCGTCCGGCCTGGGCCACAATGTCGGCCTCGCGTTGGTGCAGTTTGGCGTTCAGCACATTGTGGGGTATGTTGCGCAGACGGAGCATACGCGAAAGCAATTCGCTTATCTCAACCGAGGTGGTACCCACCAGGCAGGGACGTCCGCTGTTGCGCATCTTCTCAATCTCTTCTATCACGGCGTTGAACTTCTCGCGCTGTGTCTTGTAAACACGGTCGTTCATGTCATTGCGTATCACAGGGCGGTTGGTGGGTATCTCCACCACATCAAGCTTGTAGATGTTCCAGAACTCACCGGCCTCGGTGATGGCGGTACCTGTCATGCCGGCTAATTTGTGATACATGCGGAAGTAGTTCTGAAGGGTGATGGTGGCGAATGTCTGTGTGGCGGCTTCCACCTTCACATGCTCCTTGGCCTCAACGGCCTGGTGCAGACCGTCGCTCCAGCGGCGCCCTTCCATGATACGGCCGGTTTGCTCGTCCACAATCTTCACCTCGTTGTCTATCACCACATACTCATCGTCCTTATTGAACATGGTGTAGGCTTTCAGCAATTGCTGCAGTGTGTGCACACGCTCACTCTGAACGGCGTAGTGGGCCATCAGTTGGTCTTTCTTCTCCAAACGCTCCTCATCGCTCAGACCGGTCTGCGACTCCAGCTCGGAGAGCAGGGTGGTGATGTCGGGCAGCACAAAGAGCTCAGGGTCATTGACCTGCTTGGCAAGCCATTCGGTTCCCTTGTCGGTCAGATCCACTGAGTTCAGTTTCTCTTCCACAACAAAGTAGAGGGGAGCCACGGCTTCCGGCATGCGGCGGTTGTTGTTCTGCATGTATTCTTCCTCAGTCTTCAGAAGGCCGGTCTTGATGCCTTCTTCTGAGAGATACTTGATAAGGGCTTTGTTCTTGGGAAGGGCCTTGTGAGAACGGAATAATGACAGGAAACCTTCTGCTATGGTCTTCTGGTCGTTCTTCTGCCTGCCCTCGTTTATTTTCTGACGGGCCTCGGCAAGATAGTCGGTAGCTAAACGGCGCTGAACACCTACAAGTTTCTCTACCAGGGGCTGGAATTCTTCGAACATCTGGTCATCGCCACGCTCCACAGGACCGGAAATAATGAGCGGTGTTCGGGCATCGTCGATGAGCACGGAGTCCACCTCGTCAACAATGGCGTAGTTGTGGGAGCGCTGAACCAGGTCGCTGGGCGAAATGGCCATATTGTCACGTAGATAGTCGAAACCGAACTCATTGTTCGTACCGAAGGTGATGTCGGCCTGATAGGCCTTGCGACGCTCGGCTGAGTTGGGCTTGTGCTTGTCGATACAGTCTACCGACAGGCCGTTGAACATATAGAGCGGACCCATCCACTCGGCATCACGCTTGGCCAGGTAGTCGTTCACGGTCACCACGTGCACGCCGTTGCCGGTCAGCGCGTTCAGGAAGACGGGAAGCGTGGCCACGAGGGTCTTACCCTCACCAGTGGCCATCTCGGCTATCTTGCCTTGGTGAAGCACGGCGCCGCCGAAGAGCTGCACATCGTAGTGAACCATGTCCCATTTCAGGTCATTGCCACCGGCCATCCAATGGTTGGAGTAGATGGCTTTGTCGTCTTCAATACGCACAAAGTCTTTGGTGGCGGCCAGTTCACGGTCGAAATCGTTGGCTCGCACCACAATCTCCTCGTTCTCGGCAAAACGACGGGCAGTCTCCTTCACAATGCTGAAGGCTACGGGAAGCACCTCGTCGAGGGATTTCTCGTAGATGTCGAGAATCTCTTTCTCTATCTTGTCTACCTGATTGAAGATGGCCTCGCGCTCGTCTATAGGAGTGTCTTCAATCGTGGCTTTCAGTTCAGCTACTTTCTCTTTCTGCTCTTTGGCTGAGTCTTGCACGTAGCGCTGAATCTCCTTGGTGCGGGCGCGCAAGGCATCATTGTCCAAGGCCTGTATCTCCGGATAGGCGGCCTTCACTTTCTCCACTATTGGCTGGATAAGCTTCATGTCGCGCGAAGACTTATTGCCGAAAATGGATTGCAGTAAATTAATAAAACTCATATTTATTATCTTTTGTTCTTGATTTTGTTCTTTTTTGTTTCCAACTTGCAAAGGTAAGGATTATTTCTGTAATAATCTCTTTTTTACCGCTTTTTCAATCAAAAGCAGCTCTTTTAACTATGATGGGTTTGAACTCTGAAGGCCTTCCTATTTGGCCGACCGCTGCAGAATCCAGTAGCGGGTTACATCCCTTAACAGCAAAGATGATGCCAAAAAATACATCGCAGGTGGATATTGTTGGAATAATCCGCCTATGCCGTAAAGAATTATCAGCATACCGGACACAATCCACCAATAGTGATGGAAACCTTTGCGCAACCTGCTGATCGCTGGATATAGAAACAAAAGGGGGAGGGGGTTGAGCAAAAGCAAATGGAGGTTCACACGAACTGTGGGGTGCTGCGAAAACAGCATCGCAAAAAGAATGATGCCACTCAGACCGGTGAGCAGCATGAGAAGCAGGTCGTAAAGGTAGAGCACTTTACGGCTGAAAAACTCTACCACCGTTATGGCCACTGTGAGCACAAAGAAAAGACCGAACGTAGCGACAGGCGACAATGGAAAATCTTTGCCTTTATCCTGCTCGCCTGGATAGAGTAGGGCACTGGTCTGACGTACCAACGGACGTCTGCCTTGGGGACCTGAAACCTGGGCCTTGTCGAAATCGCGCATCAGATAGGCGGGCAGAAACTGTTGTTCCGAACTGCTCAGTGTGCGGTCGGCGCCAATGCCTAAGAGCAGGTCGATGCCGGTCTGGAGCCAGGGATGACCGTCGGTGCATTGGTGCACCATGTCGCGGTAGGTGAGGGTGCTGTCGGCAGGAGCGGGATATATCACCTCGCCGTCAAGGTTCTGGGTCAGTATGTCGCGGGCTCGGGTAGTGCAGTTGTCATAAAAGTAGTTGTAGCGGTATACCACATTCTCAGGAAGGGCGTTGCGCTGAAGGGCTTGAAGAATGGCTTCTTTCTCCTCATTGCTCAGGTTGAGCTCTTGTTGGGTGACACCGCTGTGGTAGTAGCTGTACTCTGCAATGAAATTCTCATAGGTGGTGATACCCATCTCATAGTCGGTCAGGCCGAAAAGGAAACGGAGTACAAAATAGGGCTTGTTGAAATTGAAAACACCATAGTTCACCACAAGGTCTTGACCGTTTTTCAAATCTTCAAAACGGATGGCAGAATGCCCGTAAAGACTGTAAATTTGCTCGTGGGGACTGCAAGTGAGCAGACTGAAGCGGATGGAATCGCCTACAGAGGCACGCACTTCACCGCCTCCTGCCACCATTAGCAGGAGCAGCAGTTGCATCTCAAACGAACGGGCTTTCAATGTTTTCACGGGTGCAAAATTAAACTAAAAAAATGAATCTGCGTTATAAATATGTTAAATCGTGCCATCGTTTCGTTTTTTTTCAATAATTTTGCAACTTGATAAAAAAAAGTAGATTCTTTTTTCAATTGATATGAGAAAATTATTCCTCACGGTTTGTATGACTGCTGCCTTTGTGGCCACATGGGCACAAAGTGGCACCAATTCACCGTATAGCCAGTTTGGATTGGGAAAACTCTCCGACCAGTCAACGGGATTCAACAGAGGTATGAATGGTCTGGCACTGGGGTTCAGAGACGGCAATCAGGTCAATTATCTCAATCCGGCCTCTTATGGAACTGTCGATTCACTTACCTTTATCTTTGATGCAGGCGTGGCAGGACAACTTACTGCTTTCGATGAAAACGGACTCAAGAAAAATGCCAATAATGCCAATTTCGAATATGCAGTGGCTGCATTCAGGGCTTTGCCACATGTGGGAGTAAGTTTCGGCGTGGTGCCTTTCTCAAATGTGGGCTACAGCTATTCCAATAGCAAGGAGGTGGGTGATGTCAACTCCACCACCTATGTGAACACTTATTCTGGAAAGGGTGGATTGCATCAGGTTTACCTCGGTGTAGGATGGGAACCTTTCAAGGGCTTTTCGCTTGGTGTCAATGGCTCTTATCTCTGGGGTGAGTACGAAAGGTCGGTAGTCAATTCTTACAGCGACCCTTATGTCAATACGCTTTCTAAATACTATTCGGTCGATGTGGCCAATTATAAACTCGATGCCGGTGTGCAGTTCTCGCTCAGACTGTCGAAAAAAGCAAGACTTAACATCGGTGCGACTTATGGATACGGACATAAAATCGACGCTGACCCTATGTATGAAATCGTCTCACGCAATGCGCAGACTTCAGTAAGCGACACTACTTCTTTTGTGGTAAAAGACGGACTGGAACTGCCCACCACTTTCGGGGTGGGAGTGTTGTATGATTATGAGAAACGAATCCGCTTCGGTGCCGACTTCTCTCTGCAGAAATGGGGCGACACTTCATTTCCTGTCGATATGGACATTAACAATGTGCCATCCTACCAACTGAAGAAGGGTTACTTCAACGATATAAAGAAAGTGACCGTCGGCGGTGAATACTGCCGAAATCCGCAGTCACGCAGATTCTTCAGCTCCATGCGGTTCAAGGTCGGAGCCAATTACACTACACCTTATTTAATTATTAATGGCAAAGACGGTCCAAAAGAACTGGGCCTAAGCGCTGGTGTAAGCTTCCCAATCGTAAACCAATGGAACAACCGTTCCGTTCTTAATCTCAGCGGGCAGTGGGTGCACAGCAGTGGAAAGGATATGCTCACTGAAAATACTTTCCGCATCAATATCGGACTGACCTTTAATGAACGATGGTTCATGAAATGGAAAGTGGAATAATGTCTCTTTCAGGGAGGTGCGGTATGTATGTCCTCCTGTTGCTCGCCGGATGCTGCCTCGTAGTCATGGTGGCGGCCTGCAGCGAGGAAAAAGAACATACCGCTCCGGCAATCCTTGCACGCGACTCTGTGCCCATGATGGTCACTTACGGGGTCAATACGCTCATTTCCGACTCTGGCGTTATCAAGTACCGCATCGTCACAGAGAAGTGGGAGGTGAACACGGTAAGACAACCCTCAAGATGGATATTCGAAAAGGGAATCTTCCTTGAGCAGTTCGACAAGACGCTTCATGTGGAGTCGTATATTCAGTGTGACACCGCATACTATTATGATGTTGAACGTCTTTGGGAACTGCATGGAAGAGTCAAAATATTTACAAAAAACGGCCTTCGATTCAGTAGTGAGGAACTCTTCTGGGACGAGCATGAACATGAAGTCTATTCCAACCGTTTCTCGCATCTCGTCACTGATGAAAGAGAATTACAGGGCAACCGATTCAAAAGTGATGAGAATATGACCAAGTATGACGTCACCAACACAAAAGGCTCCTTCAAAAAAGGTGATTTCGGTGATTCTGACCAGGGTAAAAAATCAGAAAATGATTCAGCTGCGCTCACATGGGGAAGAAGACCGGCTACTCCTATGCGCACCAGGACAAACAATAATCCATAGTAACACTTTATTTTTCTACCATCTATATGTCGCTCCCACTTATAATAGGCATTCTTGTCACAATGGCTTTCTCTGCCTTCTTCTCTGGCATGGAAATCGCTTTCGTGGCCAGCAACCGACTGCTTGCTGAGATGGACAAGGAGAAACATGGCTTCACGCAAAGGTGTCTTTCAGTTTTCTTCGACCATCCCAACAACTTTGTCAGTACCATGCTCGTGGGCAACAACATCGCACTCGTCATATATGGCATTCTGATCGCCCAACTCTTCGACAACACCATTTTCAGGGGGTTGCCACCGGGAATCACTGTGCCTGCCGATACAATCTTGTCCACACTCATTGTGCTCTTCACGGGGGAGTTCCTGCCTAAAACGCTTTTCAAAAGCCATCCCAACCGGCTGCTCAATTTTTTTGCTGTGCCGGCTTATTTCATGTATCTGGTGTTGTGGCCCATCTCACGATTTGCCACGTTCCTCTCTCGCTTGATATTGCGTATCGTGGGGGTGAAAATGAACGATGAGGCCAATGACGGCTCGTTCAGCAAGGTCGACCTTGACTACCTCTTGCAGAGCAGCCTGGAGAACGCACCAAAAGGCAGTGATATCGATGAGGAGGTGAAAATCTTTCAAAATGCTCTCGACTTCTCTGAATTGAAAGTTAGAGACTGTATGAAACCGCGTACAGAAATTGTGGCTGTGCCGGAGAATATTGACATCGAACAGCTGAAGTTACGCTTCATAGAGAGTGGTCACTCCAAAATTATTGTCTATCAGGAAGATATCGACCATATAGTTGGCTATATTCACAGCTCCGAAATGTTCAAAAGACCCGAGGAGTGGAGAAACAGTGTGCGCACAATGCCCTTCGTGCCTGAGACCATGGCCGCCCATAAAATGCTCAAGATTTTCCTCCAGCAGAAGAAAAGTCTCGGAGTGGTCATCGATGAGTTCGGAGGAACAAGTGGAATCGTCTCACTTGAGGATATTGTGGAGGAAATCTTTGGCGAAATAGAAGACGAACACGATAATACGAACTATGTGGCCAAACAGACGGAATCTGGAGAATACCTCCTTTCCGCCAGACTTGAAATCGACAAAGTCAATGAAATGTTCGGTCTCAACTTGCCTGAAAGTGATGATTATATGACAGTGGGTGGCCTTATACTGCACTACTACCAGAGTTTCCCAAAACTTAATGAGGTGGTCACTGTGGGACACTTCCAATTCAAAATCATACGCAACACAATGACGAAAATTGAACTTGTAAGGCTAAAAGTAATACCATAATCGTTTTTTCAACTGAAAATTTGGGCGTTTTGCTATTTTCTTTGTAATTTTGTACGCTTTTTGGATAGTAAGGCAATAACAGTGCCGGTTTTCAGCCAAAAGAGGTAAACAGATGAGTTTAAAACTAAAAATTTATATATAAACAACTGTAATGGCAGCAATAGGAAAAATTAGAAGCTGGGGTCCTTTTCTGATCGGTGTTATCGGTCTGGGTCTCTTTGGATTTATCGCTGGCGATATGTTCCGCTCCTGCGAGACAACAAGTAGAAACAGGAGCAACCGCGTAGGCGAGGTGGCAGGTGAGAAAATCAATGCACAGGATTATCAGGCTTATCTTGAGGAGTTTGTGGAATGTACTAAAATCACTGCTCCGCAGGCTTCGGAGGATCAGCTCAGAGATGCCGCTTGGCAAAACTTCGTGCAGAATAAAATTATTGAGAAAGAGGCTGGAAAACTCGGACTCACCGTCACGAAAGAGGAAATTCAGAATGTCATGAAGCAGGGTACCAATCAGGTGCTCATGGAGATGTGCAACGTCAATCCCGAATTCGCTAATCAGCAGACTGGACGTTTCGACGTGTACAGCTATCAGAAATTCATGACTGAGGGAAAGACACAGTATGGATCCAACCCGCAGACAGCAGAGCAATACAACAAACTCTATAAGTTCTTCCTCTTCAAGGAGAAACAGCTGCGTCAGCAGCTCCTCGCACAGAAGTTCCAGATGCTCATGTCGTCTTGCATCCTCTCCAACCCGGTTGAGGCTAAGTTCAATTTCGACGCTGAGAAACAGGAAAGCGACATCCAATTGGCTTATTTCGACTACAAGAGCATCAACGACAAGGATGTGAAGGTGACGGATGCCGAACTTGAGGCTAAGTACAAGGAAAAGAAAGAAATCTTCCGCATTCCGGATGAAATCAGAGCAATCAAGTTCGTTCAGGTGAAGAAGGTGGCTTCTGCTGCCGACCGTGCCGAGCTCAACAAGGAGCTCACCAAGGTGGCTGAGCAGCTCAAGGTGGCTGAGAATCCTGAGCAGGTGGTGCGTGAGAGCAAATCGAATGTGAGCTATCTCGGTGTCCCTGTTACCAAAAATGCTTTCACATCTGATGTGGCACGCCAAATCGATTCTCTGGCTGTGGGTGCTACAGTGGGTCCCGTGGAGAGTACTCTTGACAATACACTCAATGTGATTAAACTTCTTTCGAAGAACACTTTGCCCGACTCTATCCAGTATCGTATGATCATCGTGGGTGGTAAGACCAACGAAGAGACAAAAACAAGAGCCGACTCTGTGTTCAACGCAGTGAAGGGTGGCGGCGACTTTGAGGCTATCGCCAAGGTGTATGGACAGAATGGCGAGAAGCAATGGCTTACTACTTCCATGTATGAGAAGGCTTCCAACCTATCTGCCGACGACCGCGCTGTTTACAATGCAATGAATACGCTCGGTGTCAACGAGACTTCTAATATCGCTATGGTGCAGGGCAACGTAATCCTGCAGGTTTGCGACCGCAAGGCCATGACCACAAAGTATGATGTGGCTGTTGTGAAACGTACCATCGCTTACTCTTCGGAGACTTCCAACGAAATCACCAATAAGTTCAACCAGTTTGTGGCAGCCAACCAGAGTGCTGAGGCTTTCGAGAAAAACGCTCCTCAGTCGGGATTCCAGGTGAGAGACTCAAAGAATGTCACCACATCACAGGGTGAGATTCCCGGACTTGTCAACTCTCGCGAGGCTCTTAGATGGGTGTTTGCAGCCGACAAGGGTGATGTGTCGCAGGTGTTCACCACTGGCAATAACCGTGATGAGCTCATCGCTATCGTGCTTACCGATATTTATCCCAAGGGATACATGCCGCTCTCAAATGAGGATGTGAGAAACTATGTCGAGCAGGAAGTGATCCGCGACAAGAAGGCTGAGCAGCTTATGGCTAAGGCCAATGGTGTGAAGAGCATCAACGATGCCAAGGCTAAGGGTGCCAAAGTGGCTGAGGTGAAGCAAATCACCTTCGCCTCTCCCGCCTTTATCTCTGAGGTTCAGGCTCAGGAGCCTGCTCTCAGCGGCGCTGTGGCTGCTACAGAGAAGGGTAAGTTCTGCGCTCGTCCCATCAAGGGTAATCAGGGTGTCTATGTTTTCCAGGTGACCGACCGCAGAAAACTCGAGGGCGCCTTCGATGCAAAGAACTATCAGTCGCGTGCAGCTCAGAACTATATGCAGATGTTCTCTCGCATGGTGTTCAACGATTTGGTGAACGACGCCAAGGTGACCGACAACAGATACCTCTTCTTCTAACAATAAGATAAGAGTGAAAGAAAAAGAGAACTTGTCTTCAGGTTCTCTTTTTCTTTCACCTTTTCAATTCTTCTCTTATTTTGAACAGCTTTTTTATTCGTATGATAAAGAAACTACAACTTGGCATGCTCGTTGGCCTTTTGCTCACACTGACGGCTTGCCATACCAACAAAACAGTCACTACCTCTGCATCATCGCTGAAAAGAGAGTTCAGGGGGGCATGGATACAGTGCGTAAACGGACAGTTCCTCGGCCTCTCAACAGAGCAGATGCAGCGCACTCTCTCTTACCAGTTGGATGAACTGGCAAAGGATGGATGCAATGCCATCATCTTTCAGGTGCGTCCCGAGTGTGATGCGCTTTATGCAAGCAAGTTGGAGCCATGGAGCCGTTTTCTTACAGGCAGTCAGGGCATGGCTCCTTCTCCTTATTGGGATCCGCTCGATTGGATGATTCGTCAGTGCCACAAAAGAGGAATGGAACTCCATGCTTGGATCAATCCATACAGGGCAAAGACAAAAACCACCAACACATTGGCTTCCAATCACATCGCTATACGCAAACCGGGTTCCGTGTTCCCTTACGACGGACAGTTAATCCTCAATCCTGGACAGCCGGAGAATAGAGACTATATTTGCAAGGTGGTGGAGGATATCGTTTCGCGCTATGATGTCGATGGATTGCACATCGACGATTATTTCTATCCTTATCCCGCCAGCGGAGAGGTCATTGACGATGCTGCCGAGTTTCGCAGGTATGGTGGTAAAGCGGCAAGCCTCGCTGATTGGAGACGTGAAAATGTCAATCGTTTTATCTTCCAACTTGGTGAGACTATCCATAAATGCAAACCTTGGGTCAAATTCGGCGTGTCGCCTTTCGGAATCTTCCGAAATGGCAATGGCGATGCCTCTGGCAGCCTCACAAAAGGTCTGCAAAACTATTCCGACCTCTATGCCGATGTCGTGCTCTGGGCGAAAGAGGGCTGGATTGACTATTGTGTGCCGCAGCTCTACTGGCAGATAGGACATCCTACTGCCGACTACAAGACACTTATAAAATGGTGGAATGAATATGCCGCACAGCGACCGCTCTTTATAGGTGAGGATGTGGAGAGAACGGTTAAATACGATGACCTTGACCAGCCGGGTAAGCACCAGTTGGATGCCAAGATGAGACTCCACAAGCAGATGGCCAATGTTCAAGGTACCGTGCTGTGGTATGCCAAGGCTGCAGTCGACAATATTGGCAACTATGGTACATCATTGCGCAATAATTATTGGAAGAATCCTGCTCTACAGCCGCAGATGCCTTTCATCGACGATAAGGCTCCGAAACAACCGAAAAAGGTGAAAGGGGTGTGGACATCTGACGGTTATATGCTCTTCTGGAAGGCTCCAAAGGGAAAAACATGGCAGGACGCACCTTATAAATATGTTGTATACTGTTTCAACGACAAGAAGGAAATCAATCTTGATGACCCGTCGCATATTGTGGCTATAACCGACAACACATTCTTCAAACTGCCTTATAAGAATGGCAAACAAACTTTCTATTACGTGGTTACGGCACTCGATAGGATGAGCAACGAGAGTAAGGGAGAAGTGACCAAAGTGAAACTGTAGCCAGCACAGTAGCTTAAAGGCATATAATGATGGAGGACGGGGTTAATCCTCGTCCTCCATCAGTTTTTCTAAGAAGTTGTCAAGGTCTTGGTCGAGGCCTTCCATCAGCTCGCCACTGATGATTACAGTGTCGTCATCGGCGAGATATAGTTCGGCAAGAATCTCTTTTTCATCATTTTCCAGAACAAAACTGAAGGGCTTCAGAATGCCCATGTTGTCTATCATCTCATGGTTGCGCTCAAGGCTTTTGCGCAAAATTGGGGTGATGTTCTCATAAAACTGTGGGTCCTTGTTGTCTATCCATGGCTCTATCACCACACGGGTTACCTCGTTCTCTTCATCATCGAAGGCAACCATCTCACCGCTCTCTTGAGTAACACGGAGATGAATGTCAGTCAGATTGGAGATGTCATCGCTCGTGGGAAATTTCTGCACTATCTTGCGCAGGGCACGGTCGATCTGCTGATTGGTCTGTTCGTTGGCTTTCATATTTCTGATTTTAGAGATTCCACGTTTTATTTCTTCTGAAGGTGCTCAGAAAGAGCGTCTATGATGTCGGCGGCAACTTCGCTTTTGGGCTTCTTGGCGTATTCCTGCTTGCCCTCCCTACTGTATATCACTATCTGATTCATATCCGACTTGAAACAGGTGCCTTCGTTGCGCAGACTGTTCAGCACGATGAAGTCCAGATTTTTCTTGTCGAGCTTTTCAAGAGCATTCTGTTCCTCCGAGTTGGTCTCCAAGGCAAAACCTACAAGCACTTGGTCGGCACGCTTTTGTTGGCCAAGGTCACGGGCTATGTCGGGATTCGGGGTCAACTCAAGTGTGATGGCACCCTTGCGCTTGATTTTTGTGTCACTCTGAGTGGATGGACGGTAGTCGGCCACGGCGGCGCACAGTATGGCGGCATCTGCCTGACCGAAAAGGCGAAGGGCAGCTTCGTGCATCTCATTGCAGCTCTCCACGTCGATACGTTTCACTCCTTGAGGGGTGGGCAGGGTTACCGGACCGGCTATCAGCTGAACGTCAGCACCGCGACGGCGGCATTCGGCTGCCAATGAGAAACCCATCTTGCCGCTTGAGTAGTTGCCGATAAACCGCACTGGGTCTATCTTCTCATAGGTGGGACCGGCGGTTATCATGATGCGCTTGCCTTTAAGGTCTTGACTAGTGCTGCGCGAAAGGAATGCGTCCACAATCTCTACGATGGCTTCGGGTTCTTCCATGCGTCCTTTGCCTTCAAGACCACTGGCTAAAAATCCGCTCTGAGGGGTGATAATGTGGTTGCCATAGCCACGCAGAATCTCTAGATTGTGCTGGGTGCTGGGGTGAGCATACATGTCCAGGTCCATGGCTGGGGCTATCATCACCGGGGCCTTCATCGATAAATAGGTGGTGATGAGCATGTTGTCGGCCACACCATGGGCCATCTTGCCGATACTGCTCGCTGTACATGGGGCGATGAGCATCAGGTCGGCCCACAAACCAAGGTCCACGTGTGAGTGCCACGTGCCGTCGCGTTGGGAGAAAAAATCGCTCACCACAGGCTTGTGGGTGAGGGCGGATAGGGTGATGGGGGTGACAAACTCCTTGCCGGCTGGTGTAATCACCACTTGTACTTCGGCACCACGCTTTATGAGCAGGCGTATAAGGGTGCAGGTTTTATAGGCGGCTATGCTGCCGGTAATACCGACTACTATCTTCTTTCCTTCCAACATGATGTTTGGGCTTTGGGGGTTATTTTTTCTTTACCATCTCACGAAGACGGATGCGGGTGAGCACTTGCTTCGTGTTGTTCGTGAAGTCTCCGTTCAGTATCCAACTGTAGTAACCGGGGTCGCGCTGAAGTACTTCGGCAACGGCGTAACCTTTGTATTTGCCGAAGTTGAACACTTCACGACGCACGGCATTGCCGTTCTGGTCTTTCAACTGGCGGCCGCGGCCGTCGGTCACGGCTTTCCACACGATGCGGCCTGCAAAGTCTACATTGTCATTGGTTTTGGAAAACTCGGCCAACTTGCTGATATCATTGGGCAGGCAGCGCTCCTCATCGCTTTGCTTGTCGGCTGAGTACATCTCAAGCTGTCCCTTCAGCACTCGGTAAGTGGCCTCGGTGTCTTCATCGGCACGATGGGCTGTAAAGTCGTCCTTCATTTCTCTGCCGCAGTAAAATTTGTAGGCGGCACTCAGGTTGCGGGGTTCCATCTTGTGGAAAATGGTCTGCATATCCACCAAATGGCACTTGGAGAAATCCAGGTCTATGTTGGCACGAAGAAATTCCTCGGCAAGCATGGGAACGTCGAAATGATTGGAGTTGAAACCGGCAAAGTCACATCCGCTGAATGTATCGCGAAGGGTGGGGGCAAGGTCCTTGAAGGTGGGGGCGTCTTTCACCATCTCATTGGTGATGCCGGTGATGGCTGTCACCTCTGCGGGAATGCTGCGGCAGGGGTTCACAAAATGGTTGCCACGTTCCTCCTGACCGTCGGGATAGACTTTAATGTAGGATATCTGAATAATTCGGTCTTTAACAAGGTCAAGCCCCGTTGTCTCCAAGTCGAAGACAATCAGGGGCTTATATAGTTTCAGTCTCATCGTGTAGTGATTGTTTCTAATAAAAAGAGCGCCTTTTTAGTCGTTCAGCAACATTGGCATCAGGAGCATCAGTATCTCCTCGTTCTCAGGCTGCTCGGCCGGGAACACAAGGCCCGAACGGCTCGGGTCGGCCAAGAGCATCACAATATCATCGCCTTGCAGGTTGTTCACAATCTCTGTCAGCGCACTGCCTTTGAAACCGATGCTCATGGGGGTGCCGTCATATTCGCAAATCATGCTCTCTTTGGCACTGGTCGAGAAATCAATGTCCTCAGACGACAACTCCAGACGGCCGCTTTCTAAACGGACACGCACCAGCATGCTGCTTTCACTGGCAAACGGAACCACACGACGGAGGGCGCTGAGAAGAGCGGCGCGGTCTATTGTCAGACGGTTGGGGTTGTCCTTGGGTATAACAGCGTTGTAACGCGGATAGCGGCCGTCTATCAGACGACAGATAATCACACCTGAGGCGTAGCTGATCACGGCATGCGATTCATCAAACTTTATCACCACATCACCGCTCTCTTTTGCCAACACATTCTTCAAAAGCTGTGCGGGCTTCTTGGGCAGAATAAACGAGGCAGGCGTGTCGCTCTTGACAGTCAGTATACGGTTGCGTACCAGTTTCTGCGCGTCAGTGGCGACAATTGCTAAACATCCTTCGGTCAGGTCGAAATAGATGCCGTTCATCACAGGGCGTGAGTCGAGCTGGGCAGTAGCGAAAAGCGAACGGCTGATAGCCTCCTGAAGCTGGGTGGCGTCCATCACAATGGTGGTCACATTGCCAGAGAGGGGAACAGGACGGGGAAAATCATCGGCCTGGGCCATAAATTGGTACAATCCGTTCTGGTAATTCAAACGCACTGAGTAATCGTCTGGATTCAACTCGAAAACGAGTGGCTGCTCAGGCAACTCTCTCACGGCATCAAGAATGATGCGGCTTGTAATGGCGAAACTGCCCTCGCCGTCTGTAGCCTCAAGGGGAATTTGGGCTGTCATTACGTTCTCACCGTCGGAGGCGGTTACCACGAGCTGACCGTCCTTGATTTCAAAAAGGAAACAGTCCAGAATCTGCATCGTGTTCTTGCTGTTGATGATTCTCGATAGAGAACTTAGACTGCTGCTTAGGGCGGTACTTGATATTGAAAATCTCATTGGTCGTATTTTTTATGGTGATTGTTCAGTGTTAGAGCTGTATTTTTGAATACTCTTCGCTTATAGCACACAAAAATACAAAAAACGGCTCACATGACAAAAAATATGGCAAAAATTTCCGTTTTAAAAACAATTTTCGTAATTTCGCAAACGGTTTTTGTTGTCTTGCCATAAGGCAGACAAGTTATTCATACATGCTATTGTTTTTTTATACATATTTATACAAACCTACATTATTATGCAGATAGAAGGTACTATCATACATTGTTTGCCCGTAAAATCGGGTACATCAGCAAGAGGCGAGTGGAAAGCTCAGGACTTTGTGATTGAGACTACAGATCAGTTTTCAAGAAAAATGTGCTTCTCTGTATTCGGAGAGGATAGGCTACAGCGTTTCAACATCCAGGAGGGCCAGTTCGTAAGTGTTTCTTTCGACATTGATGCGCGTGAGTATCAGGGCCGATGGTTCAATAGTATCAGGGCTTACGATGTGCGTCCCGTCGCTTCGGGTGGCCAGATTCCAGGTTCTGAGCCTCCTTATCCGGGAGCAGCTCCTTTCGCAGCTGCCCCGCAGCAGTTCCCGCCTGTGCAGCCTGCTCCTCAGCAGACCGCTCCCCAGCAGCCGGCTCAGCCTGCTGGACAGGACGATGATCTCCCCTTCTGATTTTTATATTGACCGTAATGCAGAGATGGCTGGAAAAACATTGTTTCCAGCCATCTCTGTATATTGTCGTCACCACACGGGCGCTATCTCCTGATGATAAAGGTGCCTAAACGTCGGGCTATCTTCTTGTTCCGCTTATCCAGTACCCGAAGTGTGTACACTCCGTCTTTCAGACGCCGTATGTCAAGATAATCGTTCAGCTTCGGACGCATCATCTGAATGTTGCCGGCCATGCTCTCCACCACTAAGTAGTCGCCGTTCCTTAGTTCAATGTCTGTGTCGGGCAGCTGCAGGCGGCGGCCGTCATTCTTCAGCAGAACCATCCCCTTCGATATGCTGTGACTCTGCATGGCGGCACTCTCGTTGCCGAAGCGGTCCATGGCTGTCACGGCGAAGTAGTGCTGCCCGTCGTCACCGCCAATGCACAACTCGTTGCCCATCAAACGGCTGGCTATCAGATTGCGTGCGTCTTCAATGTCGACAGGACAGGTGCGCGATGCGTATACATTATATGTGAGGTAGGGACCGCCGCTGTGGTCTACACCCGACGGCCAGCTGATTAGAAGTTTGTCATCGTTGAGCGTCACCTTGAGGTCGCGGGGTGCTTCCGGAGCGTCTTCACTCTCCCATGTCATGGCTGGAACAAGGGCAGGGTAGCGGTCTATCTGTTGTTTTACATAAGTGTACAGGCCTTTGGTGTTGTCTGTGAAGAATCGACTGCGGAAATAGCAGTGACCCATGCCTAACTGGCGCGACACTTCCATCTCACGGGTGATGTCGGTCAGTGGCCAGTTGTTTTCATTACGCGACAACAGCCAGATACCTAAACCGGGAACGATGATGCGTCCGTAGCTGTTCTCCTGCCAATTGATGGCAAAGGGATAGAAATTGTTGTCGCGAAAATAGAGCATGGGGAATAGCTCATCCATGATGCCTTCACGAAGCCAGCCCTGGGCATCCTGACACACGGTGTTGTAGGCATTCCAGCCGCGGCTGTCATAGCGTGACAGGTTGTCGAACTTGCCGAGTGGCGAACAGCTCACTTTCACCCAGGGCTTTTCCTGTTTCACCGACGAATGGATACGGCGCACTATCTGAGTGATGTAGTTGCGGCCCTCGCTCTTGCTCACTGTTTGCTTCCAGTTTTCTGGATAGCGTATGTAGTCGAGATGGATGCCGTCTACATCGTAGCGGCTCACAATCTCACGGCATATCTTGGCGATGTACTCGCCGGTTTGGGCTTTCTCAGGATTCATGAACCCTTCGTCGCCTATCTTGCGTAAAAGTGAAGGATAGCGCTTGTTCAGCTGCGAGCAGCCTGCCGCCTTCCATTTGCCCACTGGGATGGCGACAACCCAGGCATGCAGCTCCATGCCGCGACGATGGCACTGCTCAATGGCATACTGAAGGGGGTCATAACCGGGATGCTGGCCTGCCTTGCCGGTAAGGCAGGCATCCCATGGCTCGTAGTCGGAAGGATAAAGAGTGGTGGCCCGGATGCGGGTCTGTAGCAGAACGGTGTTCACGTTGGCGGCTGCCAATTTGTCGAGTATTTCACACAATTGCTGTTTCTGACGTTCTCTGTTAGTGGCATTGGTGGCTTTAGTCTGGGGCCAGTCGAGATTGCTCAGCGTGGTGAGCCATACTGCCCTTACTTCACGCTTGGGTGTCTGGGCATTCATTTGCAGGACCATGAGGGTCAAGCAGGCTATCAGTATAATCTTGCGCATAATCTTTGCAAAATTACATTAATTTTCTGAATATCGTGACGAAACTACTCTCTTTTAGATTTTTTATCAAACCGCTCTCCTCCCGCATTTGATTTGCTGTGGCTTTTGGCTGTTTTTCTTTCATTCTATTGTTTTTTTCAGTTAATTGGTGTATATTTGTGTGCTGAAAAAGGAAGTAATCATTCTATTATTTAAAATAATGTGTAGATGTTTTTTTAAAGTGCTGATAGCGGCTGTTTTGCTGTCGATGCCATTATGGGCTGGTGCGCAGCAACTGGCTAAGAAGGGTGATAAGGTGGAGAGCCTTGTGCCGGATGGGTGGACGTATGTGGAGGCTGAGGGTGACCTGAACAAGGATGGATTGAACGACCTTGTGTTGATTACCATTCCTGATTTTGAACAGCACCTCGTCCGTAGGGATGACGGCTATGTGTACAATTTCAACAAACCTATCCTCGCTGTCTATTTCGGCGAGAAAGGACAGGGATATGTCTTTTGGCGGCAATATGAAGATGTGATTTCACCAATACCCAACGAGTTTCTGTTTTATGATTATTCGCTGAAGATTACACCACGCGCCACTTTTATTATCACTATCAGTTCTTTCGCAAGTGCCGGAAGTTGGTCTTCGGATAACAGTTCATATACTTATCGCTATCAAAATGGCGACTTCTATATGATAGGACGTGATTACTCATCTTATGCGCGAAATACCGGTGAAGCTGAAGAAATAAGTTGGAATTATCTGACTCACAAATGTCAGCGTATAAAGCACAATGTGTTCGACGACAAGGTGAAACCCGTCGAAAAGTGGAGCCGTATTCCGGCCTCGCCTCTGGAGAAGTTGGGTGATACTACCTTGCCAGATGATTAGTGAACATGATGTTGTGGAGAAAACTGATTGATTTTTGGAACTCTCCTTGCAGAGAAGGCGACCCTTTCCGTCCTTACCACACCATGGCCATCTCCTCATTGCTGGTGGTGGCGGCCCTCTTCGTGGTGGCACCTTGGGGCAAGGATGTTCCTTTAGGATGGGGTGTTTTGTTGGCTGTGGCATGCGGGGCGCTTACACTATTGGCCGAGGCTGTTCATTACTTTCTGTTGCCAAAATTGTTTCCCGCCTGGTATGACCGTGACAAATGGACCCAGGGCAATGAAATTACTTCCACTGTGGCCATGCTCTTCACCGTGGCGGTATTTTGCTATCTGTTTTTCGTTATCGCATTCCACATGCCGCTCACGTGGTCGGTGATGCTTTCCTTCCTGCTCTATTTCCTTGCCATCGTGCCCCTGCCTATAGGCATTATTAATATGTGGAAACAAAACAGGAGGCTAACACGAAATCTCCGCGAGGCCAATGAGATGAATGAGCTTCTCCTAAAACGGATTGGTTGTCAGCCGGACACATCCACAACGCTTGCCGAGGCACCGCAGATGATGACTGTGGCTGACGGAAGGGCTGCCGACTTCTCGATATCTCTTGAGCGGTTTCTCTATGCTCAGGCCAACGGCAATTATGTGAATGTGGCTTACCTTGAGGGCTCAGGGGTGGCTAAACGAATGTTGCGCGTCACGCTTAAGAGCCTGGAACAGGATTATTCGGGCGACGGATGGGTGGTGCGTTGTCACAGGGCTTATCTCGTCAATGCTCGCCGCATCAGAATGGTCACCGGAAATGCGCAGGAGTGTCTTCTCCACCTTGAGGGATGTTCCGAGCCGGTGCCTGTGTCCAGAGGATGCCGTAGCGAGGTGATGAAATATGTCTCGTAGCCTGCATTTCGTCACGCTTTTCTTGTATTTCGTCACTACCGTTTGTCTTTTGTCACTTATCCGTGTAGCCTGTCACATAAATTTGGAGGCAGGCTTTTTCTCTTTTTATCTTTGCCATCGGAAACGGACGGATTCTTCCTCCCGCCTCCCGCCAAAAAGGGGCTCGTGCCGGCTTAAGAGCCTCGCTGGTGAAAGATTTAATTCATTAACACTTTAAAAATTTATAGAAATGAAGAAAAATGTTTTCTGTTTGGCAATGGCCATCATGGGTTGCGTTCAGATGTATGCACACAAACTGGTGATCAATTTGAAGGGAGTGGATAATGAGCGTGGGCAAATAGGACTGGTGGTGTTCTCGAAAGAGCATTACATGGACTATCAAAACGCGGCATGGGCAGTACTGGTGCAGCCGGTGAAAGGAGTGACCACTCTTGAGACAGAATTGCCACAAGGGGCTTATGCGGTCATGGTGATGCACGATGAGAACCAGAATATGACGGTCGACTTTGATGAAAGGGGTGTCCCTATGGAACCTACGGGCATGAGCAATAATCCTGTCCTTACCGGATTCCCGTCATTCGAACAGGTGGGCTTCTCGCTCGAGGCCGACAAAACAATCGACATCAATATGGTGCGTTATTGAATGGAGACTGTGCCCGCCTCATTCATACAGTGAGGATGTGGTAGTAATCTTTACATTGGTGGATGCCGTGCATAGCATTGCATCCACTTTGTCTATGTATAAGGCCCTAAACTTACTTTTTTCTTGATGAATGGCTATTGAATGCTTTTTTTTTACTATATTTGCAGTTGTATTTGCAAATTTTATGTAAGTTTGCATGTTATTTTAATTCGTAATAAAGAGTATGATATCATTTCTTATCAGTGTGGTGGCGCTCGTGGTCGGTTACCTTGTCTATGGCAGATTCGTGGAGCGTATCTTCGGCCCTGACGACAGGACAACACCAGCTGTGTCAATGGCCGACGGAGTGGATTATATCGTCATGCCAAACTGGCGTGTGTTCATGATCCAATTTCTCAATATCGCTGGTACCGGGCCTATTTTCGGCGCAATCATGGGTGCATGGTATGGACCTTATTCGTATCTGTGGATTGTGTTGGGATGTATTTTCGCTGGTGCCATGCACGATTATTTCTCGGGAATGCTCTCCATAAGATATGGCGGGGCCAACCAGCCAGAACTCGTGGGACGCTTTCTTGGGAAAACCACACGATACATACTGCTTTTCTTCACCGTGGTGCTCCTGGTCATGGTGGGCGTGGTCTTTGTCTACAGCCCGGCTTTGATATTGGAGAAGATGCTGCCCATGGGAATTATTTGGTGGGTGGTCATCATCTTCGCTTATTATGTGCTTGCCACTATGCTGCCTATCGATAAACTGATAGGACGCCTCTATCCGCTGTTTGCCATAGCACTGCTCTTTATGGCGCTCGGTCTCCTGGTCATGCTCTTCGTGAAGTGGCCGTCGATACCTGAGATTTGGACTCCGTTGGCCGAGGCCAACCTCAATGAGGGGGTGGGAGCACTCTCACCGGCACAACTGCTCGGAGTCGATTCTTTCTTCGCAAAGAATCCTTTGTTCCCGTGCCTCTTCATAACAATCGCCTGTGGAGCAATCAGTGGCTTCCATGCCACCCAGAGCCCGCTTATGGCCCGATGCATGAAGAGTGAGCGCTGGGGACGCCCCATATTCTACGGTGCCATGATTACAGAGGGTCTTGTGGCGCTCGTGTGGGCTTCGGTGTCGGCCTTCTTCTTCTACTATGGTGGATGGAAGGAAATAGCATCTCCTGAAGTGGTCACTGATTTCATAGCCCAGGTGGGTGGAGAGAATGGAAAAACGCTTATACAGTATTTCTCCGCTCCCTCCGTGGTGCAGATGATTTGCTCAGGTTGGCTGGGCACACTGGGAGGCATCCTGGCTGTGCTCGGTGTGGTGGCTGCTCCAATCACCAGTGGCGATACGGCTTTCCGAAGCGCTCGCCTCATCATCGCCTCTGCCGTGGGTGTGGAACAAAAGTCAATACCCAAGCGCTTTCTCATCAGTATTCCGCTGTTTGCAGTCGCGCTCCTCTTCCTTATGTGGCAGATGGAGAATCCCGATGGATTCAACATCATCTGGCAGTACTTCGGCTGGAGCAACCAGACGCTCTCTGTATTCATGCTTTGGTCTATAACCGTGTATCTGGTGGAGCAGCGCAAACTGTATGTCGTCTCGCTCATCCCGGCTCTCTTCATGACCACGGTTAGTGCCACTTTCCTCTTTGTCAGCCCGCAGGCTTTCGGCGGTACCATTCCTCCGTCGGTGGGATATCCTCTTGGATTCGCCGCCCTCATCGTGGCCATCGTGTGGTTCTTCTGGTGGAAGAGCAACAGAATGAAAAAGCAAAATGAGCATTGAACGCAAGGATGCTTTTTTATGTGAAACAGAAATTATTATTTACAGCAAATAGATTATCAATATGAAAAGAAAAACTTTTTTGGTCATAGTGACCCTTTTTGTAGCACTTGCCTCTCAGGCACAGTACCATAGAAGCGATTTCTATACCGCATCAGATAACAGGTCGTCGGAGACTCCTTTCCTGAAAGACAAACTCTATATGGGAGCATCGCTTTCGGGGCTCAACTTGACCTATAATGGTACATCCGACCTCAGTCTCGGATTCAATTTGCAGACGGGTTATTTCCTCATGGACAACATTATGGTGCTCGGCAATATGGGCTACAACCATATCGGTGGCGACGATCCTTCACCCGATGTGTTCTCCATCGGCGTAGGTGGAAGATACTACATCGAGCAGAACGGTATTTTTCTGGGACTGGGTGCAAAGTACAAACATGCCAATCATAACTACAACGATGTGATGCCGTCGGTGGAGATTGGCTATGCTCTCTTCCTCAACCGTACCGTTACCCTCGAACCTGCCATCTACTACGAGCAGTCGTTCACCAGCCACAGCAAATACTCCAATGTGGGTCTTAGGGTAGGCTTCGGCATCTACTTCGAAAGATAAAAGGATGTTTCAACAATATCCTTCCTCGCTGCTCGAAAGGGCAGTGGGTGAATTCTCAAAACTGCCAGGCATTGGCCGGAAGACTGCTCTCCGGCTAGTGCTTCATTTGCTCAGACAGCCCGAAGACGATGTCCACAATTTCTCCTCCGCCATCTACCGTATGCGCAAGGAGGTGAAGTTTTGCCATGTGTGTCACAACATCAGTGATACGGATACTTGTGAGATATGTGCCGATTCTCGGCGCGACACTGCCACCATCTGTGTGGTCGAGAATATTCAGGATGTCATGGCGGTGGAGAACACACAGCAGTTCAATGGTCTTTATCATGTGTTGGGAGGGGTCATCTCTCCGCTCGATGGAGTGGGACCTTCTGACATTGAAATCGATTCGCTTGTGCAGAGGGTGGCGGCTGGTGGCGTCAAAGAGGTCATACTGGCGCTTGGCAGCACTATGGAGGGTGATACCACCAACTTTTATATCTCTAGAAAATTGGAGCCTTATCCCGTGAAACTGTCCCTCATCGCAAGGGGTATCTCGGTGGGCAACGAACTGGAGTATACTGATGAGGTGACACTGGGTAGGTCGATTGTCAATCGGATTCCATTCACCAAGTGACAGTGTCACCGATACTTCTACACAGAAGATGTATGATACTATTCTTTTAAAAGAAGAATGAAACAAACGAGTAAATTCCTCAAAACTATTTTTTTCACATCGGTGGCGGTGTGTGTCGTGCTCATCTTGTTGGGTGAGTTTGGCGGCGGGGTCTTCAAAAAGTGGCAAATAAGTCCTGTTACTGATTTCTATCTCACAGCGGCGCTCGAGCTGATCACCCTGTTCAATATCCCGTTTGCTCTGCGGCTCTTCAAGTTCAATAAAATACGGGCACGTCTTTGCGACCAACGTGAGAAGGCGCTGATACTGTGGGGGACATTGCGGTTGCTCCTTCTTTGCGTACCGATGATTTTGAGCACATGTTTATACAGTTTCACAGACAAGGCAACCTTCTTCTATCTGGCTGTCATATTGTTCCTGTGTCTGTTCTTTGTTTATCCTTCCATGGCCCGATGCGAGGCGGAAGTGACACCTCTTGACAAACAGTAAAAATGAAACTTTCTGTTATAATAGTCAGTTATAATGTAAAGCACTATCTATACCAGTGTCTCGACAGTGTTTACAAAGCCCTTGATGGTATCGACGCTGAGGTTTTTGTCGTCGACAACCATTCCCGGGACAATAGCGTGGCGCATATCTCTACACGGTATCCCAATGTGGTGTGTGTGGAGAGCAACCATAATCTCGGTTTTGCGCGGGCCAATAACATTGCCATCCGGCAGTGCGAGGGGGAGTATGTGCTGTTGCTCAATCCCGACACAATAGTGGGAGAGGACACGATACGCAATGTGTTGCAGTTTATGGAGCAACATGCCGATGCCGGGGCTGTGGGACTGAAAATGCTTAAGTCGGATGGACAGAAGGCGGCGGAATCGAGAAGAGGATTGCCTTCTCCTATGACGGCCTTCTATAAAATGACGGGGCTTTGCAAGCGGTTCCCTGACAGCCCCCGCTTTGGACACTACTATATGGGTTATCTACCTTGGGACAAAGAAGTGGAGATAGAGGTGGTGAGCGGAGCCTTTTGCATGATGCGCACGGATGTGCTGCGCAAAATCGGTCTCCTCGACGAGGATTTCTTCATGTATGGCGAGGACATCGACCTCTCATACCGAATGATTAAGGCTGGTTACCACAACTGGTATCTGCCTGAGACCATACTGCATTTCAAGGGGGAAAGCACACAGAAGTCGTCTTTCCGCTATGTCCACGTCTTCTATGGGGCCATGACCATCTTCTTCAAGAAGCATTATGGCAGTTCCAGCTTGCTTATCACCATACCCATACAAATAGCTATTTATCTCAAGGCTACGTTGGCGCTTGTGCAGATGCTTACCACGAAGATAAGAAAGGCTTTGGGATTCTTCAGCCCCAAACATAAGAGGGAGCCTGATTATGTGTTCATCGGCTCGGTGTCGTCCATCACACAGTGTAGGAAATTGTGCCGGAGAAAAGGTCTCTCGGGTGAGTTCGTGGCTGGCAATGAACGTACATTGCCCACAGGTCATTTGCCCATGCTTGAAAACATGGACACCAAAAACCAGAAATACATCGTCTACGATATCGATGCTTTCAGCTATGCGGCCATCCTTGACATATTTGCTTCACAGCCCACACCCAATGTGGCAATGGGTTTCTACAATCCTTATACCAAGACCATTATTACCGCCGAGGAGGTGATTGTATGGAGGTAGCCGGCAAACCAAAACTGCGCTTGAGAGCGCTTGAACCGGAAGACTTGGAGTGTCTCTACAACATCGAAAATGATGTGGAGCTGTGGGATGTGGGTGCCACCAATGTGCCGTATTCACGACTTGTCCTTAGCGCTTATATCGCCAACAGTACGGCTGATATCTATACCGACAAACAGGTGCGTCTTGTCATGGACGACGGGGAGGGTAGTGTGGTCGGACTGCTGGATATCTTCAATTTCGACCCGCGGCATTCCAGGGCGGAAATTGGAGTGGTGGTGGCAAAGCCCTACCGACACCTGGGCTATGCCGAAGTGGCCTTGACTCAGGCAATCGGATACAGCAGAAAGATTTGTCACCTCAACCAACTCTATGCGGTTGTCGACTCTCAAAACCTGCTTTCCATACAATTATTCAAAAAAGTGGGTTTTAAACACACGGCCAACTTGGAAAACTGGCTTCATGTGGATAATTCCTTTCGCGATGCAATGCTTTTGCAATTTTTTTTGTAAAAAGTCGGGCTTTTTTTTGGCATTTACAAAAATTATCTCTACCTTTGCATCCGCAATTCAGAACAAGCAGAAGGTGCGTTAGTTCAGCCTGGTTAGAATGCCTGCCTGTCACGCAGGAGGTCACGGGTTCGAGTCCCGTACGCACCGCAAGCTTCTGATAGCAGAAGGTGCGTTAGTTCAGCCTGGTTAGAATGCCTGCCTGTCACGCAGGAGGTCACGGGTTCGAGTCCCGTACGCACCGCAACGATAAAGGAGACCATAAGGTCTCCTTTTATCATTTCTCTGCGTATTGACTCTCACCCGTGACCTACGGTCAGGGTTATTCGGCCTCCGGCCTCATCAAGCTTCGCAAGTCGAGTCCCGTACGCACCGCAACGACAAAGGAGACCACACGGTCTCCTTTTATCATTTCTCTGCGTATTGACTCTTCTCCGTGACCCGTTATTTGGTCTTAGACTTGTTTACAAAGCCCCATCAAAAACTTTTCCCTTCCTCTTCCTTTTCTGGAAACGTGAACACACCCCAATGGCGGGTGGTCCACTCGATGGTGTCGTATTCGATGCGTTTGAACAGGTCACCTACCTTGATTTCCTTCACCGTCTGCATGAGTTTGGGCCAGCCGTTGTAGAAATAACAGTATTGCTCATGGTTGGTTATGGTCATGCCTTTATTGTCGTCCAAGGCCATATTCGAGTATTTGCTGATGCTGTCGCCCACTTCTCCGGAAAAAAGCGCTCCAACCGTGGTGCTCAGCAGGTCTTTGGCATCTTCTGGTGATAGCGCGGTGTCTGTACGGCCATGTATTACATAGTCGCCTTCTATGTCATACTCGTCCTTTTGTGCGGAGTAGAACGACTCCAATATGGTGTGCGTGGGGTATCCTGCATCCGACACATCATCACTCTCTACCGGTTTCAATGACCATTCATTGCCGTGCATGCCGAATAGTTGTTCCAGTTCGTCGTACATTTCTTTTATTCCGTCCTCAGTGGAACAACCTAAAAGAATGAGACTCTCCAATTGCTTGCGTGGCATCATACTGTCCAAACCCGGTATCTCGGCATAGAGGCTGTCAAAGACCGTCACATAACTCTTTTTCAGCAAATCTCGTATCTCGCGCCAGTTCTCTATATGCTGCACGGTACCGAACTCGTCGGTCGTGAAACGGCATCGCATATTCTTCATGTCTTTCCAGAGTAGTGATGCCATGCGCGACTCCCAGTTGTTGGCACCGCCCTTCATCTCGTACGACACAGGGATAAGTTCCATCTTATAGCCTTTGGAAGTGGAATCTGTTACCACTATCATGAAGTTCTCTGTCAACTCGCTCATGGAGGTGGTGTCGTTGCCGATGATTTTCTCCTTGCCCTGCACACGCCGGTATGTCATGGTGTCGTTTTTACAGAAATATGCGATTACTGCAATGGTGGAATCTTCCTCTTCCTGATTCTGAAGGGTCGTGCCTTGCGCGTGAACCAACAATGCCGGGACGGCAATCAGCAATAGAATCAATGTCTTCTTCATTTTTTTACGGTAGTTTAGTCACGTGCAAAAGTATAAAAAATTCTTTGATTACCATCCTTTTTTTCGACTATAACCAGCTGGATGGAGAAAAAAGCCGATATTCTTTTTGTTCTCAAAACGGCTCTTTTCTTTTGGCCGTGTTCCCGTTTTTGCCTACATTTGTAACTAATTATCAAAGCAAGCATGAAGAACCAATTTCAGAACAAAGTAATAATCGGAGTGACAAGTAAAAGAATCGTTTTTGTGTTTTTGGCCCTGGCTGTGTCTCTGCGGATGGTGGCAACAGAGGTTAGCCATACAGAACATCTGACATTCTATTATCCTGACTTCAAGTCAATCGACCTGTCACTGGGAAGGATGCCTGATCCAGCCGACATTAGGGTCGATTTCTGTTGTGAGGCGGCATTTACAGGTCAGTGTCTGGCATCTTTCAGTCATATGAATGTTGCGGATAACCATGTCAGTGGAGGGAAATGGTATAAAGGATATACATGTCCGGCGAACACAGGAGCTTTTGTCTGGTATGGCGATAAATGGCAGTTTATAGAGAAGAAATTATTTCTCACCGAAAAACCTGTCTGTCAGATGGCATTTTGCCAACGCCTGCTCATTCACAATGGCAGACAAATGCCTATGTGGGAAAGAATGCGCAAAAACAAAACACGATACAGAGTGCTCTGTGAAAGGGAAGGACGTTTGTGCCTTGTGGAGTCAAGAAAGGTGGTCACATTGGAGTTCTTCATCCGGTGCCTCATGGACAGCAATATCACCAATGCCATCTATTTGGACATGGGCGCAGGATGGAACTATGCCTGGTATCGTGACGACAAGGGAACGACACAGGAAATCTTCCCTGAGAGCAAGAAGGCCACAGACTATAAGTATCGCACCAACTGGGTCACCTTTTATCGTTAGCCGGTCGGGCAACAGAAAAGAATCGCAGTTTTTCTATCTTGTCGCGCGGAGTCCTTCCATGTTCTCATACCGGCGCTTCATAAATAGGCCGTACACCCATCTGAGCCATTGATTGTGGGTCAAAATGAAGCAGATTCCCAAAAGTCCTAATACAATGAAAGTTACATTCTCCTGAAGGAGAACACGCAAAATGGAAACCATCACCAATGGCACGACATACACGGCTATGGTGATGAGCAACTGCACATAGTTGGTTTCCATGCTGCCCTTGCCGATGAATTTCGTGTTGAGCGGCATAGTCTGCTTGTTGAATATCACCAGCACGAAGAGCAGACAGTAGATAGGACCGCCTGTGAGCAGCAAAAACGCAAGAAGCATCAGAATCGAGCCTTTTCCCATCACCACAATGGGTATCATAAGCAGAAGCGGAAGGATGAGCAGACTGCTGTAGAAATAATATTTGGCTTTGAAGAGGGAGAGGATGTTCTCTTTATGGGTCATCAGACAGTCGATGTAGTTGCCCTCAAAGCACATCACACGCGACAGCAGCATCGTGCCGAAAATGGAGAAGTTGTAAAGCACCAGAAACATCTTCATTCCGGGAGCATCGTAGATGTTGGTGAAGGATATCAGCAAACTGAACATCAGAACAAACACCATTCCTGTGATAAACGACTTGCGGCAGTTCTTGTTGCGCATGATGCTCTTTATCTCCAGTTTGATGTATTCGCCCACCTCGCCGAAGCGGTCCAGGCTCTTTATCTCGCTCACATGCTTGATGTGGGTCTGGTTCACCTTGGCCAGCTCGTCGTAAACAAAGCGGTACTGCAGTTTGCGGTTCGCGGCTATCAGAGCTGCCAGGATCGCTGCAATCACAGCGAGAACGGCAAGCGGATAATGCTCCAGCCAGATGCCTATTTTGGCGTATGTCTCGCATAGGGTGGAAAAGTTGGCATTCTTGCCGATATACCAGGGCGAGAAGATGAGGGCAAACACCACGGCGGGAAGAATCCACCATAGGTAGCTCCTGTTGATGAAACTGCGGACCAACATGTACCACTGACTGAATATCAGGATGATAAGGTAGAGGGCAAACAGAAACACTAATGCCTTGGTCAGACCCATGCTGAATAGCACCGACATGATGGTGTAGGGTAGGAACAGGCCCATCCATATCATATTACCCCAGTTGGTGAGAGAGGATATGATGAAACTGTCTATACAAGTGTACTTGGGAATGGGAAGCAGAATATAGGGCTTGATAAGCTGTGAGGGGGTCTGCTGTGCCATGAAACGGGAACCGAAATCCACACCCATCATGAATGGCAGAAACCCGAAGATAATCTCATAGGGAGTTTCGGTATCGCTGCTGTTGGCTATCAGCGAAATCATTACGGCGAAAAATATGAGATATAGTATCGTGAGTGCTGCCGAAAAGTAGATTAGACCCTTGGCTATCTTATTCTGCTTCCATAATTCACTTCGACGCTCAGAAAGACGTACATGCTTGCGCAGCGTCCTGATCGTCTCGAAACGTGTCATTCCCTTGGTTCTCATATTTTTGTGGCGTTAGTTAGCGAAGGTCTATCACCTCAGCGTTGGGATAGTCTTTTTCGCTGAATGTGAAACTCGAGTCGCTCAGCTTGGCGGCTTTGAAGTTGCTCACGGTGATGGTGGTCCACTTGCCTTTCTGGCTGAACCGCACCTTCGTGGGAAGATAACTCTTGCTCACCGTGATGTAAATCTCCTGAAGGCTTTGACTCTTCGACTGCGCGGTGAGGTGAACTTCGTAACCAGAGCCAATGCTCTTGGAGGTCATGTTGTAGCCTTTCTTGTAGAGTGTGATGAAGTAGTACGGGTTCATGCGGGCCTGCTGCTTGGCATCGGGGGTGTTCACGTTCACCTCTTCGTTGGCCTTCATATAGGTCCACTGTGTCTTGCCGTCAAACCACACGATGCCTTCTGCTGTGGTGGCGCGGAATTTGTTGCCCTTGATGGCTATGTTGCCCTTGGAGGATACACCGTCGCCTTGTATGGTGAAGTCGGCGGTGGCACCGGTGGGGCGGTTCACGTTCTTGGCCACTTTGTCGAGTATAGTGCGGGCTTTGTTGCCCGTCTTTGTCTGGGCTTGCAAGCCCACGGCGGCCAAAAGGGCTATGGCCGTCAGCAATGTCATTGTTATCCTTCTTTTCATCTTAAAATCCTTTCAATTAAAAATTATTACCAATCAAAAATTTAATTACTTAATCTATAAATTATAATTTTCCAATCTATAAATCTTAATCTTTCATTTTTCATCTCTTCAGCTTTCCCCGTTGCGCAACTTGTTGAGCAGTGTCTCAAGACTGTTCATGTCTGTGATAAGCACCTCGCGGGGCTTGCTGCCCTGGGCGGTGCCTACGATACCGGCTTTCTCCAACTGGTCCATCAGACGGCCGGCACGGTTGTAGCCGATGGAGAAACGGCGCTGTATCATACTCGTAGAGCCTTGCTGGGTGTTCACAACGTGGGTGGCGGCCTGAACGAAAATGGGGTCCAGATTGTCGCCGCCGGCATCGCTGAAGTCGCCTGAACCGTTGCTCTCCTCGGCTGCGGGCTCGGGAAGCTCCATCGGGTGCTGAGGACCCGACTGCTCCTTGATGTAGTTGTTCACATTCTCCACCTCGGGGGTGTCGATGAAGGCGCACTGCACACGCACAGGCTCATTGCCGTTCAGGAAGAGCATGTCGCCGCGGCCTACAAGCTGATTGGCACCGGGACGGTCCAGAATGGTGCGCGAGTCGATCATCGCACTCACCTTGAAGGCCATACGGCCAGGGAAGTTGGCTTTGATATTGCCGGTGATGATGCTCGTTGTGGGGCGCTGGGTGGCTATCACCATGTGGATACCTACGGCACGGGCCAACTGGGCAATGCGGGCGATGGGCAGCTCTATCTCCTTGCCGGCTGTCATAATCAGGTCGCCAAACTCGTCGATGATCACCACGATATAGGGCATGTATTCATGTCCTTCGGTCAGACGCAGCTGGCGGTTCAAGAACTTGCGGTTGTATTCCTTGATATTGCGGGCACCTGCTTTCTTCAGCAGATCATAGCGGGTGTCCATCAGCATACAGAGGCTCTTCAGCGTGCGCACCACCTTGCTCACATCTGTGATGATTGGCTCATCGTCATCGTCAACAGTGGCCATGAAGTGGTCGGCAATGGGGGTATACACATTAAACTCCACCTTCTTCGGGTCTATAAGCACAAACTTCAGCTCGTTAGGGTGCTTCTTGTAGAGAAGTGAGTTGATGATACAGTTCAGACCTACCGATTTTCCCTGACCGGTGGCACCGGCCACAAGCAGGTGAGGTATCTTGGCAAGGTCTACCATGAACACGTCGTTGGTGATGGTTTTGCCCAAAGCGATGGGCAGGTCCATCTGGGTCTCCTGAAACTTGCGCGAGTTGAGTATGCTGCGCATCGAAACGATATTGGGCTTGGCGTTGGGCACTTCAATACCAATGGTGCCCTTGCCGGGTATCGGGGCTATGATACGGATGCCGAGGGCGGCAAGGCTCAGGGCAATGTCGTCTTCCAGATTGCGGATGCGGGAGATGCGCACACCCTCTGCGGGAGTAATCTCATAAAGTGTGATGGTGGGGCCCACAGTGGCTCTGATACCGCTGATTTCCACACCGAAGCTCTTCAGCACGCGCACAATCTGCTCCTTGTTGGCATTTTGCTCCTCCTCGTCGATATAGGGCCTGCCGTCGTTCTCGTAACGCTTCAGCAGGTCGAGCGTGGGATATTTGTAGCGGGTGAAGGGCTCCAGCGGATTGATAGGGGCTCCCAGCGCGTTGTTGCCGCCCACGGTGTTGCCCTTGGCTTTCTCTTCCTCCTGTGCCACCGTCACTTGCATCGATGGCTCTTCTTTCTTGCGGCGCGGAATCACAATGCGGCCGGTGCCGTTCTCACGCGGCGCGGCCGGTTTCTTCTCTTCATCCTCTTCTTCCACTTTCAAGTCTTTTTCGCTGAAGGTCATCGTCACCGGAGTAAGGTCTTCGTATGTGTTCGAACCTGATATTCCCTGGCCCGCAAGTGCCATTTCCGGCTCCTTGTTGGTGATGGTGAAGGGAACCTTCCTGATAAGGCGCATCGGGTCGAGGATGTTGCGCACATATATAATCGTTTCCGAGGTAAGGGCGCAAAGGAAGGCAATGGCCACAAGCACCAAAATGGCTATCAATCCGGGCGAGCCTATCATGTTCTCTATCCGCTGGCAGATAAAGAGACCATGGTCGCCGCCGGGGTTGAAAATGGCGTTCTCAAACAGTGGGCTGAGGAATTTCGCAAAAGCTACAGAGCACCATATCATCAGTACGGCAAGGCCGAAAAGACATTTCCACAGATTGATTTTCTTGTAGGCACGCGTCATGCGCAACCCCATTAAAATGAGGAAAATCGGTATGGCGAAAGAGGCTAAACCAAATCCGCGGGCTATGAAAAAGTGGGATATGATGGCACCCAGGGAGCCGCAGGTGTTGCGGAAAACACGCTGGTCGTTGCGTATCTCACCATCTTGCAGGTCAAGTACCAGACTCTGGTCGGCTGGACCGGAGGTGAAATAGGAGATGAATGCTATCAGCATCACTACCGCTGCCATTAAAATGATGAGTCCTAATACAAATCCTACACGTTCGTCACGCAACACGTTGAGACCTAAAATCTCAAAAATCGACTGCCTTTGATTGTTTCTATATTGATTATTCTGAGACATATTTACTTTTTACCGATATTTTTATTGCAAAATTACGGAAATTTTATGGAAACGATACTTTTTTCAGACTTTTTTTCTAAATTTGCATATTGTTAGAGGTGCGTGAAGAACATAACAGTTGCGGAGGTTTTGATTTTAGCTATTCTTAGGCAGACACAGAAACAAACTTGCTGCTCATGGCTTTGGCCATTGGGGGCTTGAGACAAGCAAACCAACATGCTGCGATTATTTGCTGCTGAATACACCTTAAACATTTTGTGAACGTGAAAAGCAATACAATTTAGCATATATCTGCTGATACAATCCTTATGCCGAAAATACTGTATAAAAATTTCGACAAGAAAATGATTGCTTCGTTGCCCAGAATCAACTTTGGGGGACGAATCGTCGTGATATCGACAGAGGGCGAAGCTAAAAGGGCTGTCGATATTCTGCTCGAGCATAGTATACTCGGCATCGACACGGAGACAAAACCGTCTTTCCGTAAAGGCCAACAGAATATCGTGGCATTGCTACAGGTCTCTACAGAAGACTTGTGCTTCCTGTTCAGGCTCAACCGCATGCGCTTTGCTCCCGACATCATACGTCTGCTTGAGGACACCACCGTGCTCAAGGTCGGACTTTCACTCCACGACGACATTATATCGCTCAGAAGAAGATACGCATTCAGGCCGGGACTCTTTTTCGACCTGCAGGACCATGTGTCTGAGATCGGAATAGAAGACAGGTCGCTGCAGAAACTGTATGCCAATCTCTTCGGAGAGAAAATAAGCAAAAGCCAGCAACTGTCCAACTGGGAGAATGAGTCGCTGAACGACAAGCAGAAATTGTATGCCGCCACTGATGCGTGGGCTTGCATACAGTTATACAAGGAACTCCTTAGACTGAAGATGACTGGCGATTATGAACTTTTCGACAGGATGGAAGAGCCAATTCTCTGACTTCTTGTCCTCAACTTTTTATTGCTTTTTTAATGGACTATAAAACGATTGTTTTGCGGCCTGGAAAAGAGGAAAGCCTGAAGCGCTTTCATCCTTGGGTCTTCTCAGGCGCAATAAAAACACTTCCCCACGATGTCGAGGAAGGTGAATTGGTGAGGGTATTCAATGCTAAAGGCGAATTCGTGGCTCTGGGACACTATCAGGTGGGCTCCATCGCCGTAAGGGTGCTCTCTTTCAAGGATATACTCATTGACGACAATTTCTTCGAAAATAGGCTGCGCACGGCTCTCGATGTCAGAATCGCTACCGGCATCGCCGACAATCCACAGAACAACACTTACAGGCTTGTGCACGGTGAGGGCGACGGACTGCCCGGTCTCGTCATCGACTGCTACGGACCTACAGCTGTCGTGCAGGCTCACAGTGTGGGAATGCACTATGCCCGGCAGCAGGTGGCGCGCATTCTGGTAAAAGTGATGGAGGGACGCATACAAAACGTTTTCTATAAAAGTGAGACCACATTGCCGTTCAAAGCCGATCTGGGTCAGGAGAATGGTTTCCTTGTCGGTGAGACGGCTGATAACATTGCTGTGGAAAACGGACTCCGCTTCAGGGTCGACTGGCTGAGAGGACAGAAAACAGGTTTCTTCGTCGACCAGAGGGAAAACAGGCGCCTGCTCGAAAAGTATGCGCATGGACGAAAGGTGCTCAATATGTTCTGTTATACAGGAGGGTTCTCTTTTTATGCGCTCAGGGGTGGGGCAAAATTAGTGCATTCCGTCGACAGCAGCGCCAAGGCGGTGGAACTGACAAAGGAGAATGTGTGCCTGAATTTTCCTGACGACAGCCGGCATGAGGCTTTTTGTGAGGATGCCTTCAAGTTCCTCGACAGGGCAGGGAGAGAATACGACCTTATCGTGCTTGACCCGCCGGCATTTGCCAAGCACCGCGCGGCTCTGCACAATGCGCTCAAGGGTTACACACGCCTCAATGCGAAGGCTTTTGAGCATATCGCACCCGGAGGGCTGCTCTTCACTTTCAGCTGCAGCCAGGTGGTCACGAAAGACAATTTCCGAAACGCTGTGTTCACTGCCGCCGCACAGGCACAAAGGAGGGTACGTATCCTGCACCAACTGCATCAGCCGGCCGACCATCCCGTGGATATATATCATCCTGAGGGCGAATACCTTAAAGGTCTTGTGCTTTACGTGGAATGAAACCCCATACGTTCATCAGTAGGGTAGAGCACTTTGTCAATACCCGTCAATTGCTCTCACACCACAGTCTTTATCTGCTCGGACTCTCGGGCGGTGCCGACAGTGTGGCGCTCTTGTTGGCCATCACCGGTTTGGGGTTCAAGGTCGAGGCCGTGCACTGCAACTTCCATCTTAGAGGCGAAGAGGCTGACCGTGACGAGGCTTTCTGCCGAAATCTGTGCCGGCAGATGAAAGTGCCCTTCCACACGGTGCATTTCGATACCATGACCTATGCTGAGGCCCATCACGTGAGTGTGGAGATGGCGGCTCGTGAGCTGCGCTACGGCTATTTCGAACGTCTGCGTGCCGACCTGGAGGCGGAGGGTATTTTGGTGGCTCACCATATCAACGACTCGGTCGAGACAGTGCTTATCAATATGACCAGGGGAACGGGGTTGCATGGATTGTGTGGCATCGCTCCACGAATGGGCAGGGTGCTCAGACCGCTGTTGTGTGTCGACCGTGAGATGATTCTCCAGTTTCTGAAGGAGGTCGGTCAGCCGTTCATTACCGACAGTTCCAATCTCGTGCCTGATGTGACACGCAACAAAATCCGCCTGGAGGTAATTCCGCTCATGGAGCAAATCAATCCTTCTTTTGTGCAGAGTGTCGACACTCTTTCACAGAGATTGCGGAGCGCCGCCAGTTTGCTCGACGAGGTGGTGGAGCAGGCTCTGCAGCAGGCAAGGCTGGACATGGGTGATGGCGGGATCGTGGGCTATACACTGCATGTGCTCGACAATGAATATGTGGCTCATGCCTTGCTCAGCCGTTATGGCTTTTCTCCGGCTCAGTGCGAGCGTATCTACGCCAATCGCAATGCTGCAACGGGCGCTCTTTTTGAATCGTCCTCTCACCAGCTGTTGTTCGATAGGAACCGCATCTTGATTCAACCTGTTTTCTGTGCACCCAAACCTAAACCGATACCTACCGACGGCAAATATGTGCTCGATGGGGGGTGGAGGTTAAGGGTGTCAATAAAAAAGGTGGATTCGGATAAAAACTGGAGTCGTGACCCGTTTAGGGCTACCATTGATGCTGACCGTGTGAAATGGCCGCTCTCCCTGCGAGTGGCCGAAAAGGCCGACCGCTTCAGACCGCTTGGCATGAAAGGCTCGAAACTGCTGAGTGATTTTCTCACAGACCGCAAAGTGAACCGGTTTGATAAACAACGCCAATTGGTGGTGTCAGATGCCAAAGGGGATATCTTATGGGTGGTAGGACTCCGTATCGATGACCGATACAAGATGACCGAAACCACTCAAAACATGCTCTTGCTTGAGTATTTTCAAGAGCCGGTTTCGTAAAAAAACTTCCATTTGGAATGGTTAAATTAATAGTTTAACCATCCCATTCAATATGGCCTGTTACAATAGAGTCGAATAGATTTCCGGTAATTACTCACACCGTATAGGTGTCAAAACAAAAAAATTATGGTAATTACGGGAATTTCTGTTAGGGAAAGTTTTAGAAACACAGAGACACAGAAGATTTTATGATAATTCGTGGGGGAATAATGGTAATTCATGTCTAAAAAAACTCTGTGTCTCCCCACATCGCTTTAGCGATGCAATCCTCTGTATCCCCGTGCCTCTGTGTTCTAAACCTCAAAAAGCTGTTGAGAAGCTTAAAGATTGGCTAAGAAGGCTTCCGCGGCAACTAAATCCTCAGGGGTGTCAATGCCCACTGTCTCCACATCGGTAAGCCCCACTTTGATGCGGTAGCCATTTTGCAGCCAGCGCAGTTGTTCCAGGCTCTCGGCTATCTCCAATGGCGATTGGGCCAACTGGGTTATCTCTCGGAGCACGTCTGTGCGGTAGGCATAGAGGCCGATGTGTTTCAGGAAGGGGAAATGCTTCAGCCATTCCGATTTTTCAACACCTCTTATATATGGTATCACGCTGCGGCTGAAGTAGAGGGCGTAGCCGTTCATGTCTGTCACGATTTTAGGAGAGTTGGGGTTCTCCACACCCCTCATGTCGCTGAAGGGCTTGCCAAGGGTGGCTATCTGGGTCTGAGGGTCGTCAAAACAGCGGCACACGGTCTCTATCTGCGAGCGCTGGATGAACGGCTCGTCACCCTGTATGTTCACCACCACATCGGCGTCACAGTTGGTCAGGCGCACTGCTTCGGCTATCCTGTCGGTGCCGCTCTTGTGGCTCGACGAGGTCATCACGGCCTTGCCGCCAAAGGCAGTCACTGCATCGTATATGCGCTCGTCGTCGGTGGCCACATAGGCATCGTCAAGTGCCGATGAGGCCTGACGGTACACGCGTTCTATCACGGTCACACCGCCCAGAAGGGCAAGTGGCTTGCCCGGAAACCTTGTCGAGGCATAGCGGGCGGGTATCATTCCTACGTATTTCATGGGTGTTAATGGTTTTCAAACAACGGAGGTACGCCGGTCGGCAAAGGTGGCAGACTCCATCTGTGGCCACCATGCCATGGCTCACGCTGCGAAGTTAATCAAAAAATCTATAAAAAACAGTTATCATGTTGCCAGATACATAAAAATTACTAAAGATTTTCGAAATTCACGTTTTTTTCGTACTTTTGTTGTGCAAAACAAGTATGCACAAAATGAGACTTCGTTATATCATCCTATTGCTGTCGTTCTTTACCGTCATTCCCGTTGGAATGATGGCTCAGAAAATCTCACTTGGCTCATGCTACACCAAGGACGGTGGACTCTACAAAGGGGAGATGATGGGAGGCAAACCGCAAGGCAAAGGTGTCACAACCTACCCTAATCATGACACTTATGAAGGTGAGTATGTCAAGGGGAAACGGTCGGGAAAAGGCACCTACACTTTCTCCGACGGCGAACGCTATGAGGGACAATGGTATCAGGACCATCAGCATGGTAAGGGTACTTTCTACTTCATGAACAACAATAAGTATGTGGGTATGTGGTACCGTGACTATCAGCACGGTGAAGGCACCATGTACTACTACAACGGTGATATCTATGAGGGACAGTGGGAAAATGACAAGCGGAGCGGTCAGGGCACATACACTTTCTCCACAGGACAGTTCTACAAAGGTGGATGGAAAAATGACATGAAAAACGGCTACGGGGTCTTCGACTGGGGCAATGGCGTCATCTACCGCGGCAATTGGGTCGACAACGAACGCTCTGGAAAGGGCACCAACTTTTACTCCGACGGCGACAGATACACCGGTATGTGGCTTCATGACCTGCCGCACGGAAAAGGAAAGTATACTTTTGCCAATGGAGATGAGTACAATGGCGACTATGTCAGGGGTGAAAGAACCGGACAAGGGGAGGTGGTCTACAAAAACGGTGACCGCTACTCAGGACGCTTCCTCAATGGCGACAAGTCGGGGCAGGGCACGTTCACATGGCACAACGGCGACACATATACCGGCAACTGGAACGCCGACAAGGAGAA
>JAEEGL014403672.1_pt1 | contig 63967 bp, 57 predicted proteins | sample 9134231 | NCBI WGS metagenome assembly JAEEGL01 (sample SAMN16246548, study PRJNA631951) | gut metagenome | biome: gut microbiome; feature: rumen; material: fiber-attached | host: Bos | place: Iran: Karaj | collected 2018-10
ATAATCTCTTTAAATCATAAGTACTGCATATGGTTCGTTAAGAGCCAAATGAGTATGCTAGTGTCACATGACTTTATATTTAGGGGCTCGCGTAGCTCGCCCATACATTAGATAAAGTATGCAACATTTTTAATTTAGTAAACTAAGTTTACTTTTTAGCTTTTGGTCTCTTAGCACCATACTTTGAACGTGCTTGTTTTCTGTCAGCAACTCCTGCTGTATCAAGTGTACCACGAATTATGTGATATCTTGTACCTGGTAAATCTTTAACTCTTCCGCCACGAATCATAACAACACTATGTTCTTGAAGATTATGACCTTCTCCTGGTATATATGAAGTAACTTCCATACCATTTGAAAGACGAACTCTTGCAATTTTTCTAAGTGCTGAATTTGGTTTTTTTGGAGTAGCAGTTTTAACAGCAGTACAAACTCCTCTTTTTTGAGGTGAGCTTGTATTAGTTGCACGTTTAGTAAGTGAATTAAAACCTCTGTTTAATGCTGGAGCAGTTGATTTCTCAACAGATCTCTTTCTACCCTTGCGCACTAATTGATTAAATGTAGGCATCTTTATCCTCCTTTCTTATATATTTTACACTTTAAAACTTTGTCGCATTTATGCGACAAAAAAGATTCTCGGAATTTGCGAGAACCTTTATATTTTAACAAATAAATATTAATTTGTCAATATTTACACAGAATTAACTATTCTTCCCACAGCATTTTTTATACTTTTTACCACTGCCACATGGACATGGATCATTTGGATAAACTTTTGGAGTATCTCTTTTAATGATTAATTCATCTTTACATTTTTTATATAATTCATGCCTTTTGTCAGATGATAAAATACCATCCCATTCAGGCAATTCATAAAGCCAGTTAGCTTTTGCTTTTACCATATTAAAATACAAATCTTCAGGTTTAATCTTAATTTTTACTTTTGAAGATTCCTTAAGTTTTTCAATAGGATTTGGTTTTTCAATAGATTCATTTATGCCTTCAAGAAAGCCAACAAAATACACCACATCCATACCAAATTCAGAAGCTAAGTTTTCAACAGTTCCAACTACTTCATTGTTGACATTAGATAATAGTTTTTTATAAATCTCTTTTTCTTCTACAAAGTATTTTTCCCATACTTTTTGAATAGCTTTTTGATCAGTAGTATCATATGCAATTTCATGCCAAGAATCTAATAATGCCATATTAAAATTGTACAATTATTATATTGTACATCTCCTTTTCAATTATTTATACTAATTATACCAAAATTTTTAAAAATATGCTATAATATTTATATAAAATTTAACTAATTTACTCTTATATTCACTAATTTTTAATTGGTTAATATAAGACATAAAGGAGGAAATTATGAATATTACAATTACAGGTAGAAATGTAGATTTAACAGATGCTATTAAGGCTAGGGTAAACGATAAACTAACAAAACTTGATAAATTATTTACAAAAGAGACTAATGCAACTGTTACATTAAAAAAAGAGAATGGTAAAGATGTATGCGAGATTAATATACCAGTTAAAGGCAGTCTTTTAAGAGTTTCTGAAAGACAAGATAATTTATTCTCAGCTATAGATAATGCAACAGACAAACTTGAAAGACAAATAAGAAAATATAAAACAAAGATTCGTGATAATAAAATCCACAATATTATGAAAAATGTTGTAGAAGGCAATTTCTCTGATGAAGTAGTTGAGGAAGAACCAGCAGAAATTAATATTGTTAAGAAAAAACAAATTTTATTAAAGCCAATGGATGATGAGGAAGCATGTATGCAACTTGATATGATTGGACATAGTTTCTTTATATATGAAAATACCAAAGGAAAAGTTTGTGTAGCATATAAAAGAGGTGACGGAAACTTCGGTATAATAGAGCCTGATGTAGAATAGCTATTATTCTTATAAAACAAAAAGAGTAGGTATGACCTACTCTTTTTTTATACAAAACATTTACAAATTATTTTTTATTCTTTAAATAATTGTCAATGCCTATTGCTGCTTTTTTACCAGCTCCCATAGCAAGTATTACAGTTGCTGCACCAATTGCTGCATCTCCACCAACAAATACTCCTTCTATACTTGTAGCAGTAGTTTCATCATCATGTTCTATGCAGCCTTTTTTATTTACATTTAAACCTTTGGTGTTTTTTGGAAGCATAGGGTTTGGTGTAGTTCCGAGTGCCATAATAACCATATCACATTCTATTTCATGTTCAGAGCCTTTTACTTCAACTGGCTTTCTTCTACCATTTTCATCAGGTTCACCAAGTTCCATATTTATAACTTTTACAGCTTTTACATTGTCTTTTTCATCTGCAATTATTTCAATTGGGTTGCAAAGAACATCAAATATAATTCCCTCTTCTTTTGCATGGTGAACTTCTTCTGCTCTTGCAGGTAATTCTTTTTCAGATCTACGATATACGATATGTGTTTCAGCTCCGAGTCTAAGTGCTGTACGTGCTGCATCCATAGCAACATTACCACCACCTACAACTATAACCTTCTTACCTACTTTTATTGGTGTATCATAATCATCTCTATATCCTTTCATGAGATTAGCTCTTGTTAAAAATTCATTTGCAGAAAATACTCCATTTGAGTTTTCTCCAGGAATTTTCATAAACATTGGTAAACCAGCTCCAGATGCTATAAATACAGCCTTAAAGCCTTCTTCATTCATTAATTTTTCAATACTTATAGTTTTTCCAACAATAACATTGGTTTCTATTTTAACACCTAACTTTTTAACATTTTCTACTTCTGGTTTAACAACCTTCTCTTTTGGTAATCTAAATTCTGGTATTCCATAAGTTAAAACTCCACCAGTAGCATGAAGTGCTTCAAATACAGTAACATCATAACCAAGTTTTGCAAGATCCGTAGCACAAGATAAACCTGCAGGGCCTGATCCAACTATTGCTACTTTTTTCTCATTGCTTTTAATTTCAATTTTTTCACTAATATTATTTTCTCTTGCATAATCTGCTGTAAATCTTTCTAGTTTTCCAATAGAAATTGGTTCACCTTTTATACCAAGTACACATTTTGATTCGCATTGAGTTTCTTGTGGACATACTCTTCCACAAATTGCAGGCAGTGAACTTGATAAATGTATTGTTTCTATTGCCTTATCATATTCTTTATGTTTTAAATGCTCAATAAACTCCGGAATATTAATATGTACTGGGCAACCCTCTACACATTTTGGATTTTTACAATGTAGACATCTACTTGCCTCTAAAATAGCTTCTTCTTCATTGTAACCATAACAAACTTCTTCAAAATTCTTAGCTCTAACTTTTGGATCTTGTTCTCTAACTGGTACTCTATTTGCCATATTAACCTCCACAGACTCCACATCCGCCATGATGTGTATCTCCTTCTTTTAATTTAAGAAGTGCTCTTCCTTCTTCATCTTTATATTGAGCTTGTCTTTTCATAACTTCATCAAAATTTATTTTATGGCCATCAAACTCTGGTCCATCAATGCAAGCAAATTTTAATTCATCACCAACCATAAGTCTACATGCGCCACACATTCCAGTTCCATCAACCATAATTGAATTCATACTAACTATTGTTGGTATATTAAAATCTTTAGTCATAAGACATACAAACTTCATCATTATTGCAGGGCCTATAGCTACACAATGATCATACTTAATTTTTTTCTCTTCTACTAACATTTTTAAAACATTAGTAACTGGTCCTTTAAATCCATAACTTTCATCATCAGTACAAGAATATACATTACAATTTAATTTTTTAAACCAATCTTCTAAGATAAGCATATCTTTGCTTCTTGCACCTAAAATAACGTCACATTTAATACCTTTTTCTGATAAATACTTAACTTGTGGATATACAGGTGCTACTCCAACACCACCACCAATAAATACTATATTTTTTGACTTTAGTTCAGAGTCACTTAATTCAACTAAATCTGAAGGATTTCCAAGTGGTCCAACAACATCTTGGAAACTATCTCCTTCTTTTAATGCATTAATTTTTGTAGTTGAAGCACCAATTTCTTGAACAACTATTGTTATAATACCTTTTTTTGCATCATAGTCACAAATTGTAAGTGGTATTCTTTCGCCTTTTTCATCAATTTTTACAATGACAAATTGTCCAGGTAAACATGACTTGGCGATTTTTTCTGCTTCTATATTAAATAAAACAAGTTTGTCACCAAGAACATCTTTTTTGATAATTTTAAACATATGACCTCCTATAAATTAAAATTATGATAATAATTTTTCAACAGTTACATATTTAACACAAGTTGTAAATACATTTAAAGCAATTTCTAATTCTTCAATATTTGGATATGTTGGTGCGATTCTTATATTTGAATCATCAGGGTCATTATGATATGGATATGAAGCACCAGCATCAGTAAGCTTTACTCCAAGTTCAGCACATTTTTTTACTATATCTTTTGCGGTTCCATTCATAGCATAAAATGAAATAAAATAACCACCTTTTGGTTTAGTCCATCTAACAACACCAGTATTTGATAATTCTTTATCAAATGTCTTTAAAACTAATTCAAACTTAGGTCTTAAAATCTTTGCATGTTCCATCATTTTTGATTTAATTCCAAGTAAGTTTTTAAAATAATAAACATTTCTCAATTGATTAACTTTATCATAACCAATAGTCTGAATTTTCAAATGTTTCTTAATATCAGCTATATTACTTTCTGATGCTGCAAGAGATGCAATGCCTGAACCTGGGAAACATATTTTTGAAGTAGATGCAAACTTATATACTATGTCTGGATTTCCAACTGATTCACATTCACCAAGTATCTCTATGATATGATCATGTTTCTCTCTTTCTTCATAAAGATGATGAACTGTGTATGCATTATCCCAAAAAATTCTAAAATCTTTTGCTTTAGGTTTAAGTCTAGCAAACCTTCTTACTGTTTCATCGCTGTATGTATATCCATCTGGATTAGAATATTTTGGCACACACCATATTCCTTTTATACTTTCATCAGATGATACGTATTTTTCTATCATATCCATATCAGGTCCAGTTTCAGACATAGGAATATTTATCATCTCAATTCCAAATTCTTCACAGATAGCAAAATGTCTATCATAACCAGGAACTGGACATAAAAACTTAACTTTATCAAGTTTTCCCCAAGGGGTGTTACCCATAATACCAAACACCCATGCTTGCATTATCATAGTATACATAACATTCAAAGAAGAGTTGCCGTATATTAAGATATTTTCAATCTTGTTCTCCATAAAAGATGCTAGTAATTCTTTTGCTTCTTCTATGCCACCAAGCACACCATAATTTCTACAGTCTGTGCCATCCTTACATATCAAATTAGAATGTTTATCAAGCACACTTAACAAATCCATAGATAAGTCAAGTTGTTCCTTACATGGTTTACCTCTGCTCATATCTAATTTTAAATTTAATTTTTTTAATACTTCTAATTCTTTTTCTAAATTATTTTTTAAAACTTGTAATTCTTCTTTGCTTAAGTCACGATAATTATTCATAACACTTCCCTAACATATATTTATAATATTTTTTACAGACTATCGATCAAACTAATCATTTCTTCTTTTGTATTAACACTATTTAGTTCAAATCTAAATTTTGTTGAATTTTCCATACCATGTGTGTACCAAGCTATATGATGCCTTAACTCAGTAATTGCTTTCAATTCTCCTTTAAAATTTATTTCATCTTCTACATGCCTGTACATCATTTTTTTTATTTCATCTTTATTTGGTCTTTCTATAATTTGATTATTTTCAATGTATTCTACACATTCTTTTACAAACCAAGGATTACCTTTTATTGCTCTTCCAATTGCAATAGCGTCTGCTCCAGTTTCATCAATCATCTTTTTTGCATCATATATTGTCCAAATATTTCCATTCGCAATAATGGGAATTTTTACAGATGATTTTACATCTCTAATTACATCTCTATGACAATCACCGCTATAAAGTTCTGTTTTAGTTCTACCATGTATAGTTATAGCTGATACGCCAGCAGATTCTAAAGCTTTTGAGAACTTGACAGCATTTATATTATTATTATCAAATCCTATTCTAATTTTACAAGTAATTGGTTTTTTTTCGCCTATTACTCTATTTAAAGTTTCAACGATTCTACATGCTAAATCCACATTTTTTAGTAAAGCAGCACCCTCACCATTTTTAACAACTTTTAAAACTGGGCAACCCATATTAATATCTATTATATCATATGGTTCCTTGACTTTTTCTGCTACAATAGACATAATTATTGGATCTGAGCCAAATAGCTGAAGTGCTATTGGAGATTCTTTTTTATCAGTTGCCATTATGATTTTATTATTAGGGTTATTATAATATATCCCTTTTGCACTAACAAGCTCAGTAGTAAGTAGTGATGCACCCATTTCTTTTAATATAAGTCTATATGGCAAATCAGTAATACCAGCCATTGGTGCTACGCATACTCTATTCTTAATTTCAACATTTCCAATTTTAAACATTACTATTAAACTATACCATTTAACTTAAACTTGCAAAATTTGGCAATTTGTTCAAATAATTCAGCATTTTCTTGTTCTAACTTTGCTAATTTATAATTTGCATTTATCTCATCAAAACCTATGTCATCATCATTTTTTTTAATTTCAAATAATAATTTATATTCTTTATTATCAAATGAAATCATTATTATTCCTCCAACATTTTCAGTAAATGTTACAAAAATTTTTTTTAATGAATCCTTGATTTCTTTTGGCAAAGTTTCTAATCTATTATCTAAATAATATTTTTTTATATAAGAATTTGAAACAATAATAGGTATATAATATTCATAATTGTTAAAATCTATATTACTCATATCTATTTTGATTCAAGTTCAACAGCAGTTCTTATAAAGTACTGCGGAAATGGTTTTGTTTGTGATAAACCATCAATAATATCAACATCAGAAAATTCTCCATCTTTATAAACAATTAAACGATTCTTTTTGCCATCTAATAAAACTTCGACTGATTTACAACCCATAATAGATGCATAAACTCTATCTTTACATGTAGGTGTGCCACCTCTTTGTAAGTGACCAAGTATGGTTGCTCTTGTTTCAATTCCAGTCATTGTTTCAATCATTTTAGCCATATCATATGAATGTCCAATGCCTTCTGCATTTATAATAATATAATGTTTTTTTCCTTTTTTATTAGCAATTTTAACTCTTGTAATAATTTTATTTATGTCACCGTATTCATTATGCTCTGGTATTATAATATCCTCAGCACCAGTTGATATCCCAGTATATGCAGCTATATAACCTGCATTTCTACCCATAACTTCTACTATTGAACATCTTTCGTGAGAAGTACTTGTATCTCTAATTCTATCAACTCCTTCCATTGCAGTATTTATTGCAGTATCAAAGCCAATAGTGTATTCAGTACAGGCAATATCTAAATCAATAGTAGCTGGAATTCCAATTACATTTATCTCGCCATTTGAAACTTTTGATAACTCAAGTGCACCTCTAAAGGTTCCATCTCCACCTAAAGCAACCAATGCATCTATATTATGTTTTTTAAGTACATCTATTGCTTTTAACTGACCAGATTTTTCATAAAACTCTTTTGATCTTGAAGTAAATAATATTGTTCCACCTCTATCAACAATATCAGATACTGATCTCTTATCCATTTCAAGATATTCATTATCTAAGAGTCCACTAAATCCTCTTTGAAATCCAATTACTTCAACACCATTGTTTAATGCACATCTAACAACTCCTCTTATAGCGGCATTCATACCTGGTGCATCTCCGCCACTTGTTAAAACTCCAATTTTTCTAATTCTTTCCATAATGATATTACCCCTTAAGTAAAGTTCCTAATATATTTCGCCCTAATGATGATCCAATATTAGATGCAACTCTCTTTGCTGCCTTATTAGATCCAAAAATTGCATCTGATAATGATTTTGTAACTTCTCGACCAATTGTACTTCCAGTAGATTTTACTACACTTTTAATAGCTGAATTTACTTTTTTTCTTTCGGCAGCCTCTCTCTTTAACTGCTCTTTTAATTCTTTTTCATAAGCTTTTTCAAGCTCTTTTTTTTGTTTTTCAAGTTCTTTTAATTCTGAACTTGTCATTCTTTCGTTTTGACTATCAAAATTCTTATCATCGTTTAATGATTCTACTTTTTTATTTAATACTTCATATGCAGATTCTCGATCTAAATCTTTGATATATTTAGTATAAATCATTGATGATTTAATTTCTTGATTTCTCTTTTCATCATCAATGGTGCCCATTTTACTTTGTGGAGGTAAAATCTTCGCAAATTCTACAACATTTGGAGCGCCCTTTTCATCTAAAAATGATACGAGTGCCTCTCCCGTTCCAAGTGTTTCAAGAACTTCTGAAATATTTAAGTCTTTATTGTCTCTGAAACTATCGCAGATTGCTTTATGATTCCTTTTATCTTTTGCTGTATAAGATCTATGAACATGTTGAACTTTATTACCAAGTTGTTGTAAAATTGTATCAGGAATATCAGTAGGATCTTGTGTTATAAAGAATATTCCCACTCCTTTTGATCTAATAAGTTTTGTAATTTGATCAATTTTTTTAAGAAGGGCTTTTGAGCAATCTTTAAATAGTATATGCGCTTCGTCAAAAAAGAAAACAAATTTTGGCTTATATAAATCTCCAACTTCTGGCATATTCTCATAAAGTTCAGAAATAAACCATAGCATAAATGCAGAATAAACTCGTGGACTCAAAATCAAACTTTGACTATGGAGTATATTTATTATTCCTTTGCCATTTGAATCTGTTTTAATTAAATCATACAATTCAATCTCTGGTTCACCGAATAATAAATCTATACCTTCCTGTTCCAATGAAATCATAGAACGGAGTATTGATTGAAGTGAAGGCTTCGTAATATTTCCATATACACTTGAAAAATCTTTTATATGGTCTCCTACATATTCTAATATTTTTTTTAAATCTTTTAAGTCTAATAATAATAGTCCTTCATCATCAGCAATTTTAAATATTACATTTAACACATCTGATTGAGTTTGATTTAATTCAAAAATATGAGAAAGTAAAGTTGGTCCAAAATTACTTATTGTAGTTCTTACAGGCAAGCCATATTTTCTATTTATTTCAAAAAACTGAGTTATAAATTTTTTATATTTAAAGCCATAATCATTTAATTTAAATTTATCTATTCTTTTTTTCATATCATCGGAGTCAACACCCTCTATGCACATCCCAGCTAAATCACCTTTTACATCAGAAAGAAAAACAGGAACACCAGCATCTGCAAAACTTTCTGCCATAACTTTAAGTGTGATAGTTTTACCTGAACCAGTTCCACCTGCTATAAGCCCATGTTTATTAACCATATTAAGTAACATGTAAAACTCTTTGTCACCATTTTTAGCCATCAATACTTTATCATTATAGAACATATGAACTCCTTAAAATATAAAAAAACGAACCCGTTATTAAAACGAGTTCATATAGTTATTTTTCATCTGTAGAATTTTCAACTTTATAATTTGGTTTCTCGCTTTTAAAAATCGCAGATTTTTGCATTGGTATTCTACAGTTTTTATTATTGCCAAATTCTACTATTACTGTATCATCTGTCATATCTTTAATAATACCATAGAATCCTGAAGTTGTAAGTATACTATCACCTACTGCTAATGATTCCATAAGAGCCTTTTTTTTAGCCTCTTCTTTCTTTTGTGGTCTAATCAACATAAAATACATAATTGCAACAAGAAAAACAACATATGCGATTATTATTGTAGTTTGATTTCCAAAAATTCCAGCAGCATTTGCTGTTAAAAATAAATTCATAAATTTCCCCCTTAAATTTTATATTATAAATAATAATGTTTATTATTATTTTGATTTTTCAGCAGCCTTCTTTTCTTTTTCTGCTTGTCGTTTAGCTTTTTTCTCTTCAGCAAGTCGTTTTCTTTCTTCTCTTGCTAATTCTTTTAATTCTTTTCTATCATTTTCATCTTCTATATTTAAAAAAGTTGTAACTTGTCTAAATCTTGCATTTCTAATATAAATTTTTCTTCCAGGAGCATCTCCTGTAACAATAGCTCTTAACTCTAAATTTTTTTCACCATCATCTAAATATTCTGATATAACTTCCGGTTCTCCATCACAGAAATCATCATAAACATCAACAGAAGTACCATTTAAATAAAGTTCTATACCGCAATATGTATCAGCTGTAGATTCTCCATGGGTTTGATGTGCAACTTCAAAAGTAAAATAATTTGCTTTGTAATTTTTAGTATTATCAGTTGTTGTAAATTTTACATATGCTCCATTTCCTTGTAAAACAATTACATCATCCCATACATATCCACCATAAACTTTTACTCCATCTGCCTTTTCTGTATACTTATTAGAAGAAGAAACAAATCGTCTCATATCTCTTCCAGCCACTATACTTTGAGTTGATGAAATAACTCTTATCTCATCCTCTTTAAATACATCATCAATTATATATCTATCACTTTTAGTAGCAATTGGTACTTTTCTAATATTATTTTTAGCGTTTCGAGAAAATATAAGTCCATCTTCTGGTCTAACAAATACATCTTTAGGTCCAATCAAACTCTTTAAATAATCTTCTTCATCTTTCATTAAATCAGCTCGAATTAATTCGTGTAGATTTTCTTTGTTTGTTGCATTAATTCTTCTTGTCTGTGAAAGTGTTCCTAAATCAAAATACTTATTTGTATCTTTTTCTCCAAAAGCAGCATTTTGAGTATATAGAGGTTTACCTGTAGTTTTATATATTTTTTGCACAACATCATCTACCACCCATAAACCATCGTCGTTTACATGTTTCCCGTTTACAACAGACTTAGTAGCAAGAGATCCATCAGCATTAAATCTATAGCACTCTGCAATATTATCATTGTTCACATCAATCCATCTCCAGCCAGTAGCCATCTTACCATTGTCATCAACATAAAATGTTTTGTTTTCAACTTTAAAAAACATACCTGCATAAGAGATATTACTCAAAGTAAGTGAGCAAATAAGTAAAGTTGCAATTTTAAATTTTAAATAATTCTTTTTCATTAAATATATCTATTGCGGCACGTATTACCTTATCCATATCATAATACTTATACATGCCTAGCCTTCCACCAAATATTATATTATCTTTTTGTGAAAATTCTTTGTATTTTTCATATAAACTTTGATTTTTTTCATCATTGATTGGATAATACTTTTCTAGATTTCTAGACCAATCACTTGGATATTCTTTTGTAATTACAGTAACTGGTGATTTTTCTGACAAAAAGTGCTTATGTTCTATTATTCGTGTATAAGGAGTTTCTCTGTCTGTATAATTTACTACAGCATTACCCTGATAATCTTCTTTTTGTATTATTTCTTGTTCAAATTTTAAACTTCTCCAATTAAGTTCTCCAAATTTATAATTATAAAATTCATCAATAGCACCAGTGTAAATCGTTTTTATTTCTTTAAATTTTTCTTTGCATTTAAGATAATCTATATTTAATTCTATGTCACATCCATCAAATAATTTTTTGATTATCTCAGTGTATCCATTTAATGGTATACCTTGCTTTGAGTCATTAAAATAATTATTATCGAAAGTAAATCTTACTGGAATTCTTTTAATTATAAAAGCAGGTAATTCTTTGCAATCTTTTCCCCATTGTTTTTCAGTATATCCTTTAATTAATTTTTCATATATATCACGGCCAACAAGACTTATTGCTTGTTCTTCAAGATTTTTTGGCTCTGACTTAATTTCTTTTCTTTGATTAGCAATAATTTCTTTAGCTTCATCAATAGTTGAAATCCCCCACATACTTACAAAAGTATTCATATTAAATGGAAGATTGTATATTTCACCTTTAAAATTTGCAATGGGAGAATTAGTAAATCTATTAAAATCAGAAACTTCATTAATAAACTTCCAAACTTCCATATCGCTTGTATGAAATATATGGGCACCATACTGATGAACTGTAATATTTTCTACTTTTTTATCATATATATTTCCACCAATATGATCTCTTTTTTCCAAAACGAGAATCTTAATATCTTTATTATGTTTTTTTAAAAGTTTTGCAATAGTTGCATTAAATAGTCCCGCACCTACTAAACATATATCATACATTTATTTATACACCTTTATAATTATTCTTCTTCCCAATTTGTATAATATGCTTTAACATCTTCATCTTCATCTAACAGATCAAGAGTTTTTCTTAATCCATATACAGCATCTTCATCAGTTACAGATACATAATTTTCAGGTATCATAGTTATATCTGCCTCAAGCATATTAATACCAGCTTTTTCAAGTGCTTCTCGACATGTTGAAAAATCTGCTGGATCAGTTAATATCTCATAAGAGTCAGACTCTTCATTAAAATCAGAGGCACCATTCTCAAGTGCAAGTTCCATAAGTTCATCAGATGTTTTATCACAATCTTCTTTATCAACAATTATTTGTCCCATTTCTTTAAACATATATGATACAGATCCTTGAGAACCAAGATTTCCATTTCCTTTAGTAAATGCAGACCTAACATTTCCACCAGTTCTATTTTTATTATCAGTTAGTGCACGAACAAGAATAGCAACTCCAGATGGTCCAAAGCCCTCATATGTTAATTCTTCAAAATTTACAGCATCAATATTTCCAGCTGCTTTTTTAATACCTTTTTCAATGGTGTCATTTGGCATATTATTAGCCCTTGCTTTAGCAATGACATCTCTAAGTTTTGAATTGCTTGTAGGATCAGCTCCACCTTGTTTAACTGCAATAGCAAGTTCGTGACCAATAACTGTAAAAATTTTTCCTCTTGCTGCATCCGCTTTTTCTTTCTTGTGTTTAATATTATTAAATTTACTATGTCCTGACATAAACAATATTTACATATTTGAAAATATGTAGTCCCCTTTCATATTATATATTTTTGGTATTAATTTTAGAATTCTTAAATATCATATCTTTTTTATCTAAATCTTCATTTTCAATTGAATAGACTTTTTTAAATGCCATAATTCCCCATCTATATAGCAATGATATTAATGTTAATCCTGCTATCATTGCAATCACAAACATTCCATTTTTAGTAATAAGTCCATATATTATGCCAATAATAAATAAAAATATAAGTATCAGTCCAATCCATGCAAGCACTTTTGATATTGTTTTTTTATTTTTTGATATTGTCATTATTTTTTAATATTTGATCTCTTTCTCAATGTTGGGTCTAAAATTTTCTTTCTAATTCTCAAATTTTGTGGTGTGACTTCAAGTAATTCATCAGTATCAATAAACTCTAAGCATTGTTCAAGTGACATTATTTTTTTTGGTACAAGTTTTAAAGCTTCATCAGCTCCTGAAGATCTCATGTTTGTAAGTTTTTTTGTTTTACATACATTTACTTCTATATCTTCATTCTTAGGATTTTGTCCAACAACCATTCCTGTGTATACCTTATCACCAGCACCAATAAATAACAAACCTCTTTCTTGAGCATTAAATAATCCATATGCAACTGCTGTTCCTGATTCAAAAGCAATGAGGGAACCAGTTGGTCTATATGATAAATCTCCAAGATATGGACCATATCCATTAAACATAGTATTTAAAATACCAGTTCCTTTTGTATCAGTTAAAAATTCTCCTCTATATCCTATAAGTCCTCTTGATGGAATTAAAAACTCAAGTCTTACAAACTCTCCTTGACCTTTACTCATACCATTAAGAACGCCTTTTCTTTGAGTTAATTTTTGAATAACTGCTCCAGAAAACTCTTCAGGTAAATCAACATAGGCGATTTCCATTGGTTCAGTTTTAACACCATTAGCATCAGTTTTGTAAATCACTTCTGCTTTTGATACAGCAAATTCATAGCCTTCTCTTCTCATAGTTTCAATAAGAATTGATAAATGCAATTCTCCTCTACCAGAAACTTTAAAACTATCAGGTGAATCAGTTTCTTCTACTCTTAAACTTACATCTGTATTTAATTCTCTAAATAGTCTTTCTCTTATATGTCTTGAAGTTAAAAATTTTCCTTCAGTACCAGCTAGTGGTGAATCATTAACCATAAAATACATTGATATAGTTGGCTCACTGATTTTTTGAAATTCAATTGCAGTAGTATCATTTATATCAGTTATTGTATCACCAATATGCAAATCATCAATTCCAGTTACGGCAACGATTGAACCAAGTGTTGCATCCTTAACTTCTACTCTTTCAAGTCCTTCAAATTCATACAATTTGGAAATTTTAATTTTTTCTTTTTTATTTAAATCATGATGATTTACAACTAGCATATCTTTATTTAATTCTAGTTTACCTTGTTCAAGTTTTCCAATACCTATTCTACCGACAAATTCGTTGTAATCAATAGTTGAAATAAGAAGTTTTGCAGGAGCATCGACATCACCATGAGGAGGTTTAAAATATGAAAGTATAGTATCAAAAAGTGGAATCATATTTGTTGATTCATCTTCTAACTTATATTTAGCAAATCCAGATTTTGCTGACATATATATAAAAGGACAATCAAGTTGTTCATCGCTTGCATTTAAATCTAGAAATAATTCTAGAACTTCATCAACAACTTCTTTAGGTCTCGCTTCTGGTCTATCAATTTTGTTTATGCACACTAATATTGGAAGTTTAAGTTCAAGCGCCTTAGATAACACAAATCTAGTCTGAGGCATTGTTCCTTCAAATGCATCAACGATAAGTATAGCACCATCAACCATTTTTAAAATTCTTTCAACCTCACCGGAAAAATCAGCATGACCTGGAGTGTCTATAATATTAATCTTTACTCCTTTATAATTAACTGCTGTATTTTTTGAAAGTATAGTTATACCTCTTTCTCTCTCAAGAGCATTTGAATCCATTACTCTAGTTTGAACTTCTTGATTCTCGCGAAAAATACCTGATTGATGTAAAAGTGCATCAACAAGAGTTGTTTTGCCATGATCTACATGAGCAATTATTGCAATATTTCTAACATCTTCTCTTACGATTTCCATAAAACTCCATTAAATATGTATAAATTATTATTCACACAAAAACAAACATAGTAGCAGTTTTTAACTACTAAATACTAACTATATTATAATATTTTTATTAAATATAGTCAATAAAAAAGAGGTAATTTGTTTTTTTAATTACCCCTTAATTTATCATTTCTTTTTTAAATATTTTATTTGATTATTTATATTATCTGGAGATGTGCCTCCATAACTATTTCTCTTTTTTACACAGTTTTCAAGATTTATAAAATCATATACATCAGTTTCAAACAATTTTGAAAACTTCTTATATGTATTAATATCAAGTGTCTCTAATACTAAATACCCCCCTTTACTCTTAATGCTATTATTATGTTCAATGCAATACCTAACAATTTCCCCTGAAACTTTATAAGCATCTCTAAACGCCATACCTTTTGTGACAAGATAGTCTGCAAGGTCTGTCGCATTTATGAAACCAGCACTCGCATCCTCCCTCATTCTTTCTTTATTGATTTTCATCGTTGAAAGCATTTCAATAAATATATTGAGAGAGTTTTTTACAGTGTCTATAGAGTCAAATATCAATTCTTTGTCTTCTTGCATATCTTTATTGTATGCAAGTGGTAAACCCTTAAGTAATGTAAGAATATTTATTAGGTTGCCATATACTCTTCCAGTCTTTCCCCTCACAAGTTCTGCCATATCAGAATTTTTCTTTTGTGGCATAATTGATGAGCCTGTTGTAACTGCATCAGATAATTCAATATAATTAAACTCAGCACTTGTGAATATAATCATCTCTTCAGCAAGTCTTGATAAATGCATGGCTATGATAGAAAGGTCTGAAGCAAACTCAACTATAAAGTCTCTGTCAGAAACTGCATCAATTGAGTTTTCGCATACTCCGTTCATATCAAGTAGTTTCGCTTCATAAACTCTATCAGTCTTATAGGTAGTACCAGCAAGTGCGCAAGCACCTATAGGTGAAATGTTTACTCTCTTATACAAATCATAAAGCCTCTCCATATCTCTCTTAAACATCATCCCATAAGCAAGTATATAATGGGCAAATGTTATCGGTTGAGCTTTTTGCAAATGAGTAAAACCTGACATTATGGTATTGCGATTATTATCTGCAATGTCTACAATTAAATTTATAAGTTTATCTATTATATAGTTTATGAGCGTTATTTCTTTTCGCAAATTAAGTCTTATATCAAGTGCCACTTGGTCATTTCTACTTCTCGCAGTATGTAATTTTTTTCCAACTGCACCTATTCTCTTCGTAAGCACTTCTTCTATAAACATATGTATGTCTTCTGCTTTTTCATTAATTTTAAGTTTTCCGGACTCAATGTCTTTTAAAATCTTAGACAAACCATCAGAAATCTTTTTTGCCTCACTCTTTGTTATGATATTACAATGAGAGAGCATAGCAACATGTGCCATGCTCCCTTCAATGTCTTCTTTATACATTCGTTTATCAATTTTTATTGATGAGTTAAACTCATCGGCTAGCACACTTGTTTTTGCAGATGTGCGACCTTTCCATAATTTTGACATATTATATACCATTCTTTTTTCTCATGAGGGCATTTACTTTAGTAGAGAGGCCGAATAAATTTATAAATCCAGTAGCATCTGCCTGATTATAGTCACTCTCCCCAAATGTGCAAAGCTCATCATCATATAATGAATATGGGCTGCTGAGTCCTGCTTTAATTATATTTCCTTTATATAGTTTTAGTTTTACTAATCCTGTAACTGTCTCTTGGGTTTTATCTACAAATGCGGATAAAGCTTCTCTCAGTGGTGAAAACCAATGACCATTATATACGAGTTCTGCAAATGTAATTGCAAGTTTTTGTTTTTCATGAAGTGTCATTTTATCAAGACAAATTGTCTCAAGCGCCTCGTGAGCTCTATAAAGTATAGTGCCCCCTGGTGTCTCATACACCCCTCTACACTTCATACCAACAAGTCTATTCTCAACTATATCAAGAAGTCCTATTCCATTTTCTCCGCCAATTTTATTTAATTCTAAAATAATATCTTTAGCAGATTTCTTGTTGCCATTTAATTCAACAGGGACTCCTTTTTCAAATTTTAGAGTTATATATGTTGGCTCATCCTTGGCTTTCATAGGTGATACACCCATTTCCAAGAATCCTACTTTATCATATTGTGGTTCATTTCCTATATCTTCAAGATCTAAACCTTCATGTGATAAATGCCATAAGTTTTTATCTTTTGAATAATTTGTTTCTCTATTAATTTTCAAAGGTACATTATGTTTTTCAGCATATTCAATCTCTTCTTCACGCGATTTAATATTCCACTCTCTCCATGGAGCTATAATTGGCATATCAGGTGCAAAATGTTTTACTGCTAATTCAAATCTAACTTGGTCATTTCCTTTACCTGTGCAGCCATGAACTATAGCATCAGCATTTTCTTTAAGTGCAATCTCAACTAAACCTTTCGCTATACAAGGTCTTGCATGACTTGTACCTAGAAGATAATCTTCGTAAATTGCACCTGCTTTCATAGTTGGTATGATATAGTTATCTACATAATCATCTTTCAAGTCAAGAATATATAATTTTGATGCACCAGTCTTTTTAGCTTTTTCTTCAAGACCTTCAAGTTCATCAGCTTGACCCACATCACCAGAAACTGCTATTACTTCACAATTATTATAGTTTTCTTTAAGCCAAGGAATAATTATTGAAGTATCAAGTCCACCACTATATGCAAGAACAACTTTTTTAATTTTACTCTTATCTAACATTTTTACCTCTTTTGTAATACTTGAATTAATCTTTATAACAATACTTTACTTAAAAAACTTTGAAGTCTTTCATTGTTTGGATTGTTGAAAAAAATATCTGGGGAGTTTTCATAAGCAAATACTCCATTATCCAAAAATGCAACTCGATTAGCTACTTCTTTTGCGAAACCCATCTCATGAGTTACAACAACCATAGTCATCTTTTCTTTTGCAAGTTCTTTCATAACATCAAGTACCTCTCCTACCATTTCAGGATCAAGAGCCGATGTTGGTTCATCAAAGAGCATTACATCTGGATTCATCATAAGACTTCTAACTATTGCTACTCTTTGTTTTTGCCCACCAGATAACATATCAGGGTATGTATCTTTTTTATCTATAAGCCCAACTCGATTTAACAATTCTTTTGCTTTATTTTCTGCAACATCCTTATTTTGTTTTAGTACTTTCATTGGGGCAAGTGTCATATTTTCCATAATAGTCAAATGAGGAAAAAGATTGAAGTGTTGAAAAACCATTCCAATTTTCTTTCTCACATTGTCAATGTCAGTTTTAGGACTAGTAATATCCGTCCCTTCAAAAAATATCTGTCCACTCGTAGGAGTTTCAAGTAGATTTAATGTTCTTAAAAATGTTGATTTACCACCACCACTTGGACCTACTAGACAAAGTACATCCCCAACATTTATATCTGTAAAAATATGTTGCAATACGTGATGATTTCCAAAACTTTTACATAAATCTTTAATTTCAAGTAATTTATTCATATCAACCATTCCTCTCATTCTTTCTAAGATTTATTTCAAGTTTCTTTACAAATGCTGAAAATAGACAGGTTAGTAATAGATAAATTCCAGCTACTATAAGAAGTGGTGTCCATGCATCATAAGTCCTTGATCTAATTATATCTCCGCCTTTTGTTAAATCTTGAACTGCAACATATCCTGCTACAGATGTCTCTTTAATTAATACAATAAACTCATTGCCAAGTGTTGGTAATACAACTTTAAAAGCTTGTGGGATTATAATATACTTCATTGTATCCAGATATGAAAGTCCAAGTGATCTACCTGCTTCCATTTGTCCATGGTCAATTGACATAAGCCCAGATCTAAATACCTCTGCAACATATGCGCCTGAATTAATTCCAAAACCAATAATAGCTATCATTACACCGCTTACATCTCTTGATGTAAATATGCAAAAGAACAATATCATAAGTTGAATAACTACTGGTGTTCCTCTTATGATAGTTATATAGATATTGCATATAGCATTTAAAACTTTTAACTTTTTTGTATTATCATAAGTTGTTCTAACAAGAGCAACTATTAAGCCTAAAAAAATACCAAGTAATGTTGCAAATATAGTTATAATCATGGTATTTTTTAAGCCATCGACTATATACATATATCTATTATCTTTAATCAGATTTAGTTGTATAGACTTTATAATTTTGTCCATAAATTATTTTATATAGCTATCTATAATTCTTTGTAAATCACCTGATGATTTTATATCATCTATAGCTTTGTTAATTTTATTTAATAACTCTGTATTACCCTTTTTTACTGCAATAGCATATTCTTCTTCAGCATATGCTGTATCAAGTATCTTATATGAACTTGGTTCAGTAGCAACTATTGTCTTTGCAACTTGATCATCTACAACACAAGCATCAATTTTACCTGCTTTCATAGCTTGAAATCCATCAAGAATTTTTGGATATCTTTCAACATTAGCATCACCATAATCTCCAGTACAATAAATATCTCCTGTTGTGCCTTGTTGAACACCTATCTTTTTACCATTTAAGTCGTCAATTGTTGCAATACTACTATTTGCAAGAATAACAACTGATTGAACTGCTGTTTGATATGTGTGAGAGAAATCTACATTTTCCATTCTGTCTTCAGTAATTGTCATACCAGCCATTGCAAAATCTGCTTTACCGCTCATGACAGTTGGAATTAAAGAATCAAATGCAATATCAAGTATTTCTACTTCTTGTCCTATTTTTTCACCAATTAACTTTGCAACTTCAATATCAATTCCTTTAAAATCTCCTCCATCTTTATATTCATATGGTGGAAATTCTGCATTTGTACACATAATTAATTTTTGAGATGATGTATTAGCAGTACTTGAACTCGTTGCTTTATTGCCACATGCAACTAAAGCAAAAACCATCATAATTGATAATGTTAAAGATAAAAACTTTTTCATAATAAATAATCCTCCGATTTTTTTGTATAAATATTCATATATTATACATCATTATGCAAAAAAGTCAAGCAATTTTACAAAAAAAATGAATAAAACTGCAAAAGAAGCATGATTTTATTCATTTTTATCATATTTTATTAAATTTATATTGTTTTAATTAAATCCATATAGTAATTGTGAAATTTTATATCCACCGATAGTAAGTTTTTTTCCTATACTTCCAGGCAAATTTACTCCAAAACCCAAAAAACAGAACATAAGTTCATTGTATAATTTTTTATTTTTTCGTTTCAATTCTCTCCATAATTTATCTTTTTCTTCAAGCCATTTTTCATCGTTTGACAAAATTGAGAAAACAGATGTAACAGTCATAATAATACTCATATAATTAATCATATAATGATACAATTTTTTATTCGCATATACTTTATTTAAATCAACATCATAAAGCATTATTCGTGTTACTTTATATTGTTGCTCTAATCTACTAATCATAACTGATTCATTTACACTTTGGTCATTTCTACCAATAAAATAATGATATAAATTAACATCTAAATAATAAAGTTTTTTTACATATAGTAACGGTTTATATGCATATATGTTATCAACATAAAAAGTTTTTTTAGGAAGATTTAATTCGCTCTTTTTCAATACTTCAGTCCTATAGCATAAAGAATGCATAAGCATATAAGTTCCAGGTGCAAAAAATCTTATTTTATCCCAAACTATTGCTTTGTTTCTTGGAATTGAAAAAACATAATCCATAGTTTTTTTATATTTAGCACCAACCTTGTCATAGATAAAATTAGTCACAAACAAATCAATATTTGACTTTTTACTTTCTTGATACTTAATTACATCTAACAGTTTTTGTCCTGCTTTTGTATCTATCCAATCATCAGAATCAACAACTTTAGTGAATATTCCTTTTGCATTCTTAATACCAACATTTAATGCATCTCCATGACCTCCATTTGGTTTATGAATTGCTTTACATATATTAGGATATTTAGTTTCAAAGTTTTTAGCAATTTCAAGCGTATTATCTTTGTTTGATCCATCATCAACAATTAAAATTTCTACATCATTACCTAATGGCAATATAGAGTTAATACATTTTTTCATATACTCACTTGAATTGTAGCAAGGAATTATAAAACTTAAATACTTCATAGACTTTAACTATATAATTACTATTGTAATTTTATTAGTTTCTCCTTTCAAAATTATTATTTTGATCTAATAAATTCATTCTAATATATGTAAATATAAATATAGAAAACATTATAAATAAAATAAAAATTTTATTAATATTATTATCAAAATTAAATACTAATGGCATAAACAAATATGATGTAAAATTCATAACTAAATGTAATACAATTGAGTAAATAATATTTTTATATTTAAATTTAATATATGATAAAAATATTCCAGCTAAAAAAGCATAAATAATTTGTTGTAAATCAGAATGTGCAAAAGCAAATGAAATACTTGTAAACAATATTGCTATTATATCATTTGAAATCAATTTTACTGTATCGTAGAAAAAGCCTCTAAAAATTATTTCTTCTATTAATGGAACAATAATACATATTATAAATAACGTTATATAAACATTTAACTCTTCAGTCAATTTATAAACATTTTCAGATACAATATTTATAGAATTTCTTGGTATATAATCAATTATTATATTACAAATAAAGCATAAAGAAAAGCCTAAAATTATAATATATATAAATAATTTTGGATCTTTAAATTCACATTTAATTGAATGATTTTTTATAAATTGTAGATATAATGGTATTAAAACCAATAATATTATAAAATTTGAAACACCTTGAATAAATACTATATTTGTGCTAAAACCTATTCTTTTTATAATACTAGCTAAAATAATAGACCCCAATACATATATAATATATGGTATGATTATACCTTCAATAATTAATTTTAATTTATTATTTTTCATTATCATAATCAATTTTTCTTCTTGTACTTGGTAAATTTTTATTTTTTATCAATGTAGCACTTTTAACAATTTCTGCACCATACTTCATATTTAAATTTTGTCTACATTTTTCAATTTTTTCAATTTTTTCTCTAAATTCATTATTTTCAAATAAATTTAATTCAATTGGCTCATTTTCATGTTTCAAATTAATTGCACTAATTGTAATTGTTCTAATCGGTTTATTCCACTTATATCTATCAACAAATATCTTATATGCAAATTTTGCTATATTTATAGAACTTTGTTCAGTGGTAGTAAATTGTTTTTGAAATTGCTCAACAAACAAATCAGAATTTCTAACTGATACTGAAATTCCCCCTGCTCTTAATTTCTTTTCCATAAGTTTATAGCCAATTTCTTGTGAAAGTTCAAGAATTACTTCCCAAACTTCATCATTATTGTTTAAATCTTTTACGGTGGTAATACCATGACTTATAGATTTCACTTCTTCAATATAATCAGCATTCTTAACTTCTTCGTCTTCTAAACCATTTGCAGCATTATATAATTTAAGTCCATTAATGCCGAGAATATATTTAATCCTATCAGGTTTTTCTTTTGCAAGGTCACCTATTGTATATATATAATTTTTATTAAGTAAAATCTTAGTTTTTCTGCCTACTCCAAGTAAATCCGAAACAGGTAAAGGCCATACTACTTCTTTAAAATTGTCTTTAGTTATTACAGTAGTTGCATCAGGTTTTTTTAAGTCACTACCAAGTTTTGCAAAAGTTTTATTAAACGATACACCGACAGATATAGTAAGACCTAACTCTTTTTTTATAAGTTTTCTTAAACTATCAGCTATAGTTTTTGGATCACCAAATAACTTTATAGAATTAGTTACATCAAGCCAGCATTCATCAAGCCCCATAGATTCAATTTTATCTGTAAATCTTTTATAAATGGCAACAGCCTTTCTTGAAAATTTTAAATAATCATCAAAGCTTGGATTATCAATTATTAAAATATCTGGGCATTTTAACTTTGCCTGCCAAATGGTATCTCCAGTTTTTACTCCATGATCTTTTGCTTTGTAATTTTTTGCAAGGACTATACCATGCCGTTCTTTTTCATTACCACACACAGCAATAGGTTTATCTATTAAATCAGGATTTAAAACACATTCAACTGAAGCATAAAAATTATTCATATCACAATGTAAAATCCATTTTTCCATATTATTTTAATTTAATTTCAACTGGGCAATGATCAGATCCAAAAATTTCACTATGTATTACAATATCTTTTATGTTTTTCATCATTCTTTCTGATACAATAAAATAATCAATTCTCCAACCTGTATTATTCTCTCTTGCATTTGCTCTATAAGACCACCAAGTATAATCAGTTCCATTTGGATATAAGTTTCTATATACATCCACAAATCCACTATTTAATAACTTTGATATCATAGCCCTTTCTTCATCAGAAAAACCAGGTTGACCAACATTTTGCTTTGGATTTTTCAAATCAATTTCTTCATGAGCTACATTTAAATCTCCGCAATAAACTATAGGTTTTATTTTATCAAGTTTTTTTAAGTAACTTAATAATTTTTTTTCATATAGAGTTCTAAATTCTATTCTTTTAAGTTCAGGTTGTGCATTTGGAACATATGCATTAATTAAATAAAAATTATCAAACTCAACAGTAATCACTCTTCCTTCATTGTCAATATCTTTGTTGCCTAAACCATATTTAACACTTATTGGATCTGGTTTACTAATTACAGATGTGCCACTATAACCTTTTTTAATTGCACAACTCCAATAATTATTAATTTTTAAATCAATTATTTCTTTTGGTATTTGTTCTTTTTGAAGCTTAGTTTCTTGTAAACAAATCACATCACATTTTAAGTTTTTAAAGCTTTTTATAAAATCTTTCTTTATTACTGCTCTCAAACCATTTACATTCCATGATACTATATTCATACTATACCTTCTAATCCTTATTTCTTTTTATTAAATCAAAGTTTAAAATAAAATTAAATATACCAATATCTTCATATGCCTTGCAAAACTTATATATAAGTTTTACAATAAACTTAGCAAAATATGATGTAAATATTGATAAAATAACACCTACGATACAATCAGTTAAATAGTGATGCATAAGATAGGTTCTTGATAAAATCATAATTATTGTGCATATAATACCTATATTTAAAATTTTTGATTTATACTTCTTTTTACAAGATATTAGTAATGAAATAAAAAATGAAGCACATGCAACTGTGTGTCCTGATGGCATCGAAAAACCAGTATCTGGTATACCACCAGCCATTTCCCAATAATCTTGCCATAATTTACTTGTTTCGTAAGGTCTAAGCCTCATTATGAAAGGTTTAATTAATACACTAGCGGTTAAAAATCCTATAAATATTGATATAATAATGCTAGCACCTATCCATCTAGTTTTTTTATTCAATAAAAAAATAAAAGCAATTAATAAGAAAAGCCAACCTTTTTCACCAAAAAATGATATTAATCTAAAAAACGGGTTGAAAAATTTACCACCTAATACACATAATTTATGTACAAACTCAATCCAAATATTATCAATAATCATATTATACCTCTAAAGTTATTTTTTTTAACCATTTTTTTTGTTCAAGATTTAAATATTTATTTATTTTTTTATAAACAAGTTTATGATAATTATTTAAAAACTTAATTTCATCTTTATTTAAAAATTTTTTATCTATTAAATCTTTATCAAATGGACATAAGGTTAAAGTTTCAAAACCCATAAAATCACCGTATTCATTTGATTTTATATGTTTAGTAAGTATATCATTTTCAAGCCTTATTCCATATTTATCTTCAAAATATAGCCCAGGCTCATTTGAAGATATTTGATTTTCAAACAAAATATTATTTTTATAATTATTTTTTATATAAGGACCTATCCTATTTGGTCCATCATGAACATTTGAGATATATCCTATTCCATGACCTGTTCCATGATTAAAATCAAGTAGATTCTCATACAAATTTTTTCTTGATATTATATCAATTTCATAACCTGTAAGACCTGACTTAAATATCAGAATTGATAAATCAATTAATGATTTTAAGACAAGAGTGTAATGTTTTTTAATTTCACTTGGAACCTTATTTTTATATAAACTAATTGTCCTTGTAATATCAGTTGTGCCAAATAAATAATTGCCACCACTATCAATTAAAAGTAACCCATTATTTAAGACATTCTTTGAATTATTAATATTTGGACTATAATGACATATTGCAGAATTCTCTTTATAAGCTACTATAGTATCAAAGCTAGGTGATAAAAAATATTTCTTCCCAACTTTCCTTCTGGTTTCATCAATAAATTTTTTAATCTCATATTCATTCTTAAATAATTTTTTCTCTTTAACATTAAATAAAGCGATAGTCATTGCTATTCCGTCAATTACATTGCATTTACGTAGGTTTTTAACTTCAATTTTATTTTTAATAGATTTTTTAATTAAAAGTGGTGATTGTATAAAATTTGCTTTTCTTAATAATTTATATATATAATAATTATTAATTCTATCATCTAAAAAAATATACTTGTTATGAATATATTTTTTTAAATCAGTATAAAAATTTTTTATATTAAGAACAAATATATTATTGTTTTTCAAATACATAAGATCTTTATCTGTTATATAATCTTTAACATATAAATATGACTTATTTTTAGTTATAATCATAAACGAATCAAATAATACTGATTCATTAGGCAAATCACAAAATTTAAATCTTAAATTTGTTATATATGCTATTTCTTCAAGATTTGATGTAAGATAAATAATATTTTTAGATATATTATTATTTGCAATTCTATTTATTATATATTTAATTTTTGATTTAGAACTCTCACCAACATATTTATTATCAAGTCTAAATAATGGAGCTGATGACAATGAAAAGCAATTTTTTTTAATTAAGTCAAACTCTTTTTTTAAAAATTTTTCATTAAATTTTAAACTTATATTGAATTTTTTAATCTTATTTAATAAATCATTGATATAATATATAGAAAATAATTTTGGATTAATAACAATACTTTTATTTTTATTTAATTTGCTTATAATAAAATCTATTATTTCATTGTTCTTATTAATTTCAATAACTTTGATTCTTTTATCATTTACTTCTTTTTTAGCTTGAATAGTAAATCGTCCGTCAACGAATAAATATGCTTTGTTTTTATATAAAAAAATTGAACCTGTGTCACCAGAAAAACCAGATAAATCAATTAAAAAGTTTTGTTTTAGTTTTGTAAATTCGTATAAGTTTTCATTTGATAATGGCAAATAATATGAATCATATTTTTTTGAGACAAGCTCTTTAAATGCTATATCTAAGTATTTATTCATTATCAATTACCTCTATATTCGTTTCTCCATATGTAGTACTTAATATGCCAATTAAATTTGAACTTACTTCTACTGACAAATCTTTCAATACTTTCATCTGTTTTTCTTTATTTACAATTACTTTAATATAATCTTTCCCTTTATTAGCCACAAGAATAGTATAAAGTTCCTTGTAACTATTTACAAACGTTTCTTTATCTTTAAAATGAATAGCAAGCTTAACACATGGTGGTTTTATTTCATCCATTTTTAACTTAATATATTCGTCTATATCATACATTTTATCAAGATAAATTGTTGCATATTCATTTCTTTCATCAATAGTTACTCTTCCATCAATAAATAATATTTTATATTTTTCAATTAATTGTTTATATTCAATATATTTTTTGCTAAATACAATAACTTCAAAAGAACCATTTAAATCAGACAAAACCAGTTTTGCCATTTTCTCTCCAGTTCTTTTTACTGTTAATTCAGTAATTTCCTCAATAATTCCGATAATACTTACTTTGGCGCCATCTTCAACATTATAATTATTGTCATCATCTTTATACAAATCAACAGATTTTATATTAGTGTATTTGTTTATTGCATCAATATACTTATTTAAAGGATTGACAGAAAGTGCAATTCCAGTATACTCTTTTTCAGTAATGAATTTTTCTATATCTGTAAATTCATTAACATCCAAATATTCATTAAGAAAACTTTGGTCGTCAATGGTATTATTGTTAAGTTCTTCTTTATCAATCAAATCAAATATATTAATTTCTCCATCTAAACTATTCTTAAAATTCTTAGAAAACTGATCTATAATTTTAGGGTAAATATAAATTTTTTGCTTTCGATTACCAATAAAACTATCAAATGCACCACACAAAATTAATGCTTCAATAGCTAATTTATTAGCACCCACATTATTTAATCTTGATATTGCATCAACAAAATTAACGAATGGACCATTTTTATCTCTTTCATTAATTATTGCTTCCGAAATACTTGCTCCAACTTTCTTAATTGCAGCAAAACCCATTCTTATATTTATACTATCAACAGTAAATTCATCATAAGATTTATTAATATCAACTGGTAATATTCTTATTCCTCTTGATATTACTTGTCCAACATATTCAGTTAATTTATCTCTATTAAATATTATTGAGTTACATAAACTTGTTAAAAATTCTGTAGGATAATAATATTTTAAATATGCAGTTTGATACGCTACAATCGCATAAGCTGCAGCGTGTGATTTGTTAAATGCATATGATGCAAACTGAGTAAGTTCAGCAAATATTTTATTTGCAATTACCTCACTAATTCCATTTTTAATACATCCGTTTATCCCTAGTTCAACATTACCATATATGAAATTATCTTTTTCTTTTTTAAGTTCATCAGGTTTTTTCTTAGACATTATTCTTCTAACTTTATCTGCTCTCCCTAAAGTATATCCTGCAAGTTCTTGAACAATTTGCATAACTTGTTCCTGATAAACTATACATCCATATGTTGGCTCTAAAATTTGTTTAAGTTTTTCATGATCATATTTTATATTCTTAGAATTTCTTTTTCCATCACAATATTTATCAATAAAATCCATTGGACCAGGTCTAAATAAACTAACCCCTGCAATTAAATCTTCTAACACTGTAGGTTTTAATTTCTTCATAAAATTAGTCATACCGGGCGATTCAAGTTGAAAAACTCCAAATGTATCTCCGCTTGCAATCATTTTAAAAACATTTTCGTCTTCGTATGAAATAGTTTTTAAATCAATTTTTTTACCGCTGTTATTTTCAATGATATTTATACAATCTTTTATTGCTGTTAAATTCCTAAGTCCTAAAAAATCCATTTTTAAAAGTCCCAATTCTTCAATGGTAATCATATCATATTCAGTTACAAGAAAATTTTCTTCTGTAGTTTTACTCACATTATCTTTTATGGAACTATTATTTCCTTCTTTTCCTCTTGCAAATGGCACATAGTTAGAAATATCTTCTGGTGCAATAAGTACTCCAGATGCATGAACAGAGGCATTTCTTGGTATTCCTTCAAGTTTTAGTGATATATCAATAATCATTTTCGATTCATTATCTTCTTCATACATAGTTCTAAATTTTAACACATTCGCTTGATCGGAAATTGCAAAATCTTTTATGTCACTTTTTAACATTCTATATAAGTCAGTTCTATGCTGATCATTCATTGGCCTTTTAGCAATTAAGTTAGCAAGCTCTGTTGTTTTTGTCAAATCAACACCAAGTACTCTCCCAACATCTTTTAAAACTTGTTTTGCTGCAAGAGTTCCGAAAGTAATAATCTGTGCAACATTTGATTTGCCATATACTTCTTTAACATAATTTATAACGTCATCTCTATGTAAAACACAAAAATCAGTATCAATATCAGGCATTGAAACTCTTTCAGGATTTAAAAATCTTTCAAAAAATAAATTATACTTAATTGGATCAACATCAGTAATATCAAGTGCATATGAAACTATAGATCCAACTGCAGACCCTCTACCAGGCCCAACTGGTATATCACTTTTTTTTGCAAAATTTATATAATCAGCAACAATTAAAAAGTAATCTACAAATCCCATCTTTATAATTAAGTCTAATTCATAATTAGCTCTATCTATAATAGTCTTACTATTTTGATTTGATTTAAGATTATATTTTCTTTCAAGTCCATCATTTACTAGTTTCTTTATATATTCTATATTCGTATATCCACTTGGTACATTAAAAGTTGGCACATGATATTCGCATTTAACCAACATATTCTTAAAGTAATTCTCATCGCCTGAAATGATTCCATTTGATTTACTATTATCAATTTTTTTTAGCATATCCTCATATGCATTTTTTGTAAGCGACAAATGTATATTACATCTATCGGCTATTATTTGAGTATTTTGTACTGCATCTTCACAGAACTTAAATAATTCTTTCATTTCATCTTCTGAAGTAACATAGTATTTTTCCTTAGCATATTTCATTCTATTAGAATCAGAGATTTTTTTACCTGTTTGTAAACAAAGCAAACAGTCATGTGCAAAGCTATCTTCTTTATATGTATAATGGCAATCATTTGTTGCCACCAAAGGCACATTAATTTCCTTGGATAGTCTTATCAAATCAGGATGAATCTTTAATTCCTCATTTAAATGATGGTTTTGAATCTCAATAAAAAAATTATTTTCTCCGAAAATATTTTTTAAATTTAGGGCTTTGATTTTTGCTTCGTTATATTGACCTTTTAGTAAACTTTGAGGGATTTCGCCTGCAATACAAGCACTTAGACATATAAGACCTTTTGAATATTTATTTAGAGTTTCATAGTCAACTCTTGGTTTACGATAAAAACCGTCAGTGAATCCTGTAGAAACAATTTTTACTAAGTTTTTATATCCTATATCATTCTCACATAGTAGTATTAGATGGTATCTATTCTCATCAGGGCTTTTATCAAATCTAGAGCCAGATACAACATATATTTCAGAACCAATAATTGGTTTAACGCCATTTACAAGACAAGTTTTAAAAAATTCTATTGCACCATACATTACACCATGGTCAGTTATAGCAATAGAATTCTGACCAAGTTCCTTGGCTCTCTTAACAATATCGTTTATTTTTCCAGCACCATCCAATAAACTGTAGCAAGTATGTAAATGTAAATGTGTAAAACCCATCTATTCTCCTAATAAATTCTTTATCTTAATAAATCTATGATTAATAGCACTTTTAGAAATATTGCCAATTTTTTCTGCAAGTTCTGTCATACTGACCATTTTGTATTTAAGTCTTGCTTTAACTACAATTTTTATGTCATCATCAAGACTGTTAATTTTATATTTCTTTAACAACCTTTTAATAAGTTTTAATTGTTTTAATGATGCATCTGTTGATCTTTTTATATTTGCTGTTTCAAAATTAACCAATCTATTCGTATCTTTAGCTTTCAAATTAAAATCATAAATTTTTTTATACTTTTTTAAAGATTCATTTGCACCAAGTATTTTTAAAAGTTTGATAATATTTACTGCATCTGTTATATATACAGAATAATACCCAACACTCTTTTTATAACTTAACTTACTTGGAATTCCACATATTGATAATTCTTGCAAAGTAACATTTGCTTCTTTTAAATTTTTAATTCTATATTCAAAATGATGGTCAAAATTTGGGTCATTTATATATCCATAATTAATAAATTTTTTTCTTAAGTCTTTTTTAACTTCAATTATATCATAACTTGCTTTTACAAAATTAAATGTAAAATTTTTAGGAACATGTTTTCTTACTTCATCCCTAACTTCTTTTGTAAATGAAGACATAAACTAAAATTTTCCCCACAATTTAATTTCAGGCTCTAATTCTACATTAAAATATATTTTTATATCTTCTTTTATTTTATTGATAAGTTTATACACATCGTTTGCTTTTGCATGTCCTCTATTAACAATAAATCCTGCATGCAAAGTTGAAACTTCAGCATCTCCAATTCGCTCTCCCATTAAATTGCTATCTTTAATTAAAAGTGAAGCATATTTACCCTCTGGTCTCTTAAAAACCGAACCAGCAGATGGATATTCTAATGGTTGTTTTTTTCTTCTGAGTTCAGCATATTTATTCATTTTACTCTTAATTGTATCCTTATCACTTTCTTGCAAATTGAGTGTGACTGAAGTTATGATATAACCTTTATCTAAAGCGGCACTTTTTCGATATGAAAAATCCATAGCATCTTTTGATAATTTAATAGTTTTACCAACTTCATTTATAGCATTTGCAGTTGAAAAAATATCTCTAATTTCTTTATCATAAGCACCTGCATTCATTGCTACTGCACCTCCAATGCTACCAGGTATACCACTTAATTCTTCAAATCCACCTAAATTATTCTTTAATGCAAACTCAGCTATATCAGACATTAATGCACCAGCTTGTGCCTCAATTTTATTACCAATCAATCTTATATTTGAAATATTTGGTCCAATATGAACTACACAGCCTCTTACTCCTTTATCAGATACCAAAAGATTCGTGCCATTTCCAAGGATATAAATTTTAATACCATTTTTTCTTAAGAAATTAATTAGTTTCACTAATTCACTTAAATCTTTTGGTTCTGCTATAATATCTGCAGGACCTCCAATTTTAAAACTTGTATAATCTTTTAAATCTTTTTTTTGATAAATTTTCATATATTTCGTATAAAAGTATATAATACTTTTATATCTCCTTTCTCATATTATAAAACACTTTACTTATTTTACCATAAATGATAAAATTTATAAAGTATGAAATTAAGAAATAATAATTTTATAGGTATTTTTGATTCTGGAATAGGCGGCATTTCAGTCTTAAATTCTTGCATAAATCTTATGCCATATGAAAACTATGTATATTTTGCTGATACAAAGAATTTTCCTTATGGAAAAAAACCAAAAAGCGAACTGGAGAATATAGGCTTAAATGCTATATCAGAACTTTATGATGAAGGGGCTAAAGAAATTATAATAGCTTGTAATACTATGTCAACAAGTAATATTGATTTGTTTAGGCTAAAATTTAAAAATATTAAAATAATTGGAACTTTTCCAAATTTCACTACTATTTTTAATAATAATATCACTTTGTCTAATAGATTTATGTCATTTGATAAAGGAAATGGTCTTAAAATTTCAAACAAAAAAATAAAACTTCTTATAATTGCAACTACTGCCACTACAAAAAGTGAGTATTTAAATAGTTTGGTTGAACAGTTAAATGGATATATCGACATATATGTTGAATCGACTGATTTTATTGTAAAAGCTGTCGAAAATGACTATTTAAATTCTGAAAGTTTTATAAACGAGTTAAAGATTTTTTTTAAAGAATATAATGACATAGATTATTTATTACTCGGATGTACTCACTTTATATTTGCTATAGATAAACTTAAAATGTTTTTCAACGAAGATGTCAAAATATTATCTGGAGGAGAAATTACTGCCAATGAAGCATATACAAGTTTGCATGAAAATAATTTATTATATGGTAATAGCAATCCATTTATAAAAATAATTGATTATAATATAGACAATAATAAAATTAAATTATACAATAAGCTTTTAAAAACAAGTTCCCATACAATAAATTATTATAAAGAATTGCCTTAATAAATTTATATTCTTTTTCTTATATTTAACTCTGCATCTCTTTTCATATCTTTTCGCTTAATATCTTCCCGTTTGTCATATAATTTTTTTCCTTTGCAAAGTCCAATTTCAACTTTTACTTTTCCATTCTTATAGTATACCTGAAGTGGAATAAGCGTATATCCTTGTAGTTTTAACTTTTCTTCTATTTTTCTAATTTCAGACTTATGTAGTAAAAGTTTTCTTATCCTTAAACTATCAACATTAAATATATTTCCTTTTTCATAAGGACTTATATTCATTCCATATACAAAGCACTCACCATTAATTATTCTACATAAAGATTCTTTTATAGAGCAATTTGACAAATAAATTGATTTTACTTCTGTTCCTTTCAATTCAATTCCTGCCTCATATTTTTCTATAACAAAATAATCAAAGTATGCTTTTTTATTGTTAGCTAATAATTTCATATGCTATTCATCCAAAATAAAATCTATATTTCTAGTTTCTGGTGTACACTTTGCCAATATAACTTTTACTTTTTGACCAAATTTAAATATTCTTTTAGTATTTGTGCCTATAATTTGATATTTAGTTTCATCAAATACATAGTGATCATTTTTTATGTCTCTTAAAGCGATCATTCCTTCAACTGTATTAGGTAATTCAACAAATATACCAAAATTTGTCAATCCAGATACCACACCTTCAAATCCTTCTCCAATATATGGTAACATATATTCACATTTTTTTAATTGTTCAATATCTCTTTCACAGTCAATTGCAACTCGTTCAGTTTTTGATATATTTAATGCGACAGAATCAAGTATCTTATCATAGTGCTTTATTCGTTTAGCAGATAATTGATTATCTAATGTTTCATTTATTATCCTATGTATTTGCAAATCACTATATCTTCTTATTGGTGATGTAAAATGAGTATAATATTTTGAAGCCAAAGCAAAATGGCCTATTAAATTTTTTGTGTATCTTGCTTGACTCATAGATCTAAGAACTAACATTTCAACTATATTTTGATAATTCTTACCTTCAACGCTTTTTAACAACTTTTGTATATCCATTGGGTACAGTTTGTTTTTATAATAAAAAGTAATTCCAAGTGCATTTAAAGTATTAATTAAATTCTCAATTTTTTCCTCATCATTTGCTTCATGTGACCTATATATAAATGGTACATCTCTAAAATAAAAATCTTGTGCTACAGTTTCATTTGCAGATACCATGAAATCTTCAATCAATTTATATGCTTCTATTCTATCTTTTTCTTTTATATCAATTGGCTTTAAATTTTCATCTACAACTATTTCAGTTTCTTTAAAATTAAAATTTATTGCTCCTCTCTTTTCACGTAAATCTCTTATCTTCCTTGATAATTCTATCATATCTTTTAACATTTTGTTAATCTCGAAGTTTAAATCGTTTGAATCTAAAATATTATCATCTATAATGTTTTGAACTAAATGATAGGTCATTCTTTTATGTGAATTAATAACCGATCTATATATATCATAATCCACAATATTGCCTCTTTCATCAAATTCCATTTCACAAGTTAATGTTAACCTATCTTCTCCTTCATTTAAAGAGCACATTCCATTTGATAATACATGCGGAATCATAGGAATAACTCTATCTAGTAAATATACTGAATTTCCTCTTTTTAAAGCTTCAATATCAAGTTTAGATCCCTCTTTAATATAATGGCTAACATCAGCTATTGAAACATATAATTTACTAAATCCATTTTTGCTTTTTTCAAGATAAACTGCATCATCTATATCCTTTGTATCTTCTCCATCAATTGTTACAAAACATTTATCTCTTAAATCTTTTCTATTATTATAATCATCATCGCTTATCGGAATTGCAATACTATTTGCTTCATCTAACTGTTCCTTACTAAATTCATCTCTAATTTTAAAGTCATGGACTATTGCCGTAATCTCATCATTTGGGTCATCTTTATGTCCTAATACTTTAATAATAACACCCTCAGGGTTATCTTTATTATTTTTTTTAGGGAATAATCTAACTTCAACTATTGACCCTTTAACGGCTTGATTAAAATATTTTTTTTCAATATGAATGTCAAAAGGAATTTTACTATTTATTGGCGTAACAAAACCATATCCTTTATTTGGTTCAAATATTCCTACAACTACTTCATCATTTCTTTCTATAATTTTAACAATTATTCCTTCTCTTTTTTTGTTTTCTATAACTTTATTTGATTTGATTTGAACTAAAACTCTATCATCATTTAATGCTGACATTGAATCTTTTGCAGAAATATATATTTCTTCTTCTTTTTCATTAACATTAAAAATTTTAACAAAACCAAAGCTTTTACTTGCAAGCCTATATATACCTTCATATTCAATATTTTTATTTTTTAAAGTTTTCATATTAATGTATATAAAAAAAGACCTTTTGCAGGTCTTATAATTACCAAATTAGATTAAGCACTAATGCTAGTAATAAGAAAAGTATTGCCAAAACTGTTGTTATCTTAGACAAATTACCTTCCATAGATCGTTTTTGTGCTTGATTGCTCCAATAAGAATCCGCCATACCAGCAATACTTCCAAGTCCTGCACTTTTTCCTTCTTGTAAAAGTATTATTCCTGAAAGAGCTAATGAAACTAATAAAAATACTATCATTACAATTATTTTTAACATAATAAACTCCATTAATAATTAATTATTTATCATGCGGGAAAGGGGACTTGAACCCCTACGTGTATTCCACACAAGATCCTTAGTCTTGCCTGTCTGCCAATTCCAGCATTCCCGCAAAAATTAAAAAGCGCGAAACGGGGATCGAACCCGCGACCTTCGCCTTGGCAAGGCGACGCTCCACCACTGAGCCACTCGCGCATATATCCTAATTATACTACAAGTGATTAAAAATTACAAGCAGTGCCTAGAGGCGGAATCGAACCACCGACACGGGGATTTTCAGTCCCCTGCTCTACCGACTGAGCTATCTAGGCAGAAGCGGGTGATGGGAATCGGACCCACGTATTCAGCTTGGAAGGCTGACATTCTACCATTGAACTACACCCGCAAATAACCTATATATTTTACAAAAAAGCACTCAATTTGTCAAGTTTATATACATAATTTTTTAATATTTTTTATTAAAATATGCTAAAAAATGCTAGAATTTCTAAATTATATATAAAAAATGAGGATTTTGAACACTTTAATATTTATTTATTTGCATTTGAATATGAAGCAATATTAAAAATATCTGCATCATCAACTTTTTTATCAAGAAAATATTTAACCCTTGTTTTACCTGTTCCAAGAATGACTTTCATATATCCATCAACTGTTGTATTAGCTGCAATTATATCTGATAGCATTATTCTTCGGCCTTCAATATTATTCCATGATTTATTACTAATCCCATCGTTTATGTCAAATGAAATTGTTGGAACTTCATCATCATATGAAATATTTGTTGCTTCTCCATCATACAACAAAGTGCTTTTATTTTTTAGTAAATCATAGAAATAAACATAAGAATTTCTTTGTTCAAAATAATCATCATGAACTGTTGCACATATACTATCAAGTTTAATTCTATATTTATCAATTAAATCATTCTTAATTGTATAATCCATTTTTGCATTAACGTATTTTTCAATATCATAGTCAAGTATACCATTACCTATTCTATAATCTGCAATATTTGGGGTACTTTTTTTATACAAATCATTACTAACATCATCAAAAATATAATCACTATATTTATATTTTTTATAAGTATCTTTTGTGTAATATAAACAGTTCATATCGTCATACTTACATAAAATATCACTTTCTTTATATGGTTTTGAACAAGCAAATAAAGAAAGAATCATACAGATAATAAGAGCTGATAGTGTTCTATTTTTTAAATGATTATTCATATAGATATACCCTCAATACAAATTTATAATATTTAAGTATTTTGTGCCAAATCATTGATTAATTTATATTTAACTTCCATCCAAGTATTATCTCTAATAGCCTTTCTAATAGTAATCATTAAATGATTGTAATAATATAAATTATGGATTACACAAAGTCTCATTCCAAGCATTTCTTTAGATTTTAGCAAATGTCTAATATATGATTTTGTATAAAACTTACAAGCTTCGCAATTGCAGTCATCTTCAATAGGTGTAAAATCATTTTCATACTTTTGATTTAAGAGGTTTAATTTACCATATTTTGTGTATACATGACCATGTCTCCCATTTCTACTTGGATATACACAATCAAAAAAATCTATTCCTCTATCAACTGATTCTATAATATTTGCTGGTGTTCCAACCCCCATAAGATATGTTGGTTTATCAATAGGAAGATAAGGAACAACAATATCTAGTATATGATACATTTGTTCATGTGACTCTCCAACTGCAAGTCCTCCTACTGCATAACCAGGCAAATCTAATTTTGAAATTTCTTTTGCATGTTCGATTCTTATGTCATCAATAATTCCACCTTGGTTTATCCCAAATAGTAATTGACTTTTATTAATTGTATCATCGTAAGAATTAAGTTTTTTATTCTCTTCTATGCAGCGACTAAGCCACCTTGTAGTTCTTTCAACTGATGGTTTAATATAATCTATGTCAGAGAGTGCTGGAGGACATTCGTCAAAGGCCATTGCAATTGTTGACCCAAGATTAGATTGAATTCTCATACTTTCTTCTGGTCCCATAAATATATTTTTGCCATCAATATGAGACTTGAAGTATACCCCTTCTTCTTTGATTTTTCTTCCTGTTGATACCAAAGAATATACTTGAAATCCTCCACTATCTGTAAGTATCGGTCTGTTCCAATTTGTAAATTTTTTAAGACCACCTAAACGTTTAATTAATTCGTCACCAGTCCTTACATGTAAATGATATGTATTACAAAGCATTACTTGAGTATCAATATTACTCAAATCATTTGTTGAAACAGCACCCTTAATAGCAGCTGCTGTAGCAACATTCATAAAACATGGTGTTTCTATAATACCATCGACTGTTTCAAATGTTGCAGACTTTGCTTTGTTTACTTTATTTATTATTTTATACATATTTTAAAAAAGCGGACTATCTGTCCGCTTATTTTATTTTTTCTTTTTAGATTTAGTAATTTTTTTTACAGAATCTGCATTATGAATTTCATTACTTTGAACATTCTTAAAATCAAACCACAATGGTCCAGTTAAACAAATTGAAGAAAAACAGCCTGTGATTATACCAATAATAAGTGGTAATGAAAATGCTTTAATACTATTTACGCCCATTATATATAACACTACAACCATTATGAGTGTTGTAAGTGAAGTGTTTATTGATCTTGTAAATGTTTGAGTGATTGAAGTATTTACAATGCTTTCCACATCTTGTCCTCTCAATCTTCCAAGATTTTCTCTAATTCTATCAAATATTACAATCGTAGCATTTATTGAATAACCAACAATAGTAAGCATACAAGCTATAAAAGTAGAGTCAACTGTCCATCTAAATATTGCATAGAATCCTATAGTTACTAAACAATCGTGAACTAATGCTATAACAGCAGAGCCAGCAAATCTAATATCCTTAAATCTAAACCAAATATATATAAGCATAAATATGGTTGCTATAATGACAGCAATAATAGCATCTTGTCTCATCTGAACAGATACGGCACCAGAAATATTTTCTGTTGTTATTCTATCTTCTGGAACATTAAATTCTGTATGTAATGTCTCATATATTGTTTTCATCTCTTCAAGAGTTAATGTTCTTGATTTAACTATAACTTCATTTGAATTAGCAACTTTTTGAGTTTGAATATCAGAACTATTAGTAGTTCTTTCAAATATAGGTACAACTTTATTATCAATATCACTTAAAGATAAATTTTCATTAAACTCAATATTTGTTGATGAACCACCTTTAAAGTCTAAGCCATAGTTAAATCCGCCTAATCCACGACTTGCATTAATAATAATGAATGAAATACCAATGGCAATAACGACTAATGAAATAGTATAAGAAATCTTTCTATACGAAACAAATTTAATTATCTTATTATCAGTTTTCTTTCCATAAAGCACTTCATTATCAAGTCCTAAATCAAGGAAACAATTCATGATAAATCTTGTAATAAATAAAGCGGTAAACATAGAAAGTACTATACCAAGTGCAAGAGTTGCTGCAAATCCTTTTATACTTCCTGTTCCTTTAAGATTCAAAACTGCCGCAGCTATAAGAGTAGTTAAATTTCCATCTATGATAGCTGATAAGGCTTTATTATAACCTTCTTTAATTGCAGTTCTAGTATTTTTTCCAGCTCCTATTTCTTCTTTAATACGCGTAAATATAATGACATTTGCATCAACCGCCATACCTATGGAGAGTATAATACCTGCTATACCTGGTAGTGTCAATGTAATTCCAAAAGAATGTAATAAGAACAAAGTAAGTCCAATATACATTGTAAGTGCAAGTGAAGCTGCAAAACCAGCAAGTCTATATATTATAATCATAAATACACAAATAATAGCGAAACCAATAAGGCCTGCTTTAAGTGAAGTTTTAATAGCATCTTGACCAAGTTTAGCTCCAACAACATTTGATCTTAAAACATCAAGTTCAAGTTTTAAAGCACCTATACGAATGGTAGAAGCAAGTCTATCTGCAGATTCCAGGCTTTCCATACCAGTTATTTGTGCTCTTCCATCACTAATTACTGCTTGAACAAGTGGAGCAGATACTATATCACCATTGTATATAATATAAATTGGTTGTCCTAAATTTCTTTGAGTTGCTTCTGCAAATTTCTGTTTACCTTCTTCAGTAAATGCCAAATCAACAACATATTGTGTCTGACCATAATTATCAGAAACCATACCACCTCTTGCAGATGTTATGTCGTTTCCAGATACAACTATTTGATCATCTCCAAATATTGGAGGTTTAGAATAATCATAATTTAAAGCATCAAGTTCAGATAAAGTCGCTAAACCAGCACTAGAATCATCTCCTTGTCTAAGTATGGTAGCTCCTTCACCAGGTGTTCCACCTATTTGTATAGAACCATCAGGATTTTGAATTACATCTGCACCTTCTATATGCACATTATCACCAAGAATATTATCAACACTATTATCTGTATTAGTAAAACCATTTACTGTCTCAGCAATATTACTCTCTTCTACAGGTGCTATAGTAGTTTCAGGTATATTTAAACTATTATATCTTTTTGCTGTTTCAGTGGTTTCATTTACCACCCCAGGTCCAGTAACTAAATCTTCAGCTTGTGTCTCACCAACTTTAACATTTGAAGTGTTTACATCAGAATCAGTTCTTATCACTTCACTATCAGTTGCTAATAATGGCCAAGTTAAATTTCCTTCAACAAAATATAAAGTACCGGGTTTACCAAGTTCTTCTAATATATTATTTGCATCACTTACACCTGGAATATCAATATTGATTTTATTTCCACCTTCTTGATATACTTCTGCTTCAGTTGAATAATCTTGAGCTTTTAATTGCAATTTATAAACAGAATCTCCCATCTCTTCTGAAGTTGGATTTGATTTTACAGCTTGATAAGTTATTGAAACTCCACCATCAAGATCAAGTCCAAGTTTAATTAACGGTGCAGCTTCCTTACCAATGTAAACAGCTCCGGCAATAAGAGCTAAAATAAGTATTAATTTAAATATGCCTCTACCAATTTTTTTCATTTAATATAATCCCCCTAAAAAAAGCCCCTGTAAAGGAGCTTATTAAGTTTTAAATTATTTCGCTGGTTTAAATCTTTCTATATAGTCTCTTGATAAATCATAGCCATCTTCATGGAAAGTCTCTATAACCATCAATTTTTCATCAATCACTCTAAAATAATAATTATATATCTCAACTCCATATGGATATGGAACTTCAAGTGTCACATGTTTATAAATCTGACCTGCAATTTCAACATCATCAACTGGTTGACCAGGAGCAAAATTAGCTGCGACAACATTTAAATCTCTTGATAACCGAGTATAATAAACTGCAATTCTACTAAAATCAGGAAAGTATATTCCAAAATCGTATTTAATCCCATCTCCATTAAAATCGTAAATATCATTTGCATTATAATACTGGTCAACAAAAGTAATAGTATAATTAGACCAAGTATTTGTATATGTTTGTCCATTTCTTGTTGCAGTTACAGCTGAAAATCTATTAAGTGCATCATCAGCCTGTCTAATTCCTGTATCATCTACGCCTTTTTGAACAATAGATTCCTCTACACCTATATCTGAATATATACTTTTTTTAGAAAAAAGAGGTGCATCTTCCTTCTTAATCGGAGTTGCTGCAAATGTACACATTGCATTCAATACTATAAATACTATAAATAATAATGTACAATATAATTTTTTCATATTTCTCCTTTCAAAACTCAATATAGATATTATAAATCTACATTGTGAAAGAATTGTGTATTAAATATATTGAATTATTGGTAAAATCTAGTTTGATTCTGTATATATCCATTTGGCAAGTCCATCAGTATATGGTCCATGGTCACCAGGAACAAGTTCACTATCTTTACTGAAGTTTAAGAAAAATGCACTTGCATCTAATCTTAATGATTCTGGAGGTAAGCCATATGTCCACTTTTTTGAATCTTCTCTCTTGTATGCCCAACAAGGTTTATCACTTGATGGCACAGGATTTCCATCTTCATCAACTAAATTAGCAGGAGTCCTAGTATAGTATCTAGCATCACATCCATATAATCCAATAAATTCACCATTTAATCCTACATAGAGATACATACCATTTTTATCTTTATATGTTCTATTATGTGCTTTTATAGGGTTACCTTTTGAATTAACAACTTGGAATATATATCTAGTTTCTCCAGTTAAATCCAAAGGTTCATTTTTATAATTAAGGAAAGATCCCTCTCTCCAAATTACTTCATTTACATCTGTTCTAACAATTCCATATGAATTGTCATCTGGGTCTGGTCTAAGAACAACACCATTTTGAATATATTGATTTGATCTTTCAACAACTGTTGCTATATCACCTTTTCCACTTACAGTTGTGTGTTTAGTATAACCACCAGTACTATTTTGAATAAAGAATATATCAGTATCTTTTAATGAAATTTTAACTTCTGAATTTTGTCTTGCTAGCGAACCTTCTTGCGTATCACTACCAAATTGACCAAGGAAATACATCCATTGTTCACCATCGCTTGCCTTTAAAATTCCTTTATTAGGCAATAAGTTATCTCCGGCATCCTTTGTATAATCATCAGAGTAAGGATCCGCATTTCCACCATATTCAAGTGGGTCAAATAATAAATTTGCTCTTGTAAGATAATCTGTGCTATAAGCTTTAACGAAAGCACCATTTTTAACTTTTACGAATGCATCAGATTGCATTACACCATCATCATCAAATGCATATACATAGTTGCCAATTTTTCTTATAGTCTTTTTTAAGACATTACCATTTCTACCTGCATAGAACCATACATCTTCATCATCTTTATGTTTCTTTTTATTCACATCTAATACTAAATCATCGCCATCAGCTGCATAGCTTCCTGGCACTGCTTGGAACCACCCTTTTGCTAAATAACCATCAGTTTCTTCATTAAAATATTTAATATTTGATCTTGTTCCTCTAAGTGGTTCACTATCATACCATTTATTTTTTCTAACACCATTAGAATCAAACATGTATCTTTGTCCGTCAATAATTCTACTGATACATCTACCTTGATCTGCATAACTTGATTTTGCTGCAACTTTTTTACAAGTTTTTTCATCAAAATATAATACTATTTCTTCATTATTTTCATATTCGTCACCACGAATGTTTCCTTCATAATAATGCCATCCTGTTGTTGCTGCACCATTCTCACCTGGGTCAAAATAATAAACACACTCGGCATATGCTGCATCTTGAGTTGGATCTAACTCTTGTCCATTTTGGTCATAATAACCTTCCAATTTTTCTCCATCAGTATTAAATCCATATTTTTGTCCTTCAATTGTTTTTACAATTATTCCTGTACCACCTTCTGGAGCTTTATAAGCTCTACCAGTTGGGCCAAAATAATAATCTGTATATACTAACTTATTATCTGACTCATCTTTAGCTTCATCTGAATACCATCTATTTTTATACATTGCACCATTTGTATCAAAATAATAAAGCTGATCATTATAACTTACAAGTTGGTTTTTAACCATTTTTCCATCTTCACCAAAATAAAATCTATCACCTTCAATAGTAAACATATAATTAGTTGCCATTACACCAGTATCAATGTATAAGTAAAAATCATTTCCATCATAAAAAAGACCTTTACCTACAGTGTTAAGATCTACATCTCCAAGCAAACTACCTGGAGTATATTTTCTTTCATCATACACATAATACTCCGCTACTTCTGGACCAGTAGGTGCATTAGGATCTTTTTCACCTGGGAGTAACCCCTTATGAAAATCTGTAGTTGGGTCAGCTAATGCTACTGAACAAGTAGTCAGCATCATAACTACAATCATAATAATAGCAGTTAATCTTTTTAATCCCATATTGATTACCTCATTTCAACTAATAATATACCTTTTGGCATACATAAAATACATCTTATATTATATAATAATTATCTAATTATTGCAACTATTTTTTATAATAAATCCATAAAATTAGCCTATTTTATAACCTATTTATAGTCTATAATATTAAATTCTATAGATATTTTACCCATAAAATTGTTAATTTTAGGATAATATAAGATATTGATATTGTGATTAGAATTAAGTTTATCAATTAGTGGCTTGGAATCAGTAAATATAATGCCTTGGCTATAATGCCCATCTTTTAAAAGTCTTAATTTTACAACATTTTTATTATCACCATAAATATTAACTATTTGTGTATTTACATCTTTTGATACAAATATTGGTTTTTCAAAATCTTTACCAAAAGGTTCTAATTTATCTAATTCTTCCATATGTTTTAAGTTAAAACTATGACAAGGAAACTCTAAATCAATATAAACCTTTGGGATAAAGTCATCTTCTTTAAGGATGCAATTATCATTAAGTTTTTTTCGTAACAAATCAATATCTTTTTTTAAGATTGAAAATCCAGCAGCAAGTTTATGTCCACCGAATTTAAGAAACATACTATTAAATCTATTTAATTCATTAAAAATATCATACTGGTCAATGGATCTACAACTTGCTTTTGCTTCATTGTCATCAATTGTTGAAGTTAATATTATAGTAGGTCTATAATACTTTTCTTTAATTCTACCTGCAACAATACCTGCAACTTGTTCTTTTAAACCATCAACATAAATTACAAATACCTTATCATTTATATATTTCTCTTCAATAAGTTCTACAGTCTTTTTAAAGCCATCTTCTGTTAATGTTTTACGCTCATTATTTAATTCTTTTAGTTTATTAGTGATTTCATTAATTTCTCTATCATCATTAGATAATAATAATTTTAAAACAGTTGTGGCTTTATCCATTCTTCCTGCAGCATTTATTAGCGGTCCTATTATATATCCAATATGATAGGGAGTTATTTTTTTATCATTAAGGTCAGACACTGTAAGTAAATTCATTAAACCTTTATTTTTTGAATTTTTAATTTTTATTAATCCTAGTTTTACTAATATATGATTTTCATTAACAAGAGGCATAATATCGCCAACTGTAGCAAGCATTGCAAACTCTAAAAAATTATCAAAAATATATTGCCTATTATTTTCATATTTATCAAAATATCTAAGTAATAATTTTAAAACAACAACTGCACCACATATTTCTTTAAAAGGATATTTTACTTCAAGATCTTCTCTTTTTGGATTTACCACCGCTATGGCATTTTTAGGAATATCTCCTACATCATGGTGATCTGTAACTATAACTTTTATGCTATTTTTTACAGCATAATCAATTTGTTCTTTCGCTGCTATACCATTATCACAAGTAATGATTAAATCAATTTTATCTCTTACTGCATTATCAATAATCGAAAAGTTTATACCATAGCCATCATATATTCTATCTGGTATATCATAAGATATATTTGCTCCAACATTTTTTAAAGCTTCATATAAAATATATGTTGAACATATACCATCAATATCATAGTCTCCCACAATTCTTATATTCTTTTTGTTATCAATATATTGATGCAAAACATCACAAGCTTTTTCAATATCTGGCAATAGTTTTTCATCATTTAAATCTTCTATGTTATCAGATAACATCATTTTTATATTATGTTCATTATTAATATTTCTATTACACAAAATGATGGATAAAAATTTACTTATTCCATATTGTTCTGACAAATCAAAAGCCTGTTTTCTTTTATTAAAAATATACCAGTGAGATTCCATTAAACTACGACGCCTTTATCTTATTGAATCCATCAGAATAATACTTAATTGCATCAGCTACATCTCTTTCTAGCTCATAATTTCCATTACTATAATCAATATAAGCACCATCTTTTTGTTTCATAAATATGAATTCTTCATCAGGAGTTTTATCATTTACTGTTTCATATCCAACATATTCTGCATTAAGTTTTGCAATGTCTTCTCTACACATGTAATCAATAAATTTATGAGCAGCATCTACATTTTCAGAATTTTTAAGTATGCACCAAGCATCTATAAATATTTGTGTTCCTTCCTCAGGTATAACAAAGCAATAATCATTACTGTTTTGATCACCTTCTAAATAAACATACTGAACATCTCCACTTGTTAATGGTGCTATGCCTGCTTCTCCAGATAACATTTTTTCTTTTATTTGATCAGTCATATAACCCATTACATATGGTTTTTGTTTTATAAAATCTTCTGTACAAATATCGATTTCATCTTTATTTGTTGAATTAACTGAAAACCCATGCATCTTAAGTGCCGAAGTATATAAATCTCGTATAGAACTTTGCATCAAAAGTTCTCCTTTAAGTTTTTCATTAAACAAATCAGACCATTTTTTTGGGTAAGATACGCCTATAGCATCAAGTTTTGTTTTATTAAAAAATATTCCCATGGTTCCACAAAAATATGGTACAGCATAACTATTTCCAGGGTCACAAGCAGTCAATAACTTTAATTTATCTTTATTTATATTTGATAAATTAGGAACTTTTGATTTATCTATAGGTAATAATAAATCTTTTGAAATCATTCTTTCTATACAATAGTCAGAAATACAAATAACATCATATTTAGCTCCGCTTTCAATAACTGGTATTACTTCTTCGTTTGCTTCAAATAAATCTTGAACAACTTTAATTCCAGTTTCTTTTTCAAAAACCTTTATGGCTTCTTCTGCCATATAATCGCCAAAATTCAATATTTTGATTTCTCCAACATAATTTGAACTAGATTTTGAACACGAAATCAAAAGTGTTCCTAATACTAATACCAATAAAACTACAATGTTTTTCAATGATTTTTTCACTTCAAAACCTCCTATTTTAAATGAATTATACATCATATAATTATAATATAATTTTTCTAAAAATCAATATATTTTTTTTTAAAAATTTAGTATAATATTATTATCTTAAATGAATATATTGGAGGGTTAATATATGGCAAGAAAAACAGGTGTTAAGTCTATAGGAATAAGATGTCCTATAATTAGAGAAAATGACGATTTAACTAAAATAGTTGTTGACTCAGTCCTTGATGCAGTTAAATCTGAAAACATTGAATTGCATGATAAAGATGTTGTTGCTATTACCGAATCAATTGTCGCTAGATCTCAAGGAAATTATGCAACCATTGACCAAATAGCAAAGGATATACAAAACAAATTCGGCAAAGATGCAACTATAGGTGTAATATTTCCTATCACTTCAAGAAATAGGTTTGCAATACTATTAAAAGGCATAGCAAGAGCAGCAAAAAAAATAGTATTAATGTTGTCTTATCCATCAGATGAAGTTGGCAATGCTTTACTTACCTATGATGAACTTGATGATAAAAATGTCAATCCATATTCAGACATTTTAGATTTAAAGAAATATAGAGAACTTTTTGGATATAAAATTCATGAATTTACTGGCGTTGACTATATAGACTACTATGAGAAGCTTATAAAAGATGAATCTTGTGACTGTGAAGTAATATTTGCTAATCAATCAAAAGCAATTTTAAATTATACCAAAGATGTGTTATGCTGTGATATCCATACTAGAGTAAGAACAAAAAGAATATTAAAAGAGCATGGTGCAAATATTGTTTTAGGACTCGACGATATATTAACTACATCGGTTGATGGCTCAGGATATAACGAAAAATATGGCCTACTCGGATCAAACAAGGCTACAGAAGATAAGGTAAAACTATTCCCTAAAGAGGAATGTAAAAAATTAGTTTTAGATATTCAAAAATCATTTAAAGATTTAATAGGCAAAAATATAGAAGTAATGGTATATGGTGATGGAGCATTCAAAGACCCACAAGGTAAAATATGGGAACTTGCAGACCCAGTTGTATCACCGGCATATACAGATGGCCTAGTTGGAACACCGAATGAATTAAAATTAAAATATCTTGCTGATAATGATTATAAAAACTTACAAGGTGAAGATCTAAAAAATGCTATAAAAGAATCTATAAAGAAAAAAGATAATGATCTTAAAGGTAGCATGGTTTCTCAAGGCACTACTCCAAGACAAATCACTGATTTACTTGGAAGTCTATGTGATTTAACTTCGGGTTCTGGAGATAAAGGAACTCCTGTAATACTTGTTCAAGGTTATTTTGACAATTTTACAAATGAATAAATTTTATTTCATAAATAAAAAAATATTAAAAAAAGTTAGGCAAGCCTAACTTTTTTATTGAAAAATATTATATAAAATTATTTCCACATACCAGTTGCATCAACACGAAATCCATCAGGAGTAATCGTATCCTTAAGTAATACACCATTACTATTAAAATAATAATAATTGCCATTAATTTTTACCCACCCTCGTGCCATTTTTCCTAATTCTCTTTCATCTGTATTTAAAAAGTAAATATTATTATTAATATCTATATACCAACCTGTCACCATATTGCCATTAATATCAAAATAATAGTAATCTACAACTTTTGAAGATGTTCCATCACTAAAAGTTACATTTTTTTCTAAATTAACCCAAATATTTGAAAGATTAATTAATCTTCCATTTACTCTCCTTATGAATAATTTCCAATTTCCATTTTTATCAAGAGCCCATTTAAAGGAATAATTCTTATTGACAGTATCAATTAACGAAACTGGCTTGTCAGCATGAGTAGTTTTCAATCCATTTCTAATTTCTATTTTATCAGCAAAAATTGAATTTGATAAAACAAAAATCATAATTAAACTAGTAAGAAAAATTTTTTTAATTTTAAATAAAATCATATTCATTTTTACCTTTTGAATTATTTTAAATAAAGTATTAGCTATAAGCCGGGTTCTGTCTATGTGGTCATCTATCTAGGACTTATGTCACCACAAGTCTCAAGCGTATACCATAGTCTAGGCGAGCAACCTTAACAACTATTTTTTACTTGCTTCAGATGGAGTTTGCAATGCAGTTCATTATCACTAAGAACTCGGTAGTCTCTTACACTACCATTTCACCATTACCATATAGGCTGTATATTTTCTGTTGCACTATTCATCGGATTACTCCGTCAAGATGTTATCTTGCATCCTGCTCTATGAAGCCCGGACTTTCCTCTTAAACATTTAAGCGACCACTCGCTAATGCTCCTTTAATATTTTAATACATTTTTAATATTTTTGCAAATACTTAATTGGGTATTTTTATATTTTTCTATATTTGTAATATCCTTGTAAAACCAGCCTGGAACCGCTAAATTACTTGCTTCTTTAAGGTTTTTAAACTCAATTTCCGCATAAATTAAGCCTTTCAAGTCCTTTTCAAAGATATCTAATTCTATAATATACGATTTTTTATTATATTTATATGGTATAAAATAACGCGTTTTATATATAATTCTACCTTTACAAGATTTTAACAAGCATTTATATGCTTTTTCATCTATTTCAATCTCATATTCTTTTCTTATTAAATCATCAAATTTATCATATTTTTTTGGAGCTTTAGATTTTATAGCAAAATAATACTTATCTCCACACTTCCTTACCCTTATTGCTGGTTTTAAATAAATAAAACCTTGAACAATCTTCTTATATTTAAATTGTTTAAGGTCAAACTTAATATCTTCTTTTTTAATCAAATATTTCCTTTCAATTTCAAAGTTTTCCACAATATTATCTCCCAAGTAAAGTATTTACCAATTTTAAATTACCATTTTTAAATTCATTCTTTATGTATGTTGAAGAAATATCAATATTTGTATTATCAACTTTCAGTTTATCAATAATATTCAAACTTATGTTTAATTCTTTGGCAAGATCAATTAACAATCTAGCATCTCCTATACCACCTTTTCCAAAACTGCAATCACTTCCAACTACAAGATACTCAGTCTTTAATTGTTTATAAATAATTTCTCTTATAAATTCACTTGGAGAAATATTTTTATTTATTTCATCAAGTGGATAATATATAATATTATCCACACCAAGAAATTTTAACTTGCTTATTCTTTGATCTTTTGTAAGAATATCATTATCAAGATTATTTCCAACTATCATTATACTACTCTTTATATTTTTTTGCTTTGCATAATTAATTACATCACTGATAATTTTTAAATGTCCAATATGAAGTGTTTCAAACTTACCAAAAGATAGTGCAGTTTTATCATTAGTATAATAACAAGGTTTTATAAAAGAAAAATCTTTAAAATTTACTTTTTTATTTAACTCATCAATAGTTATACTATCAGTAATACTAAATTCTCCGGAGCTTATCCTACATAAGTTTCCCATGCAAGCAGGTATTCCAATTTTTTCGCCTATATCCTTGCACAAAGTTCTAATATATGTCCCCTTACTGCAAGTTACTCTTATATTTATACATTTCAAATTAATTTCATTATATTTATAATCTTTTAATTCGTAAGCATCTATATTATATATTTCAAGATTTTCTGCTTTTCTTTCAACTGATATTCCATTTCTTGCAAGCTCTAATAATTTTTTACCATTTATTTTTTTTGAACTATACATTGGTGGAATTTGTTTATAATCACCTACAAAAGAATTAATAACTTCTTTTACTTCAAATATATCAATATTTTTAATTTTTTCAAGATTTGAATTCTCAATATTCCCAAGAAAATCATCAGTATCTGTTGAAATTCCAAATAATAATTCTGCTTCATATGTTTTTATACAACTTTTCATCAAATAATCTTGTGATTTAGTTGCATTACCTAGTAGACAGATTAAAACACCTGTAGCATTTTTATCTAAGGTACCTGTATGACCTAATTTTTTAGGATGTAATATTTTTTTTATACTTGTTAAGCAATCATTTGATGTTATACCCTTTGGTTTATTTAAAATTATCATCCCATTTATGTCATTTACAATCTTATTTGCCAAAAATAAAATCTCCTATATCTTTAATGAATTTTGATTCAACCTCTTCTATACTACCATGATATACACATCCAGCAGCAAGTTTATGTCCACCGCCTTCATGTAGCATAGCAAATTCCGAAACATCTATACTGTCAAACTTTGATCTTAAACTTAATTTATATATATCTTTTCCAACTTGATAAGCAAATGCCGCAACTTTAATGTTTTCAATTTCCCTTAAATACACTATTATATTGTCAATATCTCTTTTATCTATATTTAAATTAATCATATCTTCTTCATTTAAGTATGAAAAACTAACTTTTCCTTTACAAATAAGTTTTAATCTATCAAATGCAATTCCTTGTGCTTTTCTTTGATTTAAAGTATTATCAAATACTATTTTATCAAGCATACTAGTAAAATCAAAGCCAAAACTTACAAGTTTAGATACAATTTCAAATGTTTTATTTGAAGTTGCTCTATATCTAAATACTCCTGAATCAGTGGCTATACCTAAATATAGGCATTTTGCAACATTTACATCTATATATTCCTTTTCTAGAAAATTATACAATACTTCACAAGTTGCTATGCTTTCTGGGAATACTATACTAACTTTGCTTGGGATAGTATTATTTTCATGATGATCGATTAATATGCTATCTTTTGCTTCTTCAAAATATCTTTTATATTCATTTAATCTATCAAGGCTTGAAGCATCTACAATTATTGCCAAATCATATTTATTTGCATCCATTGTATCATTTGATATTTTTTCAGCATTTGGCAATATATTAAAATTAGGTGAAAAAAAATCTAAAAAAGGTTTTACTATTTTTTTATTACCATATTTATTCACAATATAATTATATATTGCAAGAGTTGCTCCAATACAATCTCCATCAGGTCTTTCATGACCTAATATACATATAGAATTTGCATTATCAATTTTTTCATTAAAAATATTCATGCTACACCTTATCCATAAGTAAAATCAACATATAATCATCATCTATATTTCCATTTACTTTGTTAATACTTAATTTAGTTATTTCCTTAAGTTTTGATTTTAATTTTTCAATATTTGTATATTTGCATGCTGTAATTAATTTGTTAATCCTCCATACTGGCAAATTCATTATTTGTGCAATTTCACTTGAAGCCTTATTCTTTTCTACCAAATCTTTGCAAACAATTAAATTACTAAATTGAGTAGCAAATGAACTAAAAATTGCATTTTTATTGTAAGAGCCATCAGATACTAAATTACCATAAAACTCTATTGCTTTATCTTGTTTTTTTTCATTATATAATTCTAATAACTTAAATACACTATTAGAAAGACTTTTAGTTACTATCAAATCAATATCATTTTTTGTCACAGTATTGTTTCTTTCTACATAAGCAGATAATTTATCAATTTCATTATTCAAATTTGATAGGTTATCACCGCATACACTTATTAAATACGAAACATTAAACTTATCAATAATAACTTTATTCTTTTTAAATCTTGATTCTACCATATTGCATAAATCTTTTTCACTAAGTTTTGTTAAATTAAGTACAAAACCATTTTTAGAAAAATAATCAACAAATATATTTGAAGTATAATATTTATTATACCCTTCTTCTATTTCATAATTTAAAACAATAATTATATTTATATCTTTATTTTTTTCAATTACATCTATTAGTAAACTAATATTATCTTTAGTGCCTTTATTCTTCTCATCTTTATTTTTTTTATTTTTAAAATAATCAATATTTTCAAATATAATTAGTTTTTTATCATTCATCATTGGCATATTATCAAGGTATCTTATAACTTCATCAACATTAAAATTTGACTTATCATAAATCCTTGTATTGGCTTTAAATGAATCATCAAAATTATTTATAGCACTTTTTTTTATATTCCAAATATAAAAATCCTCTATCCCATATATAAAATACATAGGATAAAAATTCTTTGTTTTAAAACTATTATTAATTTTTTTTATATCGTCTATATAACTTTCTTTTGTCATAATTCTATCATTATTTTATTATATATGTTATAATTAATATATGAAAAATATTGAAATATATATACACATACCATTTTGTGAAAGGAAATGCAATTATTGCGATTTTGTTTCTTTTCATTCAACTTATGATGTAATAGATAAATATATAAAACAACTTATAAAAGAAATTGAATATAAAAAATACTTACTAAATGATTATGAAGTATCAAGTATATATATAGGTGGCGGAACACCAAGTTTTATAGAATCCAAATATATAGTATATATTTTAGAAAGTATTTTTAGCAATTACAAGGTCTTAGATAATGCAGAAATAAGCATTGAAGTAAATCCTAATTCTGCAACTTTTACAAAACTTGAATCATATTTTAATGCTGGTATAAATAGATTAAGCATTGGGCTACAATCAACAAATGAACTTGAATTAAAAATACTTGGTAGAATCCATAACTATAATGACTTTTTAGTAGCTTACAACAATGCTGTACATATTGGCTTCAAAAATATTAATGTAGATCTTATAAATGGTATTCCACACCAAACACCTGATACTTATAAAAAATCTCTAAAGCAGGTACTTATGCTAAACATAAAGCATATATCTATATATAATCTAATAATTGAAAACGGAACTCCTTTTAAAAAAATGCTAGATAATAACGAATTGCAACTTCCGCTCGAACAAGATTTATTAAAAATGGATGAAATAACTAAGGAATTAACTTCATATTATAGGTTAAATCGTTATGAAATTAGTAATTATGCTAAATCTGGATTTGAGTGTAAGCACAACCTTGGTTATTGGAGTGATATTCCTTACATAGGTTTTGGTTTAAACTCATCATCTTATTATAACAATACGAGGCTTAAAAACAAGTGTTTTATAATTAATTATTTAAATATTGACTATAGTAAATATATTACTGCTGAAGATAAGTCTATTTATTACGATGAAATAATAAATCTAAGCGAAATTGATCATATTAATGATTATATAATAACAGGTTTTAGAAAAACGAGTGGTATTAACATTAATGACTTCAAAAATACTTTTAATCAAAATTTTGAAGAACTATTTAAAACAGCTTTAAATATTTATCAAGGTATGGGTTATATTAATAAAAACAATAATTCTTATTATTTTACAGATAAAGGCTTTAATATATCAAATAGAATACTTAGTGATTTAATGTTAAAGTAAATATATTGCTTTTTCTTTTTTTTCAATAATTTCTCCAATTATTGCAGATTGTAAGTCAAGTGATTTTAATTCATCCATTGCTTTTGTAGCATCGCTTTCATCTATTGAACACAAAAGCCCACCACTTGTTTGTGGGTCATACCCAAGTTGTTTAATCCATTCTGGAGCATTTCCAAAATCTATTTCACTTTTTATTGCATCTTCATTTCGTATAGCTCCACCTGTATAATAATCATCTTCTATATATTTCTTGATATTTTCATTTATTGTAGGAATCTTATCAATATATAACTTAGCAGATGCTTTGTTATCAAGCATCTCATTTAAATGCGAAAATAAGCCAAATCCAGTAACATCGGTTAATGCGTGTAATTTATATTTAAATAAAATTTCAGCAGCATATTTATTAAGCGTTGTCATATTTTTGACTGCAGCATCAAAATCATCTTTTGTATCTATCTCACATTGATGAGCTGTAAGTAATATGCCAACACCAAGAGGTTTTGTTATAATTATTTTGTCTCCTACCTTAACTCCATTATTTGTCAAAACTTTTTTTGTATCAACAATTCCTGTCACCGATAAACCATATTTTGGAGTTTCATCAACTATCGTATGACCTCCACAAAGAGTGCATCCAGCTTCAATAACTTTTTCTGCTCCACCTCTTAAAACTTCTCCAATTGTTTCTGGCTTCATTCCATCTGGGAATGCAGCAATATTTAAAGCCATTATAGGACGTCCACCCATAGCCCAAACATCAGATAAAGAGTTAGTTGCAGCTATTTGACCAAATAAATATGGATCTTCAACCATTGATGGGAAAAAATCTAGTGTCTCAATAATTGAAACATCATCATTAATTTTATATACCGCTGCATCATCTTTAGATTCATATCCTACAATCAAATTGTCATCTTTAATCCCTTTAGGTAAAGATTTTAATACTTCCTCCAAAGTCTTTGGAGCTAGTTTGGCTGCTCAGCCGCCACTACAACTAAATTTAATTTCTTCTGCCATGTATTCTCCTTAAAAATTTTAAAGCTTCCGATGGGACTCGAACCCACGACCCACGCATTACGAATGCGTTGCTCTACCAACTGAGCTACAGAAGCAATTATATTAAACTCCAAGATGTAACATATTAATTAATAATATCCAAGCCATTCCATAATAAGTAACAACAGCTATTAAGTCATTAAGTGTAGTTATAAGAGGTCCAGAAGCAACAGCAGGATCAACTTTTATCTTCTTAAAGAACATTGGTATAAGCGTACCCAGTGTTGAACTAATTATCATTGCAATAATAAGCGAAATACCTACACAACCCGAAATCCAATATGAATGTTGCCAAGAAACACCTTTATAGAAATGTATATATAGTCCTAAAATTGTAAAGGCAAGAGAGGCTAAGATTATACCATTACAAAATCCAACTCGTACTTCTTTCCAAACCAACTGTAGTTTTTGTTGAAAAGTAAGATTTTCATCCATAAGAACCCTAATTGTAACCGCAAGACTTTGTGTTCCTACATTACCGGACATATCAAGTATTAATGTTTGGAACGCCATAACAATTGGCAATATCTCAATAACACCTTGAAATACACCAACAACGCTTGATACAAACATGCCAAGACATAGAAGTATAAGTAACCAAGGAAGTCTCTTTTTTAAACTTTCTGTCAATGGCTCTGCTAAATCTTCTTCTGCAGTAAGACCTGCAAACTTTGCATAGTCTTCTCCCATTTCTTCATCAACAACCTCTATAAGATTTTGTGATGTGATAACACCAAGTATTCTATTATTATTATCAAGGACTGGAATTAATCCCTCACTATAATCTTTAAGTCTTTCAATACAATCATCTATATTTTCATGTCCATATACATATGGGAAAGAAGTCATAATTAAATCTTTTAATGGCATATCTTTTTTTGCTATTATTAATTCTTTTAAATCAATTGCTCCTACAAATGCATTATCTTTATCTTCAACAAATATAGTTGATATATTATCATTCTCTTTGGCTTGTTCTACAAGTTCTGTCATTGCATCTTTTGTAGATAAATCATCTTTTATGATTATACAATTAGTAGTCATTTTACTACCAATCTCATCTTCATCAAATGATGCTACAACTTTAATATCCTTCCTTACATCTGACTCCATGGAATCAATAAGCAATGTTCTTTTACCTTTTTCAAGTTCACGAAGAATCTCAACTGCAGTATCGGGTTCAAGTTCTGAAATAACAGTAGAAGCTTTTTTTAAATCCATTTCATTTATGTATATGCTAGCATCTTCTTTAGAAACATATTCAAAAATTGCTCCAAGAGTTTCAGCATCCAAAATTCTATATAGTTTTTGTCTTTCAGACTTCTTTAATAATTGCAAAGCATCTGCAATATTGTTATCATGATAATCTTCAAGTTTACTTTTTAAAAGTTTTGGAGAAGAGTTTCCTCTTATTATTTTAACGATTTCCTCTTCGTAATTTGGAACCTCCATTGGTTCGTCATCACCTATTTCAGGATCAATAAGTTTTTCAACTTCAAGAGTTTCAGGATCAAGTTCGTTTACATTTATTTTCTTTTCGCTTATGTCCTTAACAGCTATTTTGTCATTCTTATCATCCTTTATTTCTTCTTTTAAATCCTTTTCTTTTGACATAATTTTCCTCCTGAAACTTTATTATGATTTTCATATCTATAACTTGATTCGCACATAGAAAATACATTTCTTGATGCATTCCATTTTAATTCTTCATTTGCTTTTTTAGGATTACAATATAATTTATCTATATCTCCTTCTCTTCTGCCAACAATTTTATACTTAACTTTTAGATTATTAGCATTTTCATATGCCTTTACTAAGTCAAGAACAGAAGTTCCTTTACCAGTACCAAGATTATAAATTGATAAATTCTCTTTTTTCTTTTTAAAACATTTTAATGCAGAAACATGACCAATAGCTAAATCAACCACATGAATATAGTCTCTTACGCCAGTTCCATCCTTTGTTTTATAATCATTTCCGTATACATTTAAATATGGAAGTTTACCAGTTGCTACTTTTGCAATATATGGCATTAGATTATTTGGTAGTCCATTTGGATCTTCTCCTATAAGTCCCGATTCATGTGCTCCAACTGGATTAAAATATCTTAATATTACTGCTTTAAATTTATTATCAGACTTTACTTTATCTATAAGTATTCTTTCAATCACTGCTTTAGTCTCACCATATGGATTTGTAATTTCATAAAGGCATTGAGAATTATCACTCTCTTTAATTGGTGATTTACAATTCTTTCCGTAAACAGTTGCTGAAGATGAAAATATAACATTATGCACCTTATATTCATCCATTAATTCTAATATAGCAAGTGCTGAATCAATATTATTTCTATAGTAGGCTAATGGTTTCTTTACAGATTCTCCTACAGCTTTATAACCTTGAAACATAATAATAGCATCAAAATGTTCTTTTTTAAACACTTGCTCTAATTTTTTTTTATTACAACAATCAACTTTATAAAATGGAATAGTTGTTCCTAAAATTTTTTCAATATTTTTAATAACTTTAAGTTTGGAATTATATAAATTGTCAACACATACTACAGTATGTCCATATTTATAAAGTTCAACTATTGTATGACTGCCGATGTAGCCAGCACCACCTGCAACTAATATTCTCATAGTATCCTTTCATAGAAGTAATACAAACTCCTATAGTTATTTTTTCTTAGCAGTTATTGAATTATATCTTGGTATTAATTTATCCTTCCCACCCATATACATACGAAGAGGTTCTGGAATATATAAAGTTCCATCTTCCTTTAAATGATTTTCCAAAAATGCTATAAGCATTCTAGGTGGAGCCACACAAGTATTGTTAAGTGTATGAGCATAATAATTTTCTTTTTCACCCTTTACTCTTATCTTAAGACGTCTTGCTTGTGCATCAGTCAAATTTGAGCATGAACCAACTTCAAAATATTTCTTTTGTCTTGGGCTCCATGCTTCAACATCACAAGATTTTGTCTTAAGATCAGCAAGGTCTCCAGAGCAACATTCAAGTTGTCTAACAGGTATTTCAAGACTTCTAAAGAAATCAACAGTATTTTTCCATAAAATATTATACCATTTCATTGACTCTTCAGGTTCACAAACCACTATCATTTCTTGTTTTTCAAATTGATGTATACGATAAACACCCCTTTCTTCTATACCATGTGCACCTTTCTCCTTCCTAAAGCAAGGTGAAAATGAAGTCATAGTTATAGGAAGTTTATCTTTTGTTATTATTTGGTCTTTAAACTTACCAATCATTGAATGTTCACTCGTTCCTATAAGATATAAATCCTCGCCTTCAATTTTATACATCATTGCATCCATCTCAGGGAATGACATAACACCTGTTACAACTTCAGCATGTATCATATAAGGTGGTATAGCATAAGTAAATCCTCTGTCAATCATAAAATCTCTTGCATATGAAAGCACAGCAGAGTGTAATCTTGCTATATCACCAAGTAAATAATAAAATCCATTCCCAGCAACACGACCTGCAGCATCCATGTCTATACCATCAAAACTTTCCATAATATCTGTATGATATGGTATTTCATAAGGTGGTACAATAGGATCTCCAAATTTTTCGACTTCAACATTTTCAGAATCATCTTTACCTATTGGCACAGATGGATCAATCATATTTGGAATATTCATCAAAACATCAGTTAATTTTTTTTCAACTTCATTTTCTTTAGTTTCTAGTGAAGATAATTTTTCACCCTCAAGTCTAACTTGTTCTTTTAGTTTCTCTGCTTCATCTTTTTGACCTTTTGACATAAGGTTGCCAATTTCTTTTGACAACTTATTCCTATTTTGTCTTAAATTATCTGCTTCAAGTTGTACTTTTCTTTTCTCATCATAAATGTTACACACTTCATCAACAAGTGGTAATTTTTGATCTTGAAACTTCTTTTTAATATTTTCCTTTACTAATTCTTTATTGTCATAAACAAACTTAATGTCTAACATATTATTCTCCTTTAAAAATTATTTTATATCCTGGTTAATGTTTTTAGAACTATTTTGACTATTCTTTTTAAGTTCAATAAGTCTTTTCTTCATTGCTTCTACATTATCATGTAATATCGGTTCAAAAAATATTCCTTCATTTATATCTAATTTATTATCTCTTGAAAACCTAAGCGAATTGTTTATAAACGATGTGGAGGCTGATAATGCGTCTACTAAAGTAAATCCATTTGTGGAAGTTTCAAAGAACATAGCATCAAATACTTCTCCAGCCCCAGGTCTTTCCTCTATTTTCAATGAATAATTACAAGTAGTTTGCCTTTTACCATGATCGCCATCATAAACATCAAGTATAGTTAAAATGGCATTATATAATTCTATTCCAGTTATTATAGTTATTTGATTTTTTTTAATTCTCATTTTTTCAAGAAGTGGAAAAATACTTTCAATAATTTTTTTTGATAATTCATTGATTTTATCTTTATTTCCATTATCATAATTAATAGTACAATACTTTTCTCTATATTCATCATATTTTTCACCAGTCAACATGCAAGCTTCCGTTAAATTTGGTGTCATTATATCTGAAATTTCCAATAACTTTTTAAAGTTATCAATGTGCTTATCTGTTATTCCATCATATTTAATTCCATTATCTGCAAATGTTGGATCAACCATTGTTAAAACTCCACCATCTAATTTTTCATCTACAATAAACTCTCTAATATCTAAAATATCATCACTATTTTTTATATATCCTGTTATAATAGCATCATATCTTTTATTTGTAGTTTTATTTATATATGGTCTATCTCCAAATGCTGCAATAATAGGTATAATATTCATATAAGCATATCTATCATTTCTTTTTAATTCATTAAATATTAAAACTTTTTTATTCATATGTTATCCTTTAAATAGACTATTAAATTGTCTAATATTATTCCTTATATCACCTTTAAAAACACCCGAACCGGATACAATCAAATCACATCCAGCATCTATAACTTTCTTTGCATTTTCGACATATACTCCACCATCAACTTCTATTAAATAATTATAGTTATTTTTCATCTTCATTTCTTTTAAATATTTTATCTTATCAATAGCATTATCGATAAATTTTTGTCCACCAAAGCCAGGATGAACGCTCATAATTAAAACTAAATCTACTTTCTTTAAAGTATCATCTATGGTTTTCACATCAGTTTCAGGGTTAATACTTATTCCCGCTTTTATTCCTTTACTTTTAATATAATCAATTAATTTTAGATAATTATCACTTACTTCTCTATGAAAGGTAATTATATTGGATCCAGCATCTTTAAAATTATCAATATATTTATCAGGCTCTTTTATCATAAGATGTGTGTCAAGTATAAATCTGTCTTGAGTGTTCTTTTTAATCGATGCTATTACAGGTATCCCTATACTAATATTTGGAACAAATATTCCATCCATAACATCTAAATGAATATATTTAATACTTTCCTCATACAAAATATTTAAATCATTTTCTAAATTATAAAAATTTGCAGAAAGTAAAGATGGTGATAAATTGCACATATATCCTCCACTATGGTTTAAATACAATTTCATAAGAATTCATAACTATATCATGTTCTACATCAACAACTTCAACAACACCACTACCAACTCCATATTCTCCTTCTATTTGTGGAAATATAAGTGGCAATATTGTTCCTACCTTATATTCTTTTGCCTCTATTAGTTCTTTATAAACTATACCATCATTGACATGTTGTGCAAGGCGCACTTGTAAAATTATGCTGCTTGAATCTTCATAGTTAGGTGAATTACTTTTACTTATAATATATTTGGCATTTAACTGACCTTTCCATATATTCTCAGAACTTGATGTAAATTCAGAGCCATACATTCCAGCACTTATAGTGAGATCTACTGATGTTCCAGCTTCAACATCATCTCCACTATTTATAGATTGATCCATAACTACATTGCCATTGAAACTTCCATTCCTTACATATTTAATTTCGCCAACATACAATTGATTTACTTCCAGCAATTCCCTTGCTTCAGAGATAGGCTTACCAACAAGATTAGGCATCGTGCGGATATTACTATTTGAGCCTTTGCTTATAGTAAAAACAAGCGTTCCATTATCACTAGATTTTTTCTTATTAACTCCAATTATATTTCCTTTTGGTACATTGTTATCATTAATTTCAGATGTAATATAAAACAAATTTCTAAGTCTTAACTTTTCAAGCATATCAGTCCATTTTGTATCATGCAATTCTTCTGTATTAGTAAAATCCAACACTTCAGGTCCAAGTGATACTACAACATCAATTGTTTTATCAACATCAGTATTATCTTTTACAACTTTTATAATTTTACCACTTTCATATTTATCACTAAACTCTTCTTTAACAACATTTAACTTTATGTCATAACCTTCAACAAGATTATTTGCAAAATCAATATATAAACCATTTATTGACTTTGCAATATTATCAATTATCAAGCTATTTGTTGCTATATTCTCTATACTTCTTTCTTCAGTTTTTCTTGTATCAAGTGCAATAAAGAACATTAGAACTAATAACAATGCAACTGCTATTATTGCTCCTAATATTAACCTCCTCATAAGTAAATGATGTTTATATGCACCATCTCTTATATATTTATTATAAAATGCTTGTTGTTCTGGAGTTAGTGCTTCTCCACTTGGTTTGCTATATTTTGGTTTATTTGTATATTTTTCAGAAACTGCCTTTATTACTTTCATATCTTCGTCGGTAATAATCACAGTTTTACCTTCTTCATCATCATCGTAAGTATTATCTTTTATATAGTTACCTTCTTTATCTTTAATAGCATATTCCAAGTCTTTAATCATGTCTTCAATATTTTGATATCTTTCACTTGGTAGCATTCTTGCTGCTTTTAAAATAATCTTTTCAAGACTCTTATATACCTTATCATTTTTTAAATGAGGTGATTGTAAATTGTTTCTAAGGTGAGAGATAATTATATCAAGTGGAGTATCACCCTCAAAAGGAACAGCACCTGTAATCATCTCATACATAGTGCAACCAAACGAATAAATATCAGACCTAAAATCCACTTTTGTATTTCTCACTTGTTCTGGGCTTATATAATGAACTGTTCCTATTACTGATATATTTTTTGTAGTACTGGTTATTGCTCTTGCAATACCAAAATCTGTAATCTTTACAATATTCTTATCGCTTATTACAATATTTTGTGGTTTAATATCTCTATGAATTATTCCTTTTTTATGAGCAGCTTGTATACCTTTTGCAATTTGAAGCGAAATATCAATTGTTTCTTCATTTGAAAGTTTGCCCTTATTTCTTATATACTTATTAAGTGTTGTTCCGTCTACATATTCCATAACAATATAGTGCATATTGCCTTCATCAACAACATCATATGCACCAATAACATTTTTATGTTTAATATCAATACAAGCAAGTGCTTCACTTTTAAATTTGTTTACAAATTCTTCATCAATAGATAACTCTTCTCTAAGCATTTTAATAGCAACTATTTTTTTCTTTTTGGTATCATAAGCCTTGTAGACATAACTCATGCCTCCAACGCCAACTTGTTCTATAATCTCATACCTACCAGAAAGTCTATTCAATTGAATATTACTGTCTTTTTTATTCATCTATGTCACCCTCTTTTTTCCTTCTACTTCTATTTCTAATTCCAGTTTCAAGTTTATTAATCCTTTCTCTTAATATATCTCTTATATTATTTTTTTCTTTATCATCATTTGCCTTTAATAGCATAATATTCTTATCATTTAATTCTCTCTTTTCTTTATTAAAGACACTATTTTCTTTATTGACTTTATCAATGTATATAAGAATTATTGCTATATTATCTCGACCACCATTCATATTCGCTTCTTTAATTAAATTGTCAACTTTTGATTCTATCGTATCATCAGAACTAACAATTTCATATATCTTATCATTATCAATCATATTGCTTAATCCATCAGTACATAGCAATATATAATCGCCTTGCATTAAATCTACATCAAAAAAATCAGGTTCAATCTTTTTTCCTGCTCCAAATGCTCTACTCAATTGACTTTTAAACTCTTTATATTTTTCGGAATCTCTTTCAATAGCATTTTCATTAACCAATTCTTCAGCAATACTATGATCTCTTGTAATTTGTCTTATACTATAATTACTAATATGATAACATCTTGAATCGCCAATATTTATTACTATTGCTCTGTCATTAATTATAGTACAAAGCACCATAGTTGTGCCCATACCTCTATATTCTGGATTAGCAAATATTCTATATACTAAATCTGCATTTGCAAGTCTATATGCTTTACTCAGTTCTTCTTTAAAATCTGTAGTGTTTTTAGATAATGATAATTGATCAATTACAAAATCAGCACAATGTTTTGATGCAAAGGCACTATCTCGATTACTTCCAACACCATCTGCAACTAAAAAAACATTAGGAAAAATGCCAACCTTCCTATTTTCTGCTATATAATAATCTTGATTGACATGTCTTACCATACCAAGATCTGTTTTCGCAAAAAACTTCAAATTATTTTACACTCGCCCTAAGTTGACCACAAGATCCACTTATATCCTTTCCCAATTCTCTTCGTATAGTCACAGAAATATTATTTTTCTCAAGTATATTTTTAAAATTCAAAATTGCAGCAGTATCAGGTCTTTCAAAACTATTCTCTTTAACAACATTTACTGGTATTATATTTATATTAAAATCAACATGTGTATTTTTAAAATTGTCTTTAAATAATTGTACTAGTTCATAAGCATTTTTATCGCTATCATTTATTTCTTTTATTAAACAATATTCAAAAGTAATTCTTCTATTGGTTTTTTTATAATATCTCTCAATTGATTTAAGTATATCGCTTAATCTATATTTATTTGCAATCGGCATTATTCTTTTTCTTATATCATCATTTGGTGCATGTAGACTTAAAGCAAGATTAATAGGAATACTTTCATCCATAAGTTTTTCAATATATGGAACAATACCGCAAGTAGATAATGTGATATTTCTCATTCCAATATTTTGTCCATTTTCATCATTGATAATTTTTAAAAAACTAATTATATTATCATAATTTAATAATGGCTCTCCAGAACCCATAATTACTGTATTTGACACTTTTATATTGTTGTATTTTTGGATCAAATATATTTGTGAAAGTAATTCATAGGTTTCAAGATTTCTTTTCATTCCACCTATAGTTGATGCGCAAAATTTACACCCCATATTACAGCCAACTTGAGAACTTATACATATACTATATCCAAAATTATACTTCATTAACACTGATTCTATAATATCTTCGCCGTTCAATAGTATTCAATATTTTCTTG
>JAEEGL014241304.1_pt1 | contig 63959 bp, 60 predicted proteins | sample 9134231 | NCBI WGS metagenome assembly JAEEGL01 (sample SAMN16246548, study PRJNA631951) | gut metagenome | biome: gut microbiome; feature: rumen; material: fiber-attached | host: Bos | place: Iran: Karaj | collected 2018-10
AGTGAGCTTTGAGATTCATATTTCTATTATCATAGAGTAAATGATACTGTTATAGTAAGAGATATCACTCCACAAATTCAATCTCAAAAAAATCTGCTCATAACTTCAATATATTTGCTTATATTTTCGGCAATTTTGGCTTATATCGTTTCATTATATTTCGTAAAAAGTTCGTTACGAAAGTTGAATGATTTAGTGGATTATGTGAAATGATTAGACTTAAATAATCTGGAAAAGAAATATGAAATAGTTTGACCTGAGAATGATGAAATCAATGTTTTGGCCATGAAAATCAATTCTGCTACGGATAAAATTAATAAGCAGACTTTGGCTTTGAAAGATTTTATATCAAATGCATCTCATGAGTTAAGGACTCCTTTGATGAGTATCAATTCAGAAATAGATTATTCATTAAAATCAAAAGAATATAAAGAGTGAATGGAAAATATTAAATGAGAAATCTTGAACCTGAATAATTTATTGGATGAGTTGGTTTTGATTAGTAAATTGGATGCTGATTCAGAATTTAAAAAATCCAATAAAAATATTTCAGAAGTGGTTTCGTCAGTGTCAAAAATGGTAGAAAAGAAATATAAGGATAAATGATTAAAATTAGAATTAAAACGTGATGATAATGTAGAAAAAATGGTTCATAATAGTAGCTTTGAAATTATTGCAAAAAATCTGATTGAAAATGCATTTAAATATACAGATGAGTGAAGTGTAAAAATAATATTAAATGATAAAGAATTTAGCGTAAAAGATACATGAAAATGAGTTAAGAAAGAGAATTTAGATAAAGTTTGGGATAGATTTTGGCAAGAAGATAGTTCTAAAACTGATGTTACAAGTTTTGGATTATGATTGTATTTGGTAAAACTATTAGTTGAAAAGCATTGATGGAGTATTGAGGTAAAATCAAAAGAGTGAAAGGGAAGTGAGTTTAAAATTACTTGGTAATAATATTTATTAGTTAATAAAAACGTATGAAAGTATTATTAATAGAAGATAATAAAACGATAGCAAATAATATCAAAAAGTATTTAGAATTGAGTGATTTTGAAGTTTTAATATGTGAAAATGGATTGTTCTGATTAGAAGTAGCTAGGAATAATGATTTTGATATTATTTTATTAGATCTTATGCTTCCTTGAATGAGTGGAGAAGAAATTTGTAAAAAGATAAAGGCTGAAAAAGATATTCCGATTATTATGACTACTGCTAAATGACAATTAGAAGATAAATTGGAATGATTTGAATTATGAGCAGATGATTATCTCGTTAAGCCTTTTGATTTAGAAGAATTAGAAGCAAGAATTAGGGCATTAACTAGAAGAAAACAGAATGAGAGTAAACCAATTAAAAAATGAAATGTTTCTATCGATATTCAAAATAGAAAGATTCTAAAATGAGATAAAGAAGTAAAACTAACTGTAAAAGAATACAATATCTTAGAATGCTTAGTAAAAAATATATGAATTCCATTATCTAGAACTGATATTATTCAAGAGGTTCGATGATGAGATTCGTTATTTGATGATGATTGAAAATTAGATGTGTATATTTCTACGATTAGAAGTAAATTAGGAAAGGATATTATAGAAACTGTTAAATGATTTGGATATAAAATAAATAGGTAAGATAGGTGCTTTTTTCTTTAAGATTAATTTAAGGTATATGAGTATAATGCTATCGTTCCAATAGGAACTTTTCTTCATGTGATATAAAGAATGAAAGAGTAAAAAATGCTAGCTTGGAAGGGACTAGCATTTTTTATGTTTTTTGGCTTCTCATTTTCTAATAATAGCAAGCAATCTGAGTCATAATCTATGTTCAAAGTTTTCCAATGTTAGTCATGCTTTATTACATAATTTTTGAATATCAGATTTAGTATAGATTCTTACATCTCAATATCAGAGCCGATTAAGTATTGGTAATTCAATATAATTAGCGAAATAAGATAATAGTTTTCATAAATGCATATCTCTTAGAATAAGCTTTCATCCGGGTCTTAAAACTCAGAATACGTTATCAAAGAATTTCTGAGGATTAGGATAATGATGAAAACTCTGAGAACAAACTATGATGTCAAATGAATTATCTTCAAATGATAAATCTTCACAATCTCAAACTACAAATTCAGTATTTTTCAATTTCTTTTTTTTTGCTACTTCAATCATTTTAGGAGTAAGATCTAATCCTACATAATGTTTATCAGGAAATTCTTTAGAAAGTAGTTCTAAGATAGGTCACGTTCAGCAACCGGCATCTAATAAATCATTAAAATCTTCTTTTTTAATTTCTTCTAAAATATCAGGATAATCATTCCTACATATTTTATAGACTCCAGCTTTATCTCAATCATATTTTTCAGCTGCTTTAGTGAATTCTTTTTTAGATAAGTTTTTAAATTTTTCAGTAGTATATCTCATATTTGGAGTGTTAATTATAAATCGGATAGGTCAATATATGAATATTTTTTTGAATTAAAAGGTATAATTATTGAAATCTGATTTTATATTTTTATAAGCATTTTATCTTTATATATAATGAGAATATGAATATAAACATCATAATAATTGAAGCTATTATCTTTGCAGTTATATTTACTGCATTAGTATTTTGGCTTGCTATAAAGGCTAAAAATAATCCTGCAATGATTCATAATTATCCAGAAGATATTCAGAAAGAATATTTCAAAACACACAAAAAAGTGGACACTTCATATAAATCAAAAAACGTATTATTTGCAAAATGAATGTGAGTGTTATTATTTACTGTTATCTTATTTGTGTGTGCTTATTTAGCATGAGCATCTACATTTAAAGAGGGGTTTCTTGTAACTTTTTGTTTGATGGTATGGATATGAATCTATGATACTTTTTTCTTAGATTGGATTATTTTTGCTAATGTGAAAATGTTCAGATTAGAAGGTACTGAGCATATGGATAAAGCATATCATCAAAAATGGTTTCATTTGAAAGGTATATTATTTCCTGGATTAGTGTTTGCCTTAATTCCTTCTGTTATAGTTGGATTGTGAATAATGTTGATTAACTAATTTATAAAAACTTTTCTTTAGGGAGTAATAGTAATAAATATGGGAATATTTTATTGCATTTCTAAATTTTTGTCATATACAAATATATAGAAGTATTTTATTTATCTATTTATTTATAATATGAAAAAAACTTTATTATTAGTAGCAATCCTTTGATTGTGAACAGCTATTCTTATGGGATGTAACTGAAAAAATGTTCGAGATGTGGATTATGATCTTTCTACTGAAATGGGTCGTGAGTTGCATTGTTATGCAGAATTTCAAAGAGATCACCAAGCTAAACAATATTGAGCAGAATGGATTAGTGAGGTAAATAATGGATTCGGTGCAATAGTTGAATGAAAAGTAAAGGCAGACGAAAAAGAATATTATTTAGTATGTAATTATTCTGATGATATAAATGATTGGAGCCTTAATGCAACTCCAGTATCTGAGTGAACTGCAATTTGAGATCCAGCTTCTGAATATTGTGTAGATCAAGGATGAAGTTTTGAAATTGTATCAAATGAAACATCTATTTATGGTGAATGTACATTATTAGATGGAACTAAATGTGAAGAATGGGCTTTTTATAATGGAGAGTGCTGAAATTTAGAAGAACAAATTCAAACTCCAGAATTTGATTTAGAAAGTGAAGAAGGTCGTAAGGCTGCTTGTGAAGAGAAAGCAGGATTTTATTTGAATTTTAATGAATGAACATTTACATGGGAGGATGAATCTGAATGATGAGCTTCATTTATTAGAAATGGACATGTCGCTTATTTAAAGCGGTGAGAAAACGCTGAAGATGATGTAGAATGTGTAGTTGATATGGTAGACAAAAGTGTAACAGTAGATTTTTCAAATCATATGTATAATGGAGAATTACAGGAAAGGTAATTAATACTTAGAGCAATTGAAATATGATATAAAATCTTTATGATGAGAGATGGTTGTTATTTACAGTTTTTAAATTTAGAATATTAGTTTTATGAAAATTTTAAAATCATTTGATACAAAGACAGATGCGGAAGAACTTTTAGAAGCAACGGAAAAGTATTGAGAGTGAAATGTTATTCTTGTAAAAAAGCATTGGATTAAGTTGGTGTTGCCATTAGTATTGGTTTTCATTTCTATGATGCTATTGGATTTTATGTTATATGTATTATATGTGCATCTTTTTGCTGATCATAAAATTCTATTCCGAATTTTGGCAATATTTTATGTTTATACATCTATTACATGGAGTCTATATGCAATACTGTGAATTATGACGAATATAATCTGACAAATTAAAGCGAAGAAAAAATATATAGATACTGTTTCAATGGCTGAATTTAAGCAAAAGAGCTTTGAGAAATTTTTGAAACGTACATTTATTACGTTTGGGGTTCATGTTGTAGTGTTTTTGTTTAATGCAATAGTTCCATTTATGATAAACGAAAATTCTTGAAGAAGTATTGCTATTACAATATGAGCTTTGATTCTTGATTTGATATTTATAGTAATCCTTAATAGAGTTATTTATAGAATTATAGAATATGAAATGAATTTTGATATATGCACATGAGATGGAGTGGTGGCATATAAGCAAGATGGTTTTTTTAAAACTAAAACAATGAATATTTCAAAGGATGCGATTAGAGTAATTCAACACTCTAAAGAATGAATTAGAAGTGCGTTATTTCATTATGGTAATATCAACATTTTTACAGATTCAGAAATCGACAATAAGTGAAGAAAAAATTTAGAATTATCATGTATTCCAGACCCTAAACGTCTTGCTAAAAGGCTTAATACGATGTTAGAAAAGTCAGTAGAGAAAGTAGACAAAATTGGAGCTTAAGATAGGTGTCAACTATGTATAAAGTTTTTTCAGATTTTAGGCTTGATTTTAGCAATAAAATAGCTACACATAAACATGTGATTTTTATTTATTATTTTTGCGACAATGAAAAAAAGTTATTTATTAGGAGTTGCTGCATTGTCTGCTGTTGTATTACTTGCAGGATGTGGAACTAAAGAATTAACTCCAACTGAGTTCTGTGAAGAGAACGGAGGAGTATCTCAAGAAGGAATCTGTTTGTTCGAAGACGGATCTTACTGTGCGGAAGAAGCTTTCTCAAATGGTGAATGTAAAGCTGGAGAAGTTATCTTCAACGTTGAACCAGAAGTAGCTGAACCAGAGGTAGCTGAATCAGAGGTAGCTGAACCAGAGGTAGCTGAATCAGAGGTAGCTGAACCAGAGGTAGCTGAATCAGAGGTAGCTGAACCAGAGGTAGCTGCAGAAGAAGTAGTTGAATAATAAATTTTGTATACAGTGAAAAAGGCTTAACTTAGTTTAAGCTTTTTTTCATATGAAAATTTATTGAAATTAAATGCTGTATAATTATATGTAAGCTACATCTGTGCTAAAAAAGAGCCAAATATAATTTCATGGCTCTTTTTTTAATCAATTTATATTCTATAATTTTATACTTTCTTCTTCTCCAGTTTGCATATTTTTGATTTTATAAACTCATTCATTTAATTCTCAGTCTCCAAAAATTACAACATAAGGGATTCATTTTTTATCTGCATATCAAAATTGTTTTCCTAATTTATCAGCTTGATAATATAATTCACAATTTTTACCTTCTTTTTGAAGTTTATTCATAAGTTTTAAAATTTGACCTTTTGTTTCAGAGAAGTTCAAGAATAAGTATTCAGTTGCGGTTTTTTGTTCGGCTTTTTCAGATTCTTCTCCAAAAATTTTTGATAATAAACGAGAAATTCAAATAGATCCTCCGAATCATCCATAGATATCTTTTTTGGGATTCAAGTATCATGTTAAATGGTCATATTTTCAACCACCACATATAGATCCAAGTCATTCATCACTTTTTAAAACGGCTTCGAATACAGTTCCACTATAATAATCTAGTCCACGAATGATTTGTAAATCTACAACATAATTTAACTTTTCTCATGTATTCTCTTCCCAAGTTTTAAAGAAATCTAGAACTGATTTTAATTCAGTTAATCATTCTGAAAATAATTGATTTTCGCTTAATTTATCTATTTCTTTGATTTCATTTACTGTATATGTGCGAGATATTATTTCATTAATTTTTTCAGCGTCTGATTTTTTAATTCATGCATCAATTAGCGATGCGATAAAGTTTTCAGCTCAGATTTTTTTTCTTTTGTCTATATAGGAACAGACGATAGGAGTTTTTTCTTCTCCTACTAAATCATTCAAGAATCAGATTATTAATTTTCTATTGCTTATATGAAATATAGCTTCATCATTTACTTCTAATTTATCTAGAACTGCGTTTAAAGCATGCATTAAAGTTAAGATAGTTTCTCCATCATAGTAGAGAACTGTTTTTTCGTCATCTCTTCTCCAAATTACGTCTATATCACATTGCCAAAACTCACGATAACGTCACTTTTGAGCCCTTTCTCCACGTCGAACAGGTTGAATTTGAAATCTTTTGAATGGGAAAGTTAGTTTATCTTCCCAATCGAGTACGTATCTAGCAAAAGGCACAGTTAAATCAAAATGTAGAGCATAATCTTTCAAATCGCTGGCTCATTGAGCTAGTCCATAAAGACCAAAAATTTGTTTTCATGTTTCTTCTCAGTTTTTTGATAATAACACGGTATTGCTTTCTACTGCAGGAGTATGGATATGTGTATATCAGAATAATTGAAATTGATTTTGAATTTCGCTAATTAATTGATCAAAAATACGCTGTTCACTAGGAGAGTATTCCACAAATCCTGAAGGACGCAAAGCCATAATTACATAAAAAACATGTAAAAAACTAGATTAAATGATATTTGATTGGTTATAAAATTCAAGTTAAGTTTTTTATAGAGATTCTTTAATCATACAATCGACAGTCAAATCTCAAGCTTTCCATTCAATGTTGTCGGCTTTAGTTACTCATAATAGATCATCTATGAATAATTCGATGTCTTTTTTGTCTTCATCATTACAATAAATTACTATCTTTTCTAGAGCTGTTCACATTGAGATTTGAGATTCGGTTTTGAATCTTCTAACTGATTCAATAACTTCGCTAACCTTTCCAAATTCAGATATGATTTTTTCTGGGTTATCAATATCCAATATTTTTGTTGGGAATTCACATTTATGGATAGATATTTTATCTTCAAAATTTCTAAATTGATTTTGATAAATCTCTTCAGTGATATGTGGTAAATAAGGAGCAATCATTTTAATAGTAGCAGATAGTACATTATATAGAGTCCACTGTCATGCTAATTTTTTTGCTTCTCAATTTTCGAATAATTCAGGTTTATATAATCTTACTTTTACTAATTCTAGATAATTATCACACAAATCATGCCAAAAGAAATCTTCAAAAGCAATTTTTGCTAAACCATATTCAAATTTATCTAAATATTCACACATTTTTTTGATAGTTTCATTTGTTTTGGCTATAATCCATTTATCAGTTTCGAGTAGAGTACTAGTATCAAAATCTGCTTTTGGATTAAATCATTCTGTTAACATTCCAACGAAACTTGCAGCGTTCCATAATTTTGTCACTAATTTTTGTCAGTTTTTAAACTCATTCTCTTCAAATAGCATATCTTTACCAAGTTGTCATCATGCCGCCCAATATCTTACAGCATCAGCTCATCGTTGGTCGATGATTGTTTCTGGATCGAATTTAGCATTTCATTTTGATTTACTGAATTTTTCTCATTTCTGGGCCATCACAAAACCTGATACCATGATGTTTTTGAATGGTACATCATTTTCTCTGAGATAGCTGTGTAGAGTTGTGTATAATAACCAAGTTCTAATAATATCATGTGCTTGAGGCCTTAAGTCCATTGGAAAGAAATTTGTAGTGTCAAATCAATCTCTTTCGAGCATTTTTTTGTTAATTAATGGAGATAGACCAGAAGTAAACCAAGTATCTAAAACTAATGTTTCTCCTTTTACTTGATCTGCGGTATATCAGTCAGGTAAATCTACACTTGGATCAACAGGACCGCGTTCAAGTTGTTCTTCGCTTGGTAAAATTATGTCATTTGTGTTAACATCATACCAAACAGGAATAGGGATTCAGAATTTTCTATTTCTAGAGATATTCCAATCTCGGTGTAAGTTTTCGATCCAATCGTTTGATCTCTTTTTCATGAAATTTGGATACCAATTCATTTTATCGTTTTGTGCAAGCAAAATTTCTTTTTTATCTAAGATTTTTACGAATCGTTGGTGAACTGGTAAAATTTCTACAGGAACTTTTCATCTTTCAGAGATTGCTTTGCTTTGTATAATTGGAGTCCTAGCTCTAACTACTCATTTTGCAGTTAGGATTTCCATCATCTTTTCTCTTGCTTCTTCTACTTTTAATCCGTCAATCTCTGGCAATCATGTATTTATCATTCTTCAGTATCTATCGATACAGATTTTTGGTTCTAGTTCATGTTTTTGGAACCAATAAACATCCACTTCATCTCCGTAACTACAACACATTACGAGTCACGTTCATTTATCAATTTTTGCTTTATCATCTGGTAAAAGAGGTACAGTATCTCCAAGTGGAGTAGTGATTTTTTTACCAAAATATTTTTGATATCTTTCATCATCTGGATGTGCAAAAACGGCTTTACATGCTGGTAATAATTCTGGTCTAGTAGTGGCAATAACTAATTTTGTTCCATCTTCTAGGGTAAATTCTATGTCATTGAAAAATTCGTTGAATTCTTTTTCTTCAGTTTCAGCTTGTGCTATTGTGGCTTGTAATTTTGTACATCGTAAAGCAGGAAAATCTTTAGAAATAATTTCTCATTTTTTGTACAATTTTACGAATTCTTTTTGAACTATTTGTTGTGTGGAAAGTTGGATTGTACTATAAGTCTTGGTCCAATCCACTGAAAGTCACATTCTTCTCCATAAATTTTTGTAGATTTCTACATATCTTTCGTTTGTTTCTAAACATTTTTTAATGAAGTCCTTTCTCTCCATTTCTTTGATGTTGATTTTCAAGTCTTTTTCTACTAGTTGTTCAGTTGGAATTCAGTTATTATCAAATCACATTGGATAATATACATTAAAACCCTTCATCCTTTTATATCTAGCGATGATTTCAGCTTGTGTATATGAAGAAATGTGTCATATATGTAATTTCCCGCTGACTGTTGGAGGGGGAGTATCTATTGAAAAAGTTTTGTTAGAATCTGTTTCATTCATATTAAAAGCAAAGATTTGGTTTTCTTCCCAATAAGACTGCCATTTTGCTTCGGATTCTGAAAAATTGTACTTGTTTGCCATAATTTTAATTCAGCAAAAAAAAATAAATTCGAACAAGGAAAAAATATTTATTGATGGTAGAATTTCAAGAGAAAAGATGCAAATAATGGGAGTTTATTTAGAAATCAACTCCGTAATGGATTACTAAATAATATCTATTATTGGATTTATCAATAGCGATTCATATTCACATTTGAGTGAAGTGTTTCATAATGGCTGCTTTATAGTGACTTCCATTTGAAGCTTTTTCATTCATTATTAGTCATGTCCAAGTTTTTTTGATGGCTGCGATTATTTCTTGAGTGCAGTCAGATTTGCTACATTTATATACATTTCGTCATACTGTTTCAGAAAATGAAGTAGCTCATTTTGGAGTTTTTCAAAAAGTGATTCATAAGTTAGAGAATCGGTTTGTCATCGAATTATAATTGTAATATCAATCTCAAGCATTTCTTGCGTGTAGATTTTTTGTTTTTCCAGAAACTGCTAAATTATTAGCTCGAAGTGTAGCTGATCACTCAAGATCTAAATTATATTTGTAAGCATTGCGTCATAGGGATCCTCTTTCTTCATTATGTCGAGATAATATAGCATTGCGGACTTTTTGTACATCAACATTAGGTAAATTATCAGAAATATCTGGTAAGTTACCTATTTTAGCAGATATTTGTGTAATAGGATTGTTAGCTTGTTCTTCTTTTAATTCAGATTCAAATACTTTAAGCATATTTAAGCAGTATTCTTTAATCCCTTTATATAATCGTGCGTCTTTACTTTTTGTGTATTCTGGTTTAGAAAGTAATTCGGAAAATGACTGCAAATATTCTACTTTTTCTTTTGTTGTTTCTATTTTTGCTATTTTTTTATCCAATATGGGTGTAAAATCTGCAACACTAACTGCTTGAGTTTGGTTTGTAGAAATTAGCACAATCGATAATATACTAAGTATTATCGCAAAAAACTTTTTCATTACAAAAATTTGAAATTAAATTGACTGTGGGAGTATAAGAATTTGGTATGTGATGTCAAATTTTTTAAATTTGTTTGCATTTTAAGGCAAAATTTCTATATTTCGGTCGTTGTGATTAGTCCCATGGGGACTTTTTATTATTTCTAGTTTTACTATGGATCAGCAGTCAAAAGATCAGCTCTTTCAACTTTTATCAAATATTGAGTGAAATAAAAAAGTAATACCTACTTTTTCGGATATGTGTAAACATCCATTATTGTGAGCTAGATTTTCTGCAATGAAATGAAAAGAAAAATCTGAGATCCAGGAATGTATAAATGAATATGTAAAAATGAGAATTGAATCGTTATGAAAAACTAAGTGAGGACAACTTTTTCAGAGATTTTATGAATCAGATAATGAACTTTTTTGGAAATTTAGAGAATTGAATGAGAATGATGAGACTGCTGCTACAAAGGAATTTCAAGTTATGTGAAAAAAAGTGGAGCAAGAGATGTTTCGTTTAGAATGAATTTTGACGGATAGAATGTTGAAACAAGAAAAATGACTAGATAAGGTTATCGAGTCATTTTACAATATAGTTTATGCTTTTTTTCCTAGGTATAATTCAGTAGAGTAAGTTATTCTACAATATGTAATATAACTCCAGCGAAAGTCTGGACGTTTGTCACTTTAATTTTATTTCAATCATCTAATTCGATGGTTCATTTGTCTCATGTTTGACCTCACATTTCTGGATAGAATGGAGTTTTATCAAAAATTAGTACTCTTTGTCAGTTTACTTCAAAGTCTTTGAGTAATTGTACATCTGAAGTTGAAAATTCTTTGTATCAAATAAATTTTGTTTGAGGGATTCATTCAAGATATTTTGACCAATCTATTCATTTTTTGAACATTTCTTTAGTTGCTTGGCGAGAATTTTCTTTTGCAGTATTCACAGCTTCTTCATATTCTTTTTCGTTGATTTCTAGTCAGTTTTCTGCAGCGATTTCTCTGGTTAATTCTAGAGGGAATCCGTAAGTGTCGTATAGTTTGAAAACATCTTTTCATGAAAGGGATTTATTCTGATTTTTCTTCTCTTTTTCTATCATTTCTTCGAGGATAGTTTTTCAATTTTGAATTGTTTTTAAGAATACTTTGATTTCTTCCATGATTACACGTATGATTTCACCTTCATTAAACTCACGTAATCATCTGAAAGATGTTAGTAATTCAGTGCAAATTTTTTGGTATCAGTTTAGATCTATTTCTTTAAGTAACATTATGTTATATGTCATTCTTCTGATAATCATCCTTAGAACATATCATGCTGCGATATTTGATGGTATTAGTCAGTCATTGATTAGCATAAAAGCTGTTCTAGCATGATCAGCAATAATCCTAAATCTTCTAGTTTGTTGAGAATATGAAATTCAAGTTAGTTCTTCCAATTTTTTAATTGCGGGGATGAATAAGTCAGTATCGTATACAGACTCTTTTTCTTGTAATACACAGCACATTCTTTCAAATCACATTCATGTGTCTACATTGTGGTTATTTAGTTTTGAGAGAGTTCAGCTTTCGTCACGATAAAATTCCATGAAAACATTGTTCCATATTTCCATCCAATTATCTTCGTCATTTCATACATTACTTCATTCAGTAGGAAACTCTGATTTTCATACTCGATAAAATATTTCAGTATCAGGTCCGCATGGTCATACAGGTCCAGGAGACCATCGGTTATTATCGGCTGATAAGTAAGAAATTCTATCTTCAGGGATTCAGACTTCTTTCCATTTATTTGCCGTCGTTTCATCTCTTGGAGCACTTTCATCTCAAACGAACACAGTAACTGCTAATTTTTTAGGGTCTAGTCATAAATAATCAGGGGAAGTTAGAAATTCTCGTGATCGTGTTACTGCTTCATTTTTGAAATAATCTCAAAGTGACCAGTTTCCCATCATTTCAAAAAATGTTAGATGTGAGGCATCTCAAACTTCAGCGATATCAACTGTACGTACACATTTTTGTATGTTAAAAACTCTTTTCCCTAATGGATGTGTTTTTCACATTAAGTATGGAATTAACTGTTGCATTCATGCGACATTGAAGAGGGCAGTTGATTCTTTTCATGAAGCGATTAATGATGCTTCAGGTATATATTTGTGTTGTTTAGATTCTCGGAATTTATTTCGGAGCTCACGTAACTCTTGAGATGAAATACTTTTCATAAATTATTTATTTAAAATGATTAAAAGACTGATTTGAATATTATTTATTAATAAGATGATTTCAAATAAAAAACACCACTCTTGTCGAATGGTGTTAATTTTTTTATTAAGATTAATTACATAGTTTCTAAGTATTCATATAATGGAATCTTATTTACTCAAACATTTGAAAGAACGTATAATTCAGGGTGATCTCATGAATTGTTAAGTATATCAACATCATATATAGTCATTCATTCTATATCGAATTTTAAGCTGAATAAGTAAACTAGTTGATATTCTTTCTTTCTTTCATCATTTAATTTTGTAGGTTCAGTGTTATATATAGTGAATAACTGTAAATCTTTATCGTATGTGTATATATATCTAGAATCTTTTGATGCGATAATCTTTACATTGTCTGAATGTGAATCTATCAAAGGATTTGATCATTTAACATTAATTTCGCGGTAGTTTAGAGTAGTTCATGCTGCATCATCTCTTCGGAAGAGATAGAATTTTCAATTTGCCCAACCAAAGAAATTTCCATCGATAGCGAAGCTAGAGAATGTACCAAAATCTACTCCAGATGCATTTATAGAGTAAGAAGATCATCACTTGAAGTTTGCATAAGTTCAATCATTGTTAGTTTGGTATCTAGTAAGTAGAATATTTCCTAGGTTAGAAACATTTGAATTGAATACATATAAGTTTCTGCTGCTATATGTTCATAATCATCATATTCATCCATGGAAACTTCCGTCTTCTGTAGTTAGAGGAACTATTCAAGATTTTGAAATCATATAAATTTCTCATTCATCATTGTAACAGTATATTCAATTAGAATTTAATGAAGAAATACAGTCTTTTAGAGGTTTCGTTAAGTTATATTGTTGTAAATATCATCTATTGGTATCACTTGAGGCATCAATGATTGCTCATTTACTTCACGCAATCATAATGTTTTTTGGTGTAGAAATAGAATGTAAGTCTCATAATTTACTTGTATCTGATGTGTTGAATGTAAGGATTTGTGTGTTTTTACCTGCAATATTATTTAGTTCGTTATCTGTCTTAAATTGAGTAATACGGAATCATTCATAGTAATTTTCTTCAAGTTGAGATTTAAGGTCCTTAACATCTTCTAACCATTTTCATTGATCCTCTAGGAATTGTAATTTTTGTGAAATTTCTGTATATTTAGCAGATTTTAGGTTAGATGAAGGATCTAGTGTTTTGAATTCTGTGATATCGCTTTGCAAATCTTCTAAATTTATATCTATATAAGTTCATGCGGATGTTTGAAACTTGTCTGTATGATTGCTGTTATTCAGAATTTGAGAAGCTAATGAATACAAGAATATAAACATAAGAACTACAAGTACTAATCCTACAACGTATGTCTTATTTTCGTATAATTGTTTTTTAATATTTTGAATACGTTCAGAATTGTGGACTTTGTTTCCTATATTTGATAAATATCTGATGGATTTTCATTTGATTCAAGTCATTCATCATTTTAATTTTAGTCATGATTTTCTTGAAGTAGAAACGGAAATTGATGGTCATTGAACAAAGTAACTGATGATGAATCCTATGTTAAACTTTTCGATTCTTGTAGTAAGCAACTCTTCTAAGAAAGACAAAATTCAATCAGAGGATTCTTCCTGTGCTAATAATTTTTCCATTTCTTTGAGGTCGTGAGAATCCATCACATCAGCAAATTTAAGTCCAACATACAAAATTTGATCATCTCTTTCGATTTCTCATTCAATAAAATCAGAGAACAAATCTATTTTTGCTTTTGTGTCTACACTATTTGGTACTGAGTATGCAGTCTTTTGGTCTCTTAAAACAATCATGCTTACATTTCCAATCATAGAAGACATAAGTTTGTCATCTACAACAAGTTGGATTACTCATTTTAATGAAAAGTGATCAACATCGCGAACTTTTTCAGCGAATTGTTTTAATTTTGTGTTAAGGAGTTGTAAATTTTGTTCAAAAATTTCTCTTATATCTATGACATCCAATTCTTCAGAAGTTTTTACTATGTTCGTAAAATCAGCAACAAATTCTTCGATAATGTCTTTTTGATATTGAAGAAATTTTTCTTTTGAACATTGAACAAAAACTTTGAAAGAAATATCATCTAATAATGTGTCTTGAAATGAAAATATTTCATCATCTGATACATAGACTTTTTTATGTTCCTGAAGCTGCATTATGCCTGCTATTTACTGAAAATAAAAGTATAGAAAAATCTCATTTTTATTTTTTTCTTCATATATAATTATGAAAACCTAATCTTTTTTCAATATTAAATAACGAAAAATGTATGGGATTATCATCAAGGAGTTAAGTACTTTTTTGTAATTTCTTTTTGGTTGAGAACATAATCTTCGTAACCATTCGATTTTAAGCTCACGGAATAATTTTGGTGCACGTTTTTGTACTCAAGCAATGAAATCAAATAATCATCAAACGTTCATTACAAGTAATTTGTTATCTTGAATTTTTTGGTAATTTCTAGAAGTTCGTAATTCTTGTAGGGGAATTTTTGGAGTAGAACGGGCAACTAGGAGGATGTTTGTAGTATCTACATATTCATTTAAAGCTTCTTCTGCTTTTTTTCGATCAAACTCGCTAAATCAATCTTGATTATAAATTATATTATATCACTTTAAGCTTAGATTTTCTTTAACTTTTTCTACTACTTTTGGGGTAGATCAGTATAGTAATATGTTAATTCTTTGGCTTCAATATTTTTGTTTTGTATCATTCAAAAAGTATGGAGTAAAATCTGTTCAATTTAAATTTGGAATTCGTTTTTTATCAGATTTAATTACTCAAAATAAAACCGCACAATAGTAGAAAATTTGTAGTGCGATTCCGTCAGGTAATAAAAAATCTGCTTTTAAAATTAGTTTTTTATATTCTTTTTCTTTCTCAGTTTTCTTTTTAGCAGAAGAAAATACTTTTTGAGAAACTAATTGTGAAAAATATATGAAATTTACTACACAATGTCATTGGTTATTATAAACCGAAATTATATTATCGGAAGTTTCTGCGAAATCAGTTGTAGAGATTTTTTGTAGAGTAGACTTCATAACGAAGTTATCTAGATAAAACTGGATTAATTATATTTTTTTACGGTTACAATGCAAGTATCGTTTGAAATGGTGGTTAAGCTGTTGCATTGTTTTTAAAAATTTATATATTTTGTTTCAGATTTTATTTATTGTTAATTATTAATTATGTTAGATTTGAAGAAAGTTCGTGAGAATTTAGATGAATATAAACAAGCTCTTGCAAAAAGGCATAGTGACTGTGATGTAGATATGATTTTATCTAAGGATGATGAGAGAAAATCTCTTCAGCAAAAAGTGGATGATTTAAAATTTCAACAAAAAACATTAGCATCTCAGCAAGATTATGAGTGAGCAAAAGCTTTAAAAGGTCAGATTCAAGAGCTTGAGAATCAACAAACTGTATTACAAGAGGAATTGGAATGATATCAATTAAAGATGCCTAACTTTATTTCACCAAATGTGCCAGAGTGAAAAGATGATACTGAAAATGTAGAAGTTAAAAGAGTTTGAGAAGTTCCTCAATTTGATTTTTCAATTCAGGACCATATGACATTGATGAAGAAATATGATATGGTGGATGTTGAAAGGTGAGTAAAATTGGCTTGAGCGCGTTCATATTTTCTCAAAAATGATGGAATGTTGCTTGAACAGGCAATTTTGCAACATGCTCTTAAAAAAATGGTAAAAAAAGGATTTACTCCGTTTCAAGTACCTAATATGGTAAATCCAGAATGTTTAGTATGAACATGATACTTTCCATGATGAGAAGAGGATGCGTATTGGTTAGAAAGAGATGATCAACGGATGATAGCAACTGCTGAGATTCCTCTTACTTCATATTATAGTGGAGAAATATTGAATGAGGCAGATTTGCCTAAAAAAATGGTGTGAATGAGTCCGTGTTATCGTCGTGAGGCGGGAAGTTATGGGAAAGACACATCATGACTTTATAGAGTTCATCAGTTTATGAAGGTTGAACAAGTAATTCTTCTTCCTGCGGATGTAAAGATGTCTGATCAATTCCATGATTTTATTTTACAAAATTCTATGGAGCTTGTGGAAGATTTGTGATTGCCATATCGTTTATTACAGTTATGTTCATGAGATTTGGCATTATGAAAGTATAATTCACATGATATAGAATGTTGGATGCCATCCAGAGATAGCTATGGAGAGACTCATTCAGCTACATCGTTTTTAGATTTTCAGGCTAGAAGATTGAATTTGCGTTACCGTGCGGAAGATGGAACTATTAAATATTGTTATACTTTAAATAATACAGTTGTAGCCTCACCTAGAATTTTGATTCCACTTATTGAGTGTAATCAAACAGCTGATGGTAAAATAAAAATTCCTGCTTGTTTACAGGAATATATGTGAAAAGATATTATTGGTTAATGTTGATTATAAAAAGGAAAATCCAGCAAGAAATACAGGCTGGATTTTTTGTGACTTTTTATTTCAACTTGTTTTTGTACGAAGACTTTTTTAAGCTGTTATTGAAATAGTAATTTCATTTAACATTTTTGTAATTAATTCTTTTAATTCATCAGTGGCAAATGAAAACTGGTTTCTAAGATATCAATCATTTGCACAAACTGTATCAATAGTATCGATAGTATCTAGTAGTCATCCAATGATGTATCTTAATTCTTCTTGAGAAGAGATTAATCCGTTATTCAATTCTTTTTCTAGACGGAATAAATGGTATTTGATTTTAAGAATATTTTTAATTAGAAGATCAATGTATTCGGTATTGATTTTGTGAGCAACTCATCCACCATATTCTCAAACTGATTGAGCATTCACTTCAAGAGCAGAGATTAGGGCATTACAAGTTTCATCAATTTTTTCCATTATTAACGATAATTTTTTTTCGTTTGATTGGATTGAATTAAAGGATTCCATGGGTTTGTTAAGAAACGAATAAAAAGTTTGTTTTTTGTTTGACGATGTAATTATATTCGTAAAATTAAAAATATGCAAGAATTTTGAACATTTTTGATTTAAACCCTCTTACGTTTTGAAAATTTGACTTTATGTATATTTACTTTAGTAAATTTTTAGTAATTTTTGATAACGTTTGGTTTGCAATTAGAAACTTTTGATATTTTTAAAAAATTGTTTTATCGCCATAAAATATTATGAAATTATAATGAGAAATGGGGAAAACTCTATTGTTGTTTATTTTCGTGTACACTATTCCGTAAATCAATGAATGTGTTTGTACAGATTATAGCTAAATTTTCAGGTAATCATTTTTTCATATATCGTTTTTTGTGTTCTTCATAAATATCTTCATATTTTGCATCTCTCGCCATGGCAGCAGCTACGTGGTCACAAACCATTTCTACTAATTGTTGTAATTTGGGATCATCACATTCTAAAAATCATTCTACGTGATGTGTGTTATTATGATTATGTATTTTTTTCCATTCAATATTTATTTCTCTTTCATTTGGATGATTCAATAAATATGTGTATTTTTCTAAATTTTTTGGAGTTTCTTTATCTTTGTCGTGATTTTTTCATAAGACCTTTAGTTTACGACAAAAAATATCCATAATATTCATAACGGATTTTCTATGTTGTTTTGTTATTTCCAGGCATTCTTCTTGAGAATATTCCTTATTCTCCTGTTTTTCCGAATATTTTCGCATTCATATAGTATGAATTAAAATTAACTGTATATATGTATATTAACATTAATGTCAATAGCTTTTATTTTTATTTAATTTGCTGACTAGTGTTTTGCTTTAAAAATCAGTATAATAAATATTGAGGTTGATTTAATAAATTCTATATTGATTTTCTTGATTAAAAGCGTAATTTCTAATCAGATTTTTTATTAATTTTTGAAATTATATGAAAATAGTTCAATGAGCAATTAAGACTCCAAAGCAAATAGCAAACATTAGAGAAAGCTGAAAATATTTGAATGAAATGTTATTGATTCTTAGAGAAAAGGCTAAAGCCTGAGTGGCCTTAATTGAGTTGGAATTTGTGGCTGAGCATTTTATTAAACAACATAATTTGAGATGAGCTTTTAAGTGATATGATGGGTATCCTACAAACTTGTGTTTATCTGTAAATAATTGTGTGGTTCATTGAATTCCAAATGAGTATATTTTGAAAAATGGAGATTTACTTAAAATTGATGCGTGATTAATTTACGAAAAATGATATTCTGATTCAGCAGTTTCGGTTGTAATTTGATGAGAATTAGCAAATCCTTTAGCTCATGAATTGATAACTGTGACAAAAGGTGCCTTAGATAGTTGAATTGCTACGATTCAACCTTGAAAATCTATGTATGATTACTGAAATACTGTAGCAACTACAGTTCGTAATGCTGGATTTAAAGTCTTGAAAGATTTAACAGGGCATGGTTGTGGAAATGCTGTTCATGAGAGACCGTATGTTTTTAATTATGGCCATCCAGATATGAAGAAGCAATTCTTTACTCCTTGAATGGTGCTTTGTTTTGAGCCAATTACAGCAGTGATGAGTGAAGAATTTTATATGGAGTACTGAGATGAATGAATGTATACTCAACATTGAGATTTGGGGTGTCAATGGGAGTATATGTTATTAATTACAGAAAAATGATATGAAATGATGAGTGGAATTACTGAGTGGGAGTAGGGTTGAAAAATTTTGGTAAAAATATAAATTAATAAGGTGAGATTTTTATTTTCAGTTTTTGCTTGAATGACAGAGAAAACTCCAAAAAAAATCTATCTTTTTACATGAGAGAATAGTTATACTTTAAATCAAGAATTGAAAAGATGGAAGAATATGTTCGCTGAAAAAAATGGTTCTGAGAGTGTGTTTTCGTTTAATCGTGAAACTTGGGATTATGGTCAGATAAAACAAACTATTTTTAGTTGATGATTTTTTGTGGAAAAGAAATTGGTGATATTATATGGAGTTCCTTTAGATACAGAGAAATCTAATTCGATAAAGGTTGAAGATATTGAAAAATTAACTGAGGATATTATGAATTATCCACTTCCTAGCGAAGTTATTTTAGTATGTGTATCCTATAAACCTGATAAACGTGGACGTTTTTATAAATGGATTGATAAATTAGATAAAGAAAATCCATCGCAAAAAATAGTAAAATCTTTTGTTCCACTTAAAGATTATGAGTTATCAAATTTTGTTGTACAGCAATCGAAGGATCTGAACTTGGATTCAAAGGTGGTAGAAACGTTAATTCATAAAGTTTGAAATGATCAATTTCGTTTGGAGTCAGAAATTGATAAACTACGTTATCGAAAGGAATATTATAAGGAAGAGATTACTCCTAAAGTGGTAGATGAAGTTTGTTTTGGAATGATAGAGGAGGATATTTTTGAACTTTTGAACTTGGTATTAACTGATTCAAAGTCTGCCGTAGAATTTGTTCAATGATTACAAGATGATGGATTAGATTGGAATGCTGTAAATCCTTCATTTGCTTGGGGCCTGAGAAATTATTTGTTTGTACTAGATTATGCAGATTGTTGAATTACGGATTCAAAACAGATAGCAGGTGAGCTAAAACAAAATCCATGGGCAATAATGAATATAACTAAAAAATTAAAACTTTTGAAAGAAAAAAGAGATTTAATTCAGACTTTATTTAAAAGTATTGTAGATATAGATTATGAGATAAAAAATGGTAATGCTCAGCCTGAAAGTTATTTTTTTACTATAAAAAAAGTTTTATTTCAAAATTAGTTCATTATTTGATTTTTGTGTATGATTTATTATAAAGTTATTGAGTTATTTTAAGTTAGAAATAAGGGAATGCGTAAAATTTGAATAGTTATGTTATTAATATTTGTAACCTTGTTTTTTAGTCAGAGTTTTTGATATTTTGAAAATAAAGTATATTGTAATTTTGAAAGTAAAAATGTAACTATTTCAATTAAGAAAATTGAATGAGCCGATAGATGTAAAACATATATGGATACCATATATCAATTGGCATTGAAAAAGTATAGTGAGATATCTACAGTACGTTCTTATATAGAACAAGGTGATGATGTGTATTATTGGAAAGGGGTTTTGGATGATAAAAAAAGTGAATTTATTCAATTGGTGAATTATAGGACTCAGATAAAAACGGCGGTAGATAAGTTTGAATTAGCCTTATTTGATAAATATTATAGTCTTTTGCAAAAGCCTTTGAAGGTTTATTATTCGGACTTGGAAACTCAGTACTATATTTTAGTAAATCAAACATCTTCTAAAACATCAAAAACATCTTTGAAAATTGCCCAATTGGAACAACAGATGTGGAATGTGAACCATATTTTAAGTGCTAAGAATATGGATGATATTATGGAGGTTGCTTCATCGTATATTTATTTAAAAAAGCAAATAGAATGAAAATAGGGATTATTAGTTCGGGGTCGGATACTCTTACATTATTTCAATTTTTGACACGTTATGATAATGAATATTTAATTTATTGTGATCAAACTAATTTTCCATATTGAGAAAAATCATTAAATTATGTTTTGGGATGTATTGAAAAAGCGGGGGAGTTTTTGATTAAAAAATGAGCTGAAATAATTATCGTGGATCCAATTTATGAATTAGCTCTAAAATATTCAGATAAGAAACTTTGATTTAAAGTTTTACCGTTGTTTCAGAGGTATTTACAAGAGTATGCGTTTAGGTACTCATTGGTGGGTAAAATCTGAATTTTATTGGATTTTTGATCTAGTTGAAAAGTTCAAAAATTATTGGAAAATGAAGAAAAGAATTATAAACCAGCGGATGAACAGAAAGCAACTAAGAAATTTAGTTATCCGTTTCACTATTGGGTAAAATCGGCTTGTTCGTGGACTGCGAATATAAATGATTTATGAGTTCATAATCCCTATTTAATACGTAGTATGAAAAATGATTTGCGTTATTTTAAAGATACATATGTAGATACAATTTTACCTATGCATTACCATTATTTTCGTATGCAGAGAGCGATAAAATCATTTTTTAATTTTCATAAAATTAGATTTCACGATCTTTCTGTGATTGAAGAATGTTTTAATGATTTAGTGAAAAAAACTGATTGAAAATATTGAGTTGATATATGGATAAACCAGCCTTTGGAATTTTTGACTCGTAATAAGCAGTTAATGTGGTTGATGCAGAGAGGGAAAAATGTGGAAGTGAAGATTGAGGAAATTTAAAACAAGTTGAAATTAGGAAGGAAAAAACTATAAGCTAGTCACGAAATATGCCAGGGTGATGGAATTGGTAGACATGCTAGACTCAAAATCTGGTGACTTCACGGTCGTGTGGGTTCGAGTCCCATCCCTGGTAAAACGGGTACTTCAAACTAAAGGATTTAATCCTTTATTTTTTTAAATTGAAAATTTATTGTTTTTTCTTTAACATTCACTTGATAAATTAAAAAATATTTATATCTTGATGGTAGGCGTGATTTTTATTTTTTAATTTTCTTAAGGTATGAAAAAATTTAATACTTATTTAAAGAAGACGAAAAATTTCTTTTCTAAATTGTATACAAGGTTTCTTAATTATAAAAATACAAAGAAATGGTTTGTGCTTTATTTGGCAATTTTGACTTTTTGTTTATTCCTTTTCCCTGTAGTTAGAGCAAATGGAGATGGTGTTAGATTCTTACTTTCGGGAATGTTGTGGAAATCTGGATTAGTAATGTTGCTTGCTGTTGTTGGGTTGTTTTTGTGGAATTTGAGCATTTCTTTTAAAGGATGGATTACTAAATTATGTGCTTTGCGTGAGGATGAACCTTTAGTTGATTTCGTATTGTTATGGATTGTTGTTAGTGTGTTTATGTGAGTATTAGATTGATCAAATATAGCTATGGCGAGTGGAGTAACTCAAAAAGTTTGAATTATAAATGGACAGGTGCTTATTGATGGGTTGTTATTACTTTGATGATTAGTTTGGTCTTTCATGTCTTTACGAAAAATGTCTCAAAAATCTAATAAAAGAACTAAAATAGTGAATATAGTGGAAGAAAATCATCAAAGGCCTGAAACGCATAGAGCTAGTCAGAATACTCATTTATTTGATGACTTGCATAACGAGAATTAAACTTCAAGTTTAAAATAAAAATCCACTTCCGAAATGGTTGTGGATTTTTTTATTATTTATTATGGGTTAAGTTTATTTCCTTTTTTCGTTGTTTAAATATAGCCAAGCGTCTTCAACTCATTGAACTACAGTTCTTGTAGCTTCCCAATCTAAGAGCTGTTTTGCTTTTAAAGGATTTGCCAGAGATACGGCTACATCTCATGGTCTTCTAGTTACAATTTCATAAGGTATATCTTTATCTACAACTGTCTTGACGATATCTATCATTTCTTTTACAGATTTACCATATCATGTTCCGATATTACATATTTCGAATACAGGATTTGCTGTATACATTTCGCTAGTTTCATTAATCTCCATTCTATTGAATAGATATTTGGCAGCAGAGAAATGAGCTTCTGCAACGTCCATTACATGTATATAATCTCTGATACACGTTCAATCTTCTGTATCGTAATCATTTCCAAACACATTTAATTTTTCTATTTCTCATTTTGCTACTTTGAGCAAGAATGGGAGTAAGTTTGTAGGAACTCATTTTGGATTTTCTCATAAAATATGAGATGGGTGGGCTCAAATTGGGTTGAAGTATCTGAGAGCTATCGCTGAAAATCATTTTTGCATTACCATATCACGAAGTAGATTTTCAATTACAAGTTTTGTAGTTCAGTAAGGGTTAATTGTCTTGGTTTTATCTGTTTCACTGAATGGAGGAAGCAAATTTTCAGCATCGTACACAGTAGCACTACTAGAGAATATAATTTGGTTTATATGGTGTTTGTTCATAACCTTTAATAAGTTTATCGTTCCTAATATATTATGATCATAATATAAAAAAGGATCCTGGCAACTTTCTCATACAGCTTTTTTAGCAGCAAAGTGTATAACTAAACCAATATCGTTTCTATGTTTTTCAAACACAGCATCTAAATCTGAATAATTTCTCAAATCTAATTCGTAGAATTTAGGAGTTTTTCATGTAATGGCTTTTATTCACTCTAAAGCGGATTCATGAGAATTTGATAGGTTATCTACAATGACAACGTCATATCAGTTTTCAATAAAAACTGTGGTTGTATGAGAGCCGATATATCCAAGTCCTCATGTAATAAGAATCTTTTTTTTCTGTCCCATGTAATGTATAGAAAATAAAAAGTTTATTTTTTATATGTGTAGTTTTTTATAAATTAATTCGCTAAATTAGCTTTATTTAAGATCAGGGAAATACCTGATAACTTGAAGAACAAATTTATCGGCAAGTCTATATCTTTTTTCTCGTTCTTCTGTGGACATGAATATTATAGAAGCATTTTCTATAAAAAATTCTCTAAATAAGTTAGAGATTCAGTTTTTTAATTCATCTATTTGAGGTTTTTCCATGTGCTGATAAATTATAACGATATCTATATCTAAGGGTACTCAAAATATTTTTCATAAAAAATATTTGTTTATCATTACTGAATATGTGTCGAATAAGTTAGTTAGATTAGATTTTAGAGCGGTGAAAAATATTTCTTTGAACAATCCAAAATATTCTTTTTTTATGGAGATAGAAAAGCCGGAATTTTCTTTTTGAATATCTAATATTCATGATTCTTCTAGAGAATCTATTTGTTTTTTGATAGCGGGGAAAGTCCATCAGATTTCACTTTCTAATGCTCTCATGGAAACTCATTGTCTACGAAAAACTAAGTATTTGAGTATGTCTACCTTGGTTTTACTTCAAAAAAGCTTCTCTAAATTCATTCTTAAAATAGAAATAAATTAGCATTTATTGTATAAAAATATTTGGTGAAAATACAAGGTGTTTAAAAATAAAAAATGTTGTATAATTTTCCATAAAAAAGTAAAGTCGAAGTGCTGATAATTTTGTTTGATTTTTTGCTTTTTTTGTGACTGAAGAGTATAATTATATGAACAATATTTTTATTTTATGTTTTTAACATGGATAAATATATACCCGAAGAGGTCTTAGATGAAATAACAAAATTGACAGACGAATGAAAGTATGATGAGGCAATTGAAATGGTGAATAAGATTCTTACTAGAGATCCTAAAAATGAACAAGCGTTATTGATGATTGCAGATATTCAGTATCGTCAAGGTAATATGGATTGAGCAGATAAAGCGGTAACATTTCTGAATTCTACAAAAAAAGATGATCCACTTTGATTGTATGTAAAAGGATTATTGGAAATGGAAAAAAACAATTGGAAAGATGCCCGTTCATATTTGAAAAAAGCGATGCAAATTACAAATTGAGAAAATCATGAAATAGTGCGTTGTTATGGATTGAGTGAATATTGGTATGGGAATCGTGAAAAATGAAGAGATTTTTTGAAAAAAGCGTTTAAACAAAATTCTTTAGATGCGGAAGTTGTTTATAATATTATTCAGTTGTCAATTCTAGATGAGGATTACGAAGAGTCTCAAGAAATGATTTCATATTATTATGATAATCATTCATGATTAAAAATTGTGGATAAACCAATTGAATGGTATGATAAAAAAATCGCATTGTTTGAAAAATATTTGAAGTGAAAGAATCATTTCAAATTGGAAAAATAGGGTTCTTTATATTTATAGTAGTAATACAAATGAAACTTAAAAAGCTGAAATTTCCAAAAATTAGTTTTCCGAAATTTAAGGTTGAATCACTTTTTTCGAAAAAAAGAGAAAAACCATCTAAACCATTCATAGATGATGTAAAATCAATTTTTCGTTCATATAGGGGACAAATGATTTGGATTAGTGTTTTATCTGGATTTCTTCTTTTCTTATTAAATATTTTAATTTGAGTTTCTATGTACGGAAATACATTAAATACTTCATTAAACAATAAATTATGAATGTATTTTTATTTAAATGATGAAGTTGAAACAGAGACGAAACTTTATAAACAAGTTATTCAATTAAAGGATAAGCTTGAAAAAGAATGATTGAAAGTGAATTTTCTAACCAAAGAAGATGCAATGGATTTTATGATGAAAAGATTACCAGAATTAACTTGAAGTTTGGAAAAATTTTGAATGAGCAATCCTTTGCCAGCTACTCTTTATGTAACACTTCCTGATATTTCTAAATATGAAACATTGAAAGAAGTAATGTTAGAAAACAAAGACATTATTATAAATATTCAAGATGTTGAACAACTTGATAATTTAGAAAGTCAAGAAAACAGGATTAGAAATGTAATCAAGCTTTCTAATTTTATTCAAATATTGTCGATGTCTTTGATATTTATTCTAGCGGCAGCAGTATTATCGTTTTCAATATTTTTCTTGCGTTCAATATTTAGTAGATTTTGGCAAGATATTCAGGTTAAAAAGTTGTTATGAGCTACTAAATCGCAGATTATTATGCCATTCTTGACATTGATTCTTTATTCAATTATAGGAGGATTCTTGATTTCATTGTTGTTAACTTTGGTATCGATAGGAGTGTTTGATTATTATATGTCTCAATTATTCTCATATACAATTACTGCGCATTTATTTGCGAAATGGTGAGTTATTTTGGTGCTGTTTGTGGTAGAAATATTTGTTATTGTAGGTTTGTTGATGGGAATTTCTTATGGATTTATTTCAAAACTACATAAGAAACTTAAATAATAATTAATTTAATATGTTAAGGGGAGCTATCTTTTTGATGGGCTCTTTTTTTTGGAATTTTTTTGTTTTTTATCTCAGTAAGCTTCAGAGAACATGGCATTTAATTTTCATTGATTCGCAGTTTTTACATTAGAATATTGATTTATTTTTTTCCTCTTTTTTGCCTCATGAGTTGATGATTTTTTAATTTCAGATTTTTTAGAGTTGGTATTTTTATCAGTTGGAAATCTTTGTTTTTTCTTTGATTTCTTAACTTCTTCATATTTACTTACGTGTTTTTCTCGTTTGCGAACTCATTTATTTGTATATGGATTTTTCTCGTTTTGGTTAGATTTTCTGGATTTTCTTTCAGGTATTTCTTCTTCGAAATCATCTCATGGTTGAATAGCTTCTAATCATGCATTAGTTACGTCTTCTTCATTATATTTTACAAAGCTATCACGTTCTTTTCAACTTTCTCAGCGGTTACGATATTTAATTACGATAGGTACGCCAATAAATCAAAAATTCTTTCTTATACTATTTTCAACCCATTTTTTAAAAGCAAAATTAGCACGAGCCTTATGGTTTACAAAAATTATAAAAGTTGGAGCATCAATTGCAATTTGTGTAGCATATAGTATTTTACAGATTTTATTTTTTGGGAAGCGAGGGGGACGTTGAATCATTTCGTGTTGTAGGGCTTCATTTAAGTCTCTAGTTGAAATTCTTTTTGTATTTTCTTTTTGTAAAATGGAAACGAATTTCATTACATCATCGATTCATTCTCATTTAGTGGCAATCATTGGAACGATTGGTAAATATTTTGCAAACTCTAAATAAGTTTGAGTGTTTTTTATCATCGTATCTATCGCTTTTGGATTGACTTGATCGACTTTGTTTAATACGAAAATCATAGGTAGGGCAAGCTGATGAACTTCCTGTAATAATGTCATATCACGGTGAGTGATACCTTGTGTACAGTCTACCATGAAAATTACAACAGGACGAACGAATTCAAGCATTGCTTTAGTTTTATCGTAAGCTATTTTTTCAATTCAGTGAATTTTTCAGCGTTTCTTAATTCATGCTGTATCATAAGCTACATAATCTCTACCTTTCCGTGAAAAATTTCCAGCCACATAATCCCTTGTGGTTCCTGCAATATCAGCTACTTTTGCAAGAGGTTTTCAAACTAATGTATTTAGTAGGGTTGATTTTCAGGCATTAGGTTTTCAGAGAATAGCAAGTCAAATTCTAAATGGTTCTACTGTTTCTTCTTCATCTTTATGAGTTTTTTTTCGTTTATTATAGAATGAATTAATCTGATTTTCTATTGTACTTAGGTTCCTTTCTTTTTTAGCAGAAACTCAAATTACACTAGATAATCATAGAGTGTAGTAATCAGAAATTGCCATTTCAGTTTCTGATTCTTTTCGTTTTATGTCTAGTTTATTGATTATTAAAATTGTGGAATTTTGTTTTTTTTCTTTTCTAATTAGTTCTAGAATATGATGTTCTTTTGCAGTAATTCATACGCTATCATCTATTAAGAAAAGAAGTAAATCTGATTCTTTGATGATTTGTTCTATATATTCAAGTTCTTCTGTAAAATCTAATAAACCAGGTGAATCAAAAAAAGTGAATGAACTAGAATCAGTTTGAACTTTATGTTGAATTATATCGGTAGTTGTTCCGGGAATATCTGTTACAATTGCACGAAATTGTCCAATCAATCTATTAAAGAGAGTGGATTTTCATACATTAGTGGCTCATACAAGTCAGATTTTCATTATTTTATCGTGTGGAGATAAAACTGAGATTGATTGTATTTATTTTCTAATTAAAAGCAATTATCGTTTTTTGTGATGATGACTTATTTTGGTTTTGTTTATCTCTTGCTTTTTATATTTGAAATTTTACACTGATTATATAGTCAGATTTTATCTCTTAATTTGATAAAAGATGAAAACTGCTGTAATGATAGTTGCTAATAATGGGTTTCAAGATCATGAATTTTCTGCTACTTATGAGGCATTACAAGAAGTAAATGCTCAGATTACGATTGCTGCTTGAAGGAAGGGGCAATGTGTTTGAGTCTTTGGACAAAAAATAGAAGCAGCTTATGAATTATCAGAGATAAAATGAGATAAATTTGAAATGGTGATATTTATTTGATGATGAGGTTGTTTAACTCAATATTTACATAATTGAGATTATTTACGTATAGCTCAGGAAGCAAAGAAACTTTGAGCGATTTGTATAGCTCCGATGGTGGTAAGTGAGAGTGGTGTATTTAATTGAAAAATAGTTACATCGCGGGATGATGAATGATTGCAACAGAATTTTATAGAGAAAAATGGGGGAGTGTGGAAAGATAAAATAGTACTTCGTTATGGAAATATTGTGACAGCTAATGGCCCAGAAGCTGCAGAGATGTTTGGTAAAGAATGTGTAAAACTATTGGAAGATGATACGATATAAAAAAGCCGACAATTAGTCGGTTTTTTTAAATTTGATATAATGATTCTGTATTTTTTTCAATAATTTTTTTCAGATTATTTTCATTAATATTTAAGATTTCACATAATTTTTCGTAAACATATGTGACATATGCAGGCTCGTTTTGTTGTCCGCGCATAGTTTGTGGTGGTAAGAATGGAGCGTCAGTCTCAGTTAGAATTTTAGCAGTTTTTACGTTACGAATTGATTCACGAATTTTTTCTGCACTTGGGTATTCGATTACATTTGTACAACCAATTCGTAAATTGGGAAAAGTTTTTTCACATTCTTCTAGTTCCTTTGAGCCATATCATCGAGCGTGAAAATAGATTTTTAAATCTGAAAAGTCTTTGAGAACTTCCATAGTTTCTTGAAATCCATCACGAGAATGTATCATTAATGGTAAGTTTAATTTTCTAGCTAATTCGGCTTGAAGTTTTAAAGCGTTTTGTTGTGTTTTAATATTTGGGTTTTCTGGGAAATGGAGGTCAATTCCGCATTCTCAAATTGCTACTATATGCTCTTTATTTCTTTCATATAATTTTTCTAATTCATTCAAAAGAGGTAAGAAATCTGATTCATCCTGAGGGATATCACATGGATGTCGTCAAATTGCTGTTTTGATGGTTAGATTTGGGAAATCGGTAATTGATTCTTTGGCCATTTGTATTCATTTTTGATTGTATTCATTATTTGCTCAAGCGTTGACTAAGATTTTTCATCAAATTTTTTCAAAATTTTCTAAATATTTTTTATAATTTCAAAAAAGTTGGTTGGTGTTCAGGTGTGTATGTGCGTCGATTATCATGTTAATGATATGTTTTAAATATTAGTTTTTGAAGAATTCGAAGTCTCCAGCGTTATTTCAATTTTCTTTTACGATGTTATAAGTATCTTGAGCAATCATTAATTCTTCATTTGTAGGAATAACATATACAGGTATTTTTGAATCGTTTGATGAAATCTCTCTGAATTCTCATCTGAAGTTGTTTTTTTCTTCATCAAGTTTTACTCAAAGAGAAGCAATTTTTTCACATATCATTTTGCGGGTTCAAATACTGTTTTCTCAAACTCATGCTGTCATTATTATTGCATCAGCTCAATTGAGCATGTTATTATACATTGCAATGTAATTTGCAATTTTTTGAACATACATATCTTGAGTCAATTTAGCTCTTTCGTTTCATTGTTTGATAGCATCTTCTATGTCTCTTGAATCTGATGAGATTCAGCTAACTCCCAATAGTCAGCTATTTTTATTTAATTCTCTTGTAGCTTCATTAATTGTAATTCACTTTTTACTGCAAATGTATTCTAAAATGCTTGGATCAATATCTCATGAGCGTGATCACATCATGATTCCTGGTAGTGGAGTAAATCACATTGAAGTTTCAATTACTTTTCAAGCATCTACGGCAGTAATACTTCATCAATTTCAGATGTGGCAAGTGATTACTTTTAATTTGTCGTTATTCAGATGCTTACACATTTCTTGGTAAACGTATTTGTGGCTAGTCCCGTGGAAACCATACCTTCTTACTCCATATTTTTCGTACCATTCATAAGGAACTGGATATAAGAAATGTTCAGGCTTCATTGATTGATGAAATGCTGTATCGAAAACTACTACATTTGGTACATTTGGTAAAACTTGTTGTACAGCTTCTATTCATGTAATGTTTGCTGGGTTATGTAGCGGTGCTAAAGGTATCAAATCTTTCAAAGTTTGCATAATTTCAGGGGTCACAAGAGCAGATTCGTGAAATTTTTCTCATCCATGTACCATTCTATGTCCAACTACACTGATTTCATCTAATGATTTAATTGCTCCGTTTTCAGGTGAGACTAGAATATCTAAAATTTTTTTAAGGGCTTCTCCATGGTTTGCTAAATCTCTAGGGAATTCAGATTTGTTTCAATCTTTATCTTTGTGTGTTATAATAGATCATTCAATACCAATTCTTTCTGCTAATCATTTAGCTTCTACTGAAAAATTATTGTCTACATCGAAAAGTTGATATTTCAATGAAGAACTTCCAGCATTTAATACAAGGATTTTCATTTCGTAAATATTAATATAAAATAAAAAATCAGATTTTTTATCACTTGTTGGATAATATAAAAAAAATATTCAGAATTTCAAAAGATTTTGGGAATGTGTATTGAATTTGAAAAAAATAATTTTATATACGAGTAGAGTTTTATCTATTTATTTGTCGAAATGAAAAAAAGGGTAGTTATAATATTATGTATATTTTTTTTACTTATTGTTATGTGAATATTACTATTTAAGAAAACAGGTATGTGAGATATTATGGATTGACCATGAATGGTAAATGATATCGAAAATTATAGTGTAGTTACAAAAGAAAGATGAGAATTTCCATGAGAAGATATATATGTGTATGATGATAATGGGAATATAGTTCTTTCTTTAGAAGATAAAAATCAACCTCAATATTATTTTGCATTATATGAAAATTATTTAATTCTAGATAGTGGAACTAGCGCATCTGAAAGGGAAATGATTGTTTATGATATAAAATCTGGGAATAAAATATTTGAAACTGTTTATTATCCATGAGAAGAATGATTAATTTTGGATGGTGATAATATAGTTTTTTATAAGGAAATAGAGGAGTCTTTATATTGAGATTATACTTTGCCAGAATGTGAAAATGAGTATGATAATGGATATATTGAAGATTATGGTTATACAATTTGAGAAGATCAAGTTAATGATTTAGGGAATATTAAATGTGCTTATTTTGAGTAGTATAATGTAGATACGAAAAACTGACTCTATTTTAAGCTAGTTTTTTGCTAGTTAAATTTAATTCTGAAATTGAGATTCCATCATTTGGTATCTCTGTAGAATTTTTAGTGTTGCACGAGTATCTCACATTGCTCTGTGGGCTCTTTCATTAGTGATTCAAAAGTGTTCACATATTGTTCAAAGTTTTTTATTTGGTAGCTCTGGTAATAACTTTCTAGCAATTTTTAATGTGCAAATTGTTTCATTTTCTAAGTAGGCTCATATACATTGGTAGTGATAATAATTCAAAAATCTGAAGTCAAAACTTACATTATGTCATATTATTATGGCGTTTCATAAGAATTTGGAAAATTCAGGCATTACTTCATCGATGGTTGGTGCATCGGCAACCATTTCATTTGTAATTCATGTTAATCTGGCTATTCAGTTTGGAATATGTCTTTCTGGATTTACGAGAGTTTGAAATTCATTTATGATTTTTCAGTTTTTACATTTAATCGCTGCTATTTCAGTGATTCATTCTCTATATGGAGTTAATCATGTAGTTTCTAAATCGAGTACTACATATTCAGAATTTTTTAAGTTTTCTAACATTCTATTTTGCTTATAAAAATTAATCAATACGTTTGAACATTCACGAGTGAGTTTGTGAATTAGAAATGTTTTGTGTAGTTTGAGAATCTTTTGTTATGGTAGGGGCATTTTGTCTAGCTGTTGATGTTTGAGAATCTTTTGTTTGGGAATAATATTGTTGTGTAGTAATGCTGTTAGAACTTTTTTCAATTCTTAAATTTTGTAAATAAGTTCTTTTTATTTCGTTAGCATTTAATATTGTTTTATGTTGGTATTCTAATATTTTAGTTAATACTTGCTTATCATTCCATTTACGTTTTCAAAAGTTTGTTAATTGAATTTCTTCATGTCATTTTCAGCAAGAAACTACGATATCTCATTTTTTTGCGATTTCTGTAGCAAATTGTAAAGCATATTTTCTTTCAGGGATCACAAATACTTTTTTCTTGGATGGATATCATTTTTCTTGAATGGTTTTTGAAAGTTGGTTCAATACGCTAAGTCTATTTTCGGTATCTGGATCATCGTCGGTGAAGATTACAATATCGGAATATTTTGTAGCAATTTCTCACATAATTGGGCGCTTTTCTTTATCACGATTTCATGGAGCCCCACAAATTGTTATTAATCTTCAGTCTCATTTTCTACTAGAAGCGAAGCTTAGAGTTTTTTCTAGTCAATCAGGAGTGTGCGCAAAATCTACGAAATATTTAGCATCATTAGTGTATATAGGTTCCATTCTTCACGCAACTCAGGAAAATCATTCTATAGATTTTAGAACAGGCTCTACTTTTAATCATAGTGTTACAGCTACTGAAATAGCTCCCATTATGTTGCATATATTGTAGGATCAGATAAGTTGTGTTGTTCATGAGTATTTTTGTCCAAGATAAGAGAATTCAAAGTATGTTCATTCAAATCATTCTTCAATTTTTGTGGCTTTAATTACGGCAGAATTGTAAATACTATACGATATTTTTTGATCGAATGCCATTTCTTCAAACCATTTTTTCCCGATTTTATCATCTGTACAGAATGCTGCATATTTTTTATCTTTTCAATTAGTTAGTACATATTTGAATAATTTTTTTTGGCGTCAGCATAATTATCCATAGTTTTATGATAATCTAGGTGATCCATTGTGATGTTTGTGAGTACTGCAAAATCAAATTTAATTCATTCAAATCTATATTGATCTAATCATTGTGAACTAGTTTCTAAAACAGCAATTCTGCATCATGATGCTCTAGCTGTAGCTAAAGTTTGTTGAAGATCAAAACTATCTAGTGAAGTCATCTTTTTTGTGTTTTTCATGACTTCATTTCAAATTTTTATATTTGCTGTACTTATAGAAACAGTAGGAGCTACATTATCATTTAATATTTTGTGTAATAGATTAACAACGGTTGTTTTTCAATTAGTTCATGTTACTCATATAACGAAAAAATCTTTGGAAGGATTCTCATATAAATCATTTGCAATTTTGGAACGAAATTTTTTATATGATTGATAAAAAAAACTATCTTTAAGTGTTGCATATATTTTATCGTAGCGGATAAGTTTTTTTATGAGTTTTTTCATTATATTAATAGGTTTATAAATTAATTATTTCATATAACCAGCAATTTCTGAAATTTTAATTCTTTTTTGTTGCATAGAATCTCTATCTCTGATAGTTACAGTTTCTCAGTCTTCGCAGCTTTCTTGATCAACTGTTAGGCAGAATGGAGTTCATATTTCGTCTTGTCTTCTATATCTTTTCCCGATAGCTCCATTATCATCATATTCACAGAAATAATCTTTAGATAAGTCATGGAATATCTTTTCGGCAATTTCTACTTGCTTTTCATCCTTTTTAATTAAAGGCAAAATAGCAAATTTAATTGGAGCAATATTTTTGTGGAAATGTGCAACTGTTCTGGTTTCTTTTTCTCAGTTTCCGTTTGTATATTCTTCTTCATCGTAAGCATCAATCATGGCTGTCAAGACAGCTCTTGTTAGTCATCGAGATGGTTCTACACAGTGGGGAACGTATCTTGCTCATGTCTTTGGATCCGTATATTGCATATCTCTTCCACTGAATTTCATATGTTGTTGAAGATCATAATCGGTTCTGTATGCGATTCATTGTAATTCTCACCATCCCCATGGGAATAGGTATTCTACATCCCAAGTTCATTTTGAATAGAAAGCTAATTCTTTTGGATCATGTTCACGGAAGCGTAATTTATCTTTGTTGATTCATATTTTTTTAATTCGCCATTCTTCACAAGTTTCTTTCCAATTTTGTAGCCATTCTAGTCATTTTTTTTCATCATTTTCACAGAAAAATTCAATTTCCATTTGCTCGAATTCACGCATACGGAATAGAAAATTTCCTGGAGTAATTTCGTTTCTAAAAGATTTTCCAATTTGAGCTACTCAGAAAGGAATTCTCATTCTAGTGGTATCCAAGATATTTTTGAAGTTTACGAAAATTCATTGAGCGGTTTCTGGGCGGAGATAAATATCTTTTCATTCTCAATCAATTACTCATTGTTGAGTTTTAAACATTAAATTGAATTTCTTAGGTTCTGTCCAATCACAACTTCCACATTTAGGGCATTTTACTTTGAATTCTGATAAGAATTTTGTTTGTTGATCAAATGTCCGAGCTTCTGGAGTAAGCGAATCAGCTCAAATTTTTTCTTTTATTTCATCTATTGATAACTTATTTTTATTTATATGTTCTTCAATCAATTTATCTGCTCTGTCTCTATATTTACATTTACGACAATCTACTAGTGGATCAGAAAAAGAAGATACATGTCCAGAGGCTTCCCAAACTTTTGGATTCATTAAAATAGATGCATCTAAACCAACCATGTCTTGGCGTTCTTGAACGAAATGCTTTCGTCGTGAATCTAGAATGTTTTTACGAAGTAATACTCAGTATGGTCATAAATCTCGAGCATTTGCTAATCATCCGTAAATATCTGATCATGGAAATGTAAAAGCTCTTCTTTTGGCTCGTGCGACGATAGTATCAAGAGAGTAATCCATAATTAATTTTAAATTATTAAATAACTTATCTTGATTTATATTGTTTGAAGTATTAAAGTCAAAGGAAAGTATAAGATGATTGTTGTGGAATTTAGTAAAGACAAAATTATTAAGATAATGTTGTTATCTTGGAATTATCAATTGTATTTGGTAAACTAAAATTATCTATTAATATTTTTCGACTTTGTTTGTTTTTTTCTTTTCCTTGGGGTTTTTTGGGAGTTTCTTCGTGGGCTCTTTTTTTACTTCTTCTCCAGATTCTTTATTTCTTAATCATGTTATTGTTTCTTTTCAAGAATCGTATACACCTCCTAATACAGTTCTTAGTGCTCATTTTGTTGTATGGGCAGTTCATGTTACAGCTTTCCAACCTCATTTTAAGGCTTCCTTTGATACTCTTTTACCTTGAGTAATGTGATGTCTAACTATTTTCTTTCTGATTTCTCTAATCTCTGGATCTTTACTTCATGCTATTTGTGCTAATTTTGAAGCTCATGCTCTTGCAAATTCAGAACCGGCGGCGATGGTGTTAAAAACAGCTTTTCAAGTTCATTTTATGATATCATGAACTCAATTTCATAGCTCTTCAGGTCAGGTGAGTTTTTTTTGGGATTTTTCTACTAATTTGGCAGAAGCGATATTATTTTCGCTATTATTTCTTTTTACAGTTTTTGGCATTTTTTAAGAATAGGTAGTAAAACTATATATATTATAAATATATTTTTTGATTTGTCAAATTTTGAGAAACTTTTTATTTTTTGGAAGTGAGTTGTAATACAGATTATCCACAGAAAATTTGTATACTATGCTCTTTCCTCTACATCTTGGCTAAGACCGACATAGTGTTCAAATACATCTTTCATGTCTAGATATTGTCCTTTATCCATGTGTGTTGTCCTTCAAGAAAGTGAACTTCCTGTATGTTGACTTATTTTTAATTTTCATCAATTTTCTATTTTAAATGTATAGGCTCCATCTCTAAATAGTGTAGTACCGTCTAATTCGGCAAGATTTGCTTTTGGATTTTTTGTTTTAATTTTAAATTTTGATAAAATTTTTTCAACTTTTGATGGGTTATTAAATTTTCTCAAAACTGCTTCTGCTTCTTTTGGATTGAATAACATTTTTGCTAGTACATCCCCAAATTTTGGATTTTTAGAAACAAATTTTCCTAATTTTGATCCATCCATGACAATTTGATTATAAAATCCTCTATATCTAGGTATGGCATTTTTTAATACTTTTAGTTCTCTCAAACCTGATTGATAATCAGCAATTTTTCACCAATCTTTTCGTGGAACATCTGCACCTTGTATAAGATGTCCCTCTTTATCTACATATTGTTTTACTTTTTCATACATTTTTGCTACTTCTCAATTTTTTCAATTTAATACTTTATATCTTTCTTGTATTTTTATCATTGATTTGGGTATCTCCTTTAAAGAAGGATATGCTTTTCAAAATAGTGGTTCTCCTTTCAGATTATGTGTATTGAATAATTTTCATGCGTATGTACCTGCAATATGATTTTCTACTGCAAGCTTGAGTCATCACTCTTTAAAATCTGCAGCCATATTTTTTGCTTTTTTTACTGGAGCAATTGCTTTTCCTCGTACATATTTTGTTGCATCTTCTGCCAATCATAGTCCCTTTTGAAATGCTTGTTTGGGATTTTTCATTGTTTTGTAGAGTCATTTTGAAACGTTTTTTACTTTTCCTCAAACTCTGCTTGTAAGATCATATGCTCAAATTAATAATGCTTTTGCTTTTGAAACTTTTCATAATTTACTAGCCAATTGTGCTGTTTTCCCTGCTGCTCAAATGGCTCAAGTTCATTGTGCTCATGGAATAAAAAATGAGGCGATATTAAGCGCAGCTCCTCCTAATGCTCTAGCATCATTTCATTCTCCAAATTCGTCATAGCATATTATAGCTTTACCCAGATTTGTTCGGGCTTCTCATGCATTACTTAAAGACCATTCTCAAGTACCTACGTCACGTCATACTAATGATCACAGAGCCTTCGCAGTATCTAAGGGGTTTGATACTAAAGTACCTACTCCACCTATTATATCTCGAGCCGCACCAGTTACACCAGCTTGGAATTGTAATGGAGCATTTAGTGCTTGGAATCGTCGTGCATTACCGATATCCGGGTGACTATCTCAAAATTCTTGAATTTTGTTTGGAAGTCGCAACACTGCTTCTTTTGCATATGAGCATCCAACACTTATTAATTTTCAAAGTCCCCCTATCGTACTGTCCCAAAGTTTTTCATTCCATGATTTTTCTGAAACTCTTAATCAATCAAAAGACTGTATAAAGCCTGCTAAAGATTGTAAATTTGATTGATTTTGAATAGAGTTATCTAAGATCACATCGGATATTTGGCTATCTAATTGATCAATGCTGTCTATGTTTCAAGAGTAATATTCTTGAGATTGAATATGTTGAGCATCGCTTTCTGCCATCTCTCATTTTGTTTCATTAATGCGGGTATCATTTGCTTTTTTTTCGTTATCAACATTTGTTTTTTGGTTGATTACTTGCTGTGTTGATTGATCCACTTGAGTTTTTCTATTAGTTACTTCTTGTTTAGCTTGTGTTAGTTGATTACTTTGTTGCATTCAAGCTCAGTAATTATCAACAAGTTGGAGATATTCTGCTATATTCTGTCCATATTTATTGTAAAGATTTAATGCGGCATTCATTCTTTCCCGTGGATGTTGGTGTTGTATGAATGCTTCTGGATTTGCTATTAATTGTCTCAATTCTTGATCTGAAAAAGGCGTAACTCATACGCATACTGATTTAATAGTATTTTGAAAATTTTTAATTTTAGTATTTCGGTTTGAAAGTTGGTTATCAAGTTGTTGTTTTTGATTTGTAATTACATTTGTTGCTTGTCATAATTGATTGGAATAATTATTTAAAAAATCTCTATTTTTTCATAAAGCTTGTGATGTTTGGCTTAATTCTTGTCAATGTTCTCAATAAGTATTCAGTTTTTCAACGTGTTGTTGATGTTGTTCTTGAAATTGTCATTCAGTTTTTGCTAGATTTTCTGCTTCTTTTACTTTTAATTCATCTGGAGCTTTATCTAATGCATCTCATGCTACCTCACTTAAATTTACGGCAGTACTTATCTTACTTTGAGCATCTATAAATTTTGCTTTTAAGCTGGTTATTTTCCTATTGATTGTATCAACCCATTGTTCATAGCTATCATCTCAGGTAAAATAAGTATCATTTTCTTTTTCTTCATTAAAACGGTTTACAACTTGCATAAGTTGGTTATATGAGGTTGATAGTTTCTCATATTCTTTACCAATTTGTTCATTAAATTTGGCGTATTCTTCTGCATGTTTGGCTATGGCGTCCACACTGTCTCGTCAAATACTTTCATCAAATGCAAAATTCATATCTCATATTTCAGGGTCTTCCATTGCATTTAATCAGCTTTCGATGCTTGCAATTTCATTTTCAGAACTTTCTTGGCTTTTTTTGCTTTGTCTTTCCTCTTCTGAAAATTGTTTTAATTTTGCATCCAATTCTTGATCGAGTTTTCTTTGTCTCTGTTCCTCTGACAGACTATTATCTTTGCTGAGAAATTCTCTTCTACTTCTTTCATATCTTTCCAAAGCCTCTCTTTTGTTACTATCTAATGATTTTACATCATCACGATCTCACATAGATTCCAATCCCATTTTATTTAATATTATTGTTATAAATATGTAGCATTATTATATTTAATTTTTCTTTTTTTGTCAAATTTTTTAGGGCTTTTTTAAAAAAATCACAATAAAAATGAAATACAAAAATAGGTGGTGATGATTGATTTTTTTGTGTAAAAAATTTTTGCTTAAAAAAGTCAGATTTCAAATCTGACTCTAACTAATTTTTGTCTTTTACCTAAAAATCTTCGTTCATTTTTACATAGTATCATTGTTCATGTCCGCATAATGGACAAATTTTTGGAGGTTCTTTACCTTTCCAAACATATCCACATTTTGTACAAGTCCAATATATTTCTTCATCTCTTTTGAATACTAAATCATCTTTTACTAAATCGTGAAGTTTTTTATATCTTTCTTCATGGTGTTTTTCTGCAACCATAATAGCTTTGATTCTAGCTGCAAATTGAGGATATCCTTCTTCTTCTGCTACTTTAGCAAATTCAGGATACATATCTGCTCGTTCTTCATATTCACCAGCAATAGCAGTTTCCAGATTTGTTTTTGTGTCTCAAAATTTAATCATAGTAGTGGTTTCTATATCAATATACGGCATTTCAACTCATTCTTTTTCTACGAATTCTTGCATCATTTTAAATAATCGCTCAGCATGTTCTTTTTCTTGTTCAGCAGTTTCTAGGAATATGTTTGCTATTTGTAGATATCATGCCTTTTTTGCTACACTTGCGTAGATTGTATAACGATTCCTGGCTTGAGATTCTCATGCGAAAGCTTTTGCTAAATTTTCCAAAGTTTTTTTCATTGGTTTATGATGAGAAAATAAAAATGGTTTAGACTTTATTATTTAGTTGGTTCGATTATTGTTGGTTTATTTTTGTGAAATTTTTCATTCCATTTGGCTTTAAGAATAGCTCTATATTTTCGTGAAAATTGGCAGATACTGAATAAACAAGAAGTTAAAAGATAAAGCCCAACGGCTGAATTTAATCAGAATACCATCAATCACATCATAAGGCTCATACCGATATTCATACCTCACATCATTTTCGTCATATCAGGCATTGTGGCTCCTGGGACTTTTGGCATAGATTTTTTATTTTGAGTAAGTTGAGTTAACTGCATTTGTAAGTAATATAATACAGTAACAATAATTGTTAATATCCAATTTCAACTAGTGAATAAATCTATTCCTAGGAACATATGATTTATGCTTCAGGCTTCTAGGTATTTTTGTCCAAAGCTGTAGAAGAAACTATACAGCCAATTCACATCTGCTGGGATTCATCAATTTTGAGCGATCATCCAAATAACTCTATAAAGCCCAATGAAAACGGGAATTTGAATTAACATAGTTAAGCAACCTTTGAAAGGTCATTTTCCTTCAGTCTTGAATAATTTCATGGTTTCTTCACTGAGTTTTTGCGGATTGTCTGCATATTTTTTTTGTAGTTCTTCAACTTTCGGTTGTATGTTACTCATTCCTTGTTGCATATTGTTTGATGCAGCAGAAGATTTATACATTAATCATCTTACGAGTAATGTTAGAGCGATGATAGCTAATCGAAGTTGTCATCCTGAAATTGCTAAAAATATTACTAGAATATTGAACACTGGACGGTACAATATTTGGGTTACTAATATATTCCAAATATTCATAATTTAATAAATAGAAATAAAACTTGATTTTTTATACTTTCATTACTTCTTCAGTTTTTGCTTTTATTAGATCATCAATTTTTGTGTTCATTTTTTTAGTTAATTCATCAACGTTTGATTCATTTGCTTTATGTTCATCTTCTGAAATCTCTTTGTTAGTGAAAGATTTTTTAGTATCATTCATGGCGTCTTGTCTAATTTTTCTGATATTTCATTTAGTATCTTCTCACATTGCTTTAATGTTTTTTGCTATTTGTTCTCTTCTTTCTTGTGTAAGTTGTGGTACTTTTACTAAAATATGAGAACCTTGATTATCAACTCATACTCATAAATCGGCTTCGTAAATTGCATTTGCTATGTGTTTTGATGATGATTTATCTCGTGGTTCAATTTTTATAGTTGAATGATCAAGTGCTGTAATAAGAGCAATTCCGTTCATTTTCATGGTTCAGTAATCTGTTTCTACATTTAAATTTTCTACTAATCATGTTGTGGCTCTTCAAACTTGCATTCCTTTGAATTCATTTTCTAGGTAGGCAATAGCTTTTTCCATTTGTTGTTGGTAGGTGTTTATATCCATAGTTTTTTTAATAATATAAAAGGTAGAAATTTAAATTTTCAACTATTTTATCTATAGGAAAAATGGATTCGTTTGCAATATAATTTTTGATTAAATTGAAAAGCTACTCCAGTAATAACTAGAGTAGCTTAGACGGTTAGGAGAAGGGATTATCTTCCATTCTTCTTTGATTTTGCTTTCGCATTCGCCTTTCTGGTTTCGGCTTGACGTCTGTCAAATTGGACTTCTTGTCCAGCCTTGTTGTAGACCTTACCATCAAGTAAGTCGATGATATCGCCCTCAAAGAGGAGAGATTCATACTTTCCCAAGTAGTTCAGGTACGTCTTTTGTGAGACAACCTTACCATCTTTGTTCTTGATAGGAATCTTTAGATTGGTGGCAACCTTTCCCCACTCTTCGAGTTGAGGGATGTAGTTTGCAAGACCTTCACCTTTTTTGATGGTGAATCGCCACTGTTCGGCTGTGCCGAAATCGTGGCTGTCAGAGAGGTTTAGAGGCGATAGCATTCCGTTACCACATGCCAAGAAGACCGTATCTTTCACGGTTTCATCATCAACGATGATGATTAGTTCGTTTTTGAACTGGCCGGAATACGTCTTTCCATCTCCAGACATGACGTCCTTAGCAAATCCTGAACCGAGTACAAACTTGATGTTCTTCTCGTCCTTGATGTTGGGGTAGTGGTTTACAACGTTGGCGGTCAGTATCTTGCGATACTGGTCTACCATAGCACGTTGGCCGACGGTGTCGTTAATGTTTCCCAACCTGTGGAACTCATCCAGAGGAAAGTAGCTCCTGAAGGTAGAGTCTACGGGTACGGTTTCGTGGATAGGATCAACAGATGATCCGCTGCAGCTTGCCAGAACTGCGAGTGATGCAATTGCCATGATGGCGAAAAAGATTCTCTTCATAGTGAATAATTTAAGATTACTTATTTTTGTTTGCATTTATAATATATGTTTTTATCGTAAAATGTCAAGTAAATTTGATGTGTTGTGTTTCATTATGTTTATGATTGAAAAAACCGCCCTAGAATACTGAGCGGTTTTATTAGAGTGAATGGTTTGTCTTTATCTTTTTTTCAGTCGCTCCCTTTTTTTAAAGTTTGCAACGTCATGTTTGACTGGGTCGATGACCCTTCTGTCAAAACAGTCAATGATATCTCCATCATAGAGATATCTTTCATTTTCCTTAAGGAAAGGAGCGAACTTATCCCCTTTTTGCAGCCCAGGCATGGAGTAACTACTTTCTATTTTTAGGGAATCCCACTTCTCGATGGTGTTTATGAAATCTCCCAAATTATGGTTCTTGATTTCAAATTTCCAAGTTGCTCCGTGACCAACCTCAATTTTCTCTGTGAGGATAGGAGAACAACGAACTCCATTGAATACGAACGTCGTATCTGGAGTGTCTCCCAAACCAGTGGTAATTACGATAAGTTCGTCATTAAACTTTGTGTCATAGAACTTCTTGTCGTTTCCTTGGAGGTTGCTGGCGGTGCCAGAACCAATCACGAAGGTTATGTTTTTTGGATCTTTAACGTATGAGTTGTCCCATACGTTGTACGTGAGTTCCATCTTGTAGAGCTCTATGAAAGCCTTTTTTTCTTCAATACTTTTTTTGTAGAATTCTTGCATTGGTATCCCTCTCCTCAGGGTAGTGTCAACAATGGAAGTCTCGTGGAGATCTACAACAGTTCTTTGATTGTCGCAACTTATACCTATAATTGTAATTGTTGCAATTGCCATTAAGGCTAATACTTTTGTTTTCATTTTTTTGTGATTTTGTGGTTTAACAATTTTGTTTATTATCAATAATATAAATATATACACTAAAAAGTCAAGTGTTTTTTAATAAGCTTTTTAAATCTATATTATTTATCGTTATTTGCTAAGAATCCTCAGGATTGGATAGATCGTAGTTTATGGTAGGTTCAGTTTTTATTTTGTATTAATACATTATGGCTTCACTTTTCCACAATTTTTCATTTATCCATTACTATGATTTTATCCATTTTGGCTATAGTAGAAAGTCTGTGAGCTATTATTATACATGTTTTATTTTTCATTACTTCATCCATTGCATCTTGTATGTATTTTTCAGATTCAGAATCTAATGATGAAGTAGCTTCATCCATTATTAAAATATTTTTATTTTCTAATATAGCTCTGGCAATAGCGATTCTTTGTCTTTCTCATCATGATAGTTTGATTCATCTTTCTCATACAAAACTTTCGTATCAATCTTTTAGGCTTGTGATAAAATCGTGACATTTTGCCATTTTAGCAGCTGCGATAATTTCTTTTTCTGTAGCATTTGGTCTTCAGTAAGCGATATTTTCTTTAATTGTTCTATGAAAAAGTATTGGATCTTGAGGGACCATTGATAATTCAGATCTTAATGAATCCTGAGTGACTTGTGAAATGTCCTGTCAGTCAATTAAAATTTTTCATCATTGAATATCAAAGAATCTGAATAATAGTTTTATTAGTGTGGTTTTTCAACTTCCGGATGCTCAAACTATGGCTATTTTTTCTCAAGGCTTAATATTTAAATTTAATCAATCAAATACGTTTTTTCATTCAATGTAACTGAATGTTACATTTTCAAGGTCTATTTTTCAATTTAAGACTTTTATTTTTTTGTTTGTATGGTCTTTAACTTCGTGTGGAGTATTGAGTATTTCAAGCATCTCAGTAGATTCTCATAAAGCTCTACTTAATGATTTAAGTATGTATCTTACATTGGATAGTTGGTTTGCTATTCTTATTACATATAGTTGAACTAGGATTATGACAGAAGCTGGTATTAGTCAGACTCACCATGCTTTTATAGCTAAATATATAGCTCAAATACCAAAAGTGCATGTTGTCATCCCGCTTGCAAAATACGTTCGTTCTGACAGTCTCCATTGCTTTTTTCTTGTATTCATCCATCATAGTAAAGTTTCTTTAAACCTTTTAAATTCGTATGGTAGTGAGGCAAAAATTAAAACATTAAAATTGTTTATTATAGAATCGGATAGTTCTCATGTAGTTTTTGAATTCCACTCATTTGCTTGGATTTCATATTTTTTAGTTATGTTGAAAAATATAATTTGCAGTGTAGTGTAAACTATAACAAATCCTAAGAATACGAATCAAATTTTTAGATTTTCTCTCATAACTATAATTATAGTCATTGGTATGAATATAATCATATTTAATATTTGGAAAATGAACGTATCTATAACTGTTTCATAAGATCAAGCTAATTTACTTATTTTTCTAATTAGTGATCATGATAAATTGTTTGAGAAAAATCTATATGAATGTTTATGCAAATATTGGAAACATTCTTCATAAATATCTTTGGTTGCTTCATTTTCATATTTTATCATAGGAAATCAAACCAATCTCCATGCTCAAATATTTGTTAATTCTAATAAGAGAATTATTAGTAAAACTTTTAGAAGCATGGCAACTAATTCAGGTTTCTCTACTCATGTCATGGATACGATGTCTACAAGTTTTGTTTGGTAAATTGGCGATACTATGGATATTCAAGCAATTATTATACTTCATAGTAGACTTAGAAGAATTAACCATTTATAGGGCTTACTCTTTTTTATGAAATATTTTACTACCATTCGTAGAGTTATCTTATTCTCATTATTTTTAATTATTGTCATTTTTTTGGTATGTTAAGTATTAAAATTAGGGTTAAAAAAAGCTGCACCTCTTTAATGCAGCTTGATGTATATATTCTTCCAACAAAAAATTGCTTATACATCAAGCTTATGATATAAAAAATATTTTGTTAATCGTATTTTTAGTCGCATTTTACATTGGTTTATGATGAATTAAATAATTGTTCATTGAGGAATACGAATTATAGTCTTTTTTGTGACAAAATAATTTTTTAAAAATATTTTCTTCCTTTTAATTCATCTGGAAAATGTTGATTATTCATCTTGATAGTTCAATCAGATTGGCGGTTCTCTGGGTGGTCGTGAGCATATTCATATCATTTTCAGTATCATAGTTCTCACATTAATTTTGTGGGAGCATTGCGAATTTGCATGGGGACTGGTAAATTTCAATATTTTTCTATATCTTTCATTGTTTCTCTATCTATTTTATCACATACATTATTTTTAGGGGCTTTTCAGAGATATAAGGCTAATTGAAATAGGAAAACTCTGCATTCTGGCATTCAGATTTTTTGTACGGCATCATAGACTTGGTTTGCTAAAAGTAAAGCATTATTGTCTGCAGGTCAAATATCTTCACTAGCGAAACGTAATAAACGACGAGCAATATAACGAGGATCTTCTCATCAAACTAACATTCTTTGGATCCAATAGCAAGCTGCATGGGGGTCACTATCACGTAATGATTTATGGATTGCTGAAATGATATTGTAATGTTCTTCTCAGTCGCGGTCATAGTACATTGGTTTACCAAACGCTTTTTGGATTATTTCATTGTTAAACTTTCAGTCTGTGCTTAACATGATTGAAGATTCGAGTAGGTTACAGGCATTTCTTAGGTCTCAATTAGCTAGATTTGCAATAGTAGTCAGATTTTCTTCTGTGATTTCAATATTTGGATAACGTAAATGGATTTTCTCCTGATTGTTATGGAAAAATGTGATGATATCTTCGGGTTTTAAAGCTTCGAAAACTATAACTTTAGCGCGAGAAAGTAAGGCATTATTAATCGTGAAAGATGGATTTTCAGTTGTAGCTCAAATTAACGTAATTAAACCACTTTCTACGAATGGTAAAAGTGAATCTTGTTGGGCTTTATTTCGGCGATGAATTTCATCCAAGAATAGGAGAGTTTTTTTTCAATATGCTTTATTTTTTTCTGCATGTTCGAGAATTAGGTTTAAATCTTCTTTTTTGCTTTTTACTCATGAAAGTTCAAAAAAATCTGCTTGTAGTTGGTGTGAAAGTACGTTAGCAATCGTAGTTTTTCAGCATCAGGGGGTTCACCAAAAAATCATTGATGGAACCTGTCAGTTTTCTAAGAATTTTTGAATTGAAAGTTTGGTCTGCTGTTGTCAGACAATTTCATCAAGTGTGGTTGGACGTAGGTAGTATGCTAATGGCTCGTTATTTGGCATAATGATTTCGCATATTATTAAGTAAAATTTTGAGTGATTGTTATAGATCTAAGTGCTTATAATTGTTATTACTTGTGATATTTGTATTGGTTGATAAGTCTTTTATTGTTTTTTGAACAAATAATTCTAGAATCTGAGCATTTCATGTGGAATAGAATTTGTTTTCATTTTCAACTCATTCATTGTTTGTTTTTAAATTTTCCAAAATTCTTTGAGTTTGTAATGCAACTGCAGGGGCTGGATTTATTATGGTAATTTCATTTCAGACTTTTTTTTCTTCTAAAATTTTTTTAATCATAGGAATGAGAAAAGGGTAGTGAGTACATCAAAGTACTATGTGATCCACGTTTGCCTCTATCATGGGGGTGATATACTTTGTTAGTAAATTTTTCGCTTCTTTGGTTTCTGTTTTGTTACTTTCTACTAATTCGACTAATCAATCTCAAATTTGTTCTACTACTTTAATATTTCATTGAAATTCAGTTAGAGTTTTATGATATAAAGCTCATTTGAAAGTTCATGCTGTGGCTAAAACTCAAACGATTCATGTCTTGGAATGAAGAATTGCTGGTTTGATTGCAGGTTCCATTCATATAAAAGGAATAGAATATTCTGATCTGAGAACATTAATGGCGGCAGCAGTGGCAGTGTTGCATGCGACAACAATTAGATTACAGTTTTGCTTCTCAATTAAAAAATTAGACAGTTTTCTACATCTATTTTGGAGTTCGGCTGGAGACTTTCTTCAGTATGGACAATATGCGGAATCTGCGATATAACAAAAATTTTGATTTGGCATAAGTTTTGCTAGTTCTTTTCGTACGGATAATCATCAAAGTCATGAATCGAATATTCAGATCATTTATTCGTTATATTGGTATGAAAGTAAATTATATTCTTCGGTATCATATTCGGTGATTCATTCTTCATGTCGGAGTAGAAAATGTTTAATTCAAGTATCTAAAGCCATTTTAGAACATATTGTGCAATATGGTTTTCAAGCTTTTGATAGATTTCAACCTTTATCTAAACGGATGAAATATAGATTAGATCATTTAATTTCATTTGGGTGCTCCCTTAATGAATTCATAATTGCTCTTTGTTCTGCATGAATACAACAAGTTTTGTCTGTTATTTTTTTATGATAAGAATTTTTATCACAAGTACATTTTCTTTGTGATTCTAAATTGTTGGGTGGGGAGTTCCATCATTGTCAAATTATTTTATTATTTTTTATGATTACGCATCAGCATTTAGATCTTTGGCAAGTAGCATTTTGTGCTATTTTTAAAGCTAATTCAAAGTATTTTTCAGCTTTTTTTGATTCTTCTCAAGTTAGTATTCTCATATAATTGATGTGGATTATAAACTAGTTGAAGTTTAATATTTGTTTTTAACTTTTCAAGTCAATGATAAAAAAATCGGTGTAAAGTTTAACGCCGATTTGTTTTTAGTTGTAATTATTTTGTTTTTGTTTTTTTCTTTCATAAATTATAGCGCATGATGTCCACTCTAGTTGGTGAAGCATTACAAAATTCATCGATAGTTAATATTAGGCATCATTTTATACTTTGCATTAGAGTGATGGTTTCGTATGTATTTGTTTCTATTTTGTTTTGAATTATTGATAAATCAGAGTTTGGAATATTTTCATGGTTATAAAAGTAGTATATTGAATTATTTAAATTTCTTTTTCTTTCTTTTCATTCTTTAAAATTATCAATTTTTTGGCAATTTTCTGTATTTAAAAATATTAAATAATCAGAGAATTCTTTTAGATTCTTTTTAATGTTTGAGAGTTTATGAACATGAAAATATTTAAGAGCATTTTTTGCTTCGTTTTTTAAATATCTTGCTATACAAAGTCAATCACAATGATTTACGAGTTCTTCGTATAATATGTCTTTTTCGGTTTTTATTGTTTGATCTTTTTTAGGCATGAATATTGCGAAAAGCAATAAAATTTTGATTAAATTTTATCATAATTGGAAAACATTTACATTAGTTTTTGATTTGATGTAGTTCAAAAGGTGTACATCATGTGTAATTAAGAGAATAGTATTTCAAGATTTGTTTGCTTCAACTAAAAGATCTCCAATTTCTTGTGTGTATTCTCGATCTAAATTTCCAGTTGGTTCATCTGCAATAACAAATTCGGGGTTATTAATCATAGCTCTTGCAATCGCTACTTTTTGTTTTTCTCATCCTGAAAGTGCGTTACAATCAAGTTTATTAATATTTTCAATTCACAGTTTGGCTGTGATATTTCTGTATTTCATTTGAATTGTGTTATCGTCATCTCATTGGATTCTGAGAGGGTATATAATATTTTCTTTTACTGATAAAGCATCAATTAATTTATAATCTTGAAAAACAATTCAGATTTTTCTTCTATAATTTTGGATATCAGCATCACTGTAGTGAGCCATATCGTCCATTTTATAATAAACGGTTCTAGTATATGGTCTAAATTGTCAAATTAAAAATTTTACAATTGTAGATTTTCAGACTCCAGATTTTCATATGATTACTGTAAATTGTCACTTGAACAGCTCAAAATTTAATTTCTTAAATAATGGTTTTTTTGAGTCAGGGTATCATCGGGTTAAATCTTTAATTGCAATCAGAGGAAATTTGTTTTCATCTATCATTGCTGTTTTTTCTTGGATATAAATTATAATACTATTATATCTTATTGATAAAAAAAATGCAAAAATTTTGGTATATTTATTGAATGTTTAGATTGACATTTCTTTAAAAAAATCGCATGAATATATTTTGTTTATTTTTTGCAATAAAAAAATTTTTATGTATAATAATTGTTGTATGATTTTATATTTATTTGATATATTATGAAAGATATTTTTTTATCATGAATCCAAGGATCTGGAAAATGAACACAGGCTGATTTGTTAATGGAGCACTTCCCAAATAAATTTAAATATTTTGAAACATGATGTGTGTTGCGTGCTCTTGCATGAACAGATAATGCTATTTGAAATTATCTCAAAGATACAATAGAGGCATGATTACTTGTTAAAGATGAAGTGGTTGTAGCAATTTTTAATGTTTTTTTACAAACAGTTGAAAATAAAGATACTTTGCTTTTGGATTGAGTTTTGCGTAAATTATGACAGACGAAGGCTATATGTGAACAAATGCAAAAAGCTGGACGTGAATTTATAGTTTTGCATTTTGATTTACCTGACGAAATTGTTTATCAGCGTTTATCATCTAGAATAGTTTGTTGAAAGTGTGGGAATAACGCAAATTGATGAATTGTTTGATGAATATGTGAGAAGTGTGGATGAGAACTAATCCGTCGTGAAGATGATTCAAATATTGAAGCGATAAAAACTAGGATTGAAGCATTTCATAATGAAACAGAGCTTTGACTTAAATGGGTGGAAGAAAATTGACGATTGGTTCATATTGATGCGAATAGGGGAGTAGAGGAAATATTTCAAGATGTAGTGAAATATGTAAAATAAAGATTTTATAAAAAATCCCTGAACAGTGTTTTGTTAGGGATTTTTGTATATTTTGAAATTATTATTCTTTAATTTCAGTTACTTCGGGTTTTTCTTCTAAGTTTTCTTGTTTTATTAATTCTTCTTTGTTTTCTTTTTTAAACTTTTTTAATAAGAATATTCCTCATGCAGCAACTATCAAACAACATATTCAAACTATAGGTCTAACTACTAACCAAGCTATTCATATTGTTACAAATCATACGATAAGTGTCAGTCATAAAGCAATGATTCCAGTTCATACTCAAATGATGTTTGCAAGGAAAGGAAGAACTTTTGCTAAAGTTTCAATGAATTTTAGCATTGCTGCGAATCCACAATACATGAGCAGTAATCAGATTAGTCTGATAATCCGTGTCATCATTTTGTTTTCTTTTTGTGCTGCCAAGAACATGTCTTCAGCACTTATGTTACCTTGGGATAATAGATTTATATTTCTTCAATTTGAAACTTTATAACTGGTCAATTCGTTACCCATTTGTTTTCATACGATACTAACTGTTCATGGTTTTACAGATGAGAATGAGATTTTTAAATCTCAAACCGTTGGTGATGTTGGGTCTACTCAGATGTAGATGTAATCACTATTTATGTGAAATTTTTCATTTGAAGCTACGGTATCAGTTGTTGTGTTTTCTTGTGTGTCTCAATATAAGTAATCATTGTTGTTATCCTCTACTGTTGTAGTTTCAGTTTGGTTTGCTATTAGTCTATATTTTTCTGGAATATTAATGTTTTGTTCTGATAGATTTATTGTTTTGTAATCAGTAAGTTGGTTTATGAATACTGGAGTAAGTGTATATGCTCATAATGTAATTGGAGATTTTTCCCAGGATTTTGATTCGAATTCTCGAGTTGATGGGTTCTCATGTCAAGCACTTTTATAAAAACTACTAGATGAGATAGCATCATCACTCCATTTTGTATCATAGGTATAAGTGGTTGTGCAATCTTCACTTCATCAGTAATTGTCATGGCATTCTTCGTGTTCTTCTTCATATCGTTGATACATTTCTACAGTTCTCTTTAATTTCAAGTTATCTGTCACAACTCAAAATGTATCGTCTTTTAAAGTTTCAGCATTTGATGCTGTTTCTCCAGATACATGGATTTCATTTCACTCTAAATCTGGATTGATTTGATCAGATGGGGCTTCTTGAACGATTTCTGCTCATTCTTTTAGAGCAGCTTTTTGTTTTACATAGTTATTTTCATTCCAAGCGAGGAGTATAATTGAAATAATTACGAGAATAATTCCTCATAAGATGCTTTTAAAGCTATTCCCAACACGAGATCCGTAGGAATGATGGGATGTTACTGATACGCTATCTGCCATGTTATTTGGTATGAAAAAGTAAAATTATAATTTTTAATTATTAATTTTTTATTGAATTGCAAATGATAAGTGTTTTTCTATTTTGGTAGTATTTACTCCAACCTAAAAAAGTCTGAAAATATTTGACTTTTTTATATATTTGTATATACTATAGTGTATATGTGTTTTTATCTATATTATATTGTAGAAATGTCATATAGGGATTTTAGGGATGATCTTGCTAAAAGAATGCGAGATATAAAAAGTGAAAGAGATGACCAACTTGCACAAGTTGAAAGTTTGTCTATCTCTGATAGTCTTAAAGATGAGGCGAGGAAACAAATCATGGAAAATTTTTATGAAAGAATAGTGGAAATAAGAGATATGCCATGATATAAAGAAGCCAGGGAAGTTCACATGGCAAGAAGAAAAAAAGAGCAGCTATGCAGGGAATATGAAGAAGCGGTTAAATATACTGAAGAAAAAGAAAAAGACTATGAAAAAGTTAGAAAGTTAGTAGAAAAAGAAACGGAGGATGGAATAAAAGCTAAGGCAGAAGAAGCAGTAGAAGATGGAGAATTAAATGAGGTAGAAGAAATAGAAAAACCAAGTATTATTGATTTATGAGTAGAAAAAATTGAAGGTGAGATGGGTGTTGAATCAGGAAAACAAGCTTTAAATGAAAGGGTAGAGATAGAAGATGATAACAAGGAAGAAAGTAATGGAGAAGAAAACGAACCGGATGATGTAGTAGAGGAGATAATAAAAATGATTCCTAAAAAAAAGGAAGATGAACCTTATAGTAAAGGTAATAGTCAAAATGATTTGAATCGTGTAAAAGAAATTCTTGATAAAATAACTGATGATACATTAGATAGGTTTGCTATTGGATTTTGGATGAAGGGTTGGAGTGATTTGATATTGAGAAATGACAAACTTGGACCTGTGAAAAAAGAATTGGAGATGTGGAGTAGAGGGACTGGAAAATCAATAACAAAAAGTCTTCGTTCATTTATGGATGATTATTTTATGGAAAAAACGGAAAAATTTGTAGAATTTAGAAAGAAATTAAATTCTGAAGTAATTTCTAGATTGGAAGGTGATTATAAAAATTTTGAAGATAGTTGAGGAGATGATCGAACAATAATGGGACCGATAGTAACTATTGTTATAGAAAAAGTTAAAAATTGTGTAAAAGAATTAAAACCAGGAAGGGTTTGTGGTGAAGATTTCTATAAATCTTGTGAGGAAGTTATAAAGATTTTAGAGGATTACGAAAGTTGTTTCAATGAAACTAATGTGATAGAGAAAAATAAAAAAATAATAGAGTTTGTGAATATGCTTTTTTGATTGGGTATGATTGATGAGTGGTATGCGAAGAATCTTTTTAAAAGATCATATAAAAAAGCTATTCAGGATAACAATGTTTTAGATGATAGAATTAAAGAAGACTTGATTAAACAAATAGATAAGCAGTCGACTTTAAAAATTTTAGTAGAAAATGGAGTAATGTATTTTTATTTAAAGCTTACTGAAGATAGACAAAAGTATATGCAAGAACTTCACGATATTGGATTTTACCCAAAGCTTAGTGGTGAATGGTTGAGTTTTTGCAAATTAAAAAAGTGAAAATCGAAGAAGTAAAATAATAAAAAATTTTTTTCGAAAAGATGAGAATAGCTTTTTGGGTGTCTATTCTCATTTTTTTAATATCATTATGTGGTTTTATATATGTGTTTTTGAAAAAATTTAAATAGATTTTTTCTTGACTTTTGGTTGATTATCGTTATAGTTTACTATGTAAATAAAAAATAAAAAAATAGATTTTTATGAAAAAAAATGATTCTTTTCACGAAAATTTTTTTGGAGGTGAAAAAAATCTCTGGAAGAGTTTAGATTTTAGAGGGTTGCTTGATGAATTTGAGTTCCAATGTTGTTTTGGTATGTCAAAATTTGAAAAAAGATGGTTCATCGAACGGCTCATTAAGCTTGCAAAGAGTCCCGATGAGGTGTGGAGTGTGGTGAAATGTGCTGAAAACTCATCTTATTCGTTGACTAAAGAACAGAATAAGAACATAATTTCCAAACTTGTCCAATTCTCTTCGGTTTCTGAAATGAAAAATGTAGAGAACTATGCAATCTCAAATGGTTTGCGTTTTCATTATGTTATGAACGTTACTGAAAAAGATGTTGCAAAAGTCTTGTATGATCATTAAGGTACCCCTTTATAAAGGGTACCTTTTTCGTTGTAATTTATGGATTTGTGTCTAATATAGATTTTATAAGTCATGCGAATAATGGATGTGGTCTATTTAATCTGGATTTAAATTCGGGATGGGCCTGAGTTGCTATAAAATATTTCAACTCAGGTAATTCTATGAATTCTACTAATTCTCAATTTGGAGATAATCAAGAAAATACTAGTCAGTATTTTGATAATATTTTGTGAAATTTTGGATTAACTTCATATCTGTGTCTGTGTCTTTCTTTTACGGTATTATCAGAAAGATTAATTTGGTTAAATTCTTTGTATAGTTCATATATTTTTGTATTTGGTCTTAAAATTGCCTCATAAGATCATAAACGCATAGTTCATCATTTATTTGTTATGGTTTTTTGTTCTTCCATAATATCAATCACATTGAATTCATTTTCTGGAGTAAATTCTCAGGAGTTAGCTTGTGGAATATGGCACATGGACCTAGCAAAAGCTATAGTGGCTATTTGCATTCATAGACAAAGTCATAAATATGGAATATTTTTCTTTATACAAAAATCAGCGATATTTATCATTCATTGGATTCATCTATTTCCAAATCATCATGGAACAACGATTCAGGAAATATTTTTTGTATTACATAGGTTTGCAAATTCATTTTCTCGTCATTCAGATTCGAATTTTTCTGTATCGATTCGTTCAATCTCTATTTTTGTGCTATAGTTTGCTCATGCGTGTTTTAATGCTTCAACTACGCTGATATATGAATCATCAAGGTGAGTGTATTTTCCAGCTATTCAAATTGTAATTTCTGATTCTGGATTTTTTAGTTTATTTACTAGATTTTCCCGCTGTGTTAAATCCGATATTCTATCTTCATTAAATAATTTTTTTATTATTAGTTTATCTAATCATTGTTTTTGGAATGATAGGGGAAGTTCGTAAATATTTTGATCTAAGTTTTCTATAATACATCAATCTTCTAAGTCACAAAACATTGATAGTTTATTCTTTAGTCATTCTTCTAATGGATTAGGGGTTCTACAAATTAGTATATCAGCTTGAATTCATAATTCTCTGAGTTTGATGATGGAATGTTGAATTGCTTTGGTTTTCATTTCACCAGATGTAGTTACTGTAATAATTGGAGCTACATGAATAAATAGTACGTTATCTTTTCATAGTTCACGTTTAAATTGTCTCATAGCTTCTATGAAATGGGGTCATTCTATGTCTCACACGGTTCATCATATTTCAATTATGGCTACATCGCTTCACGTGGCTATTTTTGTGATTCTATCTTTTACTTCATTTATTATATGGGGGATTACCTGAACAGTTTTTCATAAATATTCTCATTTTCTCTCTTTGTTGATTACGGATAAATAGATTTGACCGGTGGTTGTGCTAGAATATTTAGTTAGCTCTTCATCAATAAATCTTTCGTAGTGTCATAAGTCTAAGTCTGTTTCAAATCAATCGGATGTAACAAAAGTTTCTCCGTGTTCAAAAGGAGACATTGTTCAAGCATCTATTTGTAGGTATGGGTCCATTTTACCCATTGTTACCTTATATCAGGCGGATTTTAGAATTCTTCATATGGATGCGGCGGTAATTCATTTACCTAATCCAGAAATTACTCATCATGTTACGAAAATTAATTTCATGATATATTTTTTACGTGGGTAAAATAATCATATACTTATGAAATTATATTTTTCAATAGAAAAAATTTTTTAGTACATAAAATGGTGAGAAAAGTATTATTATAACTATAATATGAATCCAACTTTTTTATAAACATCTTCTACCTTCTTTTCTGCAATTGGGGCTATGGATTCTTTTCATTTCTTTAATGTTTTGATGATTTCTTCATCGGAGATTTCTGCGTATCTTTTCTGTATTGGTGTTAAAGTTTCAATAATCTTCTCGAAAAGATAATCTTTAGCTTCTTTGAAGCTTAATCATCCTTTTAGATATTTAGCTCTGAGAGCTTCGTCTTCTTCTGGGGTAAGAAATAATTTACAAAGATTGTATACATTACATTCATCTGGATTTTTAGGTTCTTCTACAGTTTGAGTAGAAGTTGGAATTTGTTTTACTCTTTTTAGAATTGCCTTTTCATCGTCAAGGAGTCAGATGTAATTATTGTATGATTTAGACATTTTACGTCAATCACTTCAGATTATTGTTGCTACTCTACTATCAATTAAAGGCTCTGGAACTTTGAAAGTTTCTCAATATTCTCTATTAAATTTTTCTGCAAAATCTCTAGCATATTCTACGTGTTGTTTTTGATCTTTACCAACTGGTACGTAATCAGCATCGTAAATTAAGATATCTGCTGCCATTAGGATAGGGTAATTGAATGTTCAAACACTTATAGTTCCTGCTTTTCATTTAGCTAAAGCTTCCTTATATGAATGCATTCTTTCCATGGTTCACATGATTGTTAGACATGAGAAGACTCGATTTAGTTGAGCATGAGCTGGTATATCTGCCGGATTGTAGATATAGAATCTATTTAAGTCGGCTCCACAAGCGGCATAAAGTTTAACAATATTTATTGAATTTTGTCTGATTGCGTTTCAATCATGAAGAGCAGTTAATGCATGCATATTCGCTAGAAACATAAATATTTCTGCGTCAGGATTTCATTCAGACATTTTTAGAAAGGGTATGACCGCTCAAAAATAGTTTCCTAAGTGGATTTGACTATCTGTTGGTTTGATTCATGTTAAAATTCTTTTTGACATTTAAAAATCAATTGAATTATAAAAACATATGGTTTATAGTAGAAAATTTTTGTTTTTTTTCAAGTATTGGTTAAAAAATTAAAAAAAAATTAAAACATTTTTATTTGACATTATTGAAAAAATGTCTATAATTGAATTGTGTAGATTTGTGATTTAATTCTTATTAATTAATATTCATGCAAATAGTAGTATGGATTATCATAATCCTTTTGATTGTATTTTTGGTATGGCTATTGAGAAGGTGGATTAAAAGATTAATTTTTATTCTTATTCTTTTAGCTTTAGCTTTCCTAATTTACGGAATTTTCAATCCGTCATGAGCGGCTAGAATTTGGTATAATGTGAGAACATTTCCTGAGAGAATGGCTAGTTGGATGTGATCAGGTAAAGAATTCTTAGATTATGATAGATATAAATTAAATATTTCATCGATTGGTGATAAAATTGAGGGTGAGGTTTGAGATAAAATTGATTTGGGTGATGATGAAGATGAATCTGATTTAGAATTAGATAATTTAGAATTGGATACTGAGGATGTAGAAATAGAAAATAATAAGGCAAATGATATAGAACAAGTTGATGAGGAGGATATTTATGAAAGTATGGATAAACGTGCCATTAAGGCATTTCCAAGGTCTATAAAGTTTATTGATTTTTCACAGTTGGCAGATAAAAAAGTTTCTGAAGCAGATTGAAGTTTGGAATGATATTCTAAATCTGATTTATTATTAGTTATTAGTAAATATATCGAGGACAATTTGGATGATGATACTGATATTTTGGTTACAGTAGAGTATGAAGATGAGTGAGATAAGCCCCAAAGAGTGATATTGGAAACTAGGCCAAAAACATCCTGAAATAAGCAGTCAATATATTTTTCGTCAAGATTGTTAGGTAATGATTCTGTAGAGACAGAAAGAGAAAAGGAGAAGGTTAGTGATACTTCTGTTGATGTAGTTGTTGAAAAAACGAACACGCAAAAAAATACTAAATCTGTTCAGAGAACTACATCAAATAATTTAACTCAAAAAGAACAAAAAGAAGCGGAAGAAATTTTCTCTATTTTGTTTTAATTTTCAGGCTTATATAAGGATAATATTATTTATGAAGTAGACATCGATAGGTGTCTACTTTTTTTGTAAATTTCGCTTGCATATTATTGTAAAAAACGTATAGACAATTTTAGTTTCATTCATTTTATTTTAATAATTAACAAAAAATGTATAAAAAAAGAGCTTTAGTATTGGGAGGTTATTTGTCTTTATTAGCTTTGGCTGCATGCTGACCAAAAGTGATTGATGATTCTGATTTGGTATCAATTGATTATAAATACACGTTTAGTGATTGAACTTTAGTTGAGCAGGGTTCAATGGATATCACAATATGAGAAGGATGAGATTCTGAATGGATTGAATCTATAATTAGGGGAGCAAAACAAGATGATGAGTTTGTATGAACAATGGATTGAAAAGAAATTTATGGGGCCGAATATGATTCTAACAAAGTTCAATCTTATCCAAATATAATTTTAACAGAAGTTATGTGAATTGAGAATCCAACGGTATGAGCTGAAGTTGAAGTGAATAGTATTTGAAATTGAGTGATTACAAGTGTAGATAAAAATGATGAATGATATGATGAATATGTGGTAAATTTTAATGATCCAAAAACATATTCAGAATTGTCATATTTAATAAAAGTGACAAATGTTGAAAAGAAGTAATAAATCTGATTTAAAAAAGTGTAAGAATTATGCAGTTATTTAGGAGACTTTTGTTATCTTGTTTCCCAGATTCTTTGGTGAAAGATTCATTTAATCCAGCGTCGATGTTTATTTCTTTTATTTCGGCGAAGGATTTTTTTACTATTATAGATAGGAAAATAATAGAGAATCATAAATTAAATTTGTTTGATCTTTCAGTAGATATTTTTGAGTGAAAACTATGATTGTGAATAAATAAGGATATGATGCAATCCAAAATGGCAGATGCATATTATTCTTATATAGCTGCTGCAAACTTTAACTGATATAAATTTTATAATGTATGAAATACAGCGGATGGAATGGTGTTGCTTTGCTCGTTGTATTTGTACGAAGCTTTTGATAAATGAGAAGAGAATGTTTTTGTAGATTCATTGTATACATTTTATCTTTTGACATTTTTGTTCGCGGCAAGAATAAAAGTTTTCCCAGGGGTCGATGAGAAGTCGGATTTTCAATGGTTTGTTGATTTGTATTTTAATTTTTTTGAAATTGTTGCATCTCAATTAAAACATAAAATTACAAAATGATATATTCAAAAATTGAAGACAAAGATGCTTGTTCATATAGACATATTCTTTATGATGTTTTATTATGAAAGGCGTGTTAATGGATTGTGTATAGGTTCGACTAAACTAAGTAAAAGTTATTATAATGAATTTTATAATTGGTTGTTTTGATCGCAGATGTCTGTGGTTCAAAAGAATTTTTTGCAGAATTGGGATAAAGTAATAACTGATTCAAAAATTTCAGAAATTGAGGAAAGTTTGCTTTTTGAGGTGGCTCCCGCAGATATTCATTTAAAATATTTGTTTTTGGAAACAGACGTCTGAGATATAGTTTCTTGTTTAATTTCGAATATTTTTGATAAAAAAATTTTGGATAAGAAGTTAACATCTTTAATGAAAAAAGAGGAAGATTTAGATTTTATTTTGGATTATGTAACAGATCCTGATAATTTCAAAAAGGGATTTTTTAAGTGATTAAAACAATATATTTCTCATATGCGTTTAGAAAATCAAGATAGTTATGAGGAACTTGATGAAATGATGTCTGAAATTGGGGATGATATAAATAAACTGGATCAGATGCAAATTCCAGCGGGTATTAGAAAGGAATCTAAAATTATGGAACAGTTTTTAAATTTTTATGTAAGTTATTTGTGATGACTTTCTATTTCCAGGTCAGATACTTTTTTCTTTAGGTTTTTTAAGTGAAAATTAGTTTCGGAGTTAATGCAATATTTTGATGTACGTTTTAAAACAGATCAAGCGATACAATATTCGTGAATGTGTCATTTAGTATATGGTAAAAATCAAGCTTATTATCAATTTGTTAATAAAAAAATACGTTCGTGAAAAGAAAAATTTTTTATTCCTGTGGGTCCATTAAAATCAGATCCTGTGAAGGCAACAGCTTATTTATTGAAATCAGAAGATGAGATTGCATTGATAACACTGCTTCAAGATTGTAATCCTCGTATTTGAAAATTGTATGTGAAAAATAAGGCTTTGTTAGATCGATTTCAGGCTCAGTATTCAGATCAAATTTCTTTATTAATTAAGTTGTCAACTAATGAATTTGTGTATCAATATTATGAGCCAATTTTTTCTAATTTTAAGTTATGAGAAAATGTTTTAAAAATTTTGCAAAATGCGTTCACTGATCAGGATGTTGTCCGCTTAAAAAATTCATTATACGCTTTTGATGTTCAGTTATTCCGTGAAGTTATATCGATGTTTCCATGGAAGAAATTTCAGGATTTGTATAATGATACAGTAATGTTACAACATTTGGCATTATTGCGTGAAACTTTATTCTGATTTCTTATTTATTATAGATATTTGCAAAATATTCAACAACAGGAAGGAGAAAAAATGAAAGTTAATTTAACGTTGTTAAAGAAAGTATATATATTACATATTCTTAATCGAGATAATTCGTTATTTTCAGTATGATCTAAATTGATTGATACATTGTTAGAGCAATTTTGATCAGCTTTTTCTATATTTGTAGAATTTGATGATAATAAAGAATTTTTTTCAATTTTGAAAGAAAATCGAATGGAATTTTTGAAGAAATTATGAAAAAAATCTGAATTAGAAAAAGAGAATTCTTTTTCAATTGAGGATTTTCTTCGGTTGCGTTGAGTGTTAAAACATATAACATATTATAATAAGAGGTATTTGATACCTAGTTAATTTGTTATAAAGTGTAAGTTTTATCCTTAAAATTTAGATGCTATGAAATGTGGAAAATGTAATAATCCAGACACAAAAGTTGTAGATTCAAGAATTGTGGATAATTGACAAACGATTCGTCGTCGTCGTGAATGTGAAGTTTGTGGCTATAGATTTACGACGTTTGAGCGTGTATGAATAACGGAATTGATGGTAATTAAAAAAGATTGATCAAAAGAAATGTATGATCGTTCAAAATTGAAGAAGGCTATTCTTTTAGCGTTTGCCAAGATTGATTTTACAAATGAGGAGATTGAGAATTTACTGAATACGCTCGAAATAAAATGGCAAAGTGAATGATCTGAGATTCAATCTAGTGTTATTTGAGATGACGTTTTAGAGTTATTGAAAGATAAATATCCCGTTCCTTATGTGAGATTTTCATCGGTGTATAAAAGTTTTTCTACGTTGGATGATTTTAAGCAATTGATTTGATAGATTTATTATTAAAAACTTTCTTGCATATTCTTTCGAAAATAATATTATGAATTGATTGTTTTATTTTTTTTAAATCTTTTTGATGCCAACAAAAAAAACAACAAAAACGGACGTTAAATCTTCTAAATTATTGGAAAAAAAGACTAAAAAGGATGCGGCTAAGAAGGTGGTGGTAAAGAGAAGAAAGGTGGAATTAAAGCCAACAAAAGCGAGTGCTGTAGCAATAGCTTCACAAGCAAATCGTGCAAAAAAACAAGCATTGATTGAGAAGGTTGCTAATTCAGAATTTATTCAGGATAAAAAAGAAATTTCAAATACTAAAATTCCTCTTTGGGCTCGAATATTTTTTTGATGTTCATTGATGTTTTTTTGCATTACATTTTATTGAGCAGTAATTCGTCCCCAATTAGGGACTAAGGTTGTAGAGGATGTTACAACAAATAGTATTTCTTCGAACGATAATGTTGAAAATAATGAAGAATGAAGTGTTACATTATCAGCTGATTCTTTGGAAATTAGTGATAATGCAGAGGAAGGTTTGATTGAAAATGATGGAGTGATACAGAATCCTCAAAATGCTGAAGAATTAATCCAGGCTTATTTTGCTTATATGTCTAAGGGAGAATTTGATGAATCATTTAATTTGTTTGATGAGAGGACGCAGAATGATAAAAATATAAAGGAGCATTTTACTGCTTTTAGAATGGCCCCATTTTTTGAATGAATAGAATGAAAAGCCATAGTCCCTCAAAATATACATAAAATATCAGAAACTTATAAATGAAATGAGGTTTATTCGTTTGATATTTCGTATGTGTTGGATTCTACACATGAACAGTATGATGAAACATGGAAATTTTCTACAAGTAATAGAAATGGAGAACTAAAGATATTGATGCTTTATTGTGTAAGTAGTAAATGTGCGAGGCATCCGATTTTTTGACCAGAAGATTTTGGGTTGATGAGATAGTTTATTTTAAGAGGAATGATATATGGAGATAGTTGATATTTTACCGGAAGTGAAAGATTGTTGTAAAAAATTTTTGGATAAATTTTTGGATTGAACTATAGTTATATGGTGAGCAACAGCTACATGAAAAAGTAAGCTTTCATTGTTACTTTCAGATTTTTTCCCTATTGAAATAATATCAGCGGATAGTAGACAGATTTTTCGTTGAATGGATATTTGAACAGATAAAGTTCCTTTAGAGCGGCGTGAAAAAATACCACATTATCAAATAGATATAGTAAATCCTGATGAAACTTATACAGCGTGACAGTGGAAATTTGATGTAGAAAACGAAGTAGAAAAAATCCTTTGACATGAGAAACATCCAATTATTGTATGATGAACTTGATTGTATATAGATACAATTTATAAGAATTTTCAGATGCCAGAATGTCCACCAAATTATAAATATCGTGAAGAGTTACAAAAAAAGGAAGATTCGGGACCATGATATGTATATGAGTTATTGAAGGAAATTGATCCAGAAGAGGCAAGTAAATTGCATCAAAATGCTACTAGGTATATAATTCGTGCTTTAGAGATATATCATGAAACGTGAAAAACTAAGACAGAATTGTTTTTACATCAAACAGTTAAGCATCCATTATTGATGTTGTGATTATGGCGTGAAAAGGAGGAAACTAATATGCGTATAAATGCGAGAATAAAAGAAATGTTAAAAAGTTGATTGATAGATGAAGTGAAATGACTTTTGGATAAATGATATTCTTCATCTTTGCAATCTATGCAATGAATTGGATATAAGGAAGTCGTTTGATATATTGAGTGAGAATATGATTATGATACAATGGAGGAATTACTAAGAAAACATACACATTATCTAGCAAAAAAACAGAGAACTTGGTTTCGTAGGTATATCGCTGAATGAAAAGAGTTTCCTAGAGATAATGTTGAGTATAAAGTATTTTATTTGTAGTATTATTTCTCTGGAGTAAATAAAGTTGCTTCTTTGATACTAATTAAAGCCTTATCTGCTGGAGTTCGTTCTCATCATTTATTATTATCTGTATTTGCGATAAATACTTCTTCTTTGTCATTTTTTATTCTATAGTCAATAATTGCTAAATATTGTTGTGTCCCAGCTAGTGTATTTTCACCTCAACCCTTTCTACCTCTTACCGTTATAATTGTTGGATATCCTTTTTTTAAGTGTTCTTTTATTTTGTTAGTTGTATTGTTGTCTATTTGTAAAGGTTCTGATGCGATTTTATTATTTGTTAATTTTGGAATGGCGTATTTAGGAGGTTTATTAGCACAAGATTCGGCAACAAATAGTGGAGTTATTGAAGAATCAACAGATGATGCGACGCAAGCCATGGCTGTCAGATGTCATCACATTTGTCATATAGTTTTTTTTGATCATCTATATTCTTTATTTTTTCGACGAGGATCGTCTTGGTCATATAAATTATAACGTAGGTTATTTTTTGTGTTTGTGTACGTTTTTTCAGGTATATCAATTTTTTCTTTAGATTCGCTACCTTTTTTTCATACTCCTCATTTATTAAGGTTACTGATTTCATCTTTTAAGTTTTTTAGCTCAAAAGAAATTCTGTTTAAGGCATTTTTTTCTTCTGGAGCCTCTTTTTCATTTAAAATGTTTTGGTTAAAGTGTACCATTTTTTATAGAATTAATAAATAAAAGATTAATAGTTATGCTTGTGTTGGCGTATATATTGAAGCTTCTTTCATACTGGTGAATGCTTTGTCTGTAGAAATCCACCCTCCTCATCTATTATTATGTGTGTTTGCGATAAATACTTCTTTTTTCCCATCCTTTTCTCTGATGTCAACAGCTGCCATATAATGTTGCGATGTGGTACATGTGTTCTTTCATCCTCTTTTACGTCCTCGTACCATGAAAATTGCTGGATATCCCTTTCTTAAATTTTCTTCGATAGCTTGTTGTTTGTTTTTACCGGTGATTTGTTTCGCATCCCATTTATTTGTCATTTTAGGAATAGATTTAAACACATTGGTGTGTGGGTGAGATACAAAAAAATCTTTTGGAGTTTTTGATGAGTCGACTGCAGAAGTGACACAGGCAGCAGAAGTCAACATACATCAAATATTGGCTACGGTTGTATTTCTATCTTTGTATTTAAGTTTTCCTCGAGGTCATAATGCTTGGTCATATAAGTTATATGTTAGACCACTTTTAGCATTTGTATAAGTTTTCTTTTCTTTATCTACGCCTTCTTGGCTGTTTTCTTTTTTTTCTGAAGTTTTTTTACTTGAGTTAGAAGATTGCTTTTTAGTTTCTTCTTTTTTAGATTCATTTTCTTTTACTGTTTCTTGTTTTGTTTCTGTTTTGTTTCAAGTTGATTCACTTGTTTCTTTGGTTTTATTATCTGATGATTCTTTAGTAGTTGTTGAAGCTAACTCAGTTCATCATATTTCATTAAAAATTGTAGTTCTTAGATTTTCAAGTTCATTCTTTGTGCTAACTTTACTAAACATTTCTCTATATTTTTTGAGAGTGGGAGTTATTAA
>JAEEGL017385834.1_pt1 | contig 63954 bp, 55 predicted proteins | sample 9134231 | NCBI WGS metagenome assembly JAEEGL01 (sample SAMN16246548, study PRJNA631951) | gut metagenome | biome: gut microbiome; feature: rumen; material: fiber-attached | host: Bos | place: Iran: Karaj | collected 2018-10
ATCCACCACCCATTCTCCATTTTTAAAGATGTAATCTTCATATATTTCTTCATTGTGCTCTCTTTTTGCAAGTATTCTTTCTCTAATAAGATAATAAATAATGTTTTTCTCTTTCATAGTTTTATCCTCCTTACATTATTTATCTTACACAAGAAACCAGCATATAACCATCGAGTCAAGATTGAAGTTTCATCAATTTATTCAAGTTATACTTGAGTAAATATTTTCTCATTTGCATGCGCATATAATACTCTCTTTGGATTATAGTGTTGTCTTAGTAGCGTCTTGGTAGTCTCTTGGTAGTCTCTTGCAGTAGTTTTGAGGTAGTTTTGCAGTAGTTTTGGGGTAGTCCATCATCTATCTCATCGACAAATTCTTTGCCAAAAAGATATTTACCTTATTTTCAAATTTGTGTTATAATTATTTTGCTACCATGTTTCCTCCAATTCTTTTTAGTTCCTCGTTAACAATAGGATTTAAAAACCAATAATAAACATATCTATTATTAGGGCATCCATCCACCATAATTGCATTTGGAGCCAAAGAACTCCTTTCATAAATTGGTGTATATATATATACATTTCCAACTGAACCTATATTTGATAAAATTATTTTCCCCCCATGCAAATTAGAATTACTCAGAAACTCATAAGCATCTTTATTAATATAAACTCGTTTGTCTTTCGTCCCAGATAAATCTGCCGTTCTTACAAGCATTGCATAATCTGGTTCATCCAAATATGCAACATTTTTATTCAAATCCGCAAAACTACCACTTGCAACATAATCAGTTATTTTAGATGCTACATTATTTAATTTAGCGATATACCAATCTTTTGGTATATCGCTAATCCATTCAATACCGCTATCTTTCATCTCTCTCATTTTATATTTCGCTTCCTTTTCTTGACTTCTTTTTCTACACCCTTAATACTCTTAAGGTATTCTTCTTCTACAGGAGAAAATGTAATCTCCTGATATTTTCGATACTCTGTCTTTGCCTTTTTAATAGCCTGATCATGACTAACCTTTCCTGGACCTTCTAAAAGTTTTCGATTTCCCGATGTAAGGATAGAATCCAATTGTTCTACATAATCACTCATATACATCGGCTTATGCTCGATAGCATTGATTTCAGCTAGATCAAAGTAACCTGATACAAGGTTATTGAGAATCTTTAATTCATCTTCTTTTAAATAATTCTTAGCAACTCCTATGTCTTTCAACGCAGGCAATTCTCCTGCAAATGAAGTCAACCCCATAAAAGGTTTCTCAGCATCTGCTCTTTCATAGATTACTTCTGCCGCAGTATGACCATGTGCAGCATAATGTAACTTATTCTGCACAATCTTAAAAAACTGAATAGACTCCTCACTTCTAGGATTATAGTCAACGCTGGTTGAATACAAATCCAAAACCTGTCTGTATAAAACCTTCTCCGAAGAACGGATATCTCGAATTCTATCTAATAGCTCTTTCCAATAGTTTCCGCCACCATTTCCTTTTAAGCGTTCATCATCCATTGCAAATCCCTTGATGATATATTCCTTCAAAACCGAGTTTGCCCATATACGAAACTGCGTGCCTCTCTGAGATTTCACGCGGTATCCAACAGAAATAATGACATCTAAATCAAAGTATTCTACGTTATATGTTTTTCCATCTGAAGCAGTTGTTGCAAAATTTGCAACAACTGACTCTCTTTCTAACTCACCCTCTAAAAATACATTTTTTATGTGTCTAGAAATGGTAGACTTATCCCTTTGAAACAATTCCGCCATTTGATCAAGAGAAAGCCAAACTGTTTCGTTTTGAAGATTTACCTCCAACTTACTTAAACCATCCTCGGTCTGATAAATAACAACTTCACCCTTATTTTCCATTAGCGAAACACCTCCTCAAGACTTCCAGACAATTCTTTTTCAAGTTTCCTGATTTCAGCCATTATAATATCTCCTTATCTTTGTTTCTCTTCGCCCTCGCCAGCGTTGCCTTACTTATCCCAGTCAACTTTGTCACCTGAGTATAACTATGATCCTTTAACAACTCTAGCGCATGCTCTATCTGTTCCTTACTATACTTCTTAGGTCTTCCTTCATGGAATCCCTCATGTTGTCTCGCCATTGCTCTACCTTCCTGAGTTCTCTCTACTATCATATCCCTTTCAAACTCAGCGAATGCAAACATCACTTGAAAGATAAGCTTACCTGTCGGTGTATTGTCCATCTTACCCATATTAAGGACATACACACTAACACCTCGCTCTAACATTTCACGCACAAGTTTAGAGCCTTCAGTGGCACTTCTGGCTATTCTATCTAGCTTAGTAACAACCAAAGTGTCTCCCTTTGAAAGCTTACCCATCAATTTATCAAACTCAGGTCTGCTTGCCACAGTTCCGGTAAATGTATCTTTATAAACCTCTGTAGCTCCAGCCTCTCTTATGGCCTTTTCTTGACCTTCTAAGCTATTGCCATCCTTGGCTTGTGTTTTCGTACTAACTCTCGCATATCCATAGATCATTTATCATTTCCTCCATATAAACGGTCATACAATGCACTAATTATATGATACCATATTATGAAACCATTGAAAACCTTTATTATCAACAATTTTCTACCAGTCTCATAACTTAAAAGTTTTGAGACTAAAATCACCTAACACCCACATTTTTTCTCCCATTGGTCCATTGGACCAATCCACTTATTATACCCACACACTATTCCAATCAATTTACTTGTCAGCTCGACTCCGCTTCGCTTTATCTCGCTGTCATCTGACAACCAGAAACCCGTGGAACTAGAATAAAAATTAATAGCCGACTTCGTCGGTCCCATAAATAAAAACAAAGGACGCCTTGAGTGTAAACACTCATTCGTCCTTTGTTTTTATTTATTGTGCTACGCACATCTATTAATTTTTATTCTAATTCTATAGTTCCCGGTGGTTTACTGGTAATATCATACATTACTCTATTTACTCCACGAACTTCGTTTGTTATACGAGTCATAACTGTCTTAAGAACATCGAAAGGTATATCTGCGGCTTCTGCAGTCATGAAGTCAATAGTCTTTACTGCACGCAGGACTATGGCATAATCGTAGGTTCTCTCATCTCCCATTACTCCCACGGAACGCATATTTGAAAGAGCTGCGAAGTACTGATTGATATCTCTGTCAAGGCCAGCCTTTGCTATCTCATCTCTGAAGATAAAGTCTGCATCCTGAACTATTCTTACCTTTTCTTCTGTTACTTCGCCTATGATTCGAACACCAAGGCCAGGTCCAGGAAATGGTTGTCTAAAAACAAGGTAGTCCGGGATACCAAGTTCGAGTCCGGCTTTTCGTACTTCATCCTTGAAAAGTAATCTGAGAGGCTCTATTATTTCTTTAAAGTCTACTGTGTCAGGAAGTCCACCCACATTGTGATGTGACTTTATAACAGCTGACTCTCCACCAAGACCACTCTCAACTACGTCAGGATATATGGTTCCCTGAACAAGAAAATCAACTGCTCCTATTTTCTTGGATTCCTCTTCAAATACTCTTATAAACTCTTCACCTATGATAGCTCTCTTTTTCTCAGGTTCCGTAACACCTTTAAGCTTCTCATAGAATCTTTGCTGTGCATTTACTCTTATAAAATTAAGCTCATAGTTTCCGTTTGGTCCAAATACAGCTTCAACCTCATCACCCTCATTCTTACGAAGCAATCCGTGATCCACAAATACACATGTAAGATTATTTCCGATTGCCTTAGAAAGTAAAACCGCTGCAACACTTGAATCCACTCCACCTGAAAGAGCACAGAGAACTTTGCCGTCACCAACCTTTTCTCTGATTTCCTTTATCTGGTTTTCAACAAATGAAGTCATCTCCCAGGTACCTGCACATCCGCATATTCCTCTTACAAAGTTAAAAAGCATTTTGGAGCCTTCAGGAGTATGCAGTACTTCAGGGTGGAACTGAATTCCATATAGTTTTTTATCTGTATTTTCCATGGCCGCTACCGGACAGGACGCCGTAACAGCTACCGATTTAAATCCCGGTGCAAGCTCTGATATATAATCAAAGTGGCTCATCCAGCATACTGTTTCTTTAGTAACATCTGTAAATAATGCAGAAGAATTATCAACTGTTACATCTGTTTTTCCATATTCTCTTGCACTGGCTCTCTCGACCTTACCACCAAGAATATGTGTCATAAGCTGCGCTCCGTAACACAGTCCCAAAATCGGGACACCTAACTCAAAGAGTTCCTCAGAGCAGCTTGCTGCTCCCGGTTCGTAGCAACTGCTTGGTCCACCGGTAAGTATGATACCCTTTGGGTTCATAGCCTTTATATCATCTATCGGAGTTCTGTAAGAGTAAATCTCACAGTATACATTGCACTCACGAACTCTCCTTGCTACTAGCTGATTGTACTGACCTCCAAAGTCAATAACTATAATTTTATCATGGTTCATAAACACTCTCCATTTCTGTAATAACTGCCTGTTTAGCGTGTGATATACCAAACATCCAGCATATACACCTCTTCAGAGCCTGATTCTTCAAGCTTTTATGATCACTATCTGTTTGGTATGTAACGCGCCAAATATCCTGCAAACTCAGTAATATTGTGAGTCTGTAATATAACCCTTCCCGGCCCCGTTAATTTAGTCAAAAACAAGCCTTCACCACCAAGCAAAATATTCTTCATGCCCTTTATGGTTTCAACTTCGTAGGAAACAGTTTTTTCAAATGCAACGACATTTCCCACATCAACTTTTAAAACCTCATCGGATGCCAGATTTTTTTCAATCATATTTCCGTAGGTTTCAAGGAAAACCATTCCTTCGCCTGCTATATCCTGCAGTACAAAGCCCTCTCCGCCAAATATACCGGAAGAAAACTTTTTTACAAATGAAATGTTGATGTCCACAGTAGGCTCAGAACATAAAAACGCACCCTTCTGAGCGATTATTCCCTTTGTCTTTCCCAGATTTATGGGGACAATCTCTCCCGGCATATTGGATGCAAATGCTATGGAAGCTCCTTCTCTTTCAGCCGTATACTGTGCAACAAATATTGATTCGCCTGATATCATACGACTAATACCCTTTATTACTCCACTGTTTGCGCTTGTGTTCATATCGATACCCTCAGACATCCACGCCATGCCGCCGGTCTGAGTTATCATAGATTCTCCGGCCTTCTCAAATACGATTTCCACAACCGGAACCTTTGATCCACTTAAAGTATATTGCATAATTACCCCTTTTTAACTAATTACCTGAATACTAAAGTATTATTTTCTCCTACTTAATTAAAGTTTGTTGGATTACCGTAGTACTCCTGCGGTAGTTCACCACTGTTAAATTCATTATCACTAATTTCCGAAGACTCTGATACACTATCTGTATTATCATTCCCCATAGTCTCCGTCATCTGTAAACTTTGATTTGGTTTTTCACTTGCATCCTCCGAGACCTTAGTTGTCCATCTGACTTCATCCGGTCTTTGATCATACTCACTTCCTGTGAAAGTATTATTCATCGGTGGATTTCCTGCATAATTATTATTAACAGGTGTCACTCCTGCCGGATTATTCACCGGTGGATTTCCTGCGTAATTACTATTAGCAGGTGTCACTCCTGCCGGATTATTTACCGGTACATTTCTTGTAAAACCGTTATTTACCGGTACATTTCCTGTATTCTGTATCCCTTGATTTGATGCAAATGCACTGTAAAACATTCCTGGTCCATGCCCCGCCACTGTCCTTCTGCTCCTGTATGAATTTTCAAAGAAAACATATATTACGCAGGTGTCGCTAAGCCGGTCATGGAGAGCTCTTTTTTCATCATCCGGAATCATCATAAGGTATCCGACATACATTATAAGATCAGATAGCAACCTTCCTACGGTCTCTCTGTAAAGTATTTCACCGAAGGTTGGAAGTCTGGTTTCAGAGCTTACCACCTTTATACGCATAAGCCTCTTACCTATGGTAGCACCGGAGATGTATGTCTGAGCTACAAAATATATAATAGTTACCAGTAATATTATAAGGTCAACCAGATTGTATTTAAATATCAGCGGTCTGACCATGAAGCTTTCGGGATTTGTAAGCTTTATGAAAAAAGCGGCAGTCTTTAAGCTTCCCAACAGTAATCCTATTATAGTCATATCTATAAGATAGGCTACCAGTCTCACCCAAAAGCCGGCGTAAATTTTTTCATAATTATTTGGCATAATAAAGTAATTCTCCATTTAAAGGGTTTTCAATCTTTTCAGTTATAATCTGTGTCTCTGACTTCGGAACTAAAGATTCAATCTTTCCAAAAAGAGATGTGAAAAAATCAGTTATCTCATCTTTAGGTTCAAAGAACTCTATATCCGGTCCGTATTCTCCCTTTTCTATAATGTGTTCTTTATACTCATCGAATTCGCTAATCTCATCTATAAGTCCATTTTCTTTAGCCTGTGTAGCTGTGTAGATACGTCCGTCAGCAAGCTCTTTTACGGTATTAACATCCATTTTTCTTCCATTGCTTACTGCATTTACAAATCTATCATAGCTTTCATCCACCATAGCCTGAAGGATTTCTTCCTGCTCTTTGGTAAGTGGCTTGGTAGCAGAACCTATAGTCTTATTTCTTCCACTTGTAATATCGATTTCTTCAAGACCAATCTTTTCATATAGTTTTCCGTAATTGGTATATGAAAGAATAACACCTATGGAACCTGTTGTATCCTCTATGTTTGCATAAATCTCATCAGCTGCCATGGAGATATAGTAAGCTCCTGAGCATGCCATAGAGTCAAAGTATGCATATATAGGTCTTCCGGTCTCCTCTTTATATTCTAAAAGCTCCTTGTACAACTGGTTACTGTGGTAAGTTGTTCCTCCCGGACTATCCACATAAAGAAGTATACCCTTATTTAGATCATCAGTTTTCATGTGCTCAATCATTTCCATAAAGCGGTCATGATTATATCCGGATCCTGTAGTAGAATCACTTCCCATGATTGTTCCAACTATATCAAGTTGAGCTATATATGGAGTTGTAGGATATGTAAGGCTTTCATCTGAAAAAATAGATGTGATACTTCCCAGAGAAGCTTTACTTTTTTCCTCTGCTTCTTTTTTATATTTTGCTTCGATTATATTTGGTATGGTTCCAACAATTCCTACAACTATAACGAGGATAGCTGCTACAATCATACCTAAAAACTGTTTCTTCTTCAAAATAACACCTGCCTTTTTATTTTTCTGCTATAGCTTCTATCTCAATAGCAACATCCTTAGGAAGTCTTGCAACCTGCACACATGATCTGGCAGGGAAAGGCTCCTCAAAGTACTTAGCATATACTTCATTTATATTTGCAAATTCATTCATATCGGATATGAAAACGACAGTTTTAATAACCTTGCTCATAGATGAGCCTGCAGCCTCAAGAAGATTTTTTAGATTTCTTATTGCCTGATCTGCCTGTGTAGCAGCATCACCCTGTACAAGTTCACCGGTTGCCGGATCTACAGGTATAACTCCTGATGTAAAAACCATTCCGTTTACTTCGATTGCCTGTGAATAAGGTCCGATTGCAGCAGGTGCCTTGTCTGTACTGATTACGTTTTTCATGTTATTTACCTCTCTTTCAATCCTAAAACTATTTAATTTATAACTACTAGTTTCTCTTGATCAAATTGATCATGTTAAAACATAGTGTTGATTATATCATTTATATGCGTATTTTACAATATATAGTTGTATTGACCTTTTTATAAAACTGCTTTATAATTGAGAAGTCTACCGACCTTAATTTCACAACGGAGGAATAATAAATGTCAAATACTGAGTTTAATCTCGGAGAATACCAAACCCTAAAAGCTGTTAAAAAAACGGATTTTGGCTATTTTTTAGGCAATGATGATACCGAAGCCACCATCCTGCTTCCAAAAAAAGAGTGTCCTGACACCCTTGAAACTGGAGATAATATAGAAGTTTTTATATACAAAGATTCAGATGACAGACCTGTCGCAACTACCTTGAAACCACTTATAACACTAACCGAAGTCAAGAGACTTCGGGTTAAGCAGGTTACACGTATAGGTGCATTTTTGGACTGGGGTCTACTAAAAGATTTACTTCTGCCCTTCCATGAGCAAATTTACAAAGTATCTGAAGGTGACATGGTTTTAGTTAAGCTTTACATCGACAAATCCGAAAGGCTCTGTGCTTCCATGCATGTCTATGACTCGCTTTCCACAAATTCACCTTACCATGAGGGTGATGAAGTAAGTGGAACAGTCTATGAATTAAGCGATAATTTCGGTGTATTTGTTGCAATTGACGATACCTACTCTGCTCTGATACCTAAGAAAGATGTATTTGAAGAGTACCATATCAATCAAAAAATAAATGCCCGAATATCAAAGGTATTAGAAGATGGAAAGCTTACACTCGCCACCAAGAAAAAGATTCCCGAGCAGATGGCTTGTGATGCAAAGACTATCCACGAAGCCCTCAAATCAGCTAAAAACGGATTTATACCACTTAATGATAAGAGCTCACCTGATGATATCAAGCGCACATTTCACATGAGTAAGGCTTCCTTCAAAAGAGCAATCGGAAATCTCTACAAAGCCAAGTTAATAAAAATTGAATCAGATGGAATACATCTTAGCGAAGATAAGATTCAGTAGGAATCTTCGTTTCGTCGACTCTGAGTTAGTCGACTTCTATATGATATAAAAAACCTCTCTTGGGAGATCATTTTCGATCAATCAGAGAGGTTTTATATTACATTTATTATTATATATTTACTCAGCTTCAGTGTACTCGCCGTACTTTCTGTAACGCTGATATCTTGCCTCCAAAAGCTTCTTTTTAGAAAGCTTTGAAAGTCTTGGAAGCGCTTCCTTAAGCGCTTTGTAAATCTGATTTGTAGTATAAGTCAGATTATTTTCAAGACCATCAGGTGACTCTGTAAATATCTTGTCACATACATCATTTTTAAGAAGCTCTTTTGCATTCATCTTCATAAGCTCTGCTGCTTCATCCGCTCTGGAAGGATCCTTCCAAAGTATACTTGCAAATCCTTCAGGTGAAAGTACTGAGAAAAGACCATTTTCAAGCATCCATATTTCATCGCTTACTGCAAGGGCAAGCGCTCCACCGGAGCCGCCTTCACCTGTAAATATTGTGATAATTGGTGTTTTAAGTCTGGACATCTCCATAAGATTTCTTGCTATAGCTTCACCCTGACCTCTTTCCTCAGCACCTAAGCCCGGATACGCTCCGGCAGTACAAATGAAAGTGATTACAGGTCTGTTGAACTTCTCAGCCTGTTTCATAAGTCTTAAGGCCTTTCTGTAACCATCCGGATTTGGCTGTCCGAAGTTACATCTCATATTTTCCTGAAGAGTGTGACCCTTGTTGATTCCTATTACAGTAACACTCATTCCGTTAAATGAAGCGATTCCACCCACTATTGCTTCATCATCAGCATAATATCTATCACCATGAAGCTCTATAAAATCTTCAAATAATTCATTTATAAACTGTCTGGTAGTTGGTCTTGTTGCTTTACGGGCAATCTTTACAGATTCCATTGCTTCTGTTGTCTTTGCACTCATTACGCTTATCTCCTTTTATATCCTATAGTTATCTTTTTTGTGCGTGAAGCTTTAATATTGTTGCAAGCTCGCCTGTTAAATCTTCACGATTTACTATACGATCCACAAAACCGTGTTCAAGCTGAAATTCCGATCTCTGAAATCCTTTTGGAAGATCCTCATTAATAGTAGCTTTTATAACACGCTGTCCCGCAAAACCTATAAGAGCCTTAGGTTCGGCGATAATTATATCACCTAACATGGCAAAACTTGCGGTAACACCACCAGTAGTAGGGTCTGTAATAACGGTTATGTAGAGGAGTCCTGCATCGTCGTGACGCGCTACTGCTTCTGACACCTTTGCCATCTGCATAAGAGATATGATACCCTCCTGCATTCTGGCTCCGCCCGAAACAGTAAATACAATTATAGGGAGTTTTTCTTCCGTAGCTCTTTCAAATGCTCTTGTTATCTTTTCTCCGACTACAGAACCCATACTTCCCATCATAAAGTGACTATCCATAATAGCTATTGCTGTCTCTTGTCCGCCGATAGTACACTTACCTGTTACAACTGCTTCTCTTATACCTGACTTATCCTGAGCAGCCTCTATAACCTTATCATAATCAGGGAAATTCATAGGATTGGCACTTGAAAGACCTGCATCCCACTCAGTAAAGCTTCCCTCGTCACAGGTGATTTTGATTCTTTCTGCAGGAGACATCCTAAAGTGTGCTCCGCAACTAGGACAAAGCTTATATTTTGAAATATCTTTTTTATATATGAGATTCATACACTTTTTACACTTTACCCAGCTGTCATCCGGAATCCCAGGTCCCTGATTCTTCTTTTTCAAAAAAGATGATTTCTTCTTTGATGATCCTGACCCTGTTTTTATATCTTGCACATCACCTAATTCTACGTAATTCTTAGAAAAAACATTTAACTTTTTCACATTTGGAAACTTCATTTTCCTATAATCCTCCATGAAATATGCGCTGTTTTCTTTATTTTCCTATGATAAATATAAACTCAGCACTGCAGGCAACCTCATCTCCTACGTATGCCTTTCCTGTACCGGTTCCGATATTCTTCTTAAGCTTATCGATACTAACTTCAAGTCTGAGTGTATCTCCGGGAGTTACCATCTTCTTAAACTTTACATTATTTATACCACCAAAGTAAGCTGTTTTTCCTTTAAATTCTTCCTTTGAAAGTATTGAAACCGCTCCCGCCTGAGCCATAGCTTCGACTATAAGTACACCGGGCATAACCGGTTCTCCCGGAAAATGTCCCACAAAGTGTGGCTCGTTCATCGATACATTTTTTATAGCTGTACAACTCTCTCCCGGAACCATATCCGTAACCCTGTCAATAAGTAAAAATGGGGGTCTGTGAGGAATTATATTCATAATTTCTTTAATATCCAATTCCATATCTATTCTCCTTGAGTAAAGCTTTTAGGTCAATTACTCTGCAAACTTTTTAATACAAATAACTGCGTTGTGTCCACCAAATCCAAATGAATTAGAAAGTGCATACTCTACCTCTGCCTTACGTCCCTCATTTGGAATATAATCAAGATCGCACTCAGGATCCGGTGTCTCATAATTGATTGTAGGTGGAAGGAAGCCCTCTTCTATCGCCTTTGTAGCTATGATAGCTTCAACCGCACCTGCAGCACCCAGCATATGTCCTGTCATAGACTTTGTTGAACTTACAGGTATTTTCTTTGCGAAGTTACCCATAACAGTATGGATAGCCTTAGACTCACCCTCATCATTTGCATGTGTAGATGTACCGTGAGCATTGATATAACCAACCTGCTCAGGTGTGATTCCTGCCTCTTCCATAGCTAACTGCATAGCCTTCGCAGCACCCTCTCCATCAGGAAGCGGAGCTGTCATGTGATAAGCATCCTCGGTTGAACCATAACCAACTATTTCTCCGATAATCTTAGCACCTCTCTTCTTTGCATGCTCATATTCCTCTAATACGAGCACTCCTGCACCATCTGACATAACGAATCCGTCACGATTCTTATCAAACGGCTTACAAGCTGTTTTAGGATCGTCTGAATTAGTAAGAGCTGTAAGATTTACAAATCCAGCCATTCCAAGCTCGCAGATAGAAGCCTCAGTTCCTCCTGCAAGTACTACATCGCTGTAGCCATGCTTTATCTCTCTAAATGCATCGCCCACGGAATGTGTTCCGGATGCACATGCAGTAGTTACATTTTTACATACGCCCTTCATACCGTAACGAATAGCAATACTGGCAGATGCCATATTGGCAACAATCATAGGAATAAAAAATGGTGATACTCTCTTTGGTCCCTTTTCAAAACAGGTTTTAGCCTGCTTCTCAATATTTACGAAACCACCGATACCCGAGCTTACGATAACACCTACTCTGTAAGGATCTTCATTCTCCATCTTAAGTCCACTCTGCTCTACAGCCTGAGTTGCAGCTGCAACAGCGAGAACAGAAAACATATCCATACGCTTAAGCTCTTTTTTATCGAAATACTCTTCCGGGTTAAAATCATCACGAATTTCTCCGTCAACATTACACTTAAGATTAGAAGCGTCAAACTTCTTGATAAGTCCTATACCGCTCACTCCGTTCTTTACGCTTTCCCATGTTTCTTCCGCATTGTTTCCAACAGGTGTTACTGCTCCCATACCTGTTATGACAACTCTTTTACTCATAACTAATCCTCCGCAATTTGTTTTGTCGTGCCCCGCACCTGCACATATACTTAAAGGTGGGGTTATCTTCCATCGGGTTAATATTTCTATCAGATGCACATACCGCCATCTACGTTTAATACCTGTCCTGTAATATAATTCTGCTTTGCTAAAAATACGCAGGCAGTCGCAACATCTTCCGGCTTTCCTCCACGTCCCATAGGTATGGAGCCAAAGATAGCCTCTTTCTGCTCATCTGTAAGAACCGCTGTCATGTCGGTCTCTATAAATCCAGGCGCAATAGCATTTACAGATATATTTCTGCTTGCAAGCTCCTTAGCTGCAGACTTTGTCATACCGATAACGCCTGCCTTTGAAGCAGCGTAATTTACCTGTCCTGCATTTCCCATGATTCCAACTACAGAAGCCATATTGATTATAGCTCCGCTTTTCTGCTTAAGCATAAGCTTGCTTGCAAACTTAATCATGTTAAATGTACCCTTAAGATTGGTATCAATTACAGCATCAAAATCCTCTTCCTTCATACCAAGTAGAAGGTTATCCCTTGTGATACCCGCATTGTTTACAAGTACATCAACTGTACCAAACTGCTTCTTTGCCTGATTTATAAAGTCCTTTGCAAAAGAGAAATCGCTTACATCTCCCTGCAAGGAAAGCACTTCCACGCCTTGCTCCTTTATCTCTGCGATAGTAGCGTCAGGCTCTGTACTGTGATAATTAAGAACTATATTACAGCCTTCCTTTGCGAATGCAACGGCAATAGCCTTTCCTATTCCCTTAGCTGCACCTGTAACTACAACTGTTTTTCCTTTTAACATAATTAACTCCATTTCCTGATTCATTAGGCCGATTCATTTAACTTCTCGACAGTTTTGTTAAGAGTTGCAACATCCTCGACATTCATAATCTTCTTGCCCTTGAGAGTTCTCTTTACGAAACCTGAAAGAGCCTTACCCGGACCTATCTCGATAAAGGCATCAGCTCCGGCGCTATCCATATTTCTTACTATATCTTCCCATCTTACCGGACTTATAACCTGTTTTGTAAGTATAGGAACTATATCATCCTTTGATCCAATTATCTGTGCATTAAGATTTGTATACACAGGAATTTTCATATCATTTATAGTCATCTTCTGAAGCTCTACTGCAAGCTTATCCGATGCACTCTGTAAGAGCTCAGTGTGAAATGGACCGCTAACCTTAAGCTTAACGACCATCTTTGCTCCCTTTTCCTTGAGAAGCTCTGCTGCTTTTGCTGCTGCTCCAGTCTCTCCTGCTATAGCAATCTGACCCGGGCAATTATAGTTTGCCGGGATTACATAGCCCTCTCCGGAATCCATAACACTCTTGCAAACCTCCTCAATTACTGAGGTTTCAAGACCGATAATCGCATACATGGCACCCTGTCCTGCAGGAACTGCCTCTGCCATAAACTTTCCTCTCTTCTGGACAAGGCCTACAGCCTCCTCAAAGGAAAATGCTTCGCTTGCCACAAGCGCACTATACTCACCAAGACTTAATCCTGCCGTCATATCAGCACGGATTCCCTGCTCCTTAAGAGCCTTCATAGCTGCTATTGACATGGTAAGTATGGCAGGCTGAGCGAATTCTGTATTACCAAGCTTTTCTTCATCATTAAAGCAGATATCCTTTATAGAATATCCGAGCACTTCATCTGCTCTGTCAAATATTTCTTTGGCCTCTCTGAAATTATTATATAAATCCTTGCCCATACCTGCGTACTGGGCACCCTGGCCACTAAACATAAATACTATATTCATACTTTACCTCTCACTATCCCCTAACATAAAGTAAAAGCCGGACATGCGTGAAAATCCCCTTCACGTATGACCAGCCTCCTTTAAATGCAAGGAAATTATCTACTCTTTTCTACAATCTCTACAGCATCCTTAACTGTTACGATAGAATTAGGATCTTCGATACTAATATCAAATTCATCCTCAATATCATTAATGATCTGGAAAAGATCAAGAGAATCTGCATCTAAATCGTCCTTAACATTTGTTTCTAAAGTAATCTCACTCTCATCTTTACCTGTCTGCTCTGCGATGATTTCCTGAATTTTCTCAAAAATTTCTTCCATTATTTTATTCCTCCTAAATGATAATAAATAAGATATTCTTGAAGATGTTGTTTTATTCTACCTTCTATATGTTTAATCTCATACAACGGCAGTTATATGAAAACAACACGCGTATAGTTTACATTAAAACTTATATTATGTAAACCACTTTTTTTACCACTCTACCAATATAGTTCCCCAGCTGAGTCCGCCACCAAATCCTGACAGAATTATTTTGTCTCCTTTATTAAGCAATCCATTATCATCCATCTCCTTTAAGGCAACCGGAATGCTGGCTGAAGAAGTATTACCATATCTTTCAATATTCATGTAAAACTTATCCATGTCAACCTTTAGTTTTTTTGCAACAACTTCTATAATACGTGTATTGGCCTGATGTGGCACAAAGAACTTAATGTCATCCATGGTAAGACCTGCTGACTCCACTACATTGCATATACTTTCCTTAAGTTTTGTTGTAGCGAATTTAAAGACTTCTCTTCCATCCATAAAAATACTAGTATCGTCCTGTGTAAACTTTGGCATACCATTGAAGCAATTGGCTGTAGGAAGTTTACCGTTTCCAAGCACTTCCCAATCTTCTCCCTTGCTTCCGAGTTCTTCTTTTATTATACCTCTGTCTTCAGACGCACGCATTATAACAGCTCCCGCTGCATCTCCAAAAAGCACACATGTAGTTCTGTCTTCCCAATTGGTGAATTTAGAGAGTACCTCTGAGGCTATAACAAGCACAGTCTTTGCAGCTGATGCTCGTATGTACTTATCTGCAACAGAAACAGCAAATATAAAGCCTGCGCAAGCAGCAGAAACATCCATGCATGAGGCATTTACAGCACCGATTTCCTTCTGTACCATGCATCCAACCGTTGGAGTAAGGTAATCCGGAGAGCAAGTAGATACAACTATCATATCTATTTCCTTTGGATCAATTCCTGCTTTCCCGATAGCTTCCTTCGCAGCCTCTGCGGCCAGAGTAGCACCGGTTTCATCCATTACTACGTGTCTCTCTTTTATACCTGTACGGGTGTAAATCCACTCATCACTGGTATCTACGATTTTCTCCAAATCAAAGTTAGTAACTGTTTTCTTCGGGATACCCGCTCCTGTTGCTATTATTTCAGATTTTATCATCTTTTCAAATACTCTTTTCTTATTATTATGTATTATTATATTTAATGTTTATAATTTAGCTGTAAAATCAATGCTCGCTTCAAACCTCAACAAGGCCGTCTATCTCAACATGTATGTCAACGTCCTCGTCATAATCGACATTATCAATACCAAAACCAAAAATCTTAAAGAAGTCTTCCCAGTATCCGTCAATATCTGCAATTGTCTTGATATTATCTGTATTAACCTTATCCCAGAGCTCTGAAACCGCAGATTGGATTCTATCTTCCATCTCGTAATCATCCACTCTTATAAGTCTGTTTTCATCAGTTACAGGTCCACTCTCATTAAGAAGCTTGTCGTGTATCATGCGATACATCTGCTCTACAGTTCCCTCATGATTTCCTGCTTCCTTCATAACCTTGAAAAGAAGTGATATATAAAGCGGAACAATAGGAATAGCTGCGCTAGCCTGTGTAACCACAGCCTTGTTAACTGAAACAAATGCATTTAATCCGTTATACTGTCCGTTCATTATATCTGCTGTCTTATAAAGATCCTTCTTTGCCTGACCGATAGAGCCTTCCTTGTATATTGCGTGAGTAATAACCGGTCCGATATATGAGTAAGCCACTGTATATGCGTTCGGTGCTAAAACTCCTGCGCTATCAAGTGCTTCTATCCAGTCCTTCCAATCCTCTCCACCCATAACCTTTATGGTAGAGGCGATTTCTTCCTCTGTTGCAGGGTCAATAGTCACATCTGTAACCTCATTGTTTCTTAAATCAACAGTTCGGTTTGTGTAAGGCTCTCCCACTGTTTTTAATACTGATGAGTAGGTAGTACCGTCAGCAGTTGTCCTTCTCGGAGCAGCTATACTGTATATAATAAGGTCAACCTGTCCCATATCCTCTTTAATTATCTTTATGGCCTCATCTTTAACTGCCCTTGAGTATGCATCTCCGTTTATAGTCTTTGCATAAAGACCATCCTCGTGAGCTATCTTTTCAAATGCTGCTGTATTGTACCAGCCTGCTGTAGCAGTTCTCTTCTCGCCCTTTGCTTTTTTATCAAATATAACACCCAGTGTTTTAGCTCCGCATGAGTAAGCTGCTGCAATTCTGCTTGAAAGACCATAACCCATGGATGCGCCGATAATAAGGGCATTTTTCACCTTTCCTGTCTTAGGCATACTCTTAACGTACTCTATCTGATTTTTAACATCTGCACCACATCCCTTTGGATGAGCTGTTGCACATATAAATCCTTTTGATTTTGGTGTAACTATCATAATGAAGTTTATCCTCCCTTAAGTATTTCCTGTTGCATTATAACTATGAAACCTATTCTTGTAAAGTATTCTTTTCATCTCTTTTTTTTCTTAAAGTCTTTGCATTTTCCAAAACCGTCTTTTCATCCAGGCTGTATTTTCTTATAAAAAGTAACAATGCAAGACAGAGGACTATGGCAGGAATTACGGACATGGTTAGTCTTAAGCCCACAACCGATGAAGCTTTAAGAGAAACAGTGCTGATATCCGAACCGGAATCGTTACTAATATTAAATACAGACAAGCAAACTGCAGCTACTAAAGCAGCCACTCCGGATGCAAGCTTAACAACGAAGGTCTGCATGGAAAATATAACGCTTTCATCTCTTCTTCCATTTTTAATCTCACCATAATCCACAGTGTTGGCAAGGAATATGGTGGTTAATACCGTAAGTATTCCATTGGCTGAGAAGATTAAAAATGCAGGTATAAAAAGCACATAAACTGAGTTCATAGAGAATACAAATGCTATAAGAAGAAGGATTACATAGCCTGCAATCGCTGCTATAAGCGCAATCCTAAATATCTTTAATGAATCAAAAAATCTCCTGAGTATAGGGAACATTATCATCATTGAAAGTATCTGCATGGCACCACCAAAAGTTATAAATAAAGTATAGTTTCCGTTCCAGTTCGTGCCGCCAAAGTCGTACTTAAAGAAATATAATATCAGATTACTTGTTACGTAAAATGCTGTATTTACAAGAACTATGGCTATAACAACGGTCATTGCCTGATCGTTCTGAATAAGGGCTTTGAACATATCCTTTATAGATACGGTCTTCATCTCTACTGTTGATTTTTCTTTTATGTTTTTACAGGTTATGGTTATAAATACTATGAATAGAATCGCAACTATTATGGATAAAAGCATGAAACCGCTTCTTTCTATAAGCTGCTTCTTTTCATCATCCTTTACCAGAATCTTTCCGAGAATAGGCACGAGCACCATGGTAAGCATCTGTATAAGCGCAGAGCCTACACCGGCACAGGAGCGCGCCATCGCCGACACATTTTCTCTCTCTTTACCACCGTCTGTAAACGCCGGAACCATGGACCAGTAGGGGATATCCATCATAGTGTAGGTAACTCCCCACATGATGTAAATAATACATGCGTAAGCCGCCAAAGAACTTCCCGTAATTCCCTTTGGAACTGCAAAAAGTAACACCAAAAAAACAGAATTTAAAATCGTTCCTACAAACATCCAGGGACGAAATTTGCCCCACTTGGATTTGGTTTTGGCAACCAAGGCTCCCATGATAGGATCGTTAAATGCGTCGAACACACGGGCAGCAAGCAGGATTATGCCCATAACATAAGCCTTGACACCCAAGAGGTCCTGAAAATAGTACAGGATATATGTAGCAGTTAATGCATACACCATATCTTTTCCCACTGCTCCAAGGCCATAAGAAACCTTTTCCTTAAACCCCAATCTCATAAGTGTTCCCCCTTTTTTCTTACTACTCTTCAACCTTATAATTAGCAAAAAAATCTTCGCACATGCTCCCCAGCGAGCTTCCGGTATTATCTTCCGTAAAAAGCTCAAGCACAGGCTTCATAACTCTCTTAAACTCTTCCTCATGCTTGGTAAGTATTAGGATTTCCGCTGTATTTACCGCATCTGAAAGAGCAGTGTGCTCATCTCCCGTAAACACATAATCTGCAGAAGCTACAGCATCTTTAAGCTTTATTCTATTTTTGATATGAAGAAGTCTACTGAATTCTTCTTGAAAATCAACCCAGCTTTTTTCCATTTTTTCCACATCATCCAAGTGACACTTTTTGATACTTGATTCGTGCCTGAGTTGTCTTATATCTGCCATACTCCATGAGTAAAAAGTTACATCCTCTTCTCCAATCCAGTCCAAAAATGCGGACATAGCTTCATCATAAAGTGGAGCACCTACAAGCATCTCATCGGTTATATGTGTAAGTCTGATAATCATCCTATCCATCTTTCCGTGCTCAGGAAAAACATAGGTCTGATATTTATCTATAATTTCAAAATTATCATTCATTTTTACTGCGCCGATTTCTATCACTTCATTGTGAATTCCACCCTTCACTCTTTCGGCTTTCGGCACCTTGTTCATTTCCAAGTCTATCATAATATGCGTCATATCTTTTCCTCCATGACAAGTGAACTTGCTTTACCCATGCTCGCTCATCACCAACAGTAGCACAAAAATGTCTATATCATTTTCAATAATTAATCATTATAATTTAAGATTTGGAACAGCATTTAAGTCAAGCCCTGCCCTACTTCCCTTCATATATTCATAGTAACCCTGGCAGGCTATCATGGCTGCATTGTCAGTGCAGTATACGGGTGAAGGGTAGATAATATCTATCCCATTTTCCTCTCCCGCTTCCTTAAGGGCCGCTCTCAGTGCAGTGTTCGACGCCACACCTCCGGCTAGTGCAATTCTTTTTTCCCCGAAGCTTTTTGCACAATCCACAGCATGGGATACAAGTACGTCAGTTACAGCCTTTTGAAATGAAGCAGCTACATCTGCCTGATTTATTTCCTCGCCCTTCATTTTCGCTGCATTTAACTGATTTAAAACAGCTGACTTTACACCGCTGAAACTAAAGTCAAATGGTGAATCTCCTACCTTTGCACGAGGGAAATTGTAAGCCTCAGGATTACCTTCCTTTGAAATCTTATCAATCTTTGGTCCACCCGGATATCCAAGTCCTATAGCTCTCGCCACCTTGTCATAGGCTTCTCCTGCAGCATCGTCCTGAGTAAGCCCCAGTACTTCAAAGCTGTCATAATCTGTAACCCTTACCAAATGTGTATGTCCGCCCGACACTATCAGGCTTAGAAAAGGAGGCTTTAATTCAGGATGCTCGATATAGTTCGCAGCTACGTGACCTCGTATATGATGTACGCCTACAAGAGGCTTATCCAAAGCATAGGCATAGGCCTTTGCAAAGCTCACGCCTACCAGAAGCGGACCCACAAGACCCGGACCCTTGGTTACTGCTACAGCAGTAATCTCATCAGCAAAAATACCTGCGTCCTTAATAGCCTTTTCCACAACACTATCAATCTTCTCTATATGCTTTCTGGAAGCAATTTCAGGCACCACGCCTCCAAACTCCGTATGTATATCTATCTGGGAATATATAACATTCGATAAAACCTCTCTTCCGTTCCTTGCGACTGCTGCGGCAGTTTCATCACAGGAACTCTCTATACCCAGTATTAAAGTATCCACTTTACTCCTCCTCGAATCGCAGCTCTACTGTCCTTCTGTCCTTTGCTGCAATTGTTTTCTTGAAAATATTTTTCATCTCTTTTATGTATATCCCGGGATTAACAAGCGATGGAGAATAGTGTGTATACCATAACTCCGATACTCCCGCCTCACTTGCTATCTGTGCAGCTTCCTGCATCATCATATGCTTTTTCTTTACTGCATCATCCTGCTTTTCCGGATCTCCGTACATTCCTTCACATATCAGAAGGTCAGAATCCTTGGCGTGCTCAGTTATAGACGGAGTCGGTCTGCTGTCAGTACAGTAAGTAACCTTTAACCCCTTTCTTGGCTCCCCAAGTATCATATCCGGAGTATAAGTAACCCCCTCATATGTAACCGTCTCGCCCTTCTGTAATCTGCTCCATATGCGCATAGGTACAGCATTTTCCTCGGCTTTCTCAGGCATGAATTTTCCTGCCCTTGCTATAGATATGCTATATCCGTAGCAAACTACATTATGCAGCACCCTAAAAGCAGTTATATGATATCCATTGATTTCAAAGCACTCTTCTTTTTCCGATAATTCACAGAACTTAACTTCAAAGGGCAATCCCGGTGCTATAACAGTAAGAGCTCTGTAGACCTTTTCCAGCCCCTTAGGTCCGATAAGCGTAACAGGCTCGGTTCTCTCTGCATTTGCCATTGATAAGAGCAATCCCGGCAAACCTCCTATATGATCACCGTGATAGTGAGTGAAGCAGATAACATCTATATCATGCATACTCCATCCCTTTTCCCTTATGGTAACCTGGGTTCCCTCTCCACAATCAATAAGAAGAGCACTCCCATTAAACCTTGTCATAAGGGCGGTCAAATATCTTTTCGGAAGCGGCATCATACCACCGGTTCCCAGTAAACATACATCAAGCATATAAATTCATTTCCATGATAATCGCATCCTCCGACGGATTAGCATAGTATTCCTTTCTGGTACTTATTTGTTTAAAGCCCATCCTTTCATAAAGCCTTCTCGCTTCAGTATTGGAGTCTCTAACCTCTAGCATTATCCTTTGGGCTTCAGTCTTTTTAATCTCTTTTATCCCCAAATCTATCATATGACTTCCTATGCTTTGATTGCGATAATCCTTGCTCACAACTATCATATCCAGATCTGCTGTATCAAAAAGAACTCTGAATATACAAAAACCGATCACAAGGTCTCCATCCTCTGCAACCATACATATATTATAGCTTAATTTAAGACCATCTTCAAACTCTTTAATACCCCATGGAGATGAAAATGCACTGCGCATAATCCTGTAAGCGCGATACGCATCCCTCTTCTCCATAAACCTATAATTTATTTCTTTCATCCCTCTCTCTTTCAGCCTGGGATTTTCTAAGATATGTAAGCTTAAAGTCTCTAATCTCTACTGCCTTCCCTGATTCCTTCATCCTCTCACCCAGGCACGCTACTGCCCCTGCTGATTGCTTTAGTAGATGTGGCGGCGCAATCACATACTCCGCTTTAAAGTTTTCTTTTATATAATCCTTGTATTCAGGTACACCATCACCTAAAAATATGACTTTTTCTTCGTATTGGTACAACTTTTCAAAAAGCTCATCCAGAGAAATGGCCTCCTCCTGTGATATACATTCACCATTTTTATAGCAAGCAGTGTAAACCTGTGACCTCCTTGCGTTCATGATAGGACATACTATCCCATCCGCAAAAGGAAATAAATACCCCAGTGCATCCAATGTAGACACAGGTGCAATCGGTATTCCCAGCGCACATGCAAACCCCTTGGCGCTTCCCGCTCCGATACGAAGTCCTGTAAATGAGCCGGGTCCCTTAGCAACAGCTACTAAGTCTATGCTTTTTTTATCGGTATCCGCCATGGAAAAAGCCTTATCTATCATCGGAAGCAATGTAGTACTGTGAGTATAGGATGTGTCACTTTGCAGACATGCTGTCATCTTTCCATCCTCTATTATTGCTACACTTGCAACTGTTCCAGACGAATCTATACCTAAAACCTTCATTTTACCTGTTTCCTTCCAACTTATTGCTCTCCTGTCACAACTATCCTTCTAAAGTCAAATCCCTTATCCAAATCCTTTTCAATTTCGATCCTGATTGCATCACCCGGTATCAGCTCTGAGATATTATCGGCCCACTCTATAAGACTTACGCCTTCGCCGTAAAAATAATCTTCATAGCCTATTTCATCCATCTCCTCCGGCTCCTCTATCCTATAAACATCAAAGTGATATAGCGGAAGTCTTCCGGATGTGTACTCCTTTAGGATAGTAAATGTAGGACTACTTATAACCTCACTTATCTCAAGACCTGCACCAAATCCTTTTGTGAAGACTGTTTTCCCAACTCCCAGGTCACCGTTCAAAGTAATCACTGTCCCTTTTTTTACCCTCGATGCCATTTTCTTGGCTATCTCATATGTATCCTTTTCACTAAAACTATCGTACTCCATATGCTTACTCCCTGACACCCAGTTCTATCTTAAGTGTCTGTTTCTTATGCTCTTCACCTCGAACCAGAGTTATCTTTATAACATCCTCTTCTTTGTGAAGTCTTAAAAATCTATTTACATCAGACATTGATTTTACCTTTTCACCATCTATGGATATAATCGTGTCGGCAATTCTTAAACCACCTTCAAGAGCAGGCGAATTTCCATTAACCTCAGTTATATATATTCCCTCCGGTAATCCCTGATCTTCCATTGCATCGGATGTAACATCCACGCCTTTTATACCTAAGTAAGTTGCATCCTGATTTGTGGATAGTTCATTTATATAATCAATTATATCTGATATTCCGACAAATATCATCCCTTCTCCACCAACAAGGTTATTGGCTTTGACATCTATGATTCCAAGAATATTGCCCTCTGTGTCTACTACTACTCCGTTTGCGTTATTAACGTAATTAATATCTGTCATGAGAACACTTATTTCATCATCTGTGACAGGGATAGTAATATCCTTGTTCACCACACTTCCAATCTGTACTGAACCCTGTACTCCATTAGGACTTCCTATGGCTATTATCAGATCTCCCATGTTGCAGAGTGTAGAATCGCTAAATCTTGCAACGCTGATTTGTTCTCTTATATCCTTTTTAATATCCTCTTCAGAGACGGACAGAACTGCTATTCCAAGTTCCGAATCGTGTCCAATAACCTCAGACTTTATTCTGCTTGAGTCTCCAAATTTTACATAGACTTCATCTATGTTTTCCGATTCCCAACCGGTAACCATTATATAATATATACCATCTGCAAACTTAAAAACAACTCCGTTTTTATTTTTTTCATCCGAAACCTGACTGTCAAACCAATCCTTTACATGCTTGGAAGTATAGACATTGGCCATATAGGAATAACAGCTTTCTCCAACGTAAGCAAGCTTATTCCTTATCTCTCCGTAGTTTTTCACATTCTTTATCTCGCTCTGTGATATAGGTGCCACAAATGGTTTTTCGGTAGACGCAGGAGAGTTGCTTGGTATGGAAATCTCTATGGCAGGTGATGAATCCGAGCTGTCTTCAAGTCCCGGAAAACGAATTTTTAACACGCTTCCTACGAAGTAAAGTGTCAGTCCCGCTACAGCTCCAAAGAAAAAAGCGATGGCAAGTGTCACTATCAGGCGCTCTGTAATTTTTCTCACAAAATTCGCTCTGTCAGGTTTTATCTGCTCTCTTATAAATTCTTTCCTTGCAGCCTCATTTTCCTTTATGCTTTTTTTCTTGTTTTCTTTTTCGTCTTTTTTCATGTAACTCCTCAATTCCGAGAACGACTCAAATCACAATTATTTAATTATGAATCTCTCTATAATGATGTTAATGAAAAGATGAACTCCGTTCCTACACCCGGTGTACTGATTACATTTATCTTTTCTCCATGTGCTTCAACAATTTCCTTTACTATGGCAAGACCAAGACCGCTTCCTGTCTTATCCTTACCCCTCGACAAATCCGTTTTGTAGAACCTGTTCCAAATTCTGGCCTGTGACTCCTTAGGAATACCGATTCCATGATCCTTTACCGAAACAAATGCTTTGTTACGCTGATTTGTCACTGAAATATCTATGGAACTATTATTATTGGAAAACTTTATTGCGTTATCTATCAGGTTTTGTATAACCTGCTCTATCTTATAAAGATCTGCCTTAACCATAAGTTTTGGTGCACTAAAAGTTAATTCTATGGATATCTTTTTCTTTTTACACCTGTTTTCAAATGTGGCGGCAGACATTCTTACAACCTCATTTATATCAAATTCCGAAAGCTCGACATTAACTCCGTCATGCTCGAAATTATTTAATTCCAAGAGATTGTCTGTCATCTTTTTAAGTCTGTTTGTTTCAAAAAGTATTATTTCTAGGTATTTTGCATACATCTCAGGCTCTATGGTTCCGTCTAGCATAGCTTCCGTGTATCCCTTTATGGATGTAAGCGGAGACCTGAAATCATGGGATACATTGGCAATAAACTTTGTCTGTGCCTCGCTGTAATTACCAAACTTTTTACCCATATAGTTTAGTGAATCATAGATTTCCGAAAAGTCATTATAAGGTCTTTTTCCTATATCTACGTCAAAGTGGCCCATGGCATACTCTTTTGCGATTCTTGTAACCCTGTAAAGTCCCAGTTGAAATCTAAAATACAGAAAAACCAACACTAGTGCAGTGATAAGATTTATAATCATAAAGCTTATTATCATCTGATCTGTATAATCCTCAGCCTTGTTTTTGAGCCGGGTTATGGAATCACTTATTACTATATATCCTGAAATCTTTTGATTTACCGATATTGGGTAAACTAAGTAAATCTTATCATCATTATATAATTTTTTTAATTTATCACCCTCGTAAAACTGATTCAGTAAAAAGGTTTTATCATAATCACTTAGATTTTCGCCTTCAAACTGTCCATCTGCAGAATCAATTATTATCCTTCCCTTCGCCCCCACAAGCCATATCCGAAGCTTAGTGGCAACATATACACTTTTTAGCTCAGACCTTAAACTGTGAGTATCCGTTTTCATTTCTTCGCTTTCCAAGTCAAGGTTGGTAAAATATTCATCCGCCAAAGTTTCTGCAGTGGTATACAAGCTGTCCTTTTTTTCGGTATACAATTTTTCGTACACCTTTCCTCTTCCGTAGGTGTTTATGATAACAATTGTTGAAATCACTATTACAAGGTAACTAAGCAACCATGTTACTCTAAAATTAAGCTTCATTTACTTATATTTACCTCACTTTAAGCTTTGTCAATATATGGGTAATCAATTACCGTGACACTGTTTATTTTAATTCGAATTTATATCCTATTCCCCATACAGTTGCTATCCGCCAGTGTGTCGACTCATTGAACTTTTCTCTAAGTCTCTTGATATGCACATCAATCGTTCTGGTATCACCGATATACTCATATCCCCAGATTCGGTCAAGGAGCTTTTCTCTTGTAAACACCTGATTGGGGTGAGATGCCAGATAATAGAAAAGTTCAAGTTCCTTGGGTGGTATCTCCTTCTGTTCTCCCATGTAAACTACCGAGTAGTCCTTAAGTGAAAGTATAAGGTCATCGTACTCCACAACCTTTTCATTATTTGAGTTGTCTTTTGCTACAGGACTTGTAGTTTCAGTTGGAAATCTTCTAAGAACAGCCTTAACCCTCGCTACCATTTCTTTGTTATCAAAGGGCTTTATGATGTAGTCATCCGCTCCAAGCTCTAGTCCAAGAACCTTATCAAAGACTTCTCCCTTTGCTGACATCATTATCACAGGAACCTTTGAACCGGCCCTTATACTCCTCAAAACCTCATACCCGTCAATTCCCGGAAGCATGATATCCAGAAGTATAAGATCGGGTTTAAATGAATCGAAGGCCTTTAATGCTGAATCTCCGTCATTTACTATCTGCGTCTCGAAGCACTCCTTGTTAAGGTAGAGTGCCACAAGCTCTGCTATATTATTGTCATCATCTACTATCAGTATTTTTTGCTTTTCTGACATTTCTCTTCTCCTAATCATGAAACCTGATTTGCATTAATTAATATGAATCTTAGATTACTACTTGAAAGTCACGATTGTAACTCCCATGTCACCTTCTCCAAACTCTCCGTTTCTGTAGGAATCCACATACTTTAATTTCTTCAGACGATTTTGAACAGCATTTCTTAGTGCTCCTGTACCTCGTCCATGTACTACTCTCACCTGTGAAAGTCCGGCAAGATAAGCATCATCTAAATATTTATCAAGTTCCGGAAGTGCTTCCTGGGTATTTAGTCCTATAAGGTTAATCTCTCCCCCTATATTCTTAGCCTTATCATACTTTATCTTTCCACTTCCTGTTGACTGAGCTCTGTTAACAACCGGATTTTTTTCCGGCTTTTTCTTTATTATCTCTATATCATTTATATTTACACTTGTTTTGATAATTCCAATCTGAACCTGCATATTTCCCTTTCTGTCAGGAAGAGTCAGTACACTTGCATCCTGATTCATGGATAGGACATGCACATCCATGCCTGAAATTATCTCAGATGATTTTACCTTTTTCTTAGGCTTTTTTGCACCCTCTGCTAATCCCCTGGATTTATCCGTCTTCTTTATCTTTTCACCAATAGAGCGTCTCTTCTCCTCCATCTCTCTGACATCCGGATTAGTCTGCGCCCACTTGGTAAAGTCTCTTATGGTTTCATCCGCCACCTTCTTTGCGTCGGAAAGAATATCCGAAGCCTCTCTGTTAGCGTTATCAAGTATTTTTTTCTTTGCGGAATCTATCTTCTCATTCTTTTCTCTGAGTTCTCTCTCAAGCTTAGATACTTCTCTTCTCTTCTTTGATAATTCCATCTTTTCTTTATCTAACTTAAGCTTTGTACTCTCTAAGTCACTTATAACATCCTCGAAGTTCTTCTCCTCTGTCGCTATATTTTCCTCTGCTTTTTTAAGTATGGCATCTGAAAGACCTAACTTCTTTGATATTGCAAATGCATTACTCTTTCCCGGTACACCTATCAAAAGCTTATAAGTCGGAGCAAGCTTTTCTACATCAAACTCACAGGATGCATTCATAACTCCTGCTGTAGTAAGGGCATAGATTTTTAACTCACTGTAATGTGTGGTAGCACAGGCGCATATCTTCTTCTCATGAAGTGTGGATAAAATGGCTGTTGCAAGAGCAGCCCCCTCTACCGGATCGGTTCCTGCTCCCAGCTCATCAAATAGCACAAGAGACCTTTCATTGGCTTTTTTAAGTATTTTTACGGTATTAACCATGTGTGACGAGAAAGTAGATAAGCTCTGCTCTATACTCTGTTCATCTCCTATATCGGCATACACTTCATCAAAAAGCTTAAGAGAAGAATTGTCAAAGGCAGGTATATGAAGTCCCGCCTGTCCCATAAGAGTAAGAAGTCCTATGGTTTTAAGCGATACTGTCTTACCACCCGTGTTTGGTCCTGTGATAATAAGCATATTGTAATCTTCACCGAGCCTTACATCTATCGGAACACAGCTTTCCTTATCCAGAAGCGGATGTCTGGCTTTCTTTAGATTTAGGGTGCTCTCACTTTTTATTATCGGCCTTGAAGCCCTGATACTTCTGGAGTATTTTGCCTTTGCAAATATAAAGTCCAACGTTGAAAGGATGTCAAAGTCAATCTTTATGGTCTGGGACTCCTCGGCACACATATTGCTCAGTACCGCAAGTATTTTTTCTATCTCTGTTTTTTCCTCTGCTTCAAGCTCTCTAATCTGATTATTAAGAGAAATTACGGCCTGTGGCTCTATAAAAAGCGTAGAGCCCGTAGCTGACCTGTCGTGAACCGTTCCCTTAAATACACTTCTGTTTTCAGCCTTTACAGGAAGGCAGTACCTTCCGTCTCTCTGAGTTATAACACTCTCCTGAAGTAGGGATGCCTTGGAACTAAGTATAACATTTAGTACCTCATGGACCTTTCCGGATATATTTTTTATCTTACGACGTATATCAAAAAGCTCCGGACTGGCATCATCAGCTATTTCATCCTCGGCTTTTATACACCTGACTATCTCATCAGAAAGCTTTTTTGCCGGAACTAAGCCCTGATAATACTCATCCAGACTATCTCCCGTGGAATCATCATCATTTACTTTTGCTCTGAAATAGTTTTTAATGGTACCACTGCACCTTAATAATCCTGCTATTTCCAGAAGCTCTACCGTATTTAGGCTTGCGCCAAGCTTAAGCCTGTTTAAACTATCGGATATATCCTTTACACCCGTAAATCCCGGCTCTCCCTGTGTAACCAGGTGAGTGAGTGCATCCGAGGTTTCATCTTGATTTTTCATGATGATATCGAGCCTGGAATCGGGCTTAAGATTTCTGCACTTCTCCTTGCCGGCACTACAGACAGCAAAGCCCGTTAATATTTCTATTATTTTGTCATATTCCAAAGTTTTTAATGCTTTACTGTTCACTGTGTATATCCCTCTCTTTCCATAACTTATAGTATACATCAGAAGTAGTGTTATGTGCAAGAAAAACAAAAAATAGCAGGCATCGTTTTCGACGCCTGCTATCTGTAATCTTAGTAATATATATGCAATCGTGTCTGCTAATTATAGCTCAATTGTAACACTGTCAGTGCCTGCTGCAGCTGTAGCTTCCTTGCCTTCGCATACAACCTTGAATGTCTTATCTGTAGCTGTATACTTAACTTCTACCTTATTACCGCTTCTTGAAGCTGTAATTTCTGTAATCACATTGCTCTCGGAATCATAAACTGTAGCAGAAGCGCTCTTTCCGTCATCTAAGCCGTAGATAACTGCACATGCATCCTGAAGATAATCATAAACAACATTCATCTCGCCCTCAGCATCAAAATTACCAAAGGTAATGATTGAATTGTCACGAGCAATGATAGGCATCTGGAAGTAATCACATGTCTTCTTGTAATACTTTCCACCCTCGAACTTCTCGCCTGACTGAATGTCTGTCCATGTACCGGTATTAGGAACGTAGAACTCAACTGTTCCCTCTTCGTTCATAACAGGTGCGATTAAAAGGTTGTCACCAAGCATATACTGAGCATCAAGATACTTACAAGCTGTATCCTCTGAGAATGCGATAACCATAGAACGCATCATAGGAATACCTGTAGCGTGAGTCTTGTTTGCCTGAGCCCAAAGGTAAGGCATGAGCTTACCCTTAAGAACTGTGTAATGACGAAGAACATCACATGACTCCTCATCATAAGCCCAAGGCACACGGTAAGATGTTGAACCATGGAGACGGCTGTGTGTGGACATAAGACCAAATGCACACCATCTCTTATAAACATCGGCAGGAGCAGTAGCTTCGAATCCACCCATATCATGTGAGAAGAAACCGAATCCTGAAGAACAAAGTGAAAGTCCGCCTCTTACAGTCTCAGCCATCGCTGAATACTCTGCGTAACAGTCACCACCCCAGTGTACAGGGAACTTTTGACCGCCAACTGTTGCACTTCTTGCGAAGAGACAAGCCTTGTCCTTACCGAAGTACTCCTCTAAAGCCTCAAATACAACCTTGTTGTAGAGATATGTATAGTAATTGTGCATCTTTATAGGATCTGCACCATTGAAATACTTAACATTGGTTGGGATTCTTTCACCAAAGTCTGTCTTTATGTTGTTAACTCCCATCTCGAACAGAGTACGAAGAAGTCCCTTGAACCACTCGCAAGCCTCAGGATTTGTAAAGTCAACAATTGCCATACCTGGCTGCCAGAAATCAGTCTGGAATACAGAACCATCAAGATTCTTTATAAAGTAACCCTTTTCCTTACCTATATCGAAAAGCTTTGACTGCTGTCCTACATATGAGTTAATCCAGCAGCAAACCTCAAGATTCTTCTCATGAAGTCTCTTAAGCATTGCAGGAGGATCAGGGAACTGATCTGTATCCCACTCGAAGTTACACCACTCATACTCTTTCATCCAGAAGCAGTCAAAGTGGAATACCTGGAGAGGAATCTTTCTCTCAGCCATACCATCTATAAAGTGATTGATAGTCTCTTCATCATAATTTGTTGTAAATGATGTTGAAAGCCAAAGGCCAAATGTATAAGCCGGTGGAAGTGAAGGCTTTCCTGTAAGTGCTGTATAGTTCGTAAGCACTTCTTCAAGATTCTCACCACCGATTATGAAATACTCAAGCTCTTCGCCCGGAACTGTAAATGTAACCTTAGAAACAGTATCTGAGTTAACCTCAAAAGAAACCTTATCAGAACTGTTTACAAATACACCATAGCTCTTTGAAGAGATGTAGAAAGGTATATTCTTATAACTCTGATCTGAGCATGTTCCACCGTCTGAATTCCAGATTTCAACAACCTGACCATTCTTAACGAATGGAGTAAACTTCTCACCAAATCCGTAGAAGCACTCTCCGATATCAGACTTAAGCTGTTCTCTTAAGTATGCAGTATGCGGATCCTGTGGATAGTTAAAGAACTGATCGTCTGACTGCTCATGGAGACGAGCCTTAGCATGAAATGCATTCTCAGTAATGTATGAAGTAGAGCGCCAAGCACCACCTGTAAGAAGCTTATCCTTGTAGTAGAATTTAACTTCCCAATCATCTGCAATCTTTATCTCAACACGGGTATCTCCCGAAACAAGTGTAGCCTTATCATCTGTAATGGTAATTTCAGGCTTAAAGTTCGGATCTTCATTTAATTCAAACTCAGGTGAATTATCAAGACCTCCCCTGTAATGAACAATATTTACCTTAATTGTGTCCTTAAGTGTGGATGAGTAAGTAATTTCTAAGTTTGGACCTCCCAGTGTCTGTCCTCTGTTCTCTACAGTATAAGGTGTAGCCAATACATGAATAGCATTCTCAGAAGCTGTAACCTTATAAGCCTGTGAAGCATAGCGTACATCGTATCCCCTCTTGCTCAACCAAAATCCATCAGCAACCTTCATCGTCAAATACCTCTCTTTCTAAATTGTGAAAATCCCAAAATTGTTTTAATATTTTTTGAGTCTGTAACTATTATAACGCACTTTTTAAAAAATACTAGAATAATAAAACCAAAAAATAACACTATTTTGATATTTTTAATTCTTTTTTCTTTTGCACTTATTACATAACCCTGTCAGTACTATCTCGTCTCTGCTCACTCTAAACCCTGTTAAATCTTCGATTTCTATGGCCATTTCACGAAGTGGGGCATATCTTTTTTTCATTACCATATTACATTGACTGCATTTTAACAATAGTACATTTCTATTCTTTTTCTGCTTATCACTATACCTGTACCCGTGAGAATTATCCAAAAGCTCAATTCTGTTTATAAAGCCTTCCTCGCAAAGAGTCTTTAAATGGCGATAAACAGTGGCTCTGCTTATCGCTATTCCTTTTCTTTCCAGATATAATACAAGCTTATCAGCTGTAATTATTGTATTTTTATGCTTCAGAAAAAAATCTCTGACGCTTTTCGACTGCTGGGTTTTATAAGCCATGCGCTACTCCAATTTTACTTTCGTTTTATGTGTTTTGTCAACAGCAATTTTACTTTCCCTTTAACAAATGAAGCGGGTGTCCTTCCTTTACTGAAAAAATATCTGTTTAGATAAGTATTTAAGAGTCCTCCCATGAGGAATGCATACATACAAAAATATAACCAAATCATGATTACCGCTGCCGTTGCCATGGTTCCGTATATCGTTTCATAGGTTCCTCTCGCATTAACATACATAGCAAATAAAGATGAGTAAACCCACCAGAATCCAAGCGAAAGTAATCCCCCGGGGAGCTGTCCTAAAAATGTCACTCTTTCATGACTTTGCTTATCCTTTTTTTCCAATATAAAGAGACCTTTTGCTTTTCTATAATAATGATTTGGTATAAATCTGTATATAAGCATAAAGACCAAAAGCATACCAATCGCACCTAATGTAGGTCTTAGATTTATTATCAGGTGAACCACAGCCTTGCTGGCAGGGAACTTATTAATAATAAATGTAGCGAGTCTGTTTCCGAATACAACCAAAACCAAGGTAAAAAATATCATCAATGCAAATATCAATATATATAATATAGATTTTAAACGAAGTGGTATATAATTGATATCCGGTTTTTCATACGCATCATTTAACCCTGTTGATAAAGCCAGAGTTGCTCTCGATCCAAGCCAGACAGATGTCAGAGTCGTAAGTGAAAATATAGCAGGCGACTTGGTTCTGTATATGGAATTAATAATATTTTTAATCAATGAATTAACGGAGTCAAGACCTTCAGGAAAGAGCATGTCTATAAGCTCCATAAGAAGTCTTTGAGGCAAAGCATAATTCTTCAATATAATGATTGTAAAAATAAAAAAAGGAAAAAAAGACAGAATTATCATATATGAAGTATTACCTGCATTTATTGCAATTCTGTTTGCGGTCACCCTCTCCGGAATTACGACCACACATCTTTTTATAAAATTGATAATCCTTTTCATGTATTTTTACTCCTGTCTTTAAAGCAAATCTGAGTAACTGTGTTAATCTATTGCTTCCTGCTCCAATTTAATCTCATTATCAAGCATGTATTTCAGAGTTTCTTTTATTTCTTCGGATTCTTGATTTACTATTTCTCCGGTTTTATACTTATCATACAATGCTCTAATTCTTTGTTTATCATTTACAGTCAGTTTTTTGGTATAATTCTTATATTTATCAAGCATTTCACGATTCATTTTCATGGTTTTAAAAGAAATACCTGTTTGTCTCCTAAGATGCTCATATATATAAAATCCACCTGCATCAATATCTCCAAAATGATAATAATCCTGAGTTTTATTGCTATCATATATCATCTTTAAAAATTCCCTTTTAACCTTATTGTGGTAACCACCCAGGTAAATACAAACATCTCCATCTTTAAAGCTTTTGCCATGAAAACTCGTAAGATTCTCTACAGTAATTATTCTTTTTCCGTATATCTTAGTTCCTACAATGTCATTTAATGTATTTGTTGATACTTTTACGATGGTTTCTCTGTTTACGCCGTAAGATATTTCCTGTTTAAATGTATTGAATATAAGAAGTATGGTATCTGCATACATTCTCCTGTATTTACTTGTAAGCGGCTTATAGAAGTCAGCCGGTATTATTTCAAATAAATTTTTTGCCATATAATTTACCTTTATTATAATCTCCATCAAAGCATATCTTCCATTAGGAGGTTGAAGCACTATATTCGCCTCTATTCCCGTATCGTCACTTTATTATGCAATGATTAATATAATTAATCAAGTCTATTTTGTTTTTTCAGCGACTATACTATAAAAAAACTCGCACTCAATACTTATGAATGCGAGTTCTTTTTTCGTTGTTAAGATTCTCCACTTAAAGGCAGAAAATCACCTATTGATGTAATTAGCAAACGCCCTGAGCCTTCATAGCTTCAGCAACCTTAAGGAAACCTGCGATGTTAGCACCTGCCATGTAGTTTCCTTCCATACCAAATTCCTTAGAAGCACTGTCACATGACTTGAAGATTTCAACCATGATATCATGAAGCTTTGTATCAACCTCTTCAAATGTCCAAGCAAGTCTCTCAGAGTTCTGAGTCATCTCAAGACCTGATGTTGCAACACCACCTGCATTTGCAGCCTTAGCAGGTCCGTAAAGCATGTTGTTCTCGAAGTAAACATCGATAGCTTCAGGAGTTGAAGGCATGTTAGCACCCTCTGATACTGCGTAGCAACCAAGTGAAGCAAGGTTCTTAGCACCATCAGCTGTGATTTCGTTCTGTGTAGCACATGGAAGAGCAATATCAACCTTAGCTGTAAGACCTGTCCAAAGTGATCCCTCATGGTACTCAGCATTAGCATGTGAAGTACGCTCAACATACTCCTTGATACGTCCTCTTTCAACTTCTTTAATCTGCTGTACAAGCTCAAGCTCGATTCCGTCCGGATCATATACAAATCCGTTAGAATCTGATACAGAAACAACCTTACCACCTAACTGAGTAGCCTTCTCAGTAGCGTAGATAGCTACATTACCGGAACCTGAGATTGCAACTGTCTGTCCCTCAAAGCTCTTACCGTTAGCCTTAAGCATCTCTTCTGTGAAGTAGCAAAGGCCATAACCGGTAGCCTGTGTACGAGCAAGTGAACCACCGTAGGTAAGACCCTTACCTGTAAGAACGCCTGTGAACTCATTTCTGATTCTCTTGTACTGTCCGAACATGAATCCGATTTCACGTCCACCTACACCTATATCTCCTGCAGGAACGTCTGTATCAGGACCTATATGTCTGCAAAGCTCTGTCATAAAGCTCTGGCAGAAACGCATAACCTCTCCGTCACTCTTTCCCTTAGGATCGAAGTCAGAACCACCTTTACCACCACCCATAGGAAGTGTTGTAAGTGAATTCTTGAAAATCTGCTCAAATCCAAGGAATTTAATGATTCCCTGATATACTGAAGGATGGAAACGAAGACCTCCCTTGTAAGGTCCGATAGCTGAGTTAAACTCAATTCTGAAGCCTCTGTTAACCTGAACCTTACCGTTGTCATCAACCCAAGGTACGCGGAAGAATATCTGTCTCTCAGGCTCAACTATTCTTTCAAATACGCCTGCTTCTACGAGATCCGGTCTCTTCTCCACTACCGGTTCAAGTGATACGAACACCTCTGTAACAGCCTGGATAAACTCAGGTTCAGAAGCGTTTCTCTTCTTTACGTTCTCAAGTAAGTCGATTAAATACTGATTTTTTAATGCCATGATACATGACCTCCTTATATAATATAATTTTATTAATAGTTAAAACACAACCTCGATAGTATCGCACACTTTTTTATGATATGCAATATTTTTCATCTCGGTTGAATTTCTTTCATGTTGGTGTTTAGAAAAGTTAATTCTAAAAAAGACAAAAAAGAACCACACCACGTCCGACGCCTTTGTCGTACGTGGCAGGCTCTGTATATATTTCATTTATAAACAGGATTACTCTAAATCCATGAATTAGTATAAATGCCTAATTATAATTACTTAATTATGAATACTTAACTGTGCTGAGCTTAACTCCTGGACCCATAGTGCTTGCAAGAGTAACACTCTTGAAATACTGTCCCTTAGCAGCTGATGGCTTAGCCTTAACGATTGCTTCCATAAGCGCATCTACGTTCTCAACAAGCTTGTTATCATCGAATGATACTTTACCTACAGGTACGTGAATAATATTAGCCTTATCAAGTCTGTACTCAACCTTACCTGCTTTGATATCCTGAACAGCCTTTGTTACATCCATAGTAACTGTTCCGGCCTTAGGGTTTGGCATAAGTCCTTTTGGTCCAAGTACACGTCCGAGACGACCAACGAGACCCATCATGTCTGGTGTTGCAACTACAACATCAAACTCAAACCAGTTTTCGTTCTGAATCTTTGGAAGAAGCTCATCAGCTCCTACAAAATCAGCACCTGCAGCTAAAGCTTCATCAGCCTTTGCTCCCTTAGCGAATACAAGTACTCTCACGCTCTTACCTGTACCATTTGGAAGAACTACTGCACCACGAACCTGCTGATCTGCATGACGTCCATCTACACCAAGTCTGATATGAGCTTCTACTGTCTCATCAAACTTAGCTATGGATGTTTCCTTAACAACCTTTACTGCTTCTTCTACATCGTACTGCTTGGTTCTGTCAACCTTCTTAGCAGCCTCAAGATATTTTTTTCCTCTTTTCATGATTATATAAACCTCCTGGTGGTGTTAACGGCGGGAATTACTATTGCCTCCCACAACGTCCTTTTCTACAGTATTAAGTCTTTTTTTCATATGCAACATAAATTGATTTATACTGTCGTACATTAAGAAATGTTGCACCCGGAATACTTGCGCGATACTCCGTAATAATTAGTCCTCAACTACGATTCCCATACTGCGGGCAGTACCGGCAATCATACTCATAGCAGCTTCGATAGAACCTGCATTTAAATCTTTCATCTTTGTCTCTGCAATCTCACGAACCTTATCCTTAGAGATTGTAGCAACCTTAGTCTTGTTAGGAACTCCTGATGCTTTATCAAGGTTGCAAGCCTTCTTTAAAAGAACTGCTGCAGGTGGAGTCTTTGTGATAAAACTAAAGCTCTTATCCTGATAAACTGTGATAACTACAGGAATAATCATACCTTCCTGATTAGCTGTTCTTGCATTGAATTCCTTTGTAAACTGTACTATGTTAACTCCGTGCTGACCAAGTGCAGGTCCAACCGGTGGAGCCGGTGTAGCCTTTGCAGCAGGAATCTGTAATTTAATATATCCTTCGACTTTCTTAGCCATTTTCTTATTCCTCCATGTCTGGTTTAACCCATTTTTTTGAGTTTATAACATTTTTTTCGGCAAGAGCTTAAATAATCTCGCCTATTATTACAAATATGCAAATCTCAGACCTTTTTAACGTCGTCAAAGCTGATTTCAACCGGTGTCTCACGACCGAACATATCAATATTGATAGTAACTGTACGCTCACTGTGATTGATTTTCTTTACTATTCCGGTTGTGCCTTCCATAATTCCGGCAGTAACATCAACTGTATCACCAATACTGAACAGTGACTCTGACATATCCTGTGACTGAGCCTTTAATCCCATGTCCATCATTTCCTTTTCGGTAAGAGGCACAGGCTTTGATCCCGGGCCTACAAACCCCGTAACACCACGGGTATTTCGTACGATGTACCATGTCTGTTCATTTAGTACCATGTGAATCAGTACATAGGCAGGAAACATTTTCTTTTGAACTGTTTTTTCCTTGCCCTCCTTACGTTCAACAACGTTTATCATAGGTACCGATACTTCAAGGATCTTATCCTGAAGATTGTTATTGACAGCATTCTGCTCAATGTCCATCTTGACCTTATTTTCATACCCCGAATAAGTATGAGCTACATACCAGCGTGCTTCGGTTTCTTCCATATCTTATACCTCCATGCTGAGACCTCAGTGCTTAACACCTTAGTCTAGTGTGTAATACCCATAATTAAAGAATTTGGTCAAGACCAAGTTTAATGAGTGCGTCAATGCCGGCGATAACTAAACCAAGAATAACTGAAATAACGATAACAGTTGCTGTTTCCTTACCAGCTTCCTTCTTATCCGGCCAAACGATCTTCTTAAACTCTTTCTTGAAGCCATCTAAACGACTAGGCTTCTTAGAACCCTGATCGCTCTTCTTTGATTTGCTTTCTGCTTTTACTTCTGATTCGCTCATAAATAAAAATCCTTTCGCAAATTGCCTTTAGCAAATATCAATTACTTGGTTTCTTTGTGTAATGTGTGTTTCTTGCAGAATCTGCAGTACTTTCTGATTTCCATCCTCTCAGGATGCTTTCTCTTTTCCTTAGTAGTATCATAATTACGCTGCTTGCACTCTGTGCACGCTAATGTAATCTTTGTTCTCACGCTTCTCACCTCCTATAGCATAAGTGACGTAAATATCGTCTTTTTGGCGCAAAAAAAAAAGACTTGTTACTTTGCCGTCTTGTACTATAGCATACGAATTTGAAAACGTCAAGTAAATTATTACTACTAATACTTGACACATGGATTTCTGTGAATGATAATCATATATGAATCTATCATCATTATAGTAGGAAGGAAGAATTCCATGAAAAACATTTTAACGGATGAAAAACTAACTGAAATAACTAAACAGATAACAGATAATTATAAATCAGACTGTCTTTACTGCGCAGAAAAGGGTAGTATGCCCAACCGCTCCGCAATTACACACATAATAATGATGCTGCGTCAGATTATGTTTCCGGGATACTTTGAAGAGGAGCATCTATCAACAGATACTTCCAGAACATATTTTGTAGGAAGCAAGCTGTTAGAGCTTCGCGACGCGCTTTACGGACAAATAAAAGCCGCATATACCTTTGATTCAGAAAAGGAGTACTCTGATGAAGAGCTTTCGTCAAAAGCTTCTTTTGTTTGTGATAACTTTTTATCTTCATTCGGTCGTATACAGCAGCTTATCTTAAAGGATATTCAAGCTGCTTTCGATGGTGATCCTGCTGCGAAAACCAAAGAAGATATCATATATTGCTATCCGGGCTTACTTGCTATCTTTGTTTACAGATTTGCCCATGTTCTGTACGAAATGAAGGTACCTTACATCCCACGTATTATGACAGAGTATGCGCATGGTCACACGGGTATAGATATCAACCCCGGCGCAACCATTGGAGAATACTTTTTTATCGATCACGGCACGGGAGTTGTAATAGGCGAAACCACAATAATAGGGGACTACGTTAAGATTTACCAGGGTGTAACACTGGGCGCTCTTTCAACCCGTTCGGGTCAGCTTTTACGTGATGTAAAACGCCACCCGACCATAGAGGATCACGTAACAGTTTACTCCAATGCCTCTATACTGGGTGGCGAAACAATCATTGGCGAAGGCTCTGTAATCGGAGGCAATGCATTCATTACAGAATCAGTACCTCCAAACAGTCGCCTTACTGCGAATAGTTCTATAAATATTGAACCTATTAAACAAAATAAACAAAAGTATTTTGATTAATGCGTTTAACTTACTGTTACATCAACCTTCTCTGCAATTCCATTGGCCGTATGAACCATGATATTACAGGTTCCTGCTCCTACGGCAGTTATCTTACCATCTTCAGTTACAGTGGCAACAGCAGTGTTGGTTGATATGTAACGGAATCTTTTTTCTACAGTGTCTTTGAAAACCTTCTTGGTCTTATCTTCTCTTGTAAGATTTGCTTTTATTTTCTTTGTTTTTCCTATCGCTAGTTTAACGCTGTTTTTCTTAACCTTCAGCTCCTTTGCGTTGGTGAATTTATTGTTTTCACCGGCAACACATGCCTTCAGTGTATCAACAAGCTTTTCGTAAACTCCGTTGTTTTCCTTCAAAGCAACTACATAAACACTAATTATCTTGGATGTATTTATCTTCTTACCATTTAATTTCTTTATAGTTGCCTTAGTCTTCTCAGGATTTTTGATTGTCTTAACCTTCACCTCATCCTTGCCATAGTAATTTGCATATATCTCATAGCAAGTAGCGCTGTCTATCCTGCCCCAGTTTACTTTAAGCTTCTTACCTTTCTGAGTAACTTTAAACTCTGAGTTTATTGCTATTGCGGCAGGAGAAACTACTATTCCCTTAATCGCTGTCGGTGTAGCTGTCTTATTAAAGTATGCTTCCGCTGTCTGCTGAGCCTTAGATATATCAATCTTCATCTCACTCTTATGAGGTATTATCTTAGTTCCCGCAGGAATAACAGTAGGTGTCGGCGCCTCTGTAACATCAGGTGAACCTGTTACTGCAGGTTCCTCTGTCACTACCGGTTCTTCGGTTACTACAGGTGTTTCGGTTACTATTGGAGTTGGGGTTACATCCGGATTTTTCCAATCCAGAAGAAATGATCTCGGATAGAAATCTTTTCCTGCCTTATCTCCCTCATATACATTTTTACCCATAATTCCAAGCTCTACATAAAGAGATTCAGGGTCTGTTCCGGTTGGCAAGTATCCTGCCGTCACTTTAAGTTCAGGTCTGTCAGAAGTAGCTGTATTCCATATATCTCTCGCACTTGTAGTGCAGCTTTTAGTAAAGAATGAATAGTAATTATTTTGGGAATTTGCCAGATATGCTCTCACATTGGCAAGTTCATCTGCTGTAAGCTCGATGGAGTAATAGTTATTAGGCATCTGCGAATCGTCTCTTCTAAACTGATTGTATATCTCTCTGTTTATGTCGAGACCTCCCTCTGACACTCCATTTATAGGATTATGCTTAAATATAGCGGAGTATCCAATCATCACTTTAAGTACATCTATTAAGCTGTCAAATGTCTTGATTGCATCTACTTTCTCACCTGCCTTTGAAGCTTCTAACTGACTTACAAGCTCCTTAACACTATCCATATCTTTCAAAGCACTTCCACTGAGAGTTTTCAGCATCAGATTCATGTGCGTTTCCTCATAGCAGTAATTGGAAAGTGTTATAGTCTCTCCTGCTCTCATATGTACCTTAGAAGGCTCTGAATATTGACCGTGATGAATCTCCTCTATGTACGATAATCTATCTTTCTCAAGTTCTATATCCTCACTGTAAAGGGCCGGATCTGAAGGATAATTATCCGGATGCTCTGTATAATCATTAAGTAAATCAAAGTAGGCATCTTCAGGTTTGTAGTAATTAAAGTAACTTACATCTAAATCAGTATCTTCGTAAGATGTAAAAGCCACAGCTCCATGTGCTATAAGCTGTTTTTTCACTATAGGTCTTGCGTATATGGTTAGTCTTCCTACTATTCTGTCACCGTCATAATCACCCAGCATTACCTTAGTGGTAGCAAAAACCTTATTATTACTTGAGCCTGCATAAGCAGTAACAAGCACAGCCTTTCCACCCTCAGGTATATCTCCGTCTACGGTTATTAGTCCATCATCATCAACCTTAACAAGGGGATCAGAGGATACATAAGTAATGGTAGAATCGTAAACAGGTAAGTATTTATAAAATACACCTTCATACTCAGTTTTTGCTTCTAGCTTGTAGGTATCCTCCTTATTCTCTAAGTGTATGCCTCTTGGCATTCCCTTGATATAAGCCTTTTTAAATCTTACTTTTATATCCAGGTCTTTATCTGCAATTATCTTTTCATCTTTCCCGATTTCCTTGCCATTGCAGGTTATCTTTGAAATCACTTCACCGTTTCCGGTTGACCAATTAAAGTTAATTCTTATTTCAGAACCCTTCTTTACATAATAATCTGAATTAGGAATATCCAAAAAATTCTCATCTACTATTGCGGTAAAATGTACTTTTTCATCAGTTGTCGAGTCATAAGTTATCTTTACCATATCAACCTTGGTTTCAAATACTTCGACCTCATATATTACGCCCAATTTCTGATTAAACTTATCATGTCCAAGCAAATACCACTTTCCGACTTCTGTAACCTTTATGGTTTTTTTACTATCATCCATGAACTCGAAAGGCTCTTTACCCTCCTCCGGATCTACCACAGTCCACATAAGTCTATCGAGCTTTTTATCGGATGAATCAAGTAACTCAACATAATCATCTACATTTAACTGATCACCTACAGCTACCTGTATATCTGTGCTTATCTTTGCTTTTACTGTCATTCCTTCATAGATAACTTTTAACCACGAAGTTTCATTTGGCATGGTAAATGTAAAAGCTTTTTCTTCTTTATCATAGTTAGTATCTGATAGTATAGATTCACCGTTTAAAAGGATGTCCTTAATAGAATTATCCCAGTTATACATGGATTCTTCGGACTTTATATATACTCTGGTACCCGGCTCTATAATATCTTTTTTATCAAGAACCGTCTCATTATCCCCATCTTTTATATAGACATAAGCTTCAATTTCATTGAGAGATGTATTTACTATCTTTGTATTAAGATAAATATTATTATCTGTTTCTTCTATATCAACTTTTTCCGGAGCACTTACGTAAACCCAGCCTGTTTCATCCTCGTAGCCTGCATCCGGCTCTTCAACACCATCAGCATTATTAAGATAATAACCCGGAAGTCTCTTGATTATATTATCTCTTACACCCCTAGGTGTATCCATAATTGCATATATACCGCTTCCTGTGGCATCAAGCTTATAAGCTGTGTCCTCTCCGTCTCTTGCGCCAAGTGCTGCATTCCATGCTCTTAGTGCAACTGTAGCGCAGCTGTTTTTCATGATAGAGAAATTATTCAGATTTCCACCTAAAGCTTTGGTAAGTCTCTTAAGCTGATTCTCGGTAATTTCAATCTCATAGGTCACATTTTCATACTGATCCCACTCAAGCTTTTGGTTGTAAAGCTCCCTGTTAAAGCACACTCCACCTGATACACATCCATTTAAAAGCTGTGTATAATCCATACCATTTTCACTAATTGTACTGGTAAAACGTGAAAATGCATCGGAGGAAATACCCGTTCCATTAAGATATCCCATCATAAGCTCCACTACTGTAGTCTTACCGGTGGCTATTAAACTCTTAAACATAGTACTGTTGGTTATAGCTCCAAGGGCAGCCTGAGAAACAGAAAGATCAAAACCACGGTACATACCGATGGTTACTATTTCTCCTCTGTCGAGAGTTATACTTTTCATATTCATATCATACGTGAAGTATTTCTCTGTATCACTGCCTGTGTGATTAGAACCATTAGATATATCTTTTCTTATGTCTTTATAATACTGACCTGATATCTCATAGCCCGCATAGAGGTCGTCTACGTTGATTGTCACATTATCCTTATAAGAGGTAAAGAGCAGATATACATGTCCGTCATAGAACTGCATGGAATCGTTATAACGTGCTAAAAGCTTAAGCTTTCCAACAACCTCAGAACCGTCTTCATAATCACTTACATTTACTGTGTAGGTATCATCCTCTTCCTGTCCTATCTTAATAGTTACAGTTCCGCTTTTTAGAGCATTTAAGCTACCGCTTTCATCAACCCATGCTATGGAAGGATTACTTGTAATTGCAGCCTTACTCGTTACGTTAAAATCCTTTATTACATCACCCTCTATCATGTTGATTACATTATTATGCGCCCGTGCTAGCGTATAATCACTAATCAAAGCATAAATTGGCACGAAAAACACAAGTATACTAAATAATAAGAATGACAATAAATAATGTCTTTTGTTTTTTTCCATCCTTTTTCCTCCGTTAAACTATGTGCAAATTAACACTTAATTCTTACCTCTTCTCCTAAGACTAACAGGTACGAATTCCATCGTTCCGTCATTTTTTACATTCATAACAAGGTATGTTGCCATACCATCATACTGACGCGGTCTGGATATACTTCCCGGATTTACTATAGTTACGCCTGTTTCCTCATCTTTATAGTAATACGGTACATGAGTATGTCCAACCATCAGAACTTCAACCTTATTTTCCAAAGCGGTCATTATCATATCCGCGATAGAATACTCACCTAAAAAGCTTGATCCGTGTGTTATCAGTATATCATGCCCTTTGATTTTAAGCTTAGTCATCTTAGGAAGCCTGCTGTCGTAATCGCAATTTCCCTTCACTGCTATAAAGGGGACTTCTGTTCGAGTAGCAATCACCTCAGGCTGACACTCAAAATCACCAAGATGAATCATTAGATCCATATAATTATCTAATTTTTTAATGACCTTAAAAAGATTTTTGTGGATAGAATGACTGTCGCTTACTATAAGTACTTTCTTTATTTCCTTATCCGCAAAATCCACCTCATTAGCCATTATCAGATTTGGAGGCATTTCAATTTTCATAATACTAATCCTTCTTGCTTTAGTTTCTCGTACATAGCTGTGAGAGCGCGACCTCTGTGACTTATCTCATTCTTATCCTCAGCAGATATTTCTGCGGTGGTCATCCCTCTTTCAGGAAGGTAGAAAATTGGATCGTAGCCAAATCCATTCTCTCCCTTTATCTCAAACCCGATTTGTCCTTCTATAACTCCTTCAGTGGTTATAACCTTTCCATCAGGCCATGCAACCGCACAAGCGCAAACGAACCTTGCACTTCTCTCGTCACCCTCTAAACCGGCCAACTTGTCGATTATGTATTGATTTTTATAATCATAAGAAGTATCTCTGCCTAAGTATCTAGCAGAATATATACCCGGCTCACCTCCGAGAGCATCCACTACCAGTCCTGAATCATCTGCAAGTACAGGAACTCCCGCAACCTTAGCTATGGTTAAGGCCTTTTTAATAGCATTTTCCTCAAATGTCTTGCCATCTTCTATAATCTCAACATTTTCCAATCCTTCATCCTTAAGGCATGTGAGAGTAACATTATCTGAACCCAGGATTTCTCTCATTTCTCTGAGCTTATTCATATTTCCTGTTGCAACTATTATCTTCATATTATCTTATTCTCCGTATCCTATTGATATCTCTCATCTATTACTCGTTTACTCTTCTTCTCGCTTCTTGGAAGAACTCCTAACTCAACTACCTTAACTATCGGTGTAAATCCAATACGAGACTTAACTTTTTCTGCTACCTTCTTCGCCATCTCTACAAAATCCCTTGTTCCGTCTGTTTCGATGTAAAGACGCATGGTATCACGACCCTCAAGGTGAGATATACGAATCTGATATTCACTGGAAAGCTCAGGAAATGTAGCGATAACCTCTTCAATCTGCTTAGGAAATACATTGACACCCTTAATCTTTATCATGTCATCACTTCTTCCCGCAATTACATCTATTCGCGGATAACTGCATCCACACGGACACTCACCCGGTATTATACGGCTGATATCGTGTGTACGATATCTGATAAGAGGTGCACCCTCCTTAACAAGAGTTGACAGAACAATCTCGCCCCACTCTCCATCTTCTACATTCTTTCCTGTTTCAGGGTCAATTATCTCGATATATACATAATCATCCCAGATATGCATACCTGTATCATACTGACAATTTATGCCGATACCGGGACCATAAATCTCCGTAAGACCATATATATCGTAAAGCTCGATACCAAGCTCTGTTTTTATACGCTGTCTCATCTTCTCACCCCAGCGCTCAGAGCCTATAACTCCCTTCTTGAGGTGTATCTTATCTCCGATTCCTCTCTTTTCTATCTCCTCTGCAAGTAAAAGAGCATAGGAAGATGTGGCGCAAAGAACCGTAGACTTTAAGTCCATCATCATCTGAAGCTGCTTGTCAGTATTACCGGGTCCCATAGGAACAGCCATAGCGCCTAACTTTTCACATCCATTTTGGAATCCTATTCCCGCAGTCCAGAGGCCATAACCCGGAGTTATATGAATCCTGTCTTTGTTGGTAATTCCTGCAAATTCGTAGCAACGCTTAAACATCTCTCCCCAGTCATCTACATCCTTTGCTGTATAAGGGATTATAACAGGGGTTCCTGTAGTTCCTGATGATGAATGTATACGTACTACATCCTTTTCCGGAACTGCCATGAGTCCAAGTGGATATGCATCTCTTAAATCCTGCTTTTGTGAAAATGGAAGATTCTCAAAATCCTGGGCGCTATTTATACCCGTTATTCCCTCCTCCTTAAGCTTCTGTCCATAAAAATTATTTGATTCTATAAGTCTTTTTATCTGCTTATCAATAAGTTCTATTTGTTTTTCATTAATTTTCATAATTTTCTCCGTTTCTATTCTATATTTTCATAAAAGAGTGCTCTACTGTTTACCTCATGTAATTTTTCAGGCATCTTCTCTTTTATAGTCTGCATAATATCCTCTCTTGTAAGTCCAAGCTCCTCTGTCTTCGCCGCCGCTCCGAGTAAAAGTACATTTAACACCTTATCATTTCCAATTTCTTCCAGAGCTTTATCAGCATCTACCAAAATAAGATTAGAAACATGTGACTTAAGATACTCTATGATTTTATCTACATCATACTCAGAAGCACCAATCATAGCACTTACAGGCATTATCGGTCTGATACTCGTTACTACGGTGCCACCCTCCTTAAGATAAGGAAGCATACGAACTGCCTCAGCAGGCTCAAATCCTATTATAAGGTCGGCGTTTTTGTCTCCAATTAGTGGTGAGAAAGCACCGTCTCCCAATCTCACATGACTAAATACACTACCGCCTCTCTGTGCCATACCTATGGTTTCCGCAGTTTGTATAGATAGACCCTTTCTCATAGCCGTATTTGCTATAAGCTTAGAGGCAAGTATGGTTCCCTGTCCTCCAACGCCTGAAAGGACTATATTTTTAAGAGGTGATTTTTCAATCTTTTCTGTTTTATTATCCGGATTCTTTGAATCAGCCTTTTTATCTGTATTTTTAGATGTTACTTCTTTAGTTGCTTCTTTTTGAGAATTAAGAAGACTCTCCGGTTTTCTTGCTCCTCCACCGCCTATAGCTCCAACCGGGCAAATCTGCTCACACAGAGTACAGCCTGTACAAAGTGAATTGTCGATAAATGCTTTGCCGTTCTTTAGTATAAGTGCCGGACATCCCAGTTCATTGATACATTTTTTACATGATATACACTTATCTTCATCAACCTTAGCTTTTGCAGTCTTAGGCTTCCACTTTACTATACAAGGATACCTGAATATAATTGCCTTGATTCCCTTCTCGTCAGCCACACGCTTCACAGTTTCAACTGCTTCGTCGTGATCAAGAGGATTTACGCACTCTACGGTTTCTATTCCTATACCACGAAGCACGTGCTCCATATCTACTTTTTCAACAACCTCTCCCATAAGAGTGCGTCCTGTACCCGGATGAGGCTGATGACCTGTCATGGCAGTGGTTGAATTATCAAGTATACAGAGGGTCATATCTGCCTGATTGTAATATCCGTTGATAGCTCCGGATATACCTGATGCAAAGAAGGTTGAATCTCCTACAAATGCAAATGCTTTTGTATCCGGCTCTACATGCCATACACCCTGTGATATACCAAGACCTGCGCCCATGCAAAGACAGGTATCACACATATCAAGAGGTTTGGCATTACCAAGTGTATAGCATCCTATATCTCCACAAAATATAGTCTTTTTACCCTTCATAGCCTGCTTAACTGCATAAAATGAAGCTCTGTGAGGACAGCCGGTGCAAAGAACCGGAGGTCTTACAGGTAGAGCAGGCAGTTCTTCTTTGTTTTCTTCAGTGTCCGCACCACTCTTTAAAACCTTTTTTCCGTATATTTTCTTAAGCAGATCAGCTATCTCTGTAGTGGTATTTTCACCTGCACTCTTTACATCGCCTGTCAATTTACCGTGTACTGTTTTTGGGACACCTCTCTTACCACAAAGCATAAGTATTGCTCTCTCAAGACAAGGGTCGAGCTCCTCTATAACATATATCTCATCCAATCCTTCCATAAACTTTTCGCAAAGCTCTTCAGGGAACGGAAATGGAGTTGCAACCTTAAGCACTCTTGGTCTGTCGGTTTCCGAAAGGTTATCCATAACATGGGCAAAGCTTATGCCATGTGAAACGATACCTATACGAGAATCACTGTATGTACCCTTCGCCTTAAAGTAAACATTTTTATCATAATCAGAGAAAACAGCTGTTAAATCCTGATTTCTCTTCTCTATCCTTCCGTGGTTCATAAATGATAATCTCGGGAAGATAACCCACTTTGACGGATCTTTTATAAAGCCTTCAGGATTTGTCTTATGATATTCATTTTCATCTTTAATTGATATGGATGCATAACCATGATCTATCCTTGTAGTAGGGCGAAATAATACGGGGGTTTTATACTTTTCCGAAAAATCAAATGCCTCCTGTATCATATCATAAGCTTCCTGAACCGAAGAAGGATCAAATACCGGAAGCTTAGAATACATGCCAAATGTCCTGGTATCCTGTTCTGTTTGTGAAGATATAGGTCCCGGATCATCTGCTACAAGTACTACCATTCCACCCTTTACGCCTATGTAAGAAAGGCTCATAAGTGGGTCTGACGCCACATTTAGACCTACCTGCTTCATGGTAACAAGTGTCCTCTCACCTGCGTAGGCCGCTCCTGCTGCTACTTCCATTGCTGCTTTTTCATTAATGGACCATTCGACATAGATATCGTCACCCGCTCTCAAGGACACGGTTTCGAGAACTTCTGTCGAAGGAGTACCCGGATACCCCGAAAAGACACCTACTCCTGCTGCCAGAGCACCTAATGCTATCGCTTCATTTCCCATTAAAAATTCTTTATGCATATTCATGAGCCTCCGATCCGAAAATAATACCCGAACTATCTTCACGCACAATAATTCAAGGTATATACTACCACAAATCGGCTAAAACTTCAATGCAAATGTTGACACAAACTAGAGTGTCTCTACTCTTGAATTATTATAAGGGTTGCATTATAATGACTTTGTTTGTATAAAAACATAAAAATTCAAAATACTAACATAGGAGAAATTATGAGAAAAACACTAAAAACAGTATTAAAAAGAATAATAGCTATAACACTAATATGTGGTATGACTTTACAGACTGGTTGCACTTCTTCGGAGAGTGGCAATTCCGGTTCCGGTGGTAATTCCTCGGGTGAATCCGACGCTTCCGAGATGAAGGCTTTACTTAGTGAAAAGAGTGATGATAAAAGTTACTCTAACAGCCTTCTTACGGTTGACCGTTCTACAGGCGATCTTGAGATTCAAAGACCGACTCAGAACAGTGAAATCGCTCGTAAGGATGATGATATATGGACCGTATTTGTCTACATGTGCGCTTCAGATCTTGAATCAAACTACGGAGCGGCCTCAGGCGATATAGCTCAGATGCTCGATGCTTCTGCAAGCGAAAATGTACGTTTTATAATTCAGACAGGTGGAGCGAGCGAGTGGCAAAATGAAATCATGGATCCGGGAAAGATTCAAAGATACAGTATCGAAAACAATGAAATATATCTCTTGGATGAACAAAAGCTTGATAGCATGGCCAAATCCAGCACACTCGCTTCATTCCTTAACTGGGGTGTAGAAAACTACTGCTCGGAACACATGGGTGTTATATTCTGGAATCATGGCGGGGGAAGCTTACAGGGAGTGTGCTTTGACGAAAACTACAATATGAAGAGTATGCTTCTTCGAGATATGGATAGCGCACTTTTAAGTGTCTATAAGCGTATGACAGGAAAGTTTGATTTTATCGGTTTTGATGCCTGCCTCATGGGTACTCTTGAAGTAGCAAATGTAATGGCATCCTATGCAGATTACATGTATGCTTCAGAAGAAACTGAACCAGGAACCGGTTGGGATTACAAAGCCATCGGAAATGCTCTTGCTTCTACTGATGATGTGGATGCTACAGCTGTCGGCGAAGTAGTCTGTGACAGTTTTTACAAAGAATGTAAGCGTGCCAAAGATTTTAGAAGTGCAACACTTTCGATTATAGATTTATCAAAGATAGATGCTCTGATAACAAGCTTCAATTCATTTGCAAAAGATATGTATGAAGCCAGCGAAAGCTCTGAGGTAATAACCGGTATCGAAAGAAGTATGACCGAATGTGATAATTTTGGAGGAAACAACCGATCCGAAGGTTATACCAACATGGTTGATATGGCTGGTCTTGTAAACCTTTGTTCTGATTACGCAGATGGCGCAGAAGAAGTTATGAACTGCATCTCAGATGCAGTTGTATACAGTATAAACGGAAAGTCTCATGCCAATGCATCGGGTCTTGCTATTTACTATCCGCTCTCAGTGCAGCAAAAAAAGGAGCTTTCCAACTTCAGTAAGATTTGTACAAGTCCATACTATCTCTCCTTTGTGGATAGGAAGGAAAAAGGAAACTGTAATAGCGGCGACACATCTTCATATGATGAAGATTACTGGTGGAGCGGCGGAGATTCTTGCGGATGGGTCGACAGCTGTGCTTCAGACGAAGGTGGTTCGGGTATATCGGACGCTATATCATCTTTGGCAGGAGACTCTGAGGACGGCACCTGGAGCTGGTTTGCCGACTATGATTACAATGAAGAAGAAGGTGTGTATGAAAACAACACCGAGGATAATGATTATTTCGATTATACAGAGAATTATGAGCAAACAGGAAGCAGTCCACTTATAACATTTAAAGACGAGCCTTATATAGATGAGGAAAATCTGTATTGCTTTACGCTGGACAGCGACGGCCTGGAAAACACAAAGGAAATAAGAGCATCTGTTTATCAGTTGACAGATGATGGTAAAACTCTTTTAGAGCTTGGTGAAACCTATGATGTAAATATCGACTGGGAAACAGGTGAAGCCTACGATGGTTTTGATGGTAGCTGGCTTTCACTTCCTGACGGACAGAATCTTGCCATATATCCTGTGGAAATCGCTGATGACTATGTAGTCTATACCTCTCCGATAATCCTCAATAAAAAGGACACAAACCTTCGTATTATCCAGTATTTTGACGGTGAAGTGTATGTCGACGGAACCTGGGACGGAATCGATGAAAACGGTATAGCAGGACGTGAAGTAAGACAACTTGAAAGAGGAGACGTTATAATACCAAGATACTTTAGTTATGATATTGACACCGAAGAGCAGGATGAATATGTAGGATACAAATACAAATTTAAGGGTGACCCTTATATTAATTACGACCTTCTTTTAGACGCAGACTACCTGTACTCATACAGAATATATGATACTTATTGCGACTACTTTGAAACAGAGTATGTGGGATTAGAGGTTACAAAAGATGGTGAGACCGTGCTTCTGGAAGATTACCTGTAATTAATATATTACCCATGTCGGATGATTCCGGGAAAGGAAATAATAATGTACGATAAAAATTCACTTAAGGCTGAGGAATTTATAAGTCACGAAGAAATATTAGAGTCCCTCGAGTATGCTGATCAAAACAAAAACAATGACAAATTAATAGATGAAATCATAAAAAAAGCAAAAGAGTGTAAGGGTCTTGATCACCGGGAAGCATCGGTACTTCTCGCATGTGAGATTCCTGAAAAAAATGAAGAAATTTATAAGCTCGCCGAGGAAATCAAGAAGGAATTTTACGGTAATAGAATTGTTCTTTTCGCTCCTCTGTATCTTTCAAATTATTGCGTAAATAACTGTACATACTGTCCGTATCACCATAAAAATAAAACTATCGCCAGAGTAAAGCTTACTCAGGAGCAGATTAAAAATGAAGTCATAGCACTTCAGGATATGGGACATAAGCGACTTGCTCTGGAAGCCGGTGAAGACCCGGTAAATAACCCTATTGAGTATATTCTCGAAAGTATAGATACGATATACTCCATAAAACATAAAAACGGTGCTATCCGACGTGTAAATGTAAACATTGCAGCCACTACGGTTGAAAACTACAGAAAGCTTCACGACGCAGGAATTGGTACATATATTCTATTTCAGGAAACCTATCATAAGGAATCCTATAAAGTACTTCATCCACAGGGTCCAAAAAGTGACTATGCCTATCATACTGAAGCCATGGACAGGGCTATGGAAGGTGGTATAGACGACGTAGGACTTGGTGTACTGTTTGGTCTGGACAAATATCGTTACGAATTCGCAGGACTTCTTATGCACGCTGAACACTTAGAAGCTGTACACGGCGTAGGTCCGCATACCATAAGTGTTCCTCGTATATGTCCTGCTGATGATATAGATGTAAATGATTTTGTCAATGCCATTAGTGACGATATATTTGCAAAAATTGTAGCCTGCATCAGAATTGCAGTTCCTTACACAGGAATGATAGTTTCCACAAGAGAATCTCAAAAAACAAGAGAAAGAGTTCTTCATCTCGGAATTTCACAGATTTCAGGAGGTTCGAGAACCTCTGTTGGTGGCTATACCGAAGAAGAAAGGCCTGAAGACACCGTTCAGTTTGATGTTTCCGACAGACGTTCATTAGATGAAGTAATCAAGTGGCTTATCGATATGGACTATGTTCCTTCCTTCTGTACAGCCTGCTACAGAGAGGGTCGAACCGGCGATCGCTTCATGTCACTTTGCAAAGCAAAGCAGATTCAGAACTGCTGTCTTCCAAATGCACTTATGACCTTAGAGGAGTACCTAACCGACTACGCTTCTGAAGCCACAAGAATTGCCGGCGAACAACTGATTGCAAGAAATATACCTGATATTACAAACCAAAAGGTTATAGATATTACAAAAGAAAGACTCGAAAAAATCAAAAACGGCGGAGAAAGAGATTTTAGATTTTAATTATTAGATTTAAGGAGATTAGTATGGGGTTAAATGACACACCAAGCGGCGAAAGAGTACACATTTCATTCTTTGGTTGTACAAATGTAGGAAAGTCAAGTCTTATCAATGCATTTACATCACAGGACATAGCAATTGTTTCATCTACCAAAGGTACCACCACAGATCCTGTTAAAAAATCTATGGAACTTCTTCCGCTAGGTCCTGTCATGATAACCGATACTCCCGGAATGGATGATACCGGCGAACTCGGTGCTCTTCGCATGAAAAAGACGATTGAGGTTCTTAATAAAACTGATATTGCTATACTTGTTACAGATGCAAAAAGAGGACTAAATAAAACCGACAATACTCTAATCGACCTCTTTAATAACAATAATATTCCATATATTATCGTGTACAACAAATCGGACACCTTAGAAACAATCCCTGTTTCCGATAATGATAATAACCATAATAACAGTAACAACAATATTATATACGTAAGTGCTCTGACAGGCTTTAATATCAACGCTCTAAAGGATCTTGTAGCAACTATTCGCACCTCGGATGAGAACGATAAAATTCTTATAGGCGATCTTGTGTCCGAAGGAGACATAGTAGTACTTGTTGTTCCTATAGATAAAGCCGCACCAAAGGGCAGAATTATACTTCCCCAGCAACAGGTTATAAGAGACGCCCTCGATCATGGTGCTATACCTGTGGTTTGCCGTGATTCTGAGTTAACTGTAACTCTTGCCTCTCTTAAGGCTACTCCTAAGCTTGTAATAACCGATTCACAGGTATTTAAGAAAGTGGAATCCCTTATTCCTAAGGAGCTTCCTTTAACTTCATTTTCCATACTTATGGCTCGTTACAAAGGAAATCTCATGCCTTCAATCCAGGGTATAAATGTACTTTCTTCATTAAAGGAGGGCGATCGTATACTTATAAGCGAGGGATGTACACATCACCGTCAGTGTGGGGATATCGGCTCTGTTAAGCTCCCTGCCCTCATAAAAAAATATACCGGTATAACTCCTGATATTTCTTTTAGTTCAGGTCAATCATTCCCCGATAATCTTTCGGATTATAAGATTATCATTCATTGTGGGGCATGTATGCTTACTCCCAGAGACGCCCGTTCAAGATATAAAAAAGCAAAAAAAGCAGGAGTTCCAATCACAAACTATGGTATTGCCATAGCTTATATGAACGGAATCCTGCAAAGAAGTCTCGAACCGCTGAAAGTTAATGATCTAACCGGTACTTACTTAGTCACCTGACACTACCGAAAAAAATCATGTTCATTACCTATGTGTTATATTCCTAAGTATTAATCACTATTATTAATCATCAAAAATAAGCGAAACTCTCGTCTACACCTGTTTTACTCGCTTCTGCCTAACTCAAAGGCCTTAAGATTAAGCTCTAAAAACTTCTGGGGCACGCATTCCTCTATAGCCTTAAGCCATTCTTCCTTTGTAATATCTTTAAAGTAGTTGGAGAATCTACCCATAAGCACAATATTTGTTGCTTTTGATGAGCCTGCCTTGCTTGCGAGTCCAAGTGCATCCATAGCATCTACATCAGCACCGGCTTCCTTCATTTTATCCACAAGTCCCTCAGGATACTCAGCAGCTCCTGTAATTACAGGCATTGGATCAATCTCCTGAGCATTTACTATCACTTTTCCACCTGGTTTTAAGAAAGGAAGATATCTTGCTGCCTCAAGTGTTTCAAATGAAATAATATAATCTGCTTCACCCTTATCTATAACAGGTGAATACACCTTATCTCCAAATCTTACATATGTTACAACGCTTCCACCTCTCTGGCTCATACCATGAACCTCGGAAACCTTCACGTCATATCCCTTTGAAAGAACTACATGTCCAAGAAGCTTACTTGCAAGGAGTGAACCCTGTCCACCTACACCTACTATCATTACATTTGTTGTCATTACTCATTCACCTCCTCTTGTTCTTTAAGTGCATCAAATGCACAAAGCTGTTTACATACACCACAACCCACGCAAAGAGTAGCATCAACATGAGCTTTGCCCTCCTTGAAGCTGATAGCAGGGCAACCAAGTCTCATACATGCTCTACAGCTCTTACACTTATCTCTATCAACGATCAAAGCAGGCTTATGCTTAACATACTTAAGAAGCGCACATGGACGACGGCTTATGATAACTGATGGCTCCTGAGCACTAAGTTCCTCCTTAACTGCCTCATCTGCTGCCTTTAAGTCATAAGGATCAACTACTCGAACTCTGTTAAAGCCCATAGACCTGCAAAGAGCCTCAAGATTAATCTTTCCTGCAGGATCTCCCTTTATATTGTAACCTGTTGTCGGATTCTGCTGATGTCCTGTCATACCTGTGATGGAGTTATCAAGGATGATAACAGTGGAGTTACTCTGGTTATAAGCCACATTTGCAAGCCCTGTCATACCGGAGTGCATAAATGTTGAATCACCTATAACTGCAACTGTCTTTCCTTCGCTTTCTTCTCCGAGCGCCTTATTGAATCCGTGAATCGAACTAATTGAAGCGCCCATACAAGCGGTAACATCTATCGCACTCAGTGGTGCAACAGCTCCAAGAGTATAGCAGCCGATATCACCCATAACGGTACATTTATTCTTGTTTAATGTATAAAACATACCTCTGTGAGGACAACCGGCACACATAACAGGTGGTCTTACAGGAAGTCCCTCTATGGCACCACAAGCCGGTTTAGCTTCCACACCAAGCTTCTCAGCTATCAAGCTCTGTGAAAACTCATCTATAAGTGGAAATGTATCCTTACCCTTAACTGTGAGACCTAGTGCCTTGCAGTGGTTTTCAATAATTGGATCTAACTCTTCGATAACAACGAGAGTCTCAACCTCTGAAGCAAAGTCCTTTATTAACTTTTCAGGAAGTGGATTGATAAGTCCAAGCTTTAAGATAGATGCACCTTCTCCGAAAACTTCCTTAGCATACTGATATGATGTAGAAGATGTGATGATTCCAAGCTTTTTATCGCCCCACTCTACACGGTTCAGATCAGAGGTTTCAGCAAGCTCTATAAGCTTTCTGGTTCTCTCCTCTACTACCGGGTGACGTCTCTTAGCATTACCTGGCATCATAACATACTTTCCGATGTTTTTTTCATATGGTTTTCTTTCCGGTAAAACTCTTTCTGAAGTTTCAACCAGACTCTGTGAATGTGCCACTCTTGTGCACATTTTTATAAATACCGGAGTATCGTACTCCTCAGAGATTTCATATGCTCGCTTAGCAAATTCAAGTGCTTCTGCTGAGTCTGAAGGCTCAAGCATGGGAACCTTTGCAGCTATTGCATAGTGCCTCGAATCCTGCTCATTTTGCGATGAGTGCATACCCGCATCATCTGCAACACAGATAATCATACCCGCATTAACACCTGTGTAGCTTATGGTGAAAAGAGGGTCAGCAGCAACATTTAATCCAACGTGCTTCATAGCGCAAAAGCTTCTCTTTCCTGCTAATGATGCTCCAAATGCTACCTCCATGGCAACCTTTTCATTAGGTGCCCATTCACAATAGATTTCATCATACTTTGCAGCCTCTTCCGTAACCTCCGTACTTGGAGTTCCTGGATAAGAACTTGCAACACTCAAGCCTGCCTCGTATAAACCTCTGGCAAAGGCTTTATTACCTAACATTAACTCTTTCATTAGTAATTCCTCCGGTTAATTCTTTGATTTGTTTATTTTAGTATCAGCCTTCTGTTTCATCCGCTATCAGGTGTTCCGCACCGTACATTTTACGAAGCTTCGGTTTTTCAATCTTTCCGGTTGGGTTTCTCGGAACATCTGCAAAGATTATCTTCTTTGGACGCTTGTAACGTGGCATATCCATGCAGAATTCATTAATTTCCTCTTCCGTACACTCCATACCTTCCTTAATCTCTATGATTGCGCCTGCTATCTCTCCGAGACGAGGATCAGGAAGTCCGATTACCGCAACATCCTTTATCTTCTCAAATTTTCTTAAGAAGTCCTCTATCTGAACAGGGTAAAGATTCTCACCACCGGAAACTATAACATCCTTCTTTCTATCAACAAGATAGATAAAACCGTCTTCATCATATCTGGCAACATCTCCCGTAAAAAGCCATCCATCCTTCAAGACATCTGCTGTAGCTTCGGGATCATTGTAGTACTCAGTCATAACTCCGGGTCCCTTTACACAAAGCTCTCCGGCTGCGCCCTTCTCAACTTCATTGCCATTCTCATCAACAATCTTACATTCCCAACCGTATCCTGGCACTCCGATAGCTCCGACCTTGTGTATATTCTCAACTCCGAGGTGTACGCAACCCGGCCCGATAGATTCACTTAAACCATAGTTTGTATCATATTGATGATGTGGAAAGTATGACTTCCACTTTTTAATAAGTGAAGGCGGTACCGGCTGTGCACCTATGTGCATAAGACGCCACTGTGAAAGCTGATAATCTTCCTGTTTGAGCTGTCCGCTTTCCATGGCAATAAGTATATCCTGTGCCCACGGAACTAAGAGCCATACTATGGTACAGTGTTCTCTCGACACCGCATCAAATACATACTCTGCTTTTGTACCCTTTAAAAGCACCGCTTTTGAACCCGAAAGAAGGCTTCCAAACCAGTGCATCTTGGCACCTGTGTGATAAAGAGGCGGTATGCATAAGAAGCAATCATCCCTGGATGTAGAGTGGTGCTTCTGTTCAGTCATAGCAGCATGTATAAGACTTTCATGATTATGAAGTATAGCCTTCGGAAATCCCGTTGTTCCTGAAGAAAAGTATATAGCTGCATCATCGTTATAATCCAGATATATATCGGGATCAGCACTTGAGCAATCCGCTACCATCTCTCTGTAGCTTTCAGCAAATGTAGGGCATCCCTCTCCAACGTATATTAATGCTCTGTTCTTACTGAGTTTTTCCTCTACCTGCTCTATACGTCCTATAAATTCCGGTCCAAAAAGAAGGACATTAACATCAGCAAGATTTGCACAATAAAGAATCTCATCGGCTGAATATCTGAAGTTCATAGGAACTGCTATGGCTCCGCTTTTTAGTATACCAAAGTAGATAGGCAACCACTCTAAGCAGTTCATCATAAGTATAGCAACCTTATCTCCTTTTTCCACACCTCTTGATATAAGCATATTCGCCATGCGATTAGCTTTTTCATCAAACACTCGCCATGTTATTTCTCTTCTGTAGGGTTGCTTTTCGGTTGGTTGTATGAGATCATACTCCTTCCATGTAACCCTTCTGTCTTCCCTGATATCAGGATTTAATTCTACAAGAGCAACTTCATCTCCGTAGAGCTGGCGATTCCTAATCAGGTAATCTGTAATTGCCATAAGTAAACTCCTCCGTACTTACATATAATTATTTATTTTCCAATAATTTCTTAACACTCGCAATCTTAACACACAGACAGAAAAGCTCAGCTGCAAGCTTTAAGTCCTCAATTGGTGGATAAGTAGGTGCCACTCTTATATTGGAATCCTTAGGATCCTTACCGTAAGGCCATGTGGCTCCTGCTCCTGTCATAGTAACACCCGCCTTCTTTGCAAGTCTCACTATCTCTTTAGCGCATCCTTCAAGTGAATCGAAGCTTATAAAATAACCTCCGTTTGGCTTTGTCCACTCACCAATTCCATAGCCTGTTAGATTCTTTTCAAATATCTCTTCGACAGCTTCAAACTTTGGTCTGATTATATCCGCATGCTTTCTCATATGTTCAACCATACCGTGAATATCACCAAAAAATCTTACATGGCGAAGCTGATTTACCTTATCATGACCTATGGTCTGGTTCTTAAGCTGAGCTGTTATATCCTCTAAGTTATTAAGAGATGTAGCTATAGCAGCTATACCGCTTCCCGGAAATGTAATCTTAGAGGTAGAAGCAAATTTATAAACAAGATCAGGATTTCCTGCCTTTTTACATTCAGCAAGAATCTCAACTATGTAATCCTGCTTGTCATCATAAAGGTGATGAACACCATATGCATTATCCCAGAATATTCTGAAGTCTGCTGCTGCAGGCTTTAATCTGGCCATCCTGCTTACTGTCTCATCAGAGTAAGAAACACCCGTTGGATTGGCATACTTAGGAACGCACCAGATACCCTTTATAGATTCATCCGAAGAAACAAGTTCCTCGACCTTATCCATATCAGGTCCGTTTTCATCAGTAGCAACCGGAATCATCTTGATTCCAAAGTACTCGGTGATTGCAAAGTGCCTGTCATATCCGGGAACAGGACATAAAAACTTCACTTCGTCTAACTTGCACCAAGGAGTATGTCCCATAATACCGTGTGTCATAGCACGCGCAACGGTATCATACATAACATTAAGAGAAGAATTTCCGTAGATGATGATATTATCCGGATGGTTCTCCATCATATCTCCTATAAGCACCTTAGCTTCCGGAATACCGGTAAGCAAACCGTAATTTCTACAGTCTGTACCGTCTTCACATGAAAGATCAACGGTAGAATTAAGTGCATCCATCATTCCCATGGAGAGGTCAAGCTGTTCACGACATGGCTTTCCTCTACTCATATCAAGTGAAAGATCCATCCCGAGATACTTTTTGTAGCTCTCCTTGAGTTCATTGAGCTCACTTTCAAGCTCCTCTTTTGTCATTTCTGCATATGGTTTCATAACTGTTTCCTCCATTTTGAGAGTAAAATACTCATTGTCGCTCATAAAAAAATCTTATAAGCGATAATTGGCTGTCTGAGCAACAGTGCCTTATAATAATAAGAACCCTTAAAGCCCAAACAGCCATTAGTATAGCATATATTTACACATTTCACAACGTAAAATATGTAACCAATTCCTAAAATCTTAGATTAAGTCGAGTGCCTGTGAAAGATCCTCGATAAGATCCTCTTTATCTTCAAGACCACAGGACATTCTTATAAGTCCCGCAGGGATTCCGGCCTCCTCAAGCTGCTCGTCCGTAAGCTGTCTGTGAGTGCTTGTTGCCGGATTTAAGCAACATGTTCTGGCATCTGCAACATGGGTTTCGATAGCACATCTCTTAAGCGCCTTCATAAATATCATGGCAGCCTCCTTTCCTCCCTTAACCTCGAAAGAAACCACTCCGCATCCTCCGTTTGGAAGGTACTTCTGAGCAAGCTCATAATACTTGCTTGACTTAAGACCTGAATAATTTACGTAAGCAACCTTTGGGTGATTCTCTAAAAATTCTGCAACAGCCTGTGCATTTTCCACATGGCGTGGCATGCGTACATGTGAAGACTCAATTCCAAGATTTAAGTAAAATGCACTCTGTGGTGACTGTATACAACCCAAATCTCTCATAAGCTGCGCAGTACACTTAGTAATATATGCACCCTCGATACCAAACTTCTCAGCATAAACTATACCATGATAAGATTCATCCGGTGTAGTAAGTCCCGGGAATTTATCAGCATGCTTCATCCAATCAAACTTTCCTGAATCAATTATGGCACCGCCAACTGCAACTCCGTGTCCGTCAAGATACTTGGTTGTGGAGTGTGTAACTATATCAGCACCCCACTCTATAGGTCTGCAGTTAACGGGAGTTGGAAATGTATTATCAACGATAAGAGGTACTCCATGTTCATGTGCAACCTTGGCAAAAAGCTCAATATCAAGAACTGTAAGAGCCGGATTTGCTATGGTCTCACCGAACACAACCTTAGTATTCTCCTTAAATGCTGCATTTAACTCTTCCTCATCAGCATCAGGAGATACAAATGTAACATCAATTCCCATCTTTTTCATGGTTACAGCTATAAGGTTAAATGTACCGCCGTATATACTTGATGAAGCAACGATATGTCCACCATTTTCACAAATATTAAATATTGCCATAAAGTTTGCGGCCTGTCCCGAACCGGTAAGCATAGCTGCGCTACCACCTTCAAGTGCAGCTAACTTTGCAGCTACATTGTCACATGTAGGATTTTGAAGTCTGGAGTAAAAGTATCCACTTGCTTCTAAGTCGAAAAGCTTTCCCATATCCTCACTTGTATCATACTTAAATGTAGTAGACTGAATGATAGGTATCTGTCTTGGTCCTCCGTTTTCCGGTGTATATCCCGCCTGTATACATTTGGTGTTAAATCTCATATTTCTTTCCTCTTTTCTGTAATAATTATATTATGTTTTTAGTAAATCCCGGATGTTACTGGATTATCATACGACAAGCTCCGAACATACCTGCATCATTACCAAGTTCTGCTATACGGAATTCTTTATTCTTAAGCGCGAACATAACATTTTTCTCATATTTTTCCTGAATTACATCGATGACAACCTGTCCATTTTTTGACACACCTCCACCGATAACAAATGCTTCAGGATCGATTACCTGTGCAACATTGGCAAGTCCGCGACCAAGGTAAGTTGAGAAAACATCTGCAATTTCACATGCAACCTGGTCGTTATTTTTATATGCTGCAAAAAGCTCTTTACCTGTTATAGGATGATCATACTGCTTAAGCTCTGTATCGCGACTATCACTTTCGAGCTTCTCCTTAGACATACGTGTGATACCTGTTGCAGAAGCATACTGCTCTAAGCAACCTGTCTTTCCACAGTTACACTTGCGTGTCTCCTCCGGATTGATAAGCATATGTCCAATTTCACCGGCAGCACCGTTACTTCCCGGAAGTATCTTTCCATCAAGAACGATTCCTCCACCTACACCTGTTCCGAGTGTTACCATAACTATACTGTTAAAGCCTCTTCCGCCACCCTTCCACTGCTCTCCAAGGGCTGCAACATTGGCATCATTTCCAACTTTTACGTTCTGTATACCGCTAATAGCTGAAAAACTATTAGCTACATTAAATATTCCCCATCCTAAATTTACGCAATTGATTACTCGCCCGTCTGCTGTAACAGGTCCCGGAACACCTATACCTGCGCCAAGAACATCTGCTTTATCAATACCCTTTTCGCTGTTCTTTGCTTCTATTGAGTCTGAGATATCCTGAAGGATATGATCTCCTCCATCTTCCTTTCTTGTAGGTATTTCCCACTTTTCAATCATCTCACCCGATTCGTTGAAAAGTCCGATTTTTACAGTAGTTCCGCCTATGTCAATTCCATAAATGTATTTCACCTTTTCTACCTCCTAATATTTTTTCATAAAACATGATAATTAGACTCACTTGAATATGTATTTTAGCATAGTGTGAGTTTATTTGCAATAAGATGTGGACCATGTGTCTATTTTTGTTGTACGTAATAAAGAAATATGTTATATTATCTTTACATGAGCGAGATTGATATAAATATTATCATAGAATACTAGTTTCTTATTTTCATTAGGCAAAAAAGAGGTGATATTTTGAATAAATCCAAATCTGTAAAAAAACTGGTCGTGCGCGAAGAGCGCCGAGAAGAACTCAAAGACAGTGGAATCCGAGGGGCAAAAAAAGAAGGTCTAAAGTTTCCTATAATTATCTTTGGTGCCCTTGTTTATGCATGTGGTATTAACTTTTTTCTAAGACCTCTTAACCTTTATTCAGGCGGCTTCATGGGATTTGCTCAAGTGTTTCAGTATCTCCTTTTAAAAGCCGGATTCGCCTTCAAGGGTTTCAATACTTCAGGTGTTATATATTGGATTTTAAATGTGCCGGCAATAATCGTAGCCATAAAAAGGATGAGAAGAAGATTTGTACTAAAGACTATATTTGCAATCACATCTATTACCATACTTCTATCGGTTATACCAATAGTAAATGCACCTATAATGGATGATAGAATTACGAATACTATTATAGCCGGTATTTTGTGCGGTTCGGGAATCGGTATTATCCTATGGATGGGTGGTTGCGACGGTGGCATGAATATCGTAGGTATGCTCTACATATCCTCAACCGGTAAGGGAAGCGTCGGAACGGTAAGTATGGCTGTAAACCTTCTTCTTTACGCTGTCATGCTCTTCCTTTTCGATGCACCGACAGTTATTTATACCTTGATTTACTCAGTATTTAGTTCCATGGCAACTGATAAAATACACACTCAGAACATAAGCTCTCAGGTAACGATAATTACAAAACTTGAGGACACCAAGGAACTCGAAGTAGAAGTTATGGGAAGACTTCACCGAGGTATGACAAGAGTAAACGGTAACGGTATATTTACCGGAGATGATGTAAAAATGTTTATAATTTTTATAAGCAAATATGAGTACAGTCGACTAAAGGGTATAGTGAAAGCACATGACCCTAACGCATTTATAGTTGTAAATGAAGGTGTCCATATAGACGGACACTTCCTCAAAAAATTGACTTAGAACATAAGGGAGAAAATTGATATCAACAAAAAATAACAAACAGCTAAAGACAGCCATCGTAAAAAAATATGGAGGAAATGATTTGATTTCGGACAAAAAAACCTATATCTGCATTGATTTAAAATCCTTCTATGCAAGCGTTGAAGCAGTTTCCCGTCACCTCGATCCACTTAAAACCCATTTGGTGGTTGCTGATAAAACAAGAACAACAAAAACCATATGTCTGGCAGTTTCTCCATCACTAAAGGAGCTTGGTATATCGGGGCGAGCCCGACTCTTTGAAGTAGTTGAACGTGTAAAGGATGTAAATAGAGAACGTATGCGCACCGGAATCTCTAAAGGTGACACCTTCTCCGGTACTTCTTGCGATACCGAAGAGCTCTCCTCCGACCCTTCCCTTGAACTATCCTATATAGTTGCTCCGCCTCGAATGAAGCTTTATGAAGAAGTAAGCACTAAAATTTTTTCAATATATATGAGATTTATATCTCCGGAGGATATACATGTTTATTCCATAGATGAATGTTTTATGGATGTGACACCTTACCTTTCAACCTATGAAATCACTCCACATAAGCTTGCTATGAAGATGATTCGGTGTGTACTTGAAGAAACCGGAATAACCGCAACAGCCGGGATTGGATCCAATATGTACCTTGCAAAAATTGCCATGGATATAGTTGCTAAGCACGCACCGGCCGATGAACAGGGTGTAAGAATCGCAGAGCTTAACGAAAAAACTTACAGAGAGCTTCTCTGGTGTCACACGCCTATAACTGACTTTTGGCGAGTGGGTTCCGGAATCGCAAAGAGATTATCGACATTAAATTGCTTTACCATGGGAGATGTGGCCAGACTTTCATTAAAAGATGAGGATAAGCTTTACGATATACTCGGAATCAACGCAGAACTTCTCATAGATCATGCCTGGGGTTATGAACCCACTGTTATTTCAACCATAAAAAGCTACAAGCCTGCGACCAATTCTCTTTCATCAGGTCAGGTTCTTATGGAACCATACGAAGCTGAAAAAGCAAGAATTATAGTAAGGGAAATGACAGAACTTTTAGTCCTTGATCTTGTTAAAAAGGGACTTGTGACCAAAAAAATTGAACTCACCATGAATTATGACAGAACAAGTATAGAGTATGAATATAAAGGGAAAAATATCAGCGAATCAACTTTTTTATATGCCAAAACAAAGAAGCGATACACCGGAAAAGTATCTATGGATTATTATGGAAGACCTGCCCCTTATCATGCGCACTCAACCGGTAATGTGGATAGGTGGACATCATCAACCACTCGAATAATGGATGTTATGATGGAACTTTTCGATAAAATTGTAGATACTGACCTCACAGTCAGAAGAATAAATATTGCTGCTCTTAATCTGATTCCTGAGGATGATATACCTTCAGAGGTCCCATACCAGATGAATCTTTTTACAGACTATGAAGCTATAGAAAAGCAAAAATTAGCAGATGCTGCTACAGATCAAAAGGAAAAAAACCTGCAAAAAGCCACTTTAAAATTACAGGAAAAATACGGAAAAAACGCTATACTGAAAGGCACTAATCTTCAGGAGGGCGCTACTACCATCCAGCGAAACAATCAGATTGGAGGCCATAATTCCGGAGAAGTTTAACTCAGTCGGAGAAATCCCCCACCTCTAAGCGTAGCATAGGTGAGACTGTCCGAAAACTAAACTAATTTAAAACAAAAAAGGGTAAAAATATTTATCAAAAGATAAATATTTTACATAAAAAATGTAGCTTGACAACTGAATAAAGTGTATAAAATCATGGATTAAAAGTAGTAAATG
>JAEEGL013082284.1_pt1 | contig 63878 bp, 47 predicted proteins | sample 9134231 | NCBI WGS metagenome assembly JAEEGL01 (sample SAMN16246548, study PRJNA631951) | gut metagenome | biome: gut microbiome; feature: rumen; material: fiber-attached | host: Bos | place: Iran: Karaj | collected 2018-10
CAGTGCTGCCCTCTGTGAAGAATTCAATTCTTTCCTTGCGGAGAAATTCGCAGACGGCACCATGCAGGAAATAGAGGATATCTGGCTTGGTGTGGATGAAGACAAAAAGGTCGTTGATATGGAAGGCTTATCCGGTGAGAAAGGCACCATAACGATCGTCACGACATCATCGGATATGCCATGGTCTTATATAAAGGACGGGAAAAATGTGGGTTATGATATAGACCTTGTTACCCGTTTCTGCCGTGAGAAAGGATATGCACTTGAAATACTTGATGTGGATTTCTCAGGCAGGATTCCGGCTGTACAGTCCGGCAGGGCCGATTTTTCCACCGACATGAATGCCACGCCCGAGCGAAGGGAGCAGGCGCTTTTCTCTGATCCTACAAGCTATGGAGGATATGTTCTTGCTGTGCCTGCTAAGGAACTCGCACAGGAAGGTCAGGAAAACGGCACTGCAGAATGCGTGCCGGAATTTACAGAATTCTCAGATCTGAAGGGAAAGACCGTATCCATGCTGGTAGGCGCTCCCTTTGAGGAACTGGTAAAAAGCAAGGCCCCTGGGGTGGGAAGCTTTACTTATTTTAATAATATGGCGGACATTCTTCTGGCTTTAAAGGACGGAAAGACCGATGCCTGCCTTAATAATAATGCCATTGCAGAGCTTGCGGTAAACAGGGATCCTGAGCTCGCGCTTTTCCCGGAACCCCTTAAGGAAGGGACATTTGGCATTGCCTTTGCAAAGGATGATGAGAGGCTTGCGGGGTGGCAGGCCGCTTATGACAGTATTCCCGAGGAAACGAAAAAAGAATTATGGGAAAAATGGACCGGACTTGATGACAGCGTAAAGACTGTCCCTAAGCAGGACTGGCCGGGAACAAACGGGACCGTACAGGTAGCTGCCTGTGACGCACTTGAGCCAATGAGCTATGCGGGTGAAGGCGGAGAACTTATAGGTTTTGATATTGAGATGATACTGCTCATGGCAAAGGAAATGGATGTGCATGTAGAATTTGTGGGGATGGAATTTGCCTCCGTCTTATCCTATGTGCAGTCAGGCAAGGCACTTATGGGAGCCGGTTCCATAATCGTTACGGATGAGAGAAGGGAAGCCGTTGACTTTATTGAGTATTATCCTGCTTCATTCGTGCTCATTGTAAGGGCTGCAGAAGCAGAGGCTGAAAATAAGGGATTTATTGCAAGAACCTGCGAGAGCTTTGAAAAGACTTTCATAAGAGAGGCAAGGTGGAAACTTTTCCTTCAGGGAATAGGGACCACCATACTGATCACTGTTTTATCCATAATCTTTGGAACTGCTCTGGGATTTTTGCTGTACATGGCATGCCGTAACGGAAACAGGGCAGCTAATCTGATCGCAGGATCATTTGTATGGCTGGTGCAGGGAATGCCGGTTGTGGTACTCTTAATGATCCTTTATTACATTATTTTTGCCAAGACATCGATAAGCGGAACAGCGGTAGCAGTAGTGGCTTTTACGCTTGTATTCGGTGCCGGGGTATTCGGCATGTTAAGGACCGGAGTAGGTGCTATTGATAAGGGACAGTCGGAAGCTGCGCTTGCATTAGGCTATGGAGATCTCCGTTCTTTCTTCCGTATCATCCTGCCCCAGGCGGTCCCTCATTTCCTGCCGGTCTATAAAGGGGAAGTAGTGGCACTTATCAAGGCAACGGCTATCGTAGGATATATCGCGGTGCAGGATCTTACCAAGATGGGCGATATCGTGCGGGGACGTACCTATGAGGCATTTTTCCCGCTGATCGCAGTTGCTGTCATATATTTTATACTGGGGTGGTTTTTGACATTTATTGTCAGCCGTATAGAAGTATCCGTAGATCCGAAGCAGCGGAAGAGGGAAAATATCCTGAAGGGGGTTGAGATAAATGATTGAGATCAAAAAACTTAGAAAAGAATATGATATGGTAACCCCGCTTAAGGATGTCAGCGTGACGATAAACGACGGGGATGTTATTTCGATAATAGGACCGTCAGGTACGGGGAAATCTACACTGTTGCGCTGTATCAATCTGCTTGAGACACCTACTTCCGGTCAGGTGTTCTTAGGGGACGAAGAGATCACTGCAAAGGGATATGATGTAAAAAAAGCCAGAAGGAGAATGGGGATGGTATTCCAGTCCTTCAATCTGTTTGGGCATCTTACGGTCATAGAAAATCTCATGATAGCGCCTATGGATCTTTTGAATAAGAGTAAACAGGAGGCATATGACAAAGGCATGGAGCTTCTCAGGAGAGTGGGAGTGGCGGATAAGGCTCTGTCATATCCGGACGAGCTCTCCGGCGGACAGAAGCAGAGAGTAGCCATTGCAAGGACACTCTGCATGGATCCCGAGGTGATACTTTTGGACGAACCCACGAGCGCACTGGATCCCACTATGGTTTCGGAGGTGCAGGCTGTTATAAGGGAGTTGGCAAAAAGCGGTAAGACCATGATGATAGTGACTCATGAAATGAATTTTGCCAGGGCTATATCTAACCGGGTGTTCTATATGGATGACGGCGGAATTTACGAGGAGGGGACACCGGAAGAAATCTTCGATGCCCCGAAAAAAGAACTGACAAGGCGCTTTATCAGAAAGCTTAAAGTATTCGAAGCAAGGATAGACAGCAGAGACTATGACTTTATCCGCATGGACGCAGAGCTGGATACGTTTTTTATGAATAATGATGTGGCATCTGCCACGAAATACCGCATACGGCTTGCCATAGAAGAGCTGGTACGGCAGATACTGATACCGCATTATGATATGCCTGACATAAACGTGAGCGTGGAGTATTCAATGCAGGATGAAAAATGCCATATATCCGTATCCTACGCAGGGGAAGCATTTGATATCAAAGATACGGACAACGGACTTTCACTTTCCATGCTGCAAAATACCGCTGAGGATATTGCATACAGTTTCGAGGAAAAGTCCGAACTTCCCAATCGTGTAGATATCCGGATAAGGTAATAAATTAGATACTAACAGGGCAAAGCAGGCTGATATAATTTGCAATCTATGGTAAAATAACAAAAAGGATTTCTATCCAAAAATGTTGACGGGGGTATACATTATGGATTTTCATGCTCTGGCAGAGCGCATGCCGGCTATGACATGCGTAGTATCGGTGGAGAAGCATCCGGAAAGCGGAAAAGGGAAATTCAGGCTTGTTGCGGGTAACCGGGCCTATATTGATTCCATAGAACATCCCGTGCCGGGCATGATAATGCTTAGCAATGAATTTGTTTCCGGCAGCGAGTATACAAACTATATCACAAGAGATCTTAATTTCGAAGAATTCTGTTACAACGCAGCAAAAAATAAAAAATGCCTTCATTCCTATGCACATCCTGACCGGATGCCGTTCTGGTTAAATATGATCTTTCTTCCTGTGGACTACGAAGATGATGATTACTGTTACTGTCTGTATATAATGGAAGTCAATATAGAAGCTGATGCTGAGGCGCTGTCAAATCAGTCTGCTGAGAATGCACTGTCTGTTCTGGATACCTGCATAAGGCTCAGGGGAACAAATGATTTTAAGGCAGCCATGCGGGATGTTATCCAGGGAATCGGCGAGCTGTGTGCGGCACAGCACTGCTGTATCCTTGTCATGAACGAACTGGAAAGGTCCTGCTATGTGCTCTGTGAATACCTTGACGAGAGCAGCAGTCTTCTCCCCATGGAAAACTATGTCGATGACGAATTCTATGACATAGCGGAGTCCTGGATAGGGACCATAGCGGGCAGCAACTGTCTGATCGCCAAGGATGCTGATGATATGCAGATCATCAAGGAGCGTAACCCTGTATGGTATGAGTCACTTACCGGTGCAGGTGCATACAATATCGTGCTTTTTCCTCTTAAGTCAAGGAACCAGCTCTTAGGTTTCATGTGGGCCCTGAATTTTGATTCCGAACGTGCGGTTAAGATAAAGGAGACTCTTGAAGTCACCACATTTATCCTAGGCTCGGAGCTGGGTAACTATCTGCTGTTAGACAGGCTTAAGATACTCAGTTCAAAGGATATGCTTACGGGCGTTATGAACCGTAATGAGATGAACAATGTGGTGGATAAGCTGTGCCACGGTGAAAGGGCGGGAGAGTCAGTAGGTGTTATTTTTGCGGATCTCAATGGCCTGAAGGCAGTAAATGACATAGAAGGACACAGCGCAGGTGATCTTCTGCTTAAGAATGCGGCTGCTGTCCTAAAGCAGTTCTTTTCGGAGGATGAAATATTCCGTGCCGGCGGAGATGAGTTTTCTCTTATTGTTACCGGCGTTACAGAGGAGGAACTGGGCAAAAAGATCGATGACATAAGGAATGCCAGTGAAAGGTACGACAGGCTTTCTTTTGCATTGGGGGGCTGTGTTGAGCATAACAGCAGCGATGTACGCCTGGCTTTAATGCGTGCGGACGAGAGGATGTACGAGGATAAAAAGAAATATTATGAGGGGCATCCGAAACAGAACGCCATGAGACTCAACCGGTTAAATATCGGAGACTCGGAGGAAATAAACCGTGAGAGAGATCTTTTTAAGGAGATGAATTATGATTTCCTTACAGGGCTTCCAAGTATGACTTATTTCTTCAAGCTTGCGGAAAATGCCCGCAAGATCATGCATGAAAACAGTGTTCCGTCGGCACTGGTTTATGTTAATCTTAACGGTCTTAAATTCTACAATAAAAAGTACGGCTTTTCCGAAGGTGACAATCTTATTAAGGAGCTGGCAAGGCTGATCTCCCAGCAGTTCGGGGAAGAAAACTGCAGCCGTTTCGGACAGGACCATTTTGCAATATTTACAGAAGAAACGGATCTTGAGAAGAAGCTCAAGAAGCTTTTCAATGCCATGAAGACTGCCAACGGAGGAAAGACGCTTCCTCTGAGAGTGGGAATCTATCCCGATTCCATGGGTGTTGTGGAGACATCCTTTGCCTGCGACAGGGCGCGTTATGCCAGCAATATATCAAGGGATGATAATAATTCCTATTTCAACTACTTCGACCAGAAGATGCTGAAAAAGGAAATGAACCGCCAGTACATAATCGAGAATATAGACCGTGCCATTGCGGAAAACTGGATAAAGCCTTTTTACCAGCCAATAGTTCGTGCCACAAATAAAAAAGTCTGTGACGAAGAAGCGCTGGCCAGATGGATAGATCCCGAAAAGGGAATGCTTTCTCCGGCTGACTTTATTCCTATACTGGAAGATACAAAGCTTATCTACAAAGTGGATCTGGCTATTCTGGATGCAGTGCTTGAGCGGATCAGAAATCAGATGACGGACAAAAGGATGCATGTGGTTCCTATATCCATCAATCTTTCCAGGACTGATTTTGAGACCTGCGATATAGTAAGGGAAATATGCAACCGTGTGGATGCCGCCAGAGTTCCCAGGGAGTACATTACCATAGAGATAACGGAAAGCGTTGTGGGCGGAAATTTCGATTTCATGAAGGAGCAGGTGAGACGCTTCCAGGAGCTTGGATTCCCGGTGTGGATGGATGATTTCGGCAGCGGCTATTCATCCCTTGATCTGCTTCAGGAGATACAGTTCGATCTGATCAAATTCGATATGCGTTTTATGAGGCAGTTTGACTCATCGCCCAAGTCAAGGATAATACTGACTGAGCTTATGCGTATGGCTGCAAGTCTCGGTATAGAGACCGTCTGTGAAGGCGTTGAAACTGAGGAACAGGTTGAATTCTTAAGAGAGATAGGATGCACAAAGCTTCAGGGATATCATTTCTGCAAGCCTATCTCCCTAGACGACATATATGAAAGATACAGGACAGGAAAGCAGATAGGCTTTGAGAATCCGGATGAATCCGAATACCAGAAGGTTCTTAGTTCGATAAATCTTTATGACCTTGGATCGGTTTCCAATGACGAAGGGGAGTCTGCAAAGCATTATTTCAATACCCAGCCCATGGCGATTCTTGAATGTGACGGAGAGACTGTCAGGGCCGTAAGACTTAACAAGTCATTTTCGGAATTCGTAGCCCTGCATAAGAATGTTTATAAAACATTTATGAACCGTCTGGTTCATTGCAGGAATGTGGGACAGAGGATCGTTGTCAGTGAGATATTGGAGACAGGTGAAAATGTCAATGCTCTCATAAGAAAGCTGGCTGAAAATCCCTTAAACGGTATGGCTGCCTATACAGTGGCAGTGCTTGACATTACATCGGATAATGAACAGGTCTTAACCTACACCGGTGTAGCCCAGGCACTTTCCGCGGATTACATAGATCTTTATCACATAGACCTGGATACGGAGAAATATACGCAATATTCACCCAATGCTGACAATCATGATATTTCGGTAGCAAGGACCGGAGAGGGATTCTTTGAAGCGGCACATAAGGATGCGGGCCAGTTTGTCTTTGAAGATGACAGGCAGCAGTTTATTGAGGCTTTTACAAAGAGTAATGTGCTGAAGGCACTGGATGAGAACGGCGCATTCACTCATACCTACAGGGTCATGATAGCACCTAAGGAAGAGGGGAATGCCGCACAGACATATAAGCAGAAATCTGAAGGCAGACCAATGTATGTAAGCATGAAGGTTGTCCGCCTTAACCGTGACGGAAACCATGTGGTAATGGCTGTCAACAATGTTGATGCCCAGATGAAACAGCAGGAGCTTATTGACAGACTGCGTGAGGAGACTGCCACTTATACCAGGATATCTGCTCTTATGGGTAATTTTATCGGAATCTATACAGTGGATCCGGAGACCGGCAGCTATATGCAGTACAGTGCATCGGATGAATATGCAGACCTGGGCACTTCCAAGGTGGGGTGGGATTTCTTCGAGGATTCCAGGAAAGAGATAGAAGGGGTGATCGCACCCGAGGACTATTATTATTTCATGGCTGAGTTTACAAAGGAAAACATCCTGTCAAAGACGGCAGACGGCGGTATATTTACCATAAGTTATCATCTTATGATCGCCGGCAAAAAGACTGAGATCAACCTGAGGGCAGGCATTGTACAGGAAAAGGACGGCCCGCAGCTGATAGTCGGCATCATTATGGGGAAAAATCAGTGATGGATCGGTGATCTGCCCGGACAAGATTTTTTTGACACAGTATAAGGCTTATGATAAAATACAACGGATAAAAGTGTAATAGCATTTTCTTTTAGGAGGAAAAAATAATGAAGCATATAAAGACTTTAAACACAAGAGACCTTAAGAAGAGCCTCAAGAACGGCGGATGTGGCGAGTGCCAGACATCATGCCAGTCAGCCTGCAAGACTTCCTGCACTGTAGGAAATCAGAGCTGTGAGAAGGTGTCAAAGTAAGACAGTTAGTTACATCTAAACGGGCAAAAGGCAGCGGTTGTGTTGATCGCTGCTTTGTTGCGTATAATAAGGAAAACTATGATACATGAATACAAAAGCCATGGGTACAATATTGTCCTGGATGTGAATTCCGGAAGTGTACATGTGGTGGATGATATAGCATATGAACTTATTCCCCTGATCGAAAAGGATATTGAGGCAGGACTCAGTGATGACGAGATCGCACTTAAGCATGCGGGCTCTCTTCTTGATGTGGAGAAAAAGGATGCCGTAGAGGAGATACTGGAGCTTAAGAATGCCGGTATGCTTTACTCAGAGGATGTCTATAAGGATTCTATAGGGAGTTTTATGGAGCGGGAGACGGTGGTGAAAGCCATGTGTCTTCATATTGCCCATGCCTGCAATCTGGGCTGTAAATACTGCTTTGCGGGAAAGGGTGAATACTATGGTCCCTGTGGGCTTATGAGTTTCGAAGTGGGAAAGGCTGCCCTGGATTATCTTGTGGAGAATTCCGGTACAAGGCACAATCTTGAGGTGGATTTCTTCGGCGGCGAGCCCCTTATGAACTGGGATGTGGTAAAGCAGCTTGTGGCATACGGCCGCAGCATAGAAAAGGATAAAAATAAAAAATTCCGCTTTACCCTTACCACTAACGGAACATTGCTTAACGATGACATAATGGAATTCGCAAATAAAGAGATGAGCAATCTGGTGCTTTCCATTGACGGCCGTAAGGAAGTGCATGATTTCATGCGTCCTTACCGTAACGGAAAGAGCAGCTATGACGACATACTGCCCAAGTATATCAAGGCTGCAGAGTCCAGGGATCAGATGAATTATTATGTCAGGGGTACATATACCCATTTCAATACGGATTTTGCTGCGGACGTGATACATCTTGCGGATATGGGCTTTAAGCAGATTTCCGTTGAGCCGGTGGTGGCACCTGAAGAGGAGGAATATGCCCTTAAAAAGGAAGACCTGCCGGTACTTTTAGAACAGTACGATATACTGGCGGATGAGATGTTAAAGAGGAGACGTGAAGGAAATCCCTTCAATTTCTTCCATTTCATGATAGACCTTGAGGGCGGCCCGTGTGTATATAAGAGGCTTTCCGGGTGCGGGGCAGGCTGTGAATATGTGTCAGTAACGCCCTGGGGAGATATCTATCCCTGTCATCAGTTCGTTGGGCAGGAGGAATTTAAGCTGGGCTCTGTTTATGACGGGATAGAAAGGAAGGACCTGCAGAAGAAATTCCATGACTGCAATGTTTATTCCAAGCCGGAGTGCGAGAAATGCTTTGCCAGGTATTACTGCAGCGGCGGCTGCATGGCAAACTCACAGCACTTTACCGGAGACATATATGGCGCATATGAGACAGGATGCGAGCTTCAGCGGAAGCGGGTGGAATGTGCGATAATGCTCAAGGCTGCTGCAGCCGATGAGGAATAGGAGGAGTAACTATGAAAAAGTCGAAGGCGATAGTCGTACTGCTGCTCATACTGGCAGTACTCGGTGGATCGGGCTATCTTGTATGGAACGGTGTGGACACGTCCACTGATGAAGATTATCTTGCGGCTAAGAATACCAGGCTTGGCCTGGATCTTGCCGGCGGTGTCAGTATCACATACCAGGTAGTGGGGGATGAAGCTCCCAGCAAATCCGATCTGGATGATACTGTATTCAAGCTGAGGAAGAGGGTGGACCAATATTCCACTGAGTCCAATGTGTATCCCGAGGGTGACAGGCGTATAACCATAGAAATCCCCGGCGTTACGGATGCCAATGCTATACTTGAGGATCTCGGTAATCCCGGATCGCTTTATTTCATACGTGCCGTGAGCTCGGTTGACGGAAGCTACAACTACGGTCTTATGACTACCACAACCGACGGCTATCAGGTGTGCAAGGAAGACGATACCTATTTTGTAGGCATCGGTGACAATGCATATCTTTATGATAGGGAGACAGGTGATCCCCAGTATACATCTGACGGAAAGATGCTGAGCTATACCGTCAAAAATCCCAATCATGTACAGACTATGTATGCTCTGACCAAGCCGATAAATGAGATCGTTGAAAACGGCGATGCCGTTCTTTCCGGAACTGATGTGGCATCATCGGAAGCTAAGAGCTATACGGACGATTTCAATGTTGTACAGTATATAGTAGGCCTTGAATTTACGGATAACGGACGTGAGGCCTTTTCAAAGGCAACCGGTGAAGCGGCAGGCAGATCCGGTCTTACGGGAACCATAGGAATCTACTACGACGGTGAGATGCTTTCGGTTCCGCATGTAAATGAACAGATTTCCGGTGGAAGTGCTCAGATAACAGGTATGGCTGATGCTGAGGAGGCACAGCGTCTTGCTCAGAATATCCGTATCGGCGGACTTAAGCTTGAACTTGAAGAATTAAGGTCAAATGTTGTCGGTGCACAGCTGGGTTCCGATGCAGTCCGTACCAGCCTTATCGCAGGTATTATCGGTCTGGTGCTTGTTATCATATTCATGTGCGTGATCTACAGGGTGCCTGGTTTTGCAAGTTCCATAGCACTCATGCTTTATTCACTGCTTGTAATACTCCTTATAAATCTTTTTGAACTTACTCTTACGCTTCCGGGTATTGCAGGTATCATACTTTCCGTAGGTATGGCGGTAGATGCGAACGTTATCATATTTGCGAGAATAAAGGAAGAACTTAAGGCAGGAAGTACCGTTGAGGATGCGATCAAAGCCGGTTTCTCCAAGGCGCTTTCAGCAATCATAGACGGTAATATCACAACGCTTATCGCTGCGGTTGTGCTTATCGCAATGGGCAGCGGTACCATAAAGGGCTTCGGTTATACTCTGGCCCTCGGTATCATACTTTCCATGTTTACGGCACTTGTTATTACCAAGTCACTGGTAAATGCTTTCTATGCACTGGGCTTAAAGGCTCCGGCATTGTACGGAATGAGCGCTGCACAGAAGGCAAAGGAAGACAAGATCATTCCGTTCCTCAGCAGGAAGGGGATATTCTTCGGCATATCACTGGGTATCATCGGCATCGGTATAGCTGCAATGATAATCTTCAGGCTTACTACGGGTGATGCACTTAATTACAGCCTGGAGTTCAAGGGCGGTACTGCGACTACGGTTGCTTTTGCGGAAAATCCCTCCAATGATGTGATAAACAATGAGATAGTTCCTAAGCTCGAGGAGATCACAGGGGATGCCAACGTATCTTTCCAGACAGTTAATGACAGTAATGAGGTTATCTTCAAATCAAGAGTAATGGATGTAGAGCAGAGGCAGGCTTTCATAGATTATATGACTGCCGAGCAGGGTGTTTCGGAGACTCAGATCACATCCGAAACCATAGGATCCACCATATCCGGCGAGATGAAGAGGGAGTCATTGGTAGCAGTGCTTGTGGCTGCAGTATGCATGCTGCTTTACATCTGGGTAAGGTTCAGCGATATACGTTTTGGTATCAGCTCGGTGGCAGCGCTGCTTCATGACGTAATGGTTACACTTACGTTCTATGCGCTTATCAGGCTGTCAGTAAGCTCAACATTCATTGCATGTATGCTTACCATAGTCGGATATTCCATAAATGCCACTATAGTCATATTTGACCGAATAAGAGAAAACCACAAGGCTATGAAGAGGAAGGATACGCTTGATGGTATGGTAAACAAGAGCATATCCCAGACTCTTTCAAGGAGTATATTTACATCACTGACCACAGTAATAATGGTAATAGTGCTTTATATACTGGGCGTGTCATCCATAAGGGAATTCGCATTGCCTCTGATCATAGGTCTTATCTGCGGAACGTATTCGTCCGTATGTGTGACCGGGGCGCTCTGGTATGTGCTCAGGGTTAAGTTCCCGCCTTCGGATGATGAGGATGATGACTGAGTAAAATGTATTGAACAGTTTTCGATAAAATTTACGGAGGCCTAGTGTGAAAGATCGCTCTGAAAGAGTCGATTTTTCACCAGCGATTTGTGCCGGGCCCAAATCGCATGATCGCATCGGCGAATCTGATATTCGCCGCGCGTGCCTCGCACAAGGTGCTCGGCATAGAGGGTTAAAATGGCAGAGGAAAATATAAGCAAGTCAAAGAAAAAACGTCTGGCAATTGAAAAGGCCAGACAGGAGCAGAAACAGAAGAAGGTTATGGCCATTGCCTGGGCAGTATTCATTCCCACTCTGATAGTGGTCATAGCAGCAGCCGGAATAATGTTTTACCGTTCGACACTTATTGATTACTCAAGGTATCTGACGGATGCCGGTGCGATAAAAGGTGTGGATTCAGGCGATGTGACAGTAGACATTGATGCGCTCAGTTTTTCCAGATCCGAGCTTCTGCCTGAGGATGAAACAGTTGAGTCCGATATAGAGTATATGTTAAAAGGCCATGAGTATATTTCGGAAGATGCAGGTCTCAAGGCTGATCATGGCGATAAGGTGAACGTAAGCTATACTTCCTCCATTGACGGCGTTTCATATAATGAGGCGCTCGCAGCAGATGGTGGCGAGGATATGGTGATCGATGAGGAAAAGATTTCGGCAGAATTCGACAGCGCGATAGTGGGACACAAGAAGGGCGATTCTTTCAGTGTAAAGGTTGCATTTGCCGATGATGATCCGGACACCGCGAGGGCAGGGAAAACTGCGGTATATGAAGTGACTTTGGAGGGCATATATGTGACGCCTGAGCTTAATGATGAGTTCGTGGCAGCGAATACAGAATATGCAACGGTTGCGGAGTACAGGCAGTCTATAATAGATTCGTACTATGACAGGAACTTAAGGTCTGCAATAAGCTCCTCACTTTCGGAAAACAGTGCCGTGAACGCATATCCGGAGAAGTATATTGACAACCTTACGAAGGTCTATAACGACCAGTATGAGAAGCAGCTGGAATCCTACAAACAGTATTTCGGATCTGATCTCTATGGCTCTGTTTACGAAATGGCAGGCTATACAGACCAGGCATCTTATGATGCTATGCTTCGTGACAGGGCCAGGGAGGATACTGCCTATGCCATGGAGCTTGAGTATGTTTTCAAGCAGTCTGGGCTGACAAATACTGAGGATGAAGTAAGGCAGTATTATGCAGATCAGGGTATGAGTACCGATGATATTGATTCGGCGGTTGAGGCGTACGGCCGGGGGTATCTTGCACAGGCAGCACTTCAGAGTAAGGCTATGGATTATCTTGTCGAAAATGTGACAATAACAGATTAAACATATTTTTATTTATGCAGCACCGGACAGGAGCCGGTGCTGTTTGTGTATTTACAGCATGGCTGCATAAGGATTTCAGGCCTGTGGCGGACGCAGATCGCGTAAGCGCACAAGGGGGACTACATCTTTGTTGTGCAGTCAGGAATGGGAGTCAGATCAGATGCCTGCATGGTTTTTGAACCGGAAAAGCGGAAATTTCACTGAGCTGGGGCGTGAATGGAATGTCCCTACGGCAGTGGCAAGGCTTATGCGCAACAGGGGGATAGAAAGCTCTGAGGATGCAGAGGAGTATCTTCACGGCAGCCTTGCGCATATGCATGATCCTGCGCTTTTTAAAGATATGGATCTTGCGGCATCCATAATTGCAAAGGCGGTCAGAGAAGGAGCGCATATCCGTGTGATCGGAGACTATGACATAGACGGAGTCTGTTCCACGGCAATACTGGTAAGAGGTCTCAGGGCTGTCGGCGCTAATGTGGATTATGTCATTCCCCATAGGATCAGGGACGGTTATGGGATGAATCCTGACATGATCACAAAGGCTTCAGAAGACGGTGTTGAATATATCCTTACCTGTGATAACGGAATATCCGCATCAAATGAGGCCCGCCTGGCAAAGGAACTGGGCATGACGCTGGTCATAACAGATCATCACGAAGTGCCATATGAGGAAAAAGACGGTGTCAGACAGTATATACTGCCGGAAGCTGCCGCAATAGTAGATCCGAAGCAGGAGGACTGCTGTTATCCTTTTTCCGGAATATGCGGCGGTATGATCGCATATAAGTTTATAAAGTATATATATTCAAATGAACTGACAGGTTCTGCATATGCTTCAGTATATGCGGATAAGGATTTTGAAGAGGAACTGCTTCAGCTGGCGGCATTTGCAACGGTCGGAGATATAATGGAGCTTAAGGATGAAAACCGTATAGCGGTAAAAGAGGGCCTTCGCCTCATGAGCAGGAAGCCAGCAAGGGGGATTTCAGAGCTTATTACTGCGTTGGGACTGTCAGGTACGGAAATCTCGGCTTTTCATATTGGTTTTGTCCTGGGGCCATGTATAAATGCTACGGGGCGTATAGATTCGGCCGACAGGGCGTTGTCGCTTCTGGTGGAGGATGATATTAATTCTGCCATGAGGATAGCCGGTGAACTCAAGGAAATGAATGAGTCGCGCAAGAATATGACGGAGGAAGCCGTAAAGCTTGCCAAGGCTCAGATAGAGGAAGGTCTGCATGACGGAATGAATGTGCTGGTCATTTTTCTTCCGGACTGTCATGAAAGCATAGCAGGTATCGTAGCGGGCCGGATGAGGGAGTTCTGCAATAAGCCCGTATTTATTGTAACAAGGGCAGAGCAGGGGCTCAAAGGATCCGGGAGGTCTGTGGAGGCTTATCATATGTATGACGCCATGACAGAGATTAAGGATGTGTTTACCAAGTATGGCGGCCACGCGCAGGCAGCGGGATTCTCTCTGGAAGAGGACAGGCTGGAAGAAATGCGGAAGCGTCTTAATGAAAACTGTCGACTGACGGAAACAGACTTACAGGGAAAGCTTCTGATCGATATGGAGCTGCCTCTCTCATATGCAAACGGAGCTCTGGCAGACGCGCTGGAGATAATGGAGCCTTTTGGAAATGGCAATCCCAAGCCTGTTTTTGCTCGCAGGGGACTGGTCTTTAAGAAAATGCGCATGATAGGAAAGAATGGCACCGGTGCAAAGATAAGCGTTATTGATGAAGGTAAGACCTATGAACTGGTGACATTTAAGCGCGCAGCAGATTTCGTAGAGAGTATCAGGGCTAAGTATGGTGAAGGTGCTGCCGAGGCTGCGGAAAGCGGCCGGGAAGCCGGCACACAGATAACATTTTCGGCGGCATATGGTGTACAATGGAATGAGTTCAGGGGCGAGAGGTCGGTCCAGCTGCTTATGCAGGATTATATTATGCAGGCGTGACCGGCAAGTGCAGATAACGCAGAAGTCTGTGCTAAGCGGCAGATTTTATATTTTGGGACTATGGAGGGCGTTTTGAAGGACAGAATCAGGGAAAGTAATGGGGTATACAGGGGCGTTGCACTGATAATGCTTGTGGCGTCGGCAACGGGGCTGCTTCCGGCCTGGCTGGATGAGGGCTTTAAGCTTATTGCATTTCCCGTACTGTTTGCATCCGTGGGAGTGGAGCTGTTCTGTGATGACAGCACAAAAGACGTGAGGGCGGCGCTAAAGAATGCCATTGTAAGATTTTTGATCCCATATGCGGCTTTTTCAGTTATATATATTATCATCAGGCTTATGCCTTTTTTCGATATGTCAAATGAAAGCGGTGGGGAAAATTTTCAGGGGCTTATAGCTGATGCGGTGTCATTTTACGGCATATCCGTACTGTGGGTATTCCCGACTGCCTTTATAGCAGTGGCTGTATACTGTGCTGTGGTCAGATTTATGTCAGCAAGAAGCCTTACGATAATGACCGCAATAATGACACTTTCGTTCACTGTGATCATTTCACTTACGGAGCTTTTTCCATACAATTTTATCATAGAGGGCGGAACGGGTGCAGGCGGCTATATGGCGCGTATCTCCATAGTATTCTTAAGGGGACTTTACGGACTGTTCTTTGTATGCTGCGGAAGCATCTGTACGGAATTCAGTTCGAAGGTAAAAGAGCGCAGGATGAGGCTGGGAATTCCCGGCGGCCTGTTCTTAGCGGCGGGAATTGCGACCTCTGTTCTTATGGATATGGATGTCGACTGGCAGAAATTATATTTCCTTAATGCAGTTCCGATGCTGTTTGCGTCAGCGTTTTTCACGGCAGGTCTGTGGTTTATCTGTGCATGGGTTGAAAGGGTGTACCCATTGAATTTCTTTGGAGATAATGCTGCAGCGGTATTGGTGAGCTTCAGGGATCTTGGGGTTTTGGGACTGGCAACCCTTGTGGGGGACAATATTTTCAAGGCCTTTGATAATAATTTTGCCACCAGGCTAAGCGTAGCCATTGTTCTTATCGCTGCTGAAATAGTCTGGATCCTTGTGCTCAGGCTGCCGGGGATAAGGGTAGTTGTCGGAAAGAAATAGCCGGAGGTTATCTGATCTTGCAGTATGTTACGGTGACTGCAGGTGTGTAAATTCCGGAATTGTTGGAGAAATACAAAAAATACGCACAAAAATATACACTTCTTGTTTACAACATGTGTAAAAGTACGTAAAAATACATTTAGGGCAGTAAAATAAACAGAAATGTACTAACTAAAATACACAACAGTTTACAATTAGTTCATAGTTTGTTCATATTTGAGGGTTATTATACAACATAGATAGTGAATAACATTACTATCTCCCCCCTCATAAAGGAAGCTGTCACTGAGTGGCGGCTTCTTTTTTTCTTTTTTCGATTGGTCAATGTAAAAAATATTCGGCATACGCTGTCAGCACCGGCTCGATTTTCTTCTACCTCCATAAGTGGTATAATATCTCTGTATTTTTTCAGACTGCAATACATACTGTTTCTCATATATTACACAAAGGAGAGCTGATAACATGGGCAGAACACTCAAAGAACTTTTGACAGGTTTAGAATACAATATATCAGGCAATGACGAAACAGAGATTGGATCGCTTGTATATGATTCCAGAAAGATAGAGAAGGGCTGTGCCTTTGTCTGTATAAAAGGCTCAGCTTTTGACGGACACAGCAAGATAAAGGAAGCCGTTGAAAAAGGTGCGGCCGCAGTGATCGCCGAAGATTCAAATGAGTTTGCGGCTGAATATAAAAACGGTGCTGATACCGGCAGTACTGTCATGGTATATACGGAGGATACAAGAAAGGCACTTGGATTTCTTTCAGCTGCCTGGTTTGATCATCCTGCAGAAAAGCTTAAGACCATCGGCATAACCGGCACCAAGGGCAAGACCACATCCACCTGCCTGGTTCGGGAAATTCTTGAGAATGCGGGCATAAAGACAGGGCTCATCGGTACCATAGAGATAAATACGGGTGCACGGGTAATACCTGCCCTTAATACCACACCGGAATCATATCTTATCCAGGAATACTTTGATGAAATGGTGCGTAGCGGCTGCAAGGCAGTGGTTATGGAGGTGTCGTCCCAGGGACTCATGATGAACAGGGTGGCGGGATTTACCTTTGACTACGGTATATTTACAAACTTAAGTCCGGATCATATAGGACCTAATGAGCATAAGGATTTTGATGATTATCTGAGCTGTAAGAAGAAGCTTTTCTCATCCTGCCGCGTAGGCATCTTCAATGCAGATGACCCGTATTTTGAAAATATATCCGAGGGCTGTACCTGCAGTGTGGAAACCTTCGGAAGGAGCAACTCCGGGGCAGACATGTCCTATGATCTTACCGCATATGATGCAGGGCTTGTGAATACGGGCGGCATGCTGGGAGTAAGCTTTAAAACCATGGGACTGGCAGAGCTGGATGCCTTTATCGATATGCCGGGAAGCTTTTCCGTATATAATGCCCTCACTGCCATCGCAGTCTGCGTACATTTCAATGTGGACAATGAGGCAATTATAAAGGGACTTAAAAATGTGAAAGTAAAGGGGCGCATCGAAATGCTGGATGTTTCGGATGAATATACCCTTATGATAGATTATGCACATAATGCAATGGCACTTAATTCTTTACTGGTGACGCTGCATGAATATGAACCGGGACGGCTTGTGACGCTTTTCGGATGCGGCGGAAACAGGTCAAGGGAGAGACGCTTTGAAATGGGTGAGGTATCCGGCAAGCTTTCCGACCTTACCATAATAACTTCTGACAATCCAAGGAACGAGGAACCCATGGACATAATCGCAGACATAGAGACCGGCATAAAGAAAACTGACGGCGAATATGTGATCGTTCCTGACAGGAAGGAAGCCATAGCATATGCAATAGACAATGCAAAGCCGGGAGATGTGATAGTGCTTGCCGGCAAGGGCCATGAGGACTATCAGGAGATAAAGGGCGTAAAGCACCATATGGACGAGCGCGAGCTTGTGGCACAGGTGCTCGCCGAGAGGGGAATGTGAAGCGGAAACGGTTCAGCTGCGGACAGCGTCCTGCCGGTTCGGTATGAGATAAGGTTTTATGCCAATATGCAGCAGCTGGTGATTTTAGAAGTTTGCAGGAATATATGGGCAGAATATATGCGGACATAATAATAGATATCTCCACGGAAAAGCTTGACAGGGCTTTCAGGTACCTCGTTCCGGAGGAGCTTGCAGGGGAACTGCAGGAGGGCATGGAAGTTACTATCCCCTTCGGAAAAGGAAACAGCAGGCGGAAGGGCTATGTCATAGGCTTTTCGGATACCCCGAATATTGATGAAGCACGGATAAAGAGCATCATATGCATAAATAAAACCGCAGTCAGCGCAAAAGGCAGGGTACTGACGACTGCGGCCTGGATAAAGAACAGGTACGGCTCCACAATGATAAATGCCCTTCGTACCGTCCTTCCGGTAAAAAAGAAGATAAAAAAAACCGAATACAGTACGGTGTGCAGGAATGCTACTCCTGATGAGATACTGATAGAGATCAAGAAGCTTGATCCGGTAAGATATATTTCCAGGATAAGGATACTCAATGCGCTTCTTGAAGTAAAGGAAATCCCGCAGAACATGATCACGGACAAGCTGGGGGTATCTTCGTCTGTTTTGAAAACACTGGAAAAAAGAGGCTTTATCCGTATTGAAAAGACCAGGGAGTACAGGAATCCCATGCCTGACCTTATAGGAGCCGGCGTAAATGCAAAGGGAAAAGTAGAGCTTAATGACCAGCAGAAAAATGTGGTTGAAGGGATCCTTGCCGAGATTGCGTCAGGCAGTCCGAGACCCTGTCTGATCCGGGGAGTGACAGGCTCCGGCAAGACAGAAGTCTATATGGAGCTTATAGCGGATACCATAAAAAAAGGCAGGCAGGCCATAGTGCTCATTCCGGAGATAGCGCTTACTTTCCAGACTCTTATGCGATTCTATGGCCGCTTTGGAGACAGGGTATCTGTTATCCATTCCAGGCTGTCTGAGGGGGAACGTTACGACCAGTACGAGCGTGCGGCTGCGGGAGAGCTGGACATAATGATCGGTCCAAGGTCTGCGCTTTTTACGCCTTTTGATAAGCTTGGGATGATCATAATAGACGAAGAACATGAGACCAGCTATAAGAGTGAAAAGATGCCTAAGTACCATGCTGTGGAAGTGGCGGAATACCTGGCAAAGAGGGAGGGGGCTGCACTTGTACTCGGCTCTGCCACGCCTTCACTTAACAGCTATTACAAGGCACAAAAAGGTGAATATGCGCTTTTTAAGATGGATATGCGCGCAGGGGAAGGAAGACTTCCGGTATCCCATATAGTGGATATGCGCGCTGAACTTAAGTCGGGAAACAAAAGCTTTCTGTCAAGGGCACTGGCGGATGCGATCACCAAAAGGAATGCAGCCGGAGAGCAGAGCATGCTCTTTGTAAACAGACGGGGGGTAGCGGGCTTTATCTCGTGCAGATCCTGCGGATATGTAGTAAAATGTCCTCACTGCGATGTGTCAATGACACAGCATATGAACGGAAGGCTTGTATGTCATTACTGCGGACATACGGAAGGTATGCCTTCGGTATGTCCTAAGTGCAATATGCGGAGCATTGCAGGCTTCAGGGTGGGCACCGAAGCTGTGGAGAAGGGGCTTAAGGAGATGTATCCCGGCGTCGGGATACTCAGGATGGATGCTGATACCACCAGAAAGAAGGAAGATTATGAAAAGATCCTTTCTGCCTTTGCAAATGGTGAAGCACAGATACTTATAGGCACACAGATGATAGTAAAGGGACATGATTTCCCGAATGTGACTCTGGTGGGAGCGTTAGCGGCGGATATGTCACTGCATGCGGCAGATTATCATGCTGCGGAACGTACATTTGAACTGATAGCCCAGGCTGCGGGGAGAGCAGGCCGAGGTGCCAGGAAAGGCGAGGTATTCATACAAAGCTACGATCCCGATCATTTTGCACTGAAATGTGCGGCCGCCCATGATTATGAAGGGTTTTATGAACAGGAGATAACATACAGGGAGCTGGCGGATTATCCCCCCGTGTGCCATATACTGGTGATGCAGTTTTTCGGGAGGAAACAGGAAGACTGCATGGCAAGAGCACAGGAAATGGCGGAGAGGGCAAGGATACTCTGCTGCAGGGAAAAAACTGATACAGGAGAAAATCCTCATGATAGTGACGGTACGGCAACCGGCAGTGAAGGAGTTCAGTTAATAAGATCTGCAACGGTGTCGGATGGGAGTGACGGCCTTCAGGTAATAGGACCTGCACCGGCAGCCATCAGCAGGATAAAAGACGTATACCGCGTAGGACTGTATTTTAAGCATGAAGATGTAAATTTACTTACGGGATTAAAGGATATGGCGGAAAAGGCCCAGGAACAGCATTTTACGACTCCCGGAGATCCGGAGGTTTCGATGCAGTTTGACCTGGATCCCGTAGGAATGTTTTAAAGAGAACCGCAAAGGCGGCAGAAGGAGGAAATATGGCAGTAAGACAGATAAGGGAGATGGGAGACGATGTCCTCACAAAGGAGTGCAGACCGGTAAAGGAGATGACACCACATATCTCAGAGCTTATCGACGACATGTTTGAGACTATGTATGATGCAAACGGCGTAGGTCTGGCAGCTCCCCAGGTGGGAGTGTTAAAACGTATTGTAGTCATTGATGTGGGAGGAGAAGAAAGTGAACCCTTATGCCTGATAAATCCCGTGATCACTGAAAAGGACGGTGAGCAGACCGGATATGAGGGGTGCCTTTCCGTTCCCGGTAAAACAGGGACTGTCACAAGGCCTATGCACGTTGTATGCAGGGCTCTGGACCGTGATATGAAGGAGATAGAGGTAGAGGGAACAGAGCTTCTGGCAAGGGCAATATGCCATGAGCTTGATCATCTGGATGGTAAGCTTTATGTCGAACTGGTAGAGGGTGAGCTTCTGGATACAACAACCGATGATGATGAGTGAAGTTACCGGTATGAGGAAGTTAGTGGTATACAACAAGTGGGAAGTTTTACCTGTTAATAAATAAAGAAAAGAGGAAGCATGAAGATTGTTTTTATGGGAACCCCTGACTTTGCGGTGGGGGCGCTTGAGAGCATAATAAAGGCAGGTCACGAAGTGACCTGCGTGGTGACACAGCCGGATAAGCCGAAGGGCAGGAGCGATAAGCTTGTTCCCTGTCCTGTCAAGGAATGTGCGCTGGCACATGGCCTTAATGTGTTTCAGCCGGAGAAGATCAGGAAGCCGGAAGCTGTAGCAGAGCTTAAGAAATATCAGGCAGATATATATGTGGTGGCGGCTTTCGGACAGATCCTTACGAAAGAAATACTGGAATATCCGAAGTACGGATGCGTAAACATCCATGCATCGATACTGCCTAAATACAGGGGCGCTGCGCCTATACAGAGGGCGATAATAGACGGCGAGAAAGAGACCGGAGTCACCATAATGCAGATGGATGAAGGGATTGATACAGGTGATATCCTTATGTGCCGCAGGACTGTAATAGACGACGAAGAGACCGGAGGTGAGCTTTTTGACAGACTGGCAGCTATCGGAGCGGAGCTCATAGTGGAGGCCCTTCCTCTTATCGAAAGCGGAGCTATTGAGTCTGTACCGCAGAATGAGGCTGAGAGTACCCATGTGCCCATGCTTAAGAAAAGCGACGGCCGGATAGACTGGTCAAAGAGTGCTGTTGTAATAAAGAATCTTGTAAGGGGATGCTCACCGTGGCCCGGGACTTTTACATTCCTTGAGGGAAAGAATCTTAAGATCTGGCGTGTAGATGTAGCGGATGCGGCAGATGATAAAGGAAGCACAGCAGGCGAGATCACGGTAGAGGATTCACGTATGTTTGTAAAATGCGGGGAAGGTACTCTTGAGATAAAGGAACTCCAGCTGGAAGGCAAGAAACGTATGGATGCGGGAAGTTTTCTGAGGGGATATGCTATAAAGAGCGGTTCTTGTCTGAAAACAGAAGCAAAGTGTTAATCTAATTCTGTTATTTGACAGAGACATGCTTAAAGCGGCAGAGGGATGAAGTTCGGAGGTATCGGATATGCTGTTGTATACAGGTTATAATTATGGTTACGACCGTTATCTGGGAGAGGATCCGGTGACATTTGCACTTTTTATAGTGCTGCTGGTGGTTACGGTCATATCACTTATTGCATCGTCCAGTGTAAGATCCACATTCAGAAAGTATCAGAAAATGGCGAGCAGATCCGGAATGACAGGTGCTGACTGTGCGGCGGCAATGCTGCGCTATGCGGGGATAAATGACGTAACAGTACGTCATGTGCCGGGGGAGCTTACTGATCATTATGATCCCAGAAACAGGGAGGTATGTCTTTCGGAAAGCGTGTATGGCAGTACTTCCGTAGCGGCACTGGGGGTTGCTGCGCATGAGTGCGGACATGCACTTCAGCATGAGGAGAACTATGTCCCGTTAAGCATAAGGACCGCGATCCTTCCGGTGGCAAATATAGGCTCTAAACTTGGCTATCCGCTGGTTGTTCTCGGGCTGATAATCAGTCAGTTTGACTTCCTGATAGATGTGGGAATAGGACTTTTTGCGGCAGCGGTTTTATTCCAGTTAGTGACACTGCCTGTAGAATTTGATGCATCTGCAAGGGCGGTTAAGCTCACCGGGCAGTACAATATCCTCCTTCCCGAAGAGAAGCCTTATTGTATAAAGGTGCTCAGGGCGGCAGGTATGACATATCTTGCATCAGCCGCAATAGCGGTTGTACAGCTTTTAAGATTAATGAGCATCAGGGGCAGGCGGCGTTGATCCTATGTCAAAAAATTTTTCTCGTAAAAAAACAGATAAGCCTGATTCGGGAAAGGTCTCAGAGAGCAGGAAGATCGTGCTGGAGATCCTTCTTTGCGTTGAGGAAAATGAAAAAAAGGAATTCCTGCAGGGGGACGTGATAAAAGCCGCTCTTGATAAATATGATTATCTGCCTGTTTCCGATAAGGCATTCATCAGGAGACTGTCACTGGACTGCATAGAAAAAAGACTGCTGCTCGATTATGTGGCAGACTGCTATTCAAAGGTAAAGTCAAAAAAAATGAAGCCGGCTATCCGGAACATAATCAGGATGGGCTGCGACCAGATTCTTTTTATGGATTCCATTCCCGATGCGGCTGCCTGTAATGAGGCGGTAAAGCTTGCGGAGTCAAAAGGTTTCCATGGGCTCAAGGGCTTTGTTAACGGTGTACTTCGTACCGTATCAAGACAGAAAAACGATATACCCTGGCCTGATGAAAAGAAAGAACCGGAGAGGTTCCTGTCGGTGAAGTACTCGGTTCCGGAATGGATAGTGGAATATATGTCGGGACATTATGGCAGTGACAAGACAGCGGTCATCTGTAGATCGTGTGCTGAAACAAGGCCTGTAACGGTAAGGTACAGAGGTGAACTCACGGATGAGCTGAGTGCTATAAAAGCAATAGAGGATAGCGGAATTTCGGTATCCGCAAACCCTTACCATGAACACTCATTTTTTCTGGAAAACATTTCCGGCATGCGAAGCGTTCCGGGATTTAATGAAGGAAGGCTTGCGCTTCAGGATACGGCATCCATGCTTGCAGTATGCTGTGCCGGGATAAAAACAGGCGATACTGTTTTAGACCTTTGTGCCGCCCCGGGAGGTAAGAGCTGCTATGCTGCGGAGCTTGCCGGGAACGGACAGGTGTATGCATATGATATATCTGAAACCAGGGTCGGGCGTATCAGAGAAAATGCGGAAAGGCTCGGACTTTCAAATGTTAACGTAGGAGTAAGGGATGCACTGGTGCCTGATATGGAAATGTACGGAAAGTGTGATGTGGTACTATGCGACCTCCCGTGCTCAGGACTGGGTGTCATCGGACGTAAGCCTGACATCAAATACAGGCTGAAAAAAGAAGATATAAAGGCACTGGCAGAGCTTCAGAAAAAAATCCTTGATGTGGCAGCAGAATATGTTAAGCCGGGGGGAACACTTCTTTATTCAACCTGTACTGTCACCGGTGAAGAGAACGAAGATAACCGTGCAGCTTTCCTTGAAACACATGCTGATTTTAAAGCAGACAGCATAGCGCCATACATGCCGGAATGCCTTCAGTGTGATACCGCAGATGACGGCTATACCACACTGTTTACCGGCTTTCCCGAAGGTATGCCGCTTATGGACGGTTTCTTTATTGCGAGATTTGTCAGGTTATGAAAAAAGACCTTAAAGAACTTAATTTTGAAGAACTGAGATCTGAACTGTCACAGATGGGGGAAAAGCCATTCCGTGCGACACAGATTTTTTCGTGGATGCATAAAAGCCTTGTGTGTTCCGCCAACGATATGACAAATATTTCCATAAAGCTTCGGGAAAGACTTAAAGAAGAGTATTCCTATACCGTACTTGAGCTGGAGGAAAAGCAGGTATCGAAGCTGGATGATACTTCTAAATATCTTTTCCGGCTGCCTGACGGCAACTGCGTGGAGTCCGTAAGGATGGTATATAAGCATGGGGTGAGCGTTTGCATTTCATCCCAGGTGGGCTGCCGCATGGGATGTAAATTCTGTGCTTCCACCCTGGGGGGGCTGGTGAGAGGCTTAAGCGCGGCTGAAATGCTGGAGCAGATTTATTCCATAGAGCGGGATACCGGCAGCAGAGTAGACAATATAGTCATAATGGGCATAGGCGAACCCATGGATAATTATAATGAAGTGGTCAGGTTTATCCGTATGATCACTGATGAGAGAGGACTTAATATAAGCGGCAGGAATATCACTGTTTCAAGCTGTGGGCTGGTTCCGGAGATAAAGAGATTTGCAGGGGAAAAACTGCAGGTGACGCTTGCTATTTCATTGCACGCCACCACGGATGAGAAGAGAAAAGAGATAATGCCTGTTGCAAATAAGTATTCCATAGAAGAGCTGATGGAGGCTGTGGATGTTTTCTTTGAAACAACAGGCCGCAGGGTAAGCTTTGAATATGCCCTCATTGCCGGAGTAAATGATTCGGAGGAAGACGCAAAGGCTTTGGCGGCCCTTGCTTTTTCACATAAATGCCACGTAAATCTTATCCCTGTAAATCCTGTTACGGAGAGGGGATTATCCGCACCGGACAGAACACATGTTCTAAAATTTCAAAATATGCTTGAAAAAAAAGGAATAAATGCTACTATTAGAAGGGAAATGGGCAGGGACATCGATGGTGCCTGTGGTCAGTTGCGCCGAAAACGTAATGCCGGACATGCCATCGAGAGTTGAACTTATGCCTTATTGGGGAGTAACCGCAGGATCATGAAATTAACTTCGTATGCAGTTACGGATGTCGGAAGACAGCGAAATCAGAATCAGGACTATGTATTTTCGTCAGAGGTTCCTATAGGGCCGTTGCCGAATCTTTTTATTGTGGCGGACGGAATGGGTGGTCACAAGGCCGGAGAGTTTGCTTCAAAGTGTGCAGTGGAGACGGTGGTCAATTCTGTGAATCTGGGCGGCTCGGCACCCATGATAAAGGTGCTTACAAGAGCTATCAGCGAAGCGAACAAAAGGGTCAGACAGAAGTCGCTCTCAGATGATGAATTTTCAGGGATGGGGACGACGCTTGTTTTATGTTGTCTGGATGATGAAGGGCTTACTGTTGCCAATATAGGTGACAGCAGACTTTATATCATAGGAAGCGGCGGCATCAAGCAGATCACCACGGATCACTCGTATGTGGAAGAAATGGTCCGCATGGGTGAGCTTGAGAGGAAAAACGCAAGACTTCATCCTGACAAGAATATAATCACAAGAGCTGTGGGTGTGATGGACAGTGTGGATGCGGACTTTTTTGAAGTCGAAGACATACATGCGGGGGATACGGTACTTATGTGCTCGGACGGATTGTCCAATATGCTGGAGGATACTGAAATAGAAGGTATAGTAGCAGGGCAGGGGACGATCGAAGATAAGGCACGCAGACTTGTTGCGGCAGCCAATATGAACGGTGGACGTGATAATATAGCAGTTATCCTGGTGCAGATAGAGGTTGAGAAATAAATTATGGTAAAGATAGGAATGATGATATCGGATCGTTATGAGGTCCTTGATAAAGTTGGCGCGGGCGGAATGAGTGATGTTTACCGTGCCAAGGATCATAAGCTTAATCGGTTTGTAGCGATAAAGGTACTTAAGCAGGAGTTTGCTGAAAATACAGAGTTCCGTTCAAAGTTCCGTATGGAGGCTCAGGCTGCTGCCGGCCTTATGCATCCGAATATCGTCAATGTATACGATGTTGGTGAGGAAAGTGGCTTCAGTTACATTGTAATGGAACTGGTGGAAGGCATCACTTTAAAGAAATATATTGAAAAGAAGGCAAGGCTTTCGGTTAAAGAAGCTGTCAGCATTGCCATACAGGTGGGACGGGGAATTGAGGCGGCCCACAATAACCATATCATACATCGTGATATCAAACCCCAGAATATAATCATAAGCAAGGAAGGTAAGGTGAAGGTGACAGACTTCGGTATAGCCAAGGCTGCCACCAGTAATACCATTACGTCCAATGTCATGGGCAGCGTGCACTATACATCACCGGAACAGGTGCGCGGCGGCTTTTCTGACGAGAAGAGCGATATATACTCTCTTGGCATCACTCTTTTTGAGATGCTTACCGGACGTGTCCCCTATAACGGTGAGACCACGGTGGCAGTTGCCATACAGCATATCCAGGAGGAGATGCCATCACCCAGGGATTACGTTCCCGAAATACCTGTTTCAGTGGAGCAGATAGTACTTAAGTGTACCCAGAAGAGTCCGGACAGGCGCTATCAGTCTGCACCGGAGCTCATAGAGGATCTCAAGAAGTCACTTATCAGTCCGGATGAAAACTTTGTAAAGATGGATACCATGGATATGGTAGGTGTTACCAGGGATTTCACATCCGAAGATAAGCGCCGTATGAAGCAGGCAGCCAGACATGATGAATATGAGCAGGACCAGCGCAGCGATACCGAGTATGACAGAAGGTATGAGGAGCGTTATGAGCCTGAAGGATATGAAGAGACTGTCTCCCGCAAGGGCTCAAATCATAAAAAGGATCAGGGCCGCAAGACTGAGAAAAAGGGATCTTCAAAAAATACAAAAACAAAAAACGGAACGAAAAATACCAAGAGCGGTGCTTCTTTAAAGAAGAATACCAAGTCCTCAAAGAAAACGAGAAAGCAGGAAGGACAGAGCGGGCTGGAGATGCTTACTACCGTTGTGGTGATCATTGCAGCCGTAATAGTCGGTGTTATATTCATTTACATTGTGGGCAGTGCAATAGGACTTTTTGGTGCCAGGGATAATGATCCCGGAAACATAGTAGGCATAGAGTCACAGAATACATCGGTCAAGCAGATTACCATGCCTGATGTGCTGGGCATGAGCGAGGCAAAGGCAAGGGAAACACTGGAGGCATTAAACATAAAGGTTACTACGGATTATCAGAATTCTTCGGAGGCTGAAGGAACTGTATTCCAGACATCCGTGGCAGCGGGAACCGGTTTAAACAGCGGTGATGCAGTTACTATAATGGTTTCGTCCGGTACAGACGGGATCATGCTTCGGGATGTGTCAGGTATGACACAGGCTGAGGCTACAGTATTGCTTGAGAATGAAGGCTTCAGCGTAAGGGTAGTCAAGGAAAATTCAACTGAAGTTCCGAAGGGAAATGTTATTTCGCAGGATCCGAAGGGCGACAGCAGGCTTCGCAGGGGCACTGAGATCGTGCTTACGGTGAGTCTGGGGACCGAAACCCAGGAAGTGTCAATGCCGGATCTGCGCGGCATGACAGAAGAAACTGCAATTGCTACCATGGTGGAACTGGGGCTTGACTACAGTACACCGGCAGAGCAGATGTTCAGTGATGATTATGCGGAAGGGCAGGTATGCTATCAGAATTATTCACCCGGGATAACAGTTGGCAGCGGGACCAAGGTTGTATATAAAGTCAGCAAGGGCCCTGAGCCTGCTGTATATAATTGTTCTTATACTGTTCAGGCACCTTCGGATTATGTTCCGGGAACGCCTGCAACGCTTACGTTGTTTGCTACGGATACTTCTACTGCGATGTGGTCTGTTACAGCAGACTCTTTCCCGCAGCAGATCAATATCAGCGGCATAGACAGCATACCATACGGGACACTTTATATTACATATACTGTAAGCACAACCGAGTCTGTAACAGATGAAGCGGGCAATGTTACACAGCAGACAGTGACTTCCCAGAAGACATCTGAACCTCAGAATGTTGCATTTACCAAGGTTCAGTAAGTATGACGGGAAGGATAATCAAAGGTATCGGCGGGTTCTATTATATCCGTGTTGACGGTGATTGCGAAGATGCCGGAATGATTTATGAGTGCCATGCCAGGGGAATTTTCAGGAAAGAAAAAAAGCGCCCTCTTGTCGGGGACAGGGTAAGGATAGAAAGAGTTATGGGTGAAGATGGCCCTATAGGCAGCATAGAGGAAATCTTCCCCAGGGAAAATGAGCTCATCCGTCCGGAAGTCTCCAATGTGGATCAGGCTATCATAGTATTTGCCGTCAGGTCACCGGAACCGAATCTGACTCTCACGGACAGTTTTATCATTCAGATGATGATGCAGGATATTCCGGTGATATTGCTTTTTAATAAAAAGGATCTGGCAGACGAAGAAACGGTGGAAATGATGATTGATGCCTATAAGGCATCAGGGGTTAAGTGTCTTGCGGTATCCGCAAAGAATGAAGAAGACCTCAGGCATGTAGCTGCGGATCTGGAAGGGAAAATAAGTATTCTTGCCGGACCAAGCGGCGTAGGCAAGTCTACGATACTGAATGCTCTCTGTCCCGGTGCGGGAATGGAAACCGGTGAGATAGGAAAGAAATCCAAACGCGGAAAACATACTACCAGGCATTCAGAGCTGTTTATGATAAGCTGCATGACGCGGGACGGAGCGATAAAAGACTCATATATTATGGATACTCCGGGCTTTACTTCTTTCAGTGTTCCTGATATGAGTGAGAACATATTGAGGGCTTATTACCCGGAGTTCTTTCCATATGAAGGGAAATGCAGATTTAACGAATGTTCACATACCCATGAGCCGGATTGTGCAGTAAAGGATGCGGTGGAAGAGGGATGCGTGAACAGAATCCGTTATATGAATTATAAAAGTCTGTATAAGGAACTGAGTGAAAGACGGAAATACAGATAATAAGTATGTAGCTGTCATAGTCTGCCCGGGGTGAACAGTTACAAGAGAATTTTGAGAGGAAATACTATGTTTCATTTTGCACCGTCAATACTGGCTGCGGACTTTACCGTGCTGGGAGACGATATAAGCAGAGTTGAGAGATCGGGAGCTGACTGGCTGCATTTTGATGTTATGGACGGACTTTTTGTGCCGTCAATATCTTTCGGTATTCCGGTACTGAAAAGCGTACGCCCAAAGACCGATCTTTTTATCGATGCACACCTTATGATAGAGGGGCCGGAAAGGTATATTGAGACATTTGCCGAGGCCGGCGCTGACCAGATAACCATACATTATGAAGCAACGGAGGATCCCGTGGGGGCACTTTTGCAGATAAGGGAATGCGGGAAAAAGTCGGGCATTGCCATAAGCCCCGAGACGAATCCGGCCATGATAAGGGATATGCTTCCCTATGCAGATCATGTGATAGTGATGACTGTAAAGCCGGGATTCGGTGAACAGAGTCTTATTCCTGAATGTGTGGATAAACTTCCGGTTCTTCGTCAGTATGAAAAAGAGGACGGACTTGAATTCGATATTGCGGTGGATGGCGGCGTAAAGCTTGGAAATGCAGCCGGTATAATCGAGGCAGGGGCGAATGTTCTTGTTGCGGGTTCGGCAGTCTTCGCAGGTAACATAGAGGCTAATACAAAGGCTTTTCTGGATATCATGAAAGAGTATGCCTGATCTGCTGATATACATTTTCTGAGAGTTGTATATATAATAAAAATAAGGCATGGTGCATATTGCACTGTGCTTTTTTTATGTCAGGATTTGATATTAATTCCCTGAAAGATAATATGATATAATACTGTGAAACAATGTCAGAAAGTTTTTCACATGAACAAAGTCTGTTACAATTAAAAATAATTCAATTGAAAAAGCGGGGAAACGGAAATGATATCATTAATTCTTTCATTTGCAGTTCTTATAATCGGGTACATAGTTTATGGCAGTATTGTTGAAAAGGTTTTTGCACCTGATGACAGAAAAACACCGGCCTATACTAAACAGGATGGTGTAGACTTTATTCCCATGCCCACATGGAAGGCTTTTCTGGTACAGCTCCTTAATATCGCAGGCACCGGTCCTATTTTTGGTGCGATAATGGGTGCGTGTTTTGGCCCTGTGGTTTTTCTCTGGATAATATTTGGTTCTGTTCTGGGGGGCGGAGTCCATGACTATATGTGCGGAATGATATCCGAAAGGCATGATGGCGCATCCATTGCAGAACTGAGCGGTATATATCTGGGCAAGGCCGCTAAGTGGTTCATGCGGGGATTTTCGGTTATTCTCCTGCTTCTTACGGGAACCGTGTTTGTTAATTCTCCTGCGGCCCTTTTAGCAAGGCTTACACCGGAAGCTCTGGGAACGGGATTTTGGATTGTAGTGATACTTTTGTATTATATTCTGGCTACCCTTCTTCCGATAGATAAGATAATAGGAAGGCTCTATCCTGTTTTTGGCGTGATACTGATCGTTATGGCTGTAGGAATACTTGGGGGCACTATAGCAGGAGGATATCACATTCCGGAGATCACGCTCCATAATCTCCATCCCGATAATCTTCCTGTATGGCCCTTTATGTTTGTGACTGTGGCCTGCGGTGCGATATCGGGCTTTCACGCTACCCAGTCTCCTCTTATGAGTAAATGCATAACCTCTGAAAAACAGGGACGGAAGGTTTTCTACGCTGCGATGCTGACAGAATCAGTCATAGCATTAATCTGGGCAGCCGGTGGTGTTGCCTTTTATGGAGCTACAGGAGGTCTCAGTGCGGCTATAGGAGAGATGGGGCAGTCGGGTGTTGTTTATGACATTTCTACAGGAATGCTTGGGACTGCAGGCGGAATACTTGCGGTCGTAGGCGTGATCGCATGCCCTATTACCTCCGGTGATACGGCATTCCGCTCGGCAAGACTTATACTGTCAGAGGTGACCGGACTGGATCAGAAACCGATACGCAACCGCCTTATCATAACCATACCGCTTTTAGGGCTGGGGGCAGTTCTTACACAGCTTGATTTCAATGTATTGTGGAGATATTTTTCCTGGAGTAATCAGACACTGGCCATGGTGGCACTTTGGGTTGCAACGGTATATTTGGTCAAAAATGCGAAAAAAATATATTACAGTCTTATGACAGCACTTCCTGCATCCTTTATGTCTGCGGTAAGCCTTACATATATTCTGATGGCTGATGAGGGACTGGGACTGCCTTCGAAGATAGCATATCCGGCCGGTATAGTATTTGCCGGCATACTCTTTGTGCTGTATTGTCTGGGTCTTGGCAGGGCAGCAAAGCATATTGAAGCTGGAAAATGATATGGCTGGTGATACGGAATCTAATGATTGGCCAAATTAATCAATAAGAAAAGAGGAAGATTAATGAGAAGAGTAAAGAATAGGAAGAACCAGGGAAGATGCTTCATGTTACTGACTTTTGCGATGGCTGCGGTTATCGGTCTGGCAGGAATAGCCGGCTGCGGCAAAGCAGAGCCTGCTCCGCTTTCGGAATACTGGGCTGCGGATTCCGCAGCGGCAGAAAGTCTGAAGAGTTATGTGTCAAAGGTTACGGATGAAAAAGATACGGAAAACTTTATCCCTGCAAAGGACCGTATAGCCGTATTCGATATGGACGGTACACTTACCTGCGAGACTTATTATACTTACTATGACACTATGATGTTCATAAATTATTGCCTGGTGGATCACCCTGAGAGAGTATCGGATGATCTGAAGGCGGCAGCTGCCGAGATTAAGCCGGGCTATACCGCAGGCGAGGAGCTGGCAAGAAATTTTGCAAAAGCTTATGCGGGGATGACGGTACAGGAACTTTATGATTATGCGGTGGAATTCGGACAGAAAGAAACTGAGAGCTTCAACAATATGCGGTATATTGACGGCTTCTACCTGCCCATGGTTGAGGTGGTGAAGTATCTTTACGACAATGGCTTTACGATATATGTGGTCAGCGGCACGGAACGCACTACCACCAGGGCGATAGTGGCAAATTCTCCTATCAGCGAATATGTGACACCAAATCATGTAATAGGAACTGAGTTCGAGGTAAAAATAAAGGGGAACGAGGATGTTCCGTCAAATATGGATTATAAATTCGCAGATGGTGATGAGCTGGTATTTACCGGCGGGTTTATACAGAAAAATCTGAATGCCAATAAGACTATCTGGATAGAAAGAGAGATCGGACAGATGCCGGTGCTTGCCTTTGGAAACAGCGGAAGCGATACCAGCATGATGAATTATGTACTTGATGAGAGGAATCCGTACCCTTCTGAAGCATATATGATAGTGGCAGATGACGATGTCAGGGAATGGGGCACACAGGACTGGAATGAAAAATCTGCAGCATATATGGAGCAGGGCTATGTGCCGATTTCCATGAAAAATGATTTCTTAAAGATTTATCCCGATAATATCACTAAGGCAGATGAGCAGTATACTGAAACCGGATCAGACAATGCTGCAGGATCCAATGTTGTACAGTTCAGTGACCATACGGCAGATTCAAATGAAGGCGTACAGGATGTTTATGAGGCTCAGGACGAAAATCTGAGAACATCGCTTTCCCGCGAAGGCTATTCCCTCGAACAGACTGTGGTCCTTAGCCGACATAACATTCGGGCACCGCTGTCAGCGGAAGGTTCTGCGCTGGATACCATCACTCCTCATGACTGGTTCGACTGGTCTGCGGAGGCGAGCCAGCTTTCCGTAAGAGGCGGAAACCTTGAAAATGAGATGGGACAGTATTTCAGAAAGTGGCTTGAGGCTGAAGGGCTGTTTGTTCCCAATTATCAGCCCACGACAGAGGCAGTGCGCATATATGCCAATTCAAAGCAGCGAACTATCGCTACAGCGCGTTTTTTTGCGGCCGGACTTCTGCCGGTTTCCAATATGGAGGTGGAGTATCATTCGGACTTTGACACAATGGATCCTGTGTTCAATCCCGTTCTTACTTATATGTCTGATGATTATGAGACAGATGCAGAGAGTGAGATCCATGATTCTTTCGATTCCGTGATCGCAGATCTTGATGATAATTATGCACTGTTGGGGGAAGTCATTGATGTGGAAGAATCGGATGATTATAAAAATGGTGCTTTCACAGGCTTTGTAACGGATGATTCGGAGTTTTCCCTTGAGGAAGGAAAGGAACCCTCTGTAAACGGCTCGCTAAAGCAGGCATGTCAGATAAGCGACGCACTTGTCCTGCAGTACTATGAGGAACCGGATGATACAAAGGCTTCTTTTGGACATGATATTTCAAGGGCGGACTGGGAGTCGATATCTGAAATAAAGGATGTGTATGGGGATGTGCTTTTTACAGCCCCTTTAGTTGCAGTAAATGTGGCACATCCTCTTCTTGAAGAGATTGATAATGAACTTAATACGGATGGAAGGAAATTTACCTTTTTATGTGGCCATGATTCCAATCTTGCAAGTGTCCTGGCGGCTTTGGAAGCAGAGGAGTACAGTCTTCCGGGAACCATAGAGAAGAAGACTCCTATAGGCGCAAAGCTGGTTATCTGCAGATGGAAAAGTAATGACGGAGAGGAAATGATGAGTCTTGATATGGTATATCAGAAGACTGAGCAGCTCCGCCGGATGTCACTGCTTAGTGACGATGATCCGCCTGCGATCTACAGTCTTAAGCTGCGAGGGTTAGAAGCTGATGAAAACGGGCTTTATAAGGCTGCGGATGTAATGCAGCGCCTCTCTGATGCCATAGGCAGGTATGATGAACTGGTTGAAGAATACGAGCAGGATGCAGCGGCTTAAGAAACCGTAAAGAAATCGTTAGGAAATCATTATACGAAAAAAGGTTTTTAGCGCCGATGGATATGTTATAATGAACTGACTATAAAACTGTTTCAGAAACGGAGGAGAAGGTTATGACAGTAAACAAAGAACTTAATGGAAGCGAGCTGGTTGTCAGTGTATCGGGAAGGATCGATACTACGACTGCGCCGACACTTGAGGCAGAGATAAAGGAAAGCCTTGATGGTGTACAGAAACTTGTACTGGACATAGCTGATGTTGAATATGTTTCATCAGCCGGACTTCGTGTATTTCTTTCTACACACAAGACTATGTCAAAGCTGGGTGGCATGGTGATAAAGAATGTTTCGGAGAGCGTTAAGGAAATATTTGAAGTAACCGGGTTCGCAGATATCCTTACTATTGAATGATTCATTTTAATATATAAGGAACAGGACCGGATCATGCGCTCCGTTATGAGCGCTTGTTTCCGGTCCGGTATTTTTTCTGCCGATGTTATGGGCAGGGTTTACTCCTGCTTCAGCAAAATATTTATGAAGGCAATAGTATGTTTCTAATGATTCTGCAAATGACAGGCGTCACTTTCCTGTATGTTTTGCTTACAGTAGCATTGTGGTACCTGACAAGGAATAAAAAACTGAATCTGCCGGGCAAGGTTCTTATAGGTATCGTTTTTGGTATCAGTTCTATATTATCTACCCATTATGGCATAGCATTTGACAATATGGTCATTAACGTCAGGGATATCGGCCCTCTTGCGGCGGGGTTGTTCTTTTCGCCGACCGCAGGAATAATTGCCGGTCTTATGGGCGGTATTGAACGGTATATTGCGGGAACTTATTTTGGCGTTGGATCATATACGCGAATCGCATGTAGTGTTTCGACCTGTCTGGCCGGCTTTGTTGCGCTCCTTATGAACCGTAAGATGTTCAAAGGAAAGAAGCCTTCACCTTTTTATGCTTTTTTCATGGGTGCGGTAATGGAAGTATTCCATATGTATGTGGTATTCGTTACCCACAGGAACGATATGAGGATGGCATTTCTTGTGGTAAGTACCTGCGCAATACCCATGATAATTTTTACAGGATTAGGTATGGCTGTATCATCAGGCTTGCTGCAGGTCTTTACCGGTGAATGGCATAATCCTTTCAGAAAGATTGACGAGGAAAGCGAATCTCTGTCTCAGAAGTTTCAGAGATGGCTGTTTCTTGTGGTTTCAATCGTAATACTCGGAAGTTTTCTGTTTTCTTTTATTCTCCAGACACAGTCTGCCAATCAGGACTGCCGGCTTATGCTGACAGAGAACTATGAAACCATCAGAAGAAATTACCAGTCGGGGGAACGGTCTCTCCGGGCTGACAGTACGGTATCGTACTGCATCATTGGACCGAACAGGCAGATACTTAAAGGCGTGGACGGGGGAAAGGTGATGCCTGAGGAAGAGTATACCCGGTTGATGCAGAATCTGGGAACTATCAGCAAGGAAGATTTTAAGGGCGTCAGATCAATGGTATATGCAGACCGGCTGGATGTGAATACGATCCTTGTCACGGCAATGAGTATCAGTGAAGTGTACTGGTACAGGAATGCCCAGGCATACGAGCAGGCACTGGCTGATGTGCTTCTGTTTGCGGTCATCTATGTCCTTATAGCTTTTTTGGTAAATCAGATCGTTGTCAATAATATAAGGATGATCAACGAGTCTCTGGGAAAGATAACCAACGGAAATTTAAACGAGGTGGTATCGGTAAGAAATTCATCGGAATTTGCATCATTATCGGATGACATCAACCAGACCGTTGTGGCACTAAAGGGTTATATCGAGGCTGCGGAAAAGAGGATAGAGCAGGAACTTATCCTTGCTCAGACCATACAGGCATCGGCGCTGCCTCAGGTGTTTAAGTTTCCTGACCGGGAGGATCTGGAGCTTTTTGCGACAATGAAGCCGGCAAAAGAAGTGGGCGGAGATTTTTATGATTTCTTCTTTGTAGACAGGGACAATATCGCCCTTGTTATTGCGGATGTTTCGGGCAAAGGAATTCCTGCGGCACTATTTATGATGCGGAGCAAGACTGCCATCAGGAGCTTCGCAAAATCAGGCTGTTCACCGGAAGATGTTATATCAAAGGCAAATGAGGCTCTTTGCGAGGGTAATGATGCGGAAATGTTTGTGACGGTCTGGATCGGAATCGTGAACATGGTAACCGGACATATGCGCTGTGCGAATGCAGGTCATGAATATCCCGTGATAAAACGGGCCGGCGGGGATTATGAAATCATAAAGGATGTACATTCAATGCCGCTAGCGGCTTTTCCCGGGATAAAAGCCGCTCCCTACGAAATGCAGCTCCATAATGGCGACCGGGTATTTGTATATACTGATGGTGTGCCTGAGGCGATAAATGATTCGGATGAGCAGTATGGTACGGAAAGAATGCTTGACACATTGAACGGTGCAAGGAACAAAAGTATCACGGAAACACTGCCGATAATTTCAGAAAGCATAAATGAGTTCAAGCAGAATGCGGATCAGTTTGATGATATAACAATGCTTGGATTTGAGTTTATAAATCCGAAGGTATAGCGCCACACACTGTCTGAAAATTAAGCCGGAGAATAAAAACCGTTTTCCCTTAGGGGAAGGCGGTTTTTTTATTATTTTTGCCTTGAAAAAAAGACTTAGGGGGATTAAAATAGGAAATGTGGTGAAAAATGGTAAAAAATAGCGAATTGTGGCAAAATATGGAGAATGATGGCGGAAATTTATAGAAATTCGGTGGGAATCCGGTAGGATATTGGCAGGTTTTTGTGTATAAAAGTGATTTTGTTCACACAATTGATGAAAAAGGAAGACTTATCATCCCGGCTAAATTCAGGGAACAGCTTGGGTGTGGTTTCGTTATAACAAAAGGACTTGACAGGTGCCTCTGGATACTAGATGCGGAAAGCTGGAATAAGCTTGAGTATAAGCTTCGCGGCATGTCAGTGCTCAATCCTGTGACGAGAAAGCTGCAGAGGCACTTCAGTGCCAGCGCCATAGACGGGGAAACAGATAAGCAGGGACGTATACTTCTGCCGCCTTCACTTAGAGCGTATGCAGAGCTTGACAAAGAAGTGCTGATCTGCGGGATTACAAACAGGATCGAGATCTGGAACAGCAGGTTGTTCGAAGAAAGCAATTCAGGTCCCGAGGAGATTGCGGTTTTTGCGGAGGAAACCGGACTTGCCACGGATCTTTCGTTCTGATACTTGATACCGGGATTGCGGCTATACGGCCGGAGCAGTGAAAGAGTTTGAATCATAAAATATTTACAGATGGTGTACGGATGTCTGAAATGGAGTTTTATCATATACCGGTTCTTTTAAACGAAGTGATCGAAGGGCTGAATATAAGGCCTGACGGAGTATATGTAGATGGTACTGTAGGGGGCGGCGGCCATTCATCGGAAATAGCAAAGCTCCTTAATGAAAATGGCAGGCTTTACTGTTTCGACCAGGATAGTGAAGCACTTGCGGCAGCAAAGGAAAGACTGAAAGAATACGGCGACAGGGTTGTTTTTATCCATGACAATTATGTGAATGCGGTCAGCGTGCTGCAGGGGATGGGAGTAGACGGAGCTGACGGCATATTGCTGGATATAGGTGTTTCTTCATACCAGCTGGACAACCCTGAGAGAGGCTTTTCGTATAATGCAGAAGCTCCCCTGGATATGAGGATGAACCGTGAAAATGCCCTCACCGCATACGACATAGTAAATACTTACAGCAAAAATGAACTGACACGGATACTCAGGGATTACGGTGAGGAAAAATTTGCGGACAGGATCGCCGCAAATATAGTAAAGGCGAGAGAAAAGGAAGCAGTAAGAACGACATTTGATCTCAACGAGATCATAAAGGCTTCCATCCCGGCCAGGATGCTTTCCGAAAACGGCCACCCGTCCAAGAGAACATTTCAGGCACTCAGAATAGAATGTAACAAAGAACTGGACGTGCTGAAAAGCTCTGTAGATGGAATGATAGATTTTTTAAGGCCGGAAGGCAGGCTGCTGATAATCAGTTTTCAGTCGCTTGAAGACAGGATAGTAAAGAATGCTTTTAAGACAGCGGAAAATCCCTGTACCTGTCCGCCATCATTTCCCAAATGTGTATGCGGAAAGGAATCGAAAGGGAAATGCGTAACTAAGAGACCGATAACCGCAGGTGAAGATGAACTTGAAAAGAACCGCAGGTCAAAGCCTGCAAAACTCAGGATATTTGAGAGGAAAGTGTAAATGAGAAAAACAGATTATGTACATGGAAGTGCAGCAAGGGAGCTGGAAAGGGAAGTCCTGGAAAGAAGTGTATGGGAAGGCGGCGCTTCAGAGAAAAGGCCGGGATTTACTGCGACAAACTGGATGCTTCTTGTCCTGATATTTGTTATACTGATATCCGGATTTGTATATTCCATACGTCTGATGTCAGAGATCGCTGTGGCCAGAAATAAGTATATCCAGGAATATGCGGAATACGAGAAGCTCAAAGATGACAATGACAATGTGGAGGAAGCTATACAGAACGATATAAATATGGAGGAAGTTCGCAGAATAGCTACGGTTGAGCTTGGCATGAAGCTTCCGGGTGAAGGACAGACTGTTACATACTCATCAGATATCAATGATTATGTGGAACAGTATGCGGATGTTACTCCGAGGTGAACCGCTGTCTGAAGGGGAGCGTCAGTTTTATTGTCAGTATGGGCAAGAGTATAAATGTCAGGATATTCAGGAAAAAAAAATAAAAACAGTAATAAAAACAGTAATAATAGAAATAATGCACTGGGGAGGGGCGTCACGGACTTAAAGGCGTTGCTGGCATCCTCGAGGCTGCGCCGTGAAGAGGCGGCTGCCTATAAAAGGAAAACCGACAGGAAAATGATAGCATTAACAGCAGTCAGCATGCTGTTTTTTGTTGTTTTGGTCGTAAAAGTTGCCATGATAATGCAGGAGAAAGGTGATGAATACACCAGGCAGGTCTTATCACAGCAGCAGTATTCCTCGGTGGATATTCCTTTTAAGAGAGGTTCCATTAAGGACAGGAACGGCTTGATACTGGCCCAGTCCGAAAAGGTTTATAAAGTTATATTCAATGCAAAGCAGGCGCTTGAAGGCGAGAATAAAAAGAAAAATCTTGACACGACCCTGGATGCGATAAATGACTGTTTTGGAATCTCGGAATCGGATCTTAAGAGCTTTATGGCAGACAATCCCACAGACCAGTACAAGGTGATCGTCCGTGAAGTATCATATACGGAGAAGACCAATTTCGAAGAATATGTAAGGAATGAAAACAGGAATGTCAGGTCATCGGCTTCCATGAACGGCGTAAAGGTCAATTCCGCGGATCTGATCAATGAGGCTGTCATCAGCTTTGAGCCTTATTATAAAAGGAATTACCCTAACGGAAGTCTGGCTTCGGATGTGCTGGGATATGTCAGCGACTCAGTGGGGCGTTACGGTCTGGAGGGGTATTACGAGTCTACGCTTTGCGGAAATAATGGCAGGGAATACGGATATCTTACCGATGAAAATGCGCTTGAAAGGACTGTGATACCGGCAGAAAACGGTGCCACCCTTGTGACCACACTGGATGCATATGTCCAGCAGGTCTGTGAGAATGTCATAAGGGATTATAATGAAGAACACGCGAATGAGTTCCGTGAAAATGAAATGGGTTCCGAGAATACGGGCGTCATTATAATGGATGTCCATACCGGGGAAGTCCTTGCGATGGCAAGCTATCCTTATTACAACCCTAATGATCCCAAGGATCTCTCGATGTACTCCGAAGAAACCGTAAGCATGATGAAGGCTCATGCGGCAGAAAAATACTCGGTTTCCGAAGATGATGCCATATCCGATGCTGTATCGGCAGAGCTCTGGAAGAATTTCTGCATACAGCAGTCTTACGAACCGGGATCTGTGTGCAAGACCTTCACAGTGGCTACAGGACTGGATATCGGCGCCATACATGACGGGGATACCTACGATTGCGGAGGATATCTGAAATTCGGTGACGGACACAGTGCCGTCACCATAAGATGCCACAACAGGTACGGCGACGGAACACTTACGGTAAAGCAGGCTCTTGAAAAATCCTGTAACGTGTCCCTTATGAAGATGGGGCAGCTTATCGGCAAGGAAAAATTCCTGGAGTATAACAGGAATTTCGGTTTCGGTCTCAAGACAAATATTGACCTTGAAGGAGAGATGGTCACCAGTTCCCTGGTTTTCAATGAAAGGACCATGGGAGTCACGGAGTTGATGACATCAACCTTCGGACAGGGTTATAATGTTACAATGATAGAGACAGTGACTGCATTTTCAAGTCTGGTCAACGGAGGATATCTTTATCAGCCTCATATGGTAAAGAGCATACTTAATGATGACGGCAGTACGCTTAAGACCATTGAGCCTGTTGTGGTCCGTCAGGTAGTGTCAAAGGACGTGTCGGACCTGATGATAGATTATTGTACCGGCGTTGTTGATGAAGGTACGGGTACTGCTGCGCAGCCTGCAGGCTACCGTATAGGCGGAAAGACCGGAACAGCGGAGCATTCCGGTAAAGGAAAGGTTGACTATACGGTTTCATTCATGGGATTTGCACCGGCAGCGGATCCCCAGATAGCAATATATGTTGTTATCGACAGGCCGAATACCCCGTCTCAGGAGCATGGTACCCACTATGCCTGCCTTATCTGCAGGGATATACTTAACCAGGTGCTGCCATACTTAAATATTCCGAGGACAGAGCTTGTGACCCAGGAAATGATAGAAGAGCAGAATCTTCCTGATACGGCGACACTTTACCATACCATATCGGATAATGAGGCAGAAGAAGACAGCGCTTCTGAAAATGAAGCAGAAGAAGAGTATTATGACGAAGATTCATATATAGAGATAGAACCGCTTGATGAGGATGTTTCGCTGGAAGGTGAGTGACGGGTTTTTAATTGTGAGGCGGCATAACTAATCTGCAGAGGGAAAGTCAGGCTAAACGGAGGATTATCATGGATTTAAAAGGAAAAAAGGTTATCGTAGTCGGAGCAGGCAAGAGCGGTATTGCGGCAGCGGCAATGCTTAAGGCTAACGGCGCAGAACCGGTGATATTTGATGAAAACAGTTCCCTTGACGAGGAAAAGGTTCATGGAAAGCTTATATCTGCCATGACAAGGTATGCACTCCTCAATATCAAGCCGGGACCTGATGCAAAATACGCAACAAGCCGTGACATAGCAAAGAAAAGCACTGCCTATGCCATGAAGGCGGCGGGAGAGATCACGATAAAAAAAGACAACCTGACAGATATGGACTTAGAGGGGGCTGAAATGGTTGTGATGAGCCCCGGAGTGCCTCTGGATACGCCTTTAGTCGACCGTTTCAGGAACAGGGGTATGTATATTTCCGGAGAGATAGAACTGGCATATTCCTGCTCAAAGGGCAGGCTTATAGCAATAACCGGTACTAACGGAAAGACTACAACAACTGCCCTTACAGGACAGATAGTGAAGGATTATTATGGTGGGGCAAAGATCGTGGGAAATATCGGAAATCCTTATACCGATGCGGCTGTTTTCACCAGGAATAATGACGTGACCGTGGCTGAGATTTCAAGCTTCCAGCTGGAGACTATCCATGAGTTTCATCCACAGGTATCCGCAATCCTTAATATCACTCCGGACCATCTGAACAGGCATCATACCATGGAAAACTATGTGGCATGCAAGGAGCTTATAGCAAAGAACCAGACAGGTGAGGATTTCTGCGTACTGAATTACAGCGATCCTTATACCAGGGATTTCGGGAACAGATGTCCCGCTAAGGTTCTCTGGTTTTCATCCGAGTGCGAAGTAGAGGAGGGGTGCTTTCTGCAGGATGGCGACATAATAAGGGTGAGCGGTGGTCAGAAGAGCAGGCTTATGAATGTAAGCGAAATGAAGCTGTTAGGCAGGCATAATGCGGAAAATGTAATGGCTGCGATACTCATGGCAGAGGCGGCGGGAATCCCGATGGACAGCATCATAGAGACTATCAAAAACTTTAAGGCTGTGGAGCACCGTATAGAATATGTGCGCAGTTTCAAGGATGTCGTATATTACAATGATTCAAAGGGAACAAATCCGGATGCTGCCATTAAAGCGATACAGGCTATGAACAGACGCACCGTTCTTATAGGCGGTGGCTACGACAAGCAGAATACTTATGATGAATGGATAGAGGCTTTTGACGGCAAGGTGTCAAAGCTCATACTTTTGGGACAGACAAAGACTAAGATCGCCGAATGTGCGGCAAAGCACGGCTTTAATGATTACATTATTGTTAATTCTCTGGAAGAAGCTGTAAAGAAAGCTGCCGAGGTGGCAAAGCCCGGTGAGGCTGTCCTTTTATCGCCTGCCTGCGCAAGCTGGGGGATGTTTAAGGACTACGAGGAACGGGGACGTATCTTTAAGTCATTAGTGAATGAGCTTAGGTAAATTGCTGAAAGAAACGAATGGGAAAAAAAGAAACAGCATCGAAAAACAAAATAAAAAGGATGCCGGTTAAAACAGCTGCTGAAAGCAGGGGAGGAAAACACGGGAGATATTCGTTAGTGCTCCCTCTTGCGCTGGTCATGGCGGGGCTTCTCATATGGGGGCTCTTTATGATCTTCTCATCCAGTGCCTATAGCGGCGGTGTGGGAGAGAGTGAGGATATCTATGAATTCCTGAAAAGGCAGATGCTGGCCGAAGCAGTTGGGATAGGTGTCATACTGGTGATCTGCAGCAGGCTGGGAGGATTTGCCATAGCTGTGGCCAGAAAAAAAGTACCGCGCTTCATTATCGTTGCGGCAGCCGCAAGCTCGGTAATAATGCTGTTGTTTTTTGGAATTACCAGAAACGGTGCCACCAGATGGTTTCAGATAGCGGGACTGTCCATTCAGCCTGCGGAGATCGTAAAGATCGCAGTTATTATTTTTCTTGCGGCTCTGGTAGCGGACTACCCGAAGATATGCGACAGCATCCCCGGCTATGTGTTATTTTTGACAGTTCCGGGGATACTTGCGGGACTGGTTTATGTGATAACCGATAATCTTTCAAGTGCTATCATAATATTTGGAATAGCTGCCGCATTGGGATTTGTGGCATCTAATGATGTTAAGATCCATCTGTGCTTGGCAGCTCTCGGAGGCGTCGGGGTATGGGGCGTGATAAAGCACGCGGAGAATATGACATACACGGAGGATATGAGTTACCGATGGAAGAGAGTTCTTGTGTGGCTCCACCCGGAAGAGCATCTGAGGGAAGGCGGTTATCAGCCACTGCAGGCGTTGTACGCCATAGGCTCCGGGGGACTTACGGGTAAGGGAATAGGACGCAGCATACAGAAGCTGGGTACTATTCCGGAGGTGCATAATGATATGATATTCTCCGTAATATGCGAGGAGACGGGCTTAGTAGGTGCGGCCCTTCTGCTTACAGCATTTGCCGCACTTATTGTGATCATGGGGGCGATTGCCTGGAGGATAGACAATATATACGGGAAAATGCTTGTGATCGGTGTTATGGCCCACATAGCCATACAGGTTATTCTTAACGTAATGGTTGTTACTGCGATAATGCCTAATACCGGGGTGAGCCTGCCTTTCATCAGCTATGGCGGATCTTCGGTACTGTTTCTTATGACGGAGATGGGGATGGTATTCAGGGTGGCAAGGGACAATAATGCATAGCCGGTGATGCCGGGGTTTTTTGTAAGTGATGGATCTAGAGGAAAAGATAGCTGTAAAAAAACGCATAGTGTTTGTATTGCTGATACTTTTTTTCCTGCTGTCAGCCGCTTTGTATGCTGTAAACAGGTACAAAGTCAGTGATGTTACGGTAGAGGGAAATGTGCATTATACCGCTGCCGATATCCGAAATATGGTGGAACGCGGGTGGTTTGGCGACAATACCCTGATGCTGTCATTAAAGTACCGTGACAAGAGCCTTACGGATGTGCCTTTTATTGAAACTATCGATGTGAATGTGGTAAGCGTCAATGCAATCAAGATCACTGTACATGAAAAGCAGATCGCAGGGTATGTGAATCATATGGACAGCTATATGTATTTTGATAAGGACGGGATAGTGGTGGAGTCTTCCGATATACCCACGGATGGTCTTCCGCTGGTGACAGGGCTTGAGTTTGACAGCTTCAATATGTATGCGCCGCTTCCGGTATCGAATGAGAGTATCTTTCAGACTATACTCGACCTCACTCATGCACTTGAGGTAAACGGCCTGAGTACGGATGAAATCAATTTTGATTCCTCATACCGTATAACCGTTTCCGTAGGCAGGATAAAGCTGAGCCTTGGGTCGGGGGATAAACTGGCAGAGAAGATACAGATGGCATCAAAACTGCTGAAAAAGAAGGAATTGGCGGGGAAAACCGGTGTGCTTCATCTTGAGAACTACAGGAATGGCAATGAAAAGTATTATTTCAAGGTTACGGAAACAAATTGACTGATTTAGTCAAAGTATTTTCAAAAAGCGTGATTTTATGCCTTATATCGGTTGCGTAAAGTGCTAAAAAAAGTTAATATTTAACGTGTTCGGGTGTTCGGACTAAAGAATTCACTTAAAGCGGAGGGAAATATAGTGGGAAACATTATCGAAATTTCTGATCCTGATACAGACAGGCTTGCAAAAATAATAGTTGTCGGTGTCGGCGGTGCAGGTAATAATGCGGTTAACCGCATGATCGAAGACGGAGTCCGCGACGTGGATTTCATAGGTGCCAATACAGATAAGCAGGCACTTGTACTCTGCAAGGCTGACAAGCATATACAGCTCGGCGAGAAAGAGACCAGAGGCCTTGGGGCAGGAGCTAAACCTGAAGTTGGTGAAGCTGCCGCAGAAGAGAGTGCGGAAGAGATAGAAGAAGCACTGAAGGGTGCTGATATGGTATTCGTTACTGCCGGTATGGGCGGCGGAACCGGAAGCGGTGCTGCTCCGGTTGTTGCACGGATCGCCAAGCAGAATATCGGTGCGCTTACAGTTGCTGTTGTTACGAAGCCTTTTCTTTTTGAGCAGAAGAAGCGTATGCAGAACGCTTTGGCCGGAATAGACAAGCTCCGTGAGAACGTAGATACAATGATCGTGATCCCTAATGAAAAGCTTCTGCAGATAGTTGCTGCAGATACCAGCATAAGGGATGCTTTCCATAAGGCTGACGAAGTCCTGACTCAGTCGGTAAGAAGTATCACCGATCTTATCAATAAGGTTTCACTGGTAAATCTTGATTTTGCGGATGTTACCACAGTTATGAAAGATAAGGGTGTGGCACACATCGGTATCGGTGCGGGAAGCGGTGAGGACGGCATGATCAAGGCTGTTAAGGCTGCGGTTGAAAGTCCTCTGCTTGAGACCAGCTTAGAGCATGCAACAGACATCATTCTCTGCATGTTCGGTAATGTGTCACTGCTCAATGCCCGCGATGCATCAGAATATATAGAGAGCATTACCGGAAATGACTGCAATTTCATCTGGGGTGTTAACGATGAGGATGCGGATCTTGAAACCGGAAACTGCTTTGCGATCCTTATAGCTACAGGTATAGATGAGCCCAGTGATACTCACAGCACAGTGCTCAGGAGTTCGGATGCTTACCGTTCCAACAGAGGTGCGTTCCGAAGCAACGGAATAAGGCCTGCTGCGGCGCCTGTCGGTCAGGACAGTCCTGCTTTACAGAGACCTCCTGTACAGTCACAGGTTCGCCCGGTACAGCCTGCGGCACCTGCTGATGCTGCTCCGGCCCCTGCATATAACAGGGATGCCGTAAGAGGTGCTTTTGCATCTCAGGATAATGCTCCTGTCAATGATGTAGCGGCTGACCGCCAGAATATCGGTACCACAAACATACCCCGCGTGACTAATTCCGTGAGGCCTAAGCGCAGGTCTGAGCAGCCTGTGATACCTGATTTCTTAAAGAGCGGCGGCAGAAGAAGAGGAAATGACGAGGACTGATGCTTTGACAGAGTGTCGGGACAGATACTATTAAAGGGAAAAACTAAAGGGGGTTCCTGAGCGGGTGCCCCCTTTATATGTGCGATTAAGCCGGCAGGCGGTGTGTAAAGATCAAGAAGGAGTAACATGGCAACATTAAAGGATGAAATAAACAGAAGGCGGACATTTGCGATAATATCGCATCCTGATGCAGGTAAGACAACTCTTACGGAAAAGCTGCTTTTATACGGAGGTGCCATAAATCTTGCGGGTTCCGTAAAGGGGAAAGCAACGGCAAGGCATGCGGTATCAGACTGGATGGAGATAGAGAAAGAAAGAGGTATTTCCGTTACCAGTTCCGTGCTGCAGTTCGAATATGACGGCTACTGCATAAACATACTTGATACGCCGGGGCACCAGGATTTCTCCGAGGATACTTACAGAACTCTTATGGCGGCTGATTCGGCAGTCATGGTAATTGATGCTTCAAAGGGTGTTGAGCCTCAGACAAGGAAGCTTTTTAAGGTCTGCGGAATGAGGGGGATCCCTATCTTTACATTTATCAATAAGCTGGACCGGGATGCCAGGGAGACTCTGGATCTTCTGGATGAGATTGAAAAGGAACTGGGAATAGAGACCGTTCCCATGAACTGGCCTATAGGATCAGGTAAGAATTTTAAGGGCATATATGAGCGTGAGGAACGTGATATCGTAACCTATTCCGATACCCAGAAGGGGACTAAGGAAGGCGAGGAGAGACATATACCCTGGGATGGAAATGACGCCGGAGTAATAGCCGAGATAGGCGAGGCAGCATATGAAAAGCTTAATGAGGACATAGAGCTGATCGATATGGCGGGAGCAGCCTTTGAACTGGAAAAAGTCAGGGAGGGAAAGCTTACCCCTGTATTCTTCGGATCGGCACTTACGAATTTCGGCGTGGAGATTTTCTTAAAGCATTTCCTTAAGATGACGACTACGCCGCTGCCCAGAAAGAGCGATGGGGAGCTTATCGATCCTGTTGAAAATGATTTCTCTGCTTTTGTATTCAAGATACAGGCGAATATGAACAAGGCCCACCGGGACCGTATCGCTTTTATGCGTATATGCTCCGGAAAATTCGAGGCGGACAGGGAAGTAAAGCATGTACAGGGAGGGCGGACCATGCGTCTTCTTCAGCCTCAGCAGCTGATGGCGGATGAGAGAAAGATACTTGATGAAGCCTATGGCGGAGACATAATCGGCGTATTCGATCCGGGAATCTTTTCAATAGGTGATACGGTATGCGCTCCGGGTATGGAAGTAAAATACGAGGGTATTCCTACCTTTGCTCCGGAACATTTTGCAAGGGTGAGACAGGTAGATACCATGAAGAGAAAACAGTTCGTAAAAGGTATCACCCAGATTGCCCAGGAAGGTGCCATACAGATATTCCAGGAGCTCCAGAGCGGTATGGAAGAGATCATTGTTGGCGTGGTAGGTGTGCTGCAGTTTGAGGTACTGAAATACAGGCTTGAGAATGAATACAATGTGGAGATCCGCATGGACCAGCTTCCATACGAGTATATCAGATGGATCGAGAATAAGGATGAGGTGGATGTTGCAAGGCTTACCGGTACATCCGACATGAAAAAGATCCAGGATCTTAAGGGAAATCCGCTGCTTATTTTTATTAATGAATGGAGCATAGGCATGACTCTTGACAGGAACGAAGGACTTAAGCTTACGGAATTCGGAAAAGACTGGTGATAAAAAGCCTTTGCCGGCATGGAGATTATGTACAGATCGGGGAGTGATAACAATTTCATAAGATTAATGTCTGTACTGGTTGGGGGGGTGCTGTTTTTTGCGATAGTCTACGGCTGCGGACGTATAAACGCCGAAAAGACCCTGTCCGAAGCGGGGAAGGGTGTAGCTTCGTCCGGGGATTATAAAGCCCCGGAAATAGAAGAAACTACCGGCGAGTACACGGATATGGAGGCGTTGAAAGATGCCCGCATAGCACTGGGGATCACACCTGACACAATAAGCCAGAAGTGTAAGGAACAGGCCGGCAGGTATTATTATGATCATATGGATGCGAAGTATCATGAGCTTTATGCGGAGATACTTATGATACTGGAAAAGCATGCTTCCGAGGTCCTTATCGATGCATCGAATACGGAGGAAATAAAATATGCCTTTCTGTGCGTGTTCGGTGACCACCCCGAGATATACTGGATAGAGGGATATTCTTACGGCCACTACAGCGGCTTTCTTAAGGAGGTATTCGTTTTTTCCGGCAAATATACTTATACTGAGGTCGAGTGCGAACTGATGCAGCCAAAGATCGATGAGTATGCGGCGGCTGCGACCAGAGGACTTTCAGACTATACATCCCAGTATGAAAAGGTAAAGCACATATATGATTATGTGGTGAAAAATACGGAGTATGACAAAAATGCCAGGGATAACCAGAATATCCTTTCTGTATTTGTACATGGAAAGTCGGTCTGCCAGGGGTATGCCAAAGCTATACAGTACCTTCTGAATTCAAAAAAGGTACAGTGCTGCATGGTTACCGGACGTACATACGATGGTACGGGACATGCATGGAATCTCGTCAGCATAGATGGTGAGTATTATTATCTGGATGCTACCTGGGGGGAAGGCTCCGATATAAGGCCTGTGAATTATGATTTCCTGAATGTATCTGATGCGGAGATGGCATCAACACATTTTCCGGATAATCCGGTGGAAATGCCTGCCTGCACGGCGACAGATGCAAATTATTATGTGAGGGAGGGACTGTATTATTCTGCATATAATGAGCAGAAACTTAAGACTGTGTTTAAACAGGCCCGAAAGAACGGTGACGGCTATGTTGCCATTAAGCTGGATGATAAGGCAACATTTGACAATTTTTATGAAAGGCTTGTAAATCAGAGCGGTGTCTTTAATCTGCTTCCCGAGGGGGTGGAATCTGTGCAGTACACATCAAATGAGAGCCAGAATATCCTGATCTTTATCTTTCAATAATAAAAAAATCCCACCTGCAGTCATTGATCATTAAATTCATAAGATTCTTGACGATATACACATAATTTGATATAGTTTCAATTGTTTTTGCAAGGGGGCAGACAGTATGTTTGGCTCCTTTGTTTTTGATTATGACTGATGCCGCAGGGCGTCACAGTGTTCTTGATCGCAGAGTGAATTTGTCTGCATGGATTTTCTCTGCGCAGCCGTTAAATCGGCAGAAGGAGGAAAATTATGAAAAAGAGGTTTTTTGCAGGGATGTGTGCAGTTGTTGCAACGCTTGGACTTGTTGCATGCACGTCAGAAACAGGGACAGAAACAGCTCCTGAGACAACAGGTGCAGAGACAACGGAAAATGGTGCGGATACACAGGAGGCTGCGGCATCGGATATCGATCTTTCCGGCGTGACGCTTAAGAGCGACGGAGTGCTTTCCGTAGGCTGCGAAGTAGGTTATCCGCCCTTTGAAGACTTTGCAGATGACGGAACAACACCTATCGGATACGACATTGATATCATCACAGCTGTTGCGGACAAGCTTGGACTTGAAGTAAATATCATCAATACAGCATGGGACGGCATATTCGCAGGCATAGATGTTAATTATGATGTTGTATGCTCTGCTGTTACCATAACGCCTGAGCGTCAGGAGACAATGATCTTCTCAACACCTTATATCAACAATTATCAGTCAGTAGTGCTTCTTGCAGATGATGACAAGACCATCAGCTCTTTCAATGACCTTGACGGCATGAGCATTGCTGTTCAGAAAGAAACCACATCAGACATACTTATGAGCGATTATAAGTCAACCGGAACCATCGACGTTCAGATCGTTGCCAACGAGAAAGTTACAAGCTGCTTTACACAGCTTCAGAACGGCGAGGTTGACGCTGTGGTGGTTGACAGCACTGTAGCAGACGGATATATCAACAGCTCCGATGATTTTGTGATCGCATATAAGGATACAGCCGAGGCTGAGCAGTTCGGTATAGCAATGGGTAAAGAGAATACCGCACTTCAGGCAGCCATCAACCAGGCTCTTGCAGAGCTTGAGGAAGAAGGCTACATCCAGGAGACATATGATTACTGGTTCGGAGCTGCAGCAGAGTAAGAAAAGTGTTGATCGGAGTGAGATCCTAGCCAATGAAAACAGGGTTTTTTAAACAATATTCCAGGCAGCTTATAGCTGCGGCAGTGATACTGGTCATATGCATAGTGCTGGCAATACTGAAGCCTGCAAAAGAAGAGCTTATGTCCCATACATCTCCTGAAATGCAGAAGATGATAGAGGCGGATGCGTCAAGCAGCAGGAAACGTGTCACAGTCACATACAACGACCTGTTCATCATTAATTATGCGTCCCTTTCCACATCCGGGGCCAAGGTGATGAGTGAGAAATATGTGGGCTTCGTCGGCAGGGTGTATCCCGCCGACGAGGGAGTGATGAAGGTCACCGGTCAGATGGTGAATTATACTTACCGTATGCTGGGCTGTAAGGAAAATCTGATGCATGGTGCAAAGCTCACGATACTGCTTACGACGCTTACCGTTATATTCGGCGTGGTGCTGGGAACATTACTTGCCCTGGCAAAGATAAGCAAGAAGAAGCTTTTGTCAGGGGCAGCAGGTGTGTATATCTTCTTTTTCAGGGGAACCCCGCTTCTGATACAGCTTTTTGTGGTATATTTTACGGTTCCCGGAGTGTTCGGTTTTGCATGGCGTGATCTTTTCAGTGCGTCCGATACCGAGGCTGTGTACAAAGGTGCTTTCCTTGCCGCGCTTATAGCTTTTGGCCTGAATTCAGGCGCGTACTGTGCGGAAATAGTCAGGAGCGCCATACAGTCCATAGACAAGGGACAGTTTGAAGCGGCAAAGGCACTGGGCATGAATTATTTCCAGACCATGACCAGGATAATCATTCCTCAGTCTGTAAGGCGTATGATCCCAAATGTGAGCAATGAGTTTATTATGGTACTTAAGGATGCGTCGCTGGTATTTGCCATATCCCTTATGGATATCACCACGGTATCAAAAAATATCATGACATCGGAGGGGTCGTATCTGGTTTTTATTCCGGCACTTGTAATTTATCTTGTGATAACCGCATTTTTCGGGTTTATCTTTGATAAGATCGAGAAGAAATTCTCGGTGTATGAGTAAGGGGGCAGTTACCATGAGTGATAATTACGAATACATACTTAAAACAGAACACGTAAGCAAAAGATTCGGTACGCTGGAGGTCTTAAAGGACATAAACCTTGAAGTGAAAAAGGGCGAGGTTATCTGTATAATAGGTCCCAGCGGAGCCGGCAAATCCACTTTCCTGCGGTCTCTTAACCAGCTGGAAAAGATAACCAGCGGGAAGATCTTCATAAAGGATGAGCTTTTTCTGCATCGTGAAAATGACCATACCGTGGAGAGGCTTCCAAGAGAGAAGCAGCAGGAGCTCCTGCTGGAAATGGGAATGGTATTCCAGCGGTTCAACCTTTTTCCGCATAAGACGGTTCTGCAGAATGTCTGTGAGGCTCCGGTCATTGTAAGAAAAGAAAAAAAGGATGAAGTGGAAAAAAGGGCCAAGGATCTCCTGTCAAAGGTAGGACTTTCCGAGAAGGCAGATGAATATCCAAGCCGTCTGTCCGGCGGGCAGCAGCAGAGGGTTGCCATTGCAAGGGCACTGGCCATGAATCCGGAGATCATGCTTTTTGATGAACCTACATCGGCACTTGACCCGGAGTTAGTCGGCGATGTGCTTCAGGTAATGAAGGAGTTGGCTAAGACCGGAATGACCATGTTGTGCGTTACACATGAGATGGGCTTCGCCAGAGAAGTGGCAGACAGGGTGCTTTTCATGGCTGACGGCATTATTGCCGAGCAGGGTACTCCTGAACAGATATTTACCAATCCGCAGGCAGAGAGGACTAGGAACTTCCTGAATGCGATACTGGAAGCGTAAGGACTGAAGAATAATATGACTAAGAACCTTAAATATTCCCTCATGTTGCTGCTTACCGCAGCAATATGGGGTTTTGCTTTTGTAGCACAGACCACCGGCGGTGATGCTGTCGGTCCCTTTAGTTTTAATGCGATAAGGAATATGATCGGTGCCGCAGTACTGGTACCGGTGATAGCGCTGCTTGACCGTCTCGGCTATGGGAAAAAGCCGGGAAGCAGGGCTGAAAAAAAGAAACTGTTTATATCAGGGAGTCTTATCGGTATAGTGCTGTTTCTCGCAACGAATCTCCAGCAGCTGGGTATCACATACGGAAGGAGTGCAGGCAAGGCGGGATTTCTGACAGCCTGCTATCTGATTCTTGTTCCCGTGATCGGCTTATTTCTCGGAAAAAAATGCGGAGCACATATTTGGGCTGCTGTGGCAATGACTATGGGTGGCATATATCTGTTGAGCGTAACTGATGTATCGGGTATTTCATGGCCGGATATACTCCTGCTTCTCAGTGCTCTTTCCTTTGCGGTACAGATAATACTTATCGATAAGTTCGTGGCTGATGTTGACGGCGTTCGTATGGCGGCTATACAGTTCCTGGTGTGCGGCCTTCTTACCGCTGTCCCGATGCTTATATTTGAGCGCGGCAAGGGATGGACTTCGGCATTTGCCGGATTTGATGCCTGGGGCTCGATACTCTATGCCGGTCTTTTCTCCTGTGGAATAGCCTATACGCTCCAGATTGTCGGGCAGAAAAATGTACATCCCACACTTGCATCGCTTTTAATGAGTTTTGAGTCTGTGTTCTGCGTCCTGGGAGGATGGCTGCTGCTTGGAGAGCGGCTTACATTGCGTCAGATAACAGGCTGTGTGATCGTTTTTGCCGCTATATTGCTGGCTCAGTTCGGAGAAATCTTTTTTGCCGGCCGTATCAAGTTGAAAAAGATGTGAATATTTGGTATAATCCGTAAATGTTTGATGATGGATTCGCACCAGGGAGGTTTTTATGGATGCAAATAATATAAAGCTGGGCGTGGATACAAAGTGTTCCGGCACAGTGGCAGTTGCCAATGATGTCGTTGCGATAATTGCTTCATTAGCTGCGGCTGAAGTTGAGGGGGTTTCCTCAATGTTCGGCAATATAACTAATGAGCTTATGAGCATGGTGGGAATGAAGAATCTTACCAAGGGTGTGAGAGTCAGTGTGCTGAACCACACGGTTACAGTTGATCTTTATATCGTTCTGGATTACGGGTATCCGATTCCCGATACATGCAGGAAGGTTCAGGAAAAAGTTAAGAGTGCTATTGAGACTATGACGGGGCTTGATGTGGCTGATGTTAATATCAGGATAGCATCCGTTGAGTTCCCTCAGTCTTCAAGACCTGCAAATACATCAAAGAAAAGAAAAAGGAAAAAATGAGCAGACATGCGATAAGGAAGCGGCTTTTTATGCTGCTTTTCCGTTCGGAATTTCATAGTGCGGAAGATATGCCGGAGCAGGAAGAGCTTTTTTTCCGGCAGGAAGATATCGAAGATAAGGACAAGGCACCTGATATTTGGGACGAAGAGCCGGAAGAGGAGGTTTCAGATCTCTTAGGCGAGGAGGACAGGAAGGAAGTGTCCGAAAAGTTCCATTCTATTATGGCGCTTGTTCCGGAGCTTGACAGACAGCTCAATGAAAAGATGACCGGATGGAATACAGAGCGTATAGGCAAGGTTGAGCTTACGATACTTAGGTTAGCTTTATACGAGATAAAGGAAGATGATAATGTATCCAGTGCGATTGCCATAAATGAAGCGGTAGAGCTTGCCAAGAGGTATGGGCAGGAGAAATCACCGGAATTCATAAATGGTGTGCTTGCAAAATTTGCATAGGCTGCCCCGGTACTGTGTTTTCCATGAAGGGTGCTAATTTCCTAAAGTGAGGCAGACAGGTATGCCTGTTAATAAGTATACAGTTACCCAGGTAACAAATTATATTTTAAGAATGTTCAGAAGCGATCCGTTTCTCGGATCGGTGGCTGTAAGCGGTGAGGTCAGCAACCTCACCTATCATAGTTCAGGTCACATATATTTCAGTCTTAAAGATGAGAACTCCGTTATACCGGCCGCAATGTTCAGGAACAAGGCCTTAGGTCTAAAATTCAGACTGAAAGAAGGCATGAAGGTGGTGGCATATGGAAAGATAGATGTTTATGCGCCATCCGGCAGGTATCAGCTTATTACAGAAAAAATAGAGGACGCCGGAGCCGGGGATCTTGCGGAGCAGTTTGAAAAGCTCAAAAAAGAACTTGCGGAACGCGGGCTGTTTGCACCTGAATATAAGCAGCCAATCCCAAAATATGTAAAGACCCTTGGTGTTGTGACTGCCCCCACCGGAGCTGCTGTAAGGGACATAATAAATGTTTCCAAAAGACGTTATCCGGGAATACAGATAGTTTTATATCCTGCTCTTGTACAGGGCGAGCAGGCAGCGGACAGTATTGTAAAAGGCATAAAGGCACTGGAGAAATACGGCGTGGACCTGATGATCGTTGGAAGGGGCGGAGGCTCCATGGAAGACCTGTGGGCGTTCAATGAAGAAAAAGTGGCACAGGCGATTTTTGACTGTTCCGTTCCGATCATATCCGCTGTTGGACACGAGACAGACACTACCATAGCGGATTATGTGGCAGACTTAAGGGCTCCGACACCTTCAGCTGCTGCGGAGATTGCAGTATTTGACTATCATGCACTTATGCGTCAGCGTGGAGATTTGCTGGACAGGCTGGATTCTATGATAGGCATGCGCATAAAGTCCGAAAAAAGGAACTCTGAGCATCTGGAAGCAAGGATCATACAGCAGATGTTCGGGGTACTCAGGGATAAGAAACATAAATACGAGGAGCTCTCTTTCAAAAATGACAGCCAGGCCCCTGAGAATAAGCTTAAGGTTTTCAGGGAGAAGGCGGAGATGTACAGGAAAGAGCTGGACCGCAGCATTGATTCCCTTCTTTCGGAAAGAAAATCTGAATATGCGGGAATGAGGGAAGATGCTGATTCACTGATGACAGACAGGCTTAAGGAGACGAGACTCAGATATGAAAGATTTCCCGACCGTGCTGATGCTGTGATCACTCAGAGGATTCAGACAGCCAGACACCGTTTTGATGTCACCAGGGAGAGATTAAGAGCAGTTTCGCCGTTGGAAAAGATAAGCCGGGGATACGGATACCTGACTGACGGTGGTGACAAGCCGGTAAAGAGCATAGAGGATGTTGAGACCGGACAGAAGCTTATAATACGTGTCAGTGACGGTGAGATAAGTACAGAAGTGAAGGGTACAAGGAGGATGACCGTTTAGAATATGCCTCGTGATTGTTCCGGCGCAATTGCGAGTGTCGTTCTAAGTAGTTCAGTTAGTGGGAAGTTTTAGCATATAAGTTCCCGACAGATTACGGATAAGGGTGAAGTCAGTTTACATTTTCGGAGGAAAAGATATGTCAGAAGAAAAGAACACAGAAAAAACTACGGAAAAAATAACTTTGGAAGAGAACTTTGCTGCAGTTGAGGAAAGCTTAAAGAAAATGGAGCAGTCAGACCTCCCCTTGGAAGAGGCTTTCAAGCTGTATGAGGATAGTGTGAAGAGGCTGAAAGCCTGTGCAGATGAGATTGATGATGTGGAGAAGAAAGTCAAGGCTCTAATGGCAGACGGAAGTACTTCTGATTTTGAATAGGATTTGACGGAGTGATCATGGATTTTGAAGCTGAACTTAAGAAAAGAACTGACCGTGCGGAAAGTATCATAAAAAAATACCTGCCGGAAATTACGGGCCCTCAGGCTACTGTCATAGAGGCTATGGACTACAGTGTGGGAGCAGGGGGAAAACGGCTGCGTCCCGTGATCATGATGGCGGCGTACGAAATGTGCGGTGGAAAAGGAGAGCTGGCAGAGCCTTTCTGTGCAGCCATAGAAATGATTCATAACTATTCTCTGGTGCATGATGACCTGCCGGAAATGGATAATGACATGATACGCCGAGGGCTTCCCTCAACCCATGCTAAATACGGTGCCGGAATGGCGGTGCTTGCAGGCGACGGACTTTTAAACAGTGCTTTTGAGACAGCACTTAAGAGCACTGCTTTTGCCTCTTCAGCGGAGGATAATGCGAATATCCTAAAAGCTCTTGCCGTACTTGCTGACAGGGCGGGGATCTATGGGATGATAGGCGGACAGGCAGTCGATGTGGAAGCCGAGGAAAAAGACCTGGAACTGTCAGAGGCCGACATACTGTTCGTGTATGAGAATAAGACGTCGGCCCTGCTTCAGGCATCAATGGTATGCGGCGCATTGCTGGCAGGTGCTGATGGGCAGACAGCGGATACATTTTCTGAAGCTGCAAGATGCCTTGGAGTTGCTTTCCAGATACAGGACGACATACTGGATGTCACCGGCACTACCGAGGAAATCGGCAAGCCTGCCGGCAGCGATGAAAGAAATGGCAAGAAGACATATCTTGCATACCTGGGGATGGAAGGGGCTGAAAAGGAACAGAGAAGACTGTCGGCACAGGCTCATGACCTGGTGGCAGGGATTACTGTGGCAGACAGCGAGGACGCTGCACAGGCCGGGGCATTTCTGACCGCACTTATTGATTCCCTTGTGGATAGAAGGAAATGACCAACTAAGATTTTCCACACTGTGCAGCCTTGTTTGAAGGTGTTTAAGTGAGTCGTGCAAACGGAAAAAATAATTTATAAAACAGGAAAATATAATGCCGATTTTAGACAGGATAAAAAAAGAAAATGATATCAAGAAGATCTCTCCGGAGGATTATGAAAATCTTGCGGCAGAGATAAGAGCATTTCTTATAGAGCATATCAGTAATACAGGAGGACATCTGGCTTCCAATCTGGGGGCAGTGGAGCTTACAATGGCGCTGCACCTGTCCGTTGACCTGCCTCAGGACAAGATCGTGTGGGACGTGGGTCACCAGTCCTATACCCATAAGCTTCTGACGGGCAGACGTGACGGCTTTGATACTCTGAGAAAATACGGCGGTATGAGCGGTTTCCCTAAACGTAAGGAAAGCGAATGTGATGTATTTAATACAGGGCATTCATCTACTTCGATATCTGCAGGGCTGGGCCTTGTGGCGGCCAGGGAACTGAATGGTGACGACTATACAGTGATCTCTGTTATCGGTGACGGTTCCATGACCGGAGGAATGGCTTACGAAGGACTAAACAATGCCTCTAATGAGCGCCTTAAGAAGAATTTTATAATCATATTGAATGATAATAATATGTCCATAGCAGAGAATGTGGGGGGGATGTCCAACTATCTGACAAAAATAAGGACAAGCTCCAACTACCTTGATCTCAAAGACAACGTGTACTACAAGCTCATGGATGCAAAAAGATACGGTACCGTGAGGTCTATCCGTACAGCAAAGAGCACTCTTAAGAATCTCTTTGTTAAGAACATGCTTTTTGAAGATATGGGCATCACTTATTTGGGACCTGTAGACGGACATGATGTGGAGGCAATGGTCCGCCTGATAGAAGTGGCCAAGAAAGTCAGGGGAGCCGTTATCGTCCATGTGATCACGGAGAAGGGAAAAGGATACCTGCCGGCAGAAAAGCACCCTTCGAGATTCCATGGAGCGGAGCCTTTTGATATCGAGACGGGAATCCCCAAAAAGGTTAAGGATAAGCCGGGCTATACGGATGTTTTTTCTACGGTAATGTGCAGGCTTGGACAGAAGCGGGAGGACATTGTAGCTATTACTGCGGCCATGCCTGACGGTACGGGACTTAAGCGGTTTCATAATATGTATCCGGAAAGGTTCTTTGATGTGGGGATAGCCGAAGAGCATGCGGTGACCTTTGCGGCGGCACTTTCCACCGGTGGCAGAAAGCCTGTAGTTGCCATCTATTCGTCTTTCCTGCAGAGGGCATACGACCAGATCCTTCATGATGTATGCATACAGGACCTGCCGGTTACTTTTGCGATTGACAGGGCCGGTCTGGTGGGAAGCGATGGCGAGACTCATCATGGAGCATTTGATCTGTCGTATCTTTCTACCATTCCGAATATGACGGTCATGGCTCCGAAGAATAAATGGGAGCTTTCCGATATGCTTTGTTTTTCACTGGATTACGGACATCCCATAGCATTCCGTTATCCCAGAGGAGAGGCCTATGACGGGCTTAAGGAATTCAGGGCACCGATAGAAAAGGGCAGATGCGAGGTCATATACGAGGAAGAGGAGATATGTCTTCTGGCTGTGGGATCTATGGTGAAGACCGCTGTTGAAGTAAGGAATAAGCTTTTGGAAAGCGGTCATAAAGCAAGTCTTGTCAATGTGAGGTTTGTAAAGCCTATCGATCCGGAGCTTGTGACGATCGCTAATAAAGGTCATAAGCTGATCGTCACGCTTGAGGAAAATGCACTATGCGGAGGCTTCGGGGAGCGCTTTGGTTATCTGTATGACAGTAATACGGAGACTGCAGAGAGAAAGCCCATGATCAATATCGCACTGCCGGATTCATATGTGCCACATGGTGATGTGGTTTCATTACAGAAGGAATGCGGGATAGATGCGGATTCCATTTGTGAGAGGATACTGGAGGCTCTGTGACTGAAGACAGATTTTTCCCGGACCGTCAGCTGAGTCGGCGGTGTGAGAAGGTCATAGTATGTGATATGCGGATAGGGCAGTTTTATGAAAGAAAGACTTGATGTTCTTCTTGTTAAAAACGGGTTTGCGCCCTCAAGGGAAAAGGCAAAGATAATGATCATGGAAGGTAATGTCTTCGTAGCCGGACAGCGTGAGGACAAGGCTGGAAGTACATTCCCTGAGGATGTTCAGATAGAGGTAAGGGGCAGCAGCTTAAAGTATGTAAGCCGCGGGGGGCTTAAGCTGGAAAAGGCGCTTGCTTCATTTCCGATTGATCTGAATGGCTGTATCTGTATGGATATAGGTGCGTCAACCGGCGGCTTTACCGACTGCATGCTTCAGAACGGTGCGGTAAAGGTATATGCCATAGATGTGGGATATGGGCAGCTTGCATGGAAGCTGCGTTCGGATGAGCGTGTGGTCTGTATGGAAAAGACCAATTTCCGTTATGTTACGGATGAGCAGATAAAGGAGCCGGTGGATTTTGCGTCCGTGGATGTTTCTTTTATATCACTTTCAAAGATCCTTCCCGTGGCTTATCCGCTTCTTAAGGAAAAAGGTGAGATGGCATGTCTTATTAAGCCTCAGTTCGAGGCCGGCCGTGAGAAGGTGGGGAAAAAAGGTGTTGTACGGGATCCAAAGATCCATGAGGAAGTCATACAGAATGTTTTCGGTTTTGCGTCTGATGCAGGATTTGCCATATGCGGACTGGAGTATTCGCCGGTGAGAGGACCGGAAGGTAATATAGAGTATCTGATGTACCTTAGAAAGAATGCGGATGAGGATGGTGGCTTTGACAAGGATATGATTAGCGCTATAGTCAGCAGGGCACATGAGAGCTTATAAGAATTCAGTGACAAATGATGCGTTCTTTGCCACATCTGTATGCCGCAAGACCACGAGGTTAAAACCGCTTTTAGCGGTTTTAACACTTGCTACCGTTTTGCTTAGCATACAGACGGGCAAAGAACTTACACTGTGATGAATTTTGAAGACTAACACACTGCATAGTTTCAGTTGTCTTTGGGTGACGTACCAGATATGAGGTGAACTGTGAAGAATATTTGTATACTGTCCAACAGCATAAAGGATGAGAATCTTGAACTGGGGAAAAAGATTAGGAAAGATATTGTAAGGCTTGCTAAAGAAGCCGGCATAGAGGGGATCAATACACCCTTGCTGGATCTTTGTGATGATGAAGATATTGATACAAAGGGGATAGAGGCTATCATTGTTATCGGTGGTGACGGGTCAGTTCTGTCGGCTGCAAAGCGTACCATAGGAAGCGGTGTGCCCCTTATCGGCTTCAATCTGGGAGCAGTAGGGTTTCTTGCGGAAGTTGAGCCTTCTGACAGTGAGAAGGCGCTGAAAAGGCTTCTCACGGATGATATAAAGATAGAAGAGCGCATGATGCTCCGGGGATCAGTATACAGGAACGGAGAAGTAGTGGAAACCGGACATGCGCTTAATGATGTTGTGATAGCCAGACGTGGGGACATGATGTTATCCGGATACAGCATAAGCGTAAACGGATCGTACCTGAGTGACTTCCGGGCTGACGGGATCATAATCAGTACCCCTACCGGATCTACTGCATATAATCTTTCTGCCGGCGGCGCCATTGTAAAGCCTGATGCAAGGCTTATACAGATGACGCCCGTGGCTGCACATCTTTTAAATAACAGAAGTGTTATCTTTTCCGGAGATGACGTGGTAGCTGTTTCCATACTGCCGTCTACGGGACGTCATCCGGTGGCAACCGGTGTCAGCTTTGACGGCAATCAGCATGCGGCCCTTCAGGAAGGGGATGTGGTCAAAGTGACAAGTTCCGGGCAGGTAACGCGTATCATTCGTCTTTCTGACGACGGATTTCTGCAGATTCTCCAAAAGAAGATGGTTTGACGGAGGAAAAATAAATGCTTGAAAGCTTAACGGTAAAGAATTTTGCCCTGATAAAGGAAGCTGATGTGGAGTTCACCAAGGGGCTTAATATACTTACGGGTGAAACCGGTGCGGGTAAATCCGTGGTGATCGGGTCCATCGCTCTCACACTTGGGGAAAAGGCTGTGAGCGATATCATACGAGAAGGGGCGGAATATGCTTTTTCCGAGCTGGTTTTTCATGTGGATGATGAAAATCTTGTCTCGGCCATAAAGGCTCTGGATATGCCGATAGAAGAGGACGGAACCATAATATTAAGCCGGAAGATACAGCCCGGAAGGTCTGTCATAAAGGTCTGCGGCGAGACGGTTACTTTAAAGCAGATGCGGGAGCTTTCGTCTCTGCTTATAGATATACATGGCCAGCATGAGCACCAGTCACTGCTTAGGGAGAGCAGGCAGAAAGCGCTTCTGGATATTTACTGCGGTGCGGATATGGAGAAGCTTCTTTCGGAGATAAAAAAGGCATATGCGGATTATAACGGCATATGCGGAAGGATAGAGGAACTGTCAGTTGATGATGCGTCAAGACAGAGGGAATTGAGTCTTGCGGAATATGAGATAAATGAGATAGAAGCTGCAAATATAATTCCCGGCGAAGAGGCGGAACTGGAAAAGAGATACAGGAAAATGAAGAATTCCGGGGCTGTATTCGAAATCCTCGGAAGAGTAAGGGAGGCTCTTGCACCTGACGGAGAGGGGGCAGTGGAATATGCCGGAAGGGCAGTGCGGGATATGAATGCTGCTCTTGCACTTGACGAGGGGCTTTCAGGTATCGCCGGAGAGCTTGCAGACTGTGAGGATATGCTGCGGACAGCAGCAAGGGAACTGGATGACTATATGGAGGATTCGGAGTTTGACGAGGCTCTTTTCAAGGAGACTGAGGAGAGGATGGATGTCTTGAACCATCTGATGTCCAAGTACGGCGGCTCCACCGAAAAGATAGCCGGATACCTTGAGAAAAGACTGGCAGAGTACGAGGAATACAGGAATCTGGATGCGGTACTGGAAAAGCTTTCAAAGCAGAAGGATGAGGCAGAACAGAAACTTAAAAAACTGTGCGGAAAGGCCCATGATCTGCGCACAAAACAGGGAAAAACGCTGGAAAAAGAAATAACATCCGCACTTACGGATCTTAATTTCCTGAAGGTTTCATTTTCGATTGAGGTTACGGAAAGGGAGAACTATGGCAGTGACGGAAATGATGATGTCAGGTTCATGATATCCCTTAATCCCGGTGAGAAGAAAAGACCTTTATCCGAGGTAGCCAGCGGCGGTGAGCTGTCCCGTATCATGCTTGCGCTTAAGGCTGTTCTGGCGGACAAGGACGAGATAGGGACACTTATCTTTGATGAGATCGATACCGGCATATCCGGCAAGACCGCATGGATGGTATCGGAAAAGATGGCAGCTATTGCTAAATCACACCAGACCATATGCATTACACACCTGCCTCAGATAGCGGCCATGGCGGATACACATTTCTGCATTGAAAAGTCTGAAGTGGATGGCAGGACCGAGACTAATATAGGCAGGCTTGATGAGGAACAGTCCCTTAATGAACTTGCAAGGCTTCTGGGCGGCGGCAGCATAACGGAGACTGCGATCGCAAATGCGCAGGAACTTAAGGCAGAAGCCGTCAGGGTAAAAGCAGGCTGATGCGACAGATGACATTTTATAAAAGAATGTATAAGCCGCTTTATGCACAATGAAAAATGCGATTGGCGGCATAGTTGGCACTTTAATAAAAATGCAGGATATTATATAATAAAACATGGATTGTACCGGTAGTGGGGGCCGGTATGACATCGATGAATGTACTATCCGGTACACTCGTGACATCAAGTGTTTCTTACCGGACCGGATGGTAACGGATTGTTTTCATAACACATGGAGGGTTACGGTAAAATGAAAAACATCTTATTTATCGCATCAGAGGGCGTTCCTTTTATCAAGACAGGAGGGCTGGCTGATGTAGTTGGTTCCTTGCCGAAGTGCGTTGACAAGCGCTATTTTGATGTAAGGGTGATAATGCCTAAGTATACCTGCATGAAGCAGGAAATGAAGGACCTGATGAAGTACAAGACACACTTCTATATGGCCTTTCACTGGAACAATGAGTACGTAGGCATTCTCGAGGCTGAATATGACGGCGTAAAGTACTATTTCATCGATAACGAGATGATGTTTGGCGGCTTTAAGCCTTACAGCGGAAATGTCTACGATGATATCGTAAAATTCTCATTCTTTTCAAAGGCGGCTCTTTCCGCAATCCCGCTTTTAGATTTTGAACCGGATCTTATCCATTGTCATGACTGGCAGACAGGGCTTGTTCCCGTATATCTTAAGGAGCGTTTTTCGGACAATCCCATGTTCTCAAGGATGAAGTCTGTAATGACCATACATAACCTTAAGTTCCAGGGCAAGTGGGATGTCAAGGATGTGCGTGATATCACCGGTATACCGGCAAGCTTCTTTACCCCGGATAAGCTGGAGGCATATAAGGATGCGAATCTTTTAAAGGGTGGTCTGGTATATGCTGATGCGATAACCACCGTAAGTGACACCTATGCGGAGGAGATAAAGACGCCTTTCTATGGTGAAGGACTGGACGGCCTGCTCAGAGCACGGTCCGGAAGCCTCAGGGGTATCGTTAACGGTATAGACTATGAGGATTATGATCCTTCCAAGGATAAATACATCGAGTTTAAGTATGATGCAAAGAATTTCCGCAAGGAGAAGATCAAGAATAAGCGTGCGCTTCAGAAACAGTTAGGGCTGGATCAGGATGACAAGGTCATGATGATAGGTATCGTATCTAGGCTTACGGATCAGAAAGGTTTTGACCTTATCGCTTATATAATGGATGAGCTCTGCCAGGATGCGGTGCAGATCGTTGTGCTGGGAACAGGTGAGGAGCGCTACGAGAATATGTTCCGCCACTTTGACTGGAAGTACGGCAACAAGGTCTCTGCGAATATCTATTATTCCGAGGAGCTTTCCCACAGGATATATGCAGCATGCGATGCTTTCCTTATGCCCAGTCTTTTCGAGCCCTGCGGGCTTTCACAGCTTATGGCTCTCAGGTATGGTACAGTGCCTATCGTAAGGGAGACAGGGGGACTCAAGGATACGGTGCAGCCCTATAATGAATTTGACAGTACCGGTACAGGGTTCTCATTCATGAATTACAATGCACACGAGATGTTAGCCTCCATCAGGTATGCTGAGCGCATATATTATGACAAGAGACGTGAATGGAACAAGATGATAGACAGGGCCATGGCGGCTGATTTCTCCTGGCATGTATCAGCACAGAAATACCAGGAGATGTACGACTGGCTGATAGGTGATAAAGCATGACCAAATAATCAGTAAGGTCTTAGGCATTAGCTGCAAAGGCCTTGCGAAATAAGATAAATAATATGCAATGAATAATGAAAATATGAGCCGGAAATCCGTATGGTTTCCGGCTCATTATTCATAATAATATGATTGTGAATATGACTGTGAATAGGACTCTGAAGAACCTGAGGTGATTTACTGTGTGCAGTCTGGGTTAAAATGAATAATAACAGGTTGATATTAATATGGCTTATGATGGAATAACGGTAGCGG